>Ga0209100_1002916_pt1 | contig 10121 bp, 10 predicted proteins | sample lystaG_FD_185480 | JGI IMG/M metagenome (GOLD analysis project Ga0209100, IMG submission 185480) | Glacier valley bacterial and archeal communities from Borup Fiord, Nunavut, Canada, to study Microbial Dark Matter (Phase II) -... | ecosystem: Environmental > Aquatic > Freshwater > Ice > Glacier ...
GCTGGGGAGGCGCTCTATCTGCCCGCCGGAAACATCCATGCGTACCTCGGTGGGCTCGGGGTCGAGCTCATGGCCGCCTCCGACAACGTGCTGCGCGGGGGACTCACACCGAAGCACGTAGATGTACCCGAGTTGGTGGACGTTCTGGAGTTCACGCCGGCGCCGGTGCCGTACCTGCGGCCCTCTCGCTCCGCGCCAGGAATCGACGTGTATGCACCGGATGTTCCCGACTTCGAACTAGTGCGGGTTGCTGGTGACTCGATCGACGCCGAGTTCGCGCTCACAGGACCGGCAATCGCCCTCTGGACGGCCGGAGCGGTCACCATTGACGGACGGTCGGCATCCGTCACCGCCGCCCGTGGCGAATCGGTCTATATCACCCCGGATGAGGAGACGCTGAAATTCGGCGGCTCCGGAACGCTCTTCATCGCGACAACCGGCGTGAACTGACGGACCGGCTTAAGCGAGCAGTTCGTCCGGAATGTTGCTGATCGCTGCCGACACGATGGCGATCTGTCCGTGGCTCATCCACGGTCCCATCGGGAAGCTCACCACCTGCTCAGCGAGAAGGTCGGCTACGGGAAAAGCGTTGCGCTGTCCGTTCGCCGTCATTGCAGCCTGGACGGGCCCCAGAGAGTACGCGGCGTAGGGATAGTGAACGTCGGTGGCGACGTGGTTGTCGGCGAGGAAAGAGCGGAGCGCGGGACGATCCGTCGACCGGAGCACAAAGTGATGCCAGACGCTCTCCGAAACGTCGCTCGGGCCGACGAGCGCGGCGGTTCGATCTCCGACTGCCTCGAGATAGGCGGCGGCGATTTCTCGACGCGCCTGGGTCCAGCTGTCGAGGTTCGTGAGATTCAGCGAGAGGATTGCGGCCTGGATCGAGTCGAGCCGACTGTTCCAGCCGGTGTCAACGTGGTCGTACTTCGAGCTGCCTTGGCCGTACGAGCGGCGGCTCCTGATTCGCACCGCGAGCTCGTCATCGTCCGTCGTCACCGCCCCGCCGTCGCCAAGGGCTCCGAGGTTCTTCGTCGGGTAAAAGGAGAAGGCTCCGGCGGTGCCGACGCTCCCGGTCATTCCCGCATCCGAACCGGAACCGTGACTCTGGGCGGCGTCTTCGAAAACGTCTAGCCCGTTACGCCTGGCGATCTCCATGATCGTGGACATCCCGGCGGCCTGCCCGTATAGGTGCACGGGAATGATCGCCTTCGTGCGCTCGGTGAGCGCCTCCTCGACCAGCTCGGGATCGAGATTCGCGCTAAAAGGAGATACATCGACCGGGACCGGCGTTGCGCCAGTCTGGATCACCGCAAGGATGGTGGCGTAAAACGTGAACGCCGGAACGATCACTTCGTCGCCGGGACCGATCGACCTTGCCTCGAGCGCGAGTCGAAGCGCGTCGAGGCCGTTGCCGACGCCGATGCAGTGTTTGACCCCGATAAATTTGGCGAACTCCGCCTCAAAGTTCTCGACCAGTGGGCCGCCGACAAAATAGCCGCCATCGATCGTCCGTTCGACGGCCGCCCGGATCTCTGGACCGAACGACCGAACCTGCGCCCCGAGATCGAAGAACGGGACTTTGGTCACGAGCGAACCCACGCCAGGAACTTGTCGTAGTCACGGATGTAATCGGCCGGGTCGTATTCCTCTGATGCGAACACGAGGGCGGTGGAACCGGCCGAGAAGTCACGAAGGGTTCGCCAGTACCCGGGCGGAACGGTGAGCCCGGTGTTGGGGCTGCTCATTAGGAACTCGGACTTGGTGAAGCCATCATCCAGCTCAACCAAAAAGCTTCCGGACACCGGAATAATTAGCTGGTTGAGTAAACGGTGGGCGTGCGAGCCGCGAATCGCATTCGACGGAACGTCGTAAAGGAAGTAGACGCGCTTGAGAGGGAACGGAAAGGGCGAATCCTTTTCTACAACCCCGAGGGCGCCGAGTTCATCCCTGGATTCCGGCACATCGATGACCGTGGGAACCTTCCAATGACTCATTCTCACGACGATAGCAGTTCGCGAGTGGTGGAGTATCAGCCATGTCCACCTCCCCTTGAAAGTGGGACCGTGCCATACTTGTACCGCCCGCGAACAGGAGACAATGTTGGATAGTAATTGCTCCTCCGCGTCGTAAAAGCCGTATATCGGCGGATCGGGAAGAAAACGCATCTCACTGAAGTGGAGTGCGTGACTGCTGTGCGTGATTACATTCGCCGAAATTATCCGAGACCGAGCGCGAAAGCGGTTGCCCGAATCGTCACCCGCGCGGGGTTCGATCAACTCCCCCTCCCGCTTCTTGTGGCTGGCTCGACGCTCGACGCCTCGCCGGGCGGTGCATTCGCGCGGCTGTCGGATGCCCTCGATCCGGACTCGTCTCGATTCACCGATCCGCATACGCTCTTTTCCACTGCGTTCTACCTGCTCACGAATCCCGACGTCGCCGAAATCGAGGCGACGCCGTGGGCGCACTACCAGGCATTCGGTGTGCTCGAGGGGCGGTCGCCGCATCCACTGCTCGACCAGCGCCTTATGCACGAGTGGTTGCCCTCGATTGACCGGAAGACGGTGGTCGACAGGTACCTCTCGGATCCGAGCTTCTGGACGATCGATACGAGCCCCTATGTCGATTCCCAGCGCTACCTTCTCGATGCGGGGCCCAATCTCACTGTCCCACCGATCATGCGGATCCTTGATGGGGGAGTCTTCAGTGAGTGGGTGAGCCTTCAGCTCATGCTTATCGATGCGGGTTCGACAAATAATCGGACGGCGCGGCTGAATGCCGCGGCGTTCTTGGTGACTGTACACACCCGTCCAGGGATTTCCGGACGGTTGGTCGAATGGTCTGAGAGCTTTAACGGTATCGCCCGGCGGGATCAGGAGGCGGTCAAGTTGGAGTACACGGTTGTGCCCGGCTATTTCCTCGGTGCGGACGGCACCTCGGTGCTCCCTTCCGGACCTGGGGCGGTGAGCGCCGATTCCAGCGTGGTAAGGCTTCCGAATGGATACCTGAGTTTTGCCCGCGGACCCGAGATCGTCTGTGATCGACTCGTATATGTCACCTCGGGGGTGAGCCACACTGAGGCGACTTCCGCACTCGTTGGTTCGGAGGGCAGGGTGGTCATCGCTCCCCATACCGGCAGGCAGGCGACCGCTTTCCGGGGCCTCGCCGCACGACTCGGGATACCAGACGTGATAGTGCTGCCGGCTGGCGAACAGGCTTCGGTAAGGCCGCGAACGGTGGTGCTCCTCGAGGGTGGCCATTCAGCCGTTGCGCCCTGGCGCTGGGACGAGACCATTGCGCCCAGCGAGGTAATCTTCCTCCTGCCCCCGGGGCTCGCGACCGTTCCGCGGCCCACCGTAAAACGGGTTCTCGAGTGGGTGGCGGCCGGTTCGTCGGCGCTGACGATCGATGATGCCTTCGTCAGCGGGGGGATACTCGATTTTGGCAGACCCTGCGTTGTGATCGACTCGAGCGCGACGGAACTCGCTCGAGTACTGGTTGACGACACCTCACTGTGGACGATCGAACCGGAGTCACTTTCGTGAGCGCTCGCTCGACCGTTGCCGGCGTTGTCGCCTCCTACAATCAGGAATCGTTTGTGCTCGACGCGGTGATGAGCCTTCTCGACCAGGTCGACGAACTCGTGTTCGTGGATGATTGCTCGTCGGACAACACCGGTGCGCTCCTTGGTTCCTTCAGCCATCCAAAGCTGACCGTGATCCATAACGCGCATCATCTAGGGGTCTCTGGTTCTTTCAACGCCGGAGTCGAGGCGACATCGTCCGACATCGTTCTCATCCAGGGCGGCGACGACCTCTCCCTCCCAACGAGGGCGGACCGCCAGCGCACGATCCTGGAGAACCCGGACGTGGTTCTCGCGGCGAGCGGGCCACAGGTGATCAACGAATCCGGCGCAGAATTACCCGAATGGGCTGCGCCCGAATTCTTCCATCTCGACCCGGAGACCGACTACCTTCGCAGGCTCTTTTTTGTTGGGAACGTGATCTGCGCGCCGTCCGTCGCGGTCCGGCGTTCGGACTATCTGGCTCACGGGGGCTTTCACCCTGGTCTCGACTACCTTCAGGACTACCACTTGTGGCTTAAGCTCGCGACCCGGGGGCGTTTTGTCGTCGAGCAAAACCCGGTGGTGGCCTATCGCAAACACTCGAGTAACCTGTCACGCGCGGACCTCGGCATCGATTCGCCACGACGTCGACGGAAGCGCGCGGAACTGGGATTCACTCTCGAGGACTTCCTGGCCCACGCCGACCCCGATGTCCTGCAGAGACTTGCTCCCTCACGCCACTTGCCGGCCACTCCGTTCCAGGAGCTTGACCGCGCGGAGCAGATTGCTATTCTGCAACTCGACCACAGTGATCGGGTTCTCGTGCAGCGCGGCGTCTACTTCGTGCTCGACGCCCTTGGCTCCGACGAGGGATTGGTCACGCTCGAACGAATGGGATTGAACGCGGCCGATTTGACGAACCTGGCCGTTCGAGCCGATTATGACAATGCGCATGATGTTGCATGGGCGCTTGCGGTCCGAGACTCGATGGTGAGCACAGACGACGTGAACGGGGATGGCGGACCAGCGTGACGATTCATCCGGAGGCGGTCATCGAGGACGGTGCGCTGGTTGACGCTACGGCGACAGCCTGGCGCGGGACGCACATTCGAGCGGGTGCCGTCATCGGCGAGCACTCAAGCATCGGTCAGTTCGCCTATGTCGGACCCGGTGCACGGATCGGGCGCGATTGCAAGATCCAGAACGGTGTTTACGTCTACGAGCCCGCCGTGATCGGTGATGGGGTTTTTATCGGACCCCGTGTCATTCTCACGAACGATCGAAACCCCCGCGCGATCATGCCAAACGGCCGTCCGAAGTCCGCTTCGGACTGGGTACCTGTCGGGGTCCAAATCAGGCGAGGCGCCGCGATCGGGGCCGGAGCGATTTGCGTCGCACCCGTTGTCATCGGCGAGTGGGCGACGGTTGCGGCTGGCGCGGTCGTTGTGCAAGACGTGCCTGCCCATGCTCTGGTCGCCGGGGTTCCAGCTCGTCGCATCGGCTGGGTCGGTCGTTCCGGAAGTGTTTTGCGCCAGCTTGGTGATCGCTGGGTCTGCACCGTCACGGGCGAGGTTTACGAAGAACGTGATGGTGGCCTTACCATCGAACTCGCGCGGAAGTGAGTCGAGGATGAAGTTGTTTGCCACCCGTTCGAGCTACGCACGATTCGCGACGACACTCATTGAGCCCGTTCATGACTACTGGCGGAGCAATGACGACTCGAGCCTTTCTGGAGCGCGACAGACGCTCCGGGAGTCCTCGAGCACCTACCGAAAGGGCGAAGCCAAGTACGAGCTCCAACTCGAAGGGTGGCTCGCTCCGTGGGCGAGGTTTCGGCTCACCCGTCAGGCGCTGCTCAAAATCAATCCTGGCTTCGAGGTCTCGGTCAAGCGAACTCACCGTCCCGACGTCTCGGCGCACTTGAGGTCAGCGAGCCGACGCCTCGGGTTCCGAGTTGTCGTCTCCTGGCCGGAGACCGACCCCGCGCCGCGTTTCGTGTTCGGCGTGGAGGGTCGGCATGGTCTCGTTGCTCCGGTGCATGTCTCGCCGGAGGTCCTCGCAGAGATCGCTGCGGGGAGTTACGAACACACGGGCATCAGACTGTCCCACGCGGACCCTGTGGCGGGGAAGCAGCCGCGCGGTTTCCTTGATTCCGTGTTTGAACGCTCGCGCGTGGTCCAGGACGACCCGAGGGCATGGTTGCTGCCTTTGGTGTCGCAGCACCCCGGGGAAGTGCTCGAGTTAGCTCAGGGCGACGGTATGGAGAACGCTGCTGCGGTAATTGCGACAATCAGCACCGACGCGGCCATGGACGTCGAGTGGGCGGATCGACTGGTCGCGCTTGGCGACGGCCAGCTCGTCTACCCTCGGTCGGAGTTGAAGTTCAGCGAGGTGATCCGCCCAGTGCCTGTGAAGTCGGTGACCAGCGTCTCGCATGTGATGATGCCCCAGTTCCAGCGCCTGGGGTCGCGCCTTCGGGCCGTTGACAGTTCTGTCCCGATTCCTGCTCCTGCCCAGGGCTGGCTCCATCTCGCGGATGCCGTCGTCCAGGACGGTGGGACGGTATTCTCGGGCGGCGCTCTCGTCGCCTACGAAAAAGCCGCAGACCCGACCCTCGATTTTGTAGCGGGCCAATGGGACTCGATCTACGGGAATGGACGTCAACCCGGGAGCGCGCTAGTGCGTCATCGCGAACCGTCGGCTCGAACGTTTGAGTCTGGCGTGCTGTTGAGCGGAAGAAATGATAACAACTGGTACCACTGGCTGATCGAATATCTTCCGAGAGCATTTCAACTGGATGAGTCCATTCCCCACGATGTGCCCTTCGTCATCAGCGAAAGGACTCCCCAGTCGGCTTTTGACGCTCTCCGCGCCGCATCCGACCGCGAGGTCATCAGGATCGACTCGTCCCTCGCGAATCACTTCGAGACGCTGCACGTCCTCGCCCCCCCGGTGCAGATCCTCGACACACCACGGGTTCCGTGGCGGTGCGGGTTGAGTATGAATACGGCGCCCCTGATTGCGGCGCGTTCACGGTGGTTGAACCCTGGAACGGGGGCCTCGGGTGACCGCGTATTCCTGCAACGACGGTCCGCTCATCGCGGACTGACGAACGAGGCGGCACTCGTCGAGATTGCCGTGAAGAATGGGTTGCGCGTCGTCGACCCCGGGCAGCTGAACTGGGCGAGACAGCTCGAGCTCTTCTCTACCGCTCAACTTGTGGTCGGCGCCAGCGGAGCCGTAATGGGCAACTATCTCCTAATGGCGCCGAAGAGTGAGATCCTCGCTTTCAGCTCGAAACCCTTGGGAGATTTTGTTCTCCCGGCCGCAATCGCTCGCGTGGCTGGTGCGAACTTCAGCTACGTGCTTGGCCCACCGACCACACGGCTCGAGGATCACTCGAACCGAAACCTCTGGTTGCACTCAAACTTCAGCGTGGCTCCGAAGCAGTTCACGAGCGCATTGGGAGACGTGCTTGGCCAGCTTGGATAGCGCCATCGTGTCCCTTGGCAACGCCGTTCGCCGAAGTCACCCCCACACCCATGTGCAGGGCGCTCTCGATCGTTCGCTTTTTCCGGACGATGGCCCGGCCTAATTTTTGATCTTGATGGCACCATCATGCGCGCGAAACTCCTTCCGATCATTGGTGCCGAGATCGGTCTGTTGGGGTTGAAGGAGCTGACCGATGAAAACTGAGGACTGTGTTTTTGTGATGGATCGCAATTGTCCGAGCAACGACCTAATGCTTTGTCCCTGTCCGGAACCGAGGGTCTTCGTTACGACTTGCGGTCGGCCTTAGCCTCGATCCACCGGTCGGGTTGGGGTCCTAACGGCGAGTTAAATAGAGAATGTCCTATTGATCAGGAAAAATAGTGGTTACCACAACAACTATTGACCAGCTCAAGAGGACATCTCGTAGATGCAACTTTTTCATAGATCCACGTCCTTGTCAGCGAGCTTCGACGAAACGAATCTCGTGTCGACCGCCGGACTCGTCCCGGCGATGGCATTGGCGGTGAAGGCCGGCCTTTCCGAGCTGGCCGATAGGTGGCTGACCGTGCCCGACTATTTCGGCGCGAACGCCGGGCTGAAGGTCACCGCGTTGGTCGCCGGGATGCTGGCCGGGGCTGATTCCATCGATGACACGGCCATCCTCCGCCACGGCGGGATGAAGAAACTCTTCGTCGGGGCGTATGCCCCGTCCACGTTGGGATCATTCCTGCGTGCGTTCACGTTCGGTCATGTCCGCCAGCTCGACGCGGTCGCCTGGCGGTAGCTGGTCAATCTCGCCACTATGGCGCCGATCGCAGCCGGGATCGATGAGTACGCGCTGGTGGATATCGACGACACGATCAAGGAAGTGCACGGTTACCAGAAGCAGGGTTCCGGTTACGGGTATTCCGGGGTGCGCGGGTTGAACGCGCTGCTGGGGATCGTTTCCACGGCCACGACGGCACCGATCATCATCGGGTCCCGACTCCGCAAAGGCGCAGCCGGGTCCCCGCGCGGGGCGGGCAAGTTCGTCGGCGACATTCTCGCCACCGTCCGCCGGTTGCGCTCCGCGTCCCTGTTCGGGCTGGTGCTGCTGCGCGCTGACAGTGCGTTCTATGGCCACGCGGTCGTCGCAGCGGCGCATCGGGCCGGAGCGAAAGTGTCGATCACCGCCCGGATGGACCCGGCCGTGAAACGTGCCATCGCCACCGTCAGCGACGACACCTGGACGACGATCCAATACACCGACGCGATCCGGGATGAGACGACCGGAACCTGGATCTCCTCCGCCGAAGTCGCCGAGATACCGTTCACCGCGTTCAGCTCACGCAAGACCCGCGAACACATCACAGGACGCCTGGTCGTCAGACGGATTCCGGAACTGAACCCCTTCGATGGCGACGGGCAACCCACCCTGTTCGACACCCACCGCTTCCACGCCTTTTTCACCACCAGCGATATGGACACGGTCACCGCTGACAAGACGCACCGCGGGCATGCCATCATCGAGCAAGTCAACGCCGAGCTGAAAGACAGTGCGTTGGCTCACCTGCCGTCCGGGAACTTCACCGCGAACGCAGCCTGGCTGGTGCTAGCCACGATCGCGTTCAACCTCTCCCGCGCCATCGGCACCCTCACCGGCCCCGAGCTGGGCAAAGCACGCAGCGGCACCATCCGCCGCAAACTGATCAACATCCCGGCACACCTCTCGACCTCGGCCAGGAAAATCGTGCTGCACCTGCCGAGCAACTGGCCCTGGGAAACCGGATGGAACGTGCTGTTCGCGGCAGCCTGCAGCCCACCCCGAACAGCGACCATCTGACCACCCAGCCCCACGGCACAAGAGCACAAGAGCACAAGCGCACACGGAACATCATCGGCAGCAAGGCCGGAAGCACCATCATCGGCAGCAAGGCCGGAAGCACCATCATGCCCACCATCCCAAAACTCAGACCACACCCAGGCGACCCTGCCACCCCAACACGACCGGTGGATCGAGGCTAAGGCTCACCTGAGCTTTTCGAGCGCGGCAAGACCAGTTCGAGCACAGTCGTCGACGTAGAAATAGACGTGAATAGTTTCGAGCAAGACAAAGATAGACGCTGGCGTCTCACCGCAGCGAGAGAGGAGGAGAGGTCGGCACGATCGCCGTGAGCTCGGTAAACGACTGGTGCGTTTTCGGCATAAATGCCGCCACCTGACGAGGAGAGAAAGAAGGTGCTCCGTGGATTGTCACGGACAGCGTCTCGAGGTCATTGTTGTTGGGCAGGATCATCGATATCACCCGAAATCGCGCGCCCGCCGCAAGTGTCGATCCCGAGGCATACCTGCACCCATCGGGTACTGTTATTTCAAGACCTAGCTCTTTCCAATGAACCGGGATGACTACCGAGATCGGGTGCACTAATCGAGAGTACCAATCGGTGCACAATCGACCGTGTCGTCCAAATCAGTGCCACTTTGAGGAAAGTTCTCGCGCGGCTCCTCGAAGACGAACGAGTGCGGTTTCTGATCTTCGGAGGGATCAACACAGTCATCGGCTATGGTCTCTTTGCGCTTTTCGAACTCTTCCTCGGAAAATACATCGGCTACTTGGGAAGCCTTTACGTCTCTTACGCACTCGCGACGATCCTGGCGTTCTATCTTCACCGTAGGTTTACCTTCCGCGCATCCACCTCGGGGAAAGTCGTTGTGGACTTCCTGAGGTTTCAGTCTGTGTACTTGGTTTCGCTTCTCGTCAACACTGCAGCCCTGCCACTACTGGTGGAGTGGTTCGGTCTCAAGCCGCTCGTCGCCCAAGCGGTCATCGTTGTGATTACGACGGCGATCAGCTATGTGGGGCACAAGTGGTTTTCCTTCCGGCGTAAAGCGCAGACCAGCGGACTCTAGCGATTCGCTCAGTGTTAGCTCACGAAGCGGTCGCAGGACGCGAGCCGAGTCGCCCTCGGGGCGACCTGCAGCACCCTTACTTAGCCTCGATCCACCGGTCGTGTTGGGGTGGCAGGGTCGCCTGGGTGTGGTCTGAGTTTTGGGATGGTGGGCATGATGGTGCTTCCGGCCTTGCTGC
>Ga0209100_1002921_pt1 | contig 10116 bp, 5 predicted proteins | sample lystaG_FD_185480 | JGI IMG/M metagenome (GOLD analysis project Ga0209100, IMG submission 185480) | Glacier valley bacterial and archeal communities from Borup Fiord, Nunavut, Canada, to study Microbial Dark Matter (Phase II) -... | ecosystem: Environmental > Aquatic > Freshwater > Ice > Glacier ...
GCCTGACGGCGTGATGGCCTCACGGCGTGATGGCCTGACGGCCTGATGGCTCTTTTATGCCCTGAGCCGATAGTGGCCCCCGGGCGGCATGCTCACGCGGTGATTGTTCCGCAGCGGCGCGCTTGTGGCCGCTCGTTCCGGCCCGGGCCTGTCGCACGGGAACACACTCTCGCAGGGAAGGTGACGCACTTCAGGAGTAGGTGACCGCGGGGCCCTGTACTTCAACCGGACATGCTGGTCATCGGCCCCACCGAGACCCGCAGATTACTCACGGATCCCTGCGCTGGAGCAGCCTGCGTCGCTTTCGTGCGCGGCTTCTCCAGACGGCCTCTCAGGCGCGACTGAGCCTCGTGACGAGTTCCGTATCGCTGGCAGTGCGCTGGCGCCCGAGGAACACGCTCACGAGGCCGGCGACGACTCCCGCCGCGGCGAGGCTCACCACCCAGATCCAGCCCCCGTCGAACTTCAAGCCGACCCAGGTGAGTGCGGCCCAGACCACCGATGCCACGATGGCTCCGACCGCTGGAACGAGCAACGCACCGTGCGTGTCACGCTTCGGCACGCCGTAACGGGCTGCGAGACCGAGGATGACACCGCCGAGCGTCACGAACAGCAGTTCCATCCGTTAGGCCACGAAACCGACGCGACGGGATTCTTCCGACCCGATCTCGAGATAGCCGAAGGTCGCGAGGGGAACGACGTACACGTTGCCCTTTTGATCGACGAGCTTGAAGAACTTAGCGTCTGACGCGAGGGCCGCGGTGACGACGCCCTCAACATCCGCCGCCGATTGCGACGATTCGAGGTTGATCTCACGGGGGCTGTTGGTAATGCCGATTCGTATGTCCACGTGCACAGATTACGACAGTTGTCGCACCAAGAATCCCCCCGTTCTCTTTGGGCGCAACGAACCGAAGCTGCGGCGGCCCGATGTCGCCCGGCCGCGCTACGGTAGGCCGATGGCGATCACGGGGTTTCGGCGGACAGTGTTCCCGCAGGAGATGTCGCCGTCATCCCACCGGCGCCCGGTCGAGCTCGATGCGTCGCAGCGGGCCGTGCTCGCCCTTGCGGATGAATCGTCCGCAGCCGTCATCGGTGCGCCGGGTTCAGGTAAGACGGCGACGCTCGTCGAACTGGTGGCCCACCGGGTGGAGCAGCGAGGCTTCTCCGCGGAAGACCTGCTCGTGCTCACGTCTTCTCGCACGACGGCTACCCGGCTGCGCGACATCCTCGCCCTGCGACTCGGGGTACCGACTAACGGTCCGATCGCCCGCACCGTCAACTCCCTCGCCTTCGAGATCGTCGGCAACGCTGCTCGCGCTGCCGGTGTGGACGCCCCCCGGCTCGCGACGGGTGGCGACCAGGACAGCGACATCGCCCATCTCATCGACGGCCAGCTGGAGGATGGGACGGGCCCGACCTGGCCCGCACAGCTCGGCCTTCAGGTGCGACGGCTGCGGGGATTCCGTACCGAACTGCGCGAACTGCTGGGGCGTTCCACGGAATACGGTGTCACGCCACAGCGTCTCCGCGTTCTTGGCGAGGAGCGTGACCGGCCGGAATGGGTTGCCGCGGCGGACTTCATCGTTGACTACCTCACCGTGGTCAGCAGTTCCCGCTCCAACCAGCTCGACTCGACCGAGTTCGTGCAGTTCGCGATCGCTGCGCTCGGGCGGGGCGAGGGCGGTGCCTCCGTCGATCGTCTGCGCCTCGTGATCGTCGACGACCTGCAGGAGGCCACGCGGTCAACCATCGGGCTACTCTCAGCCCTCGCTGCCCGGGGCGTATCGGTGATCGCCTTCGGTGACCCTGATGTCGCTGCTAACGCCTTCCGTGGGGGAGAGCCCGACTCTCTCGCCCGCCTCGGGATACTGCTCGGCGCGCCCGATCTGGCCACCCTCACCCTGTCCACAGTGCACCGGCAGGGGCGGATCCTGCGCGAGCTCACCCGGCGCACGACGGAACGCATCGGCACGGCCGGAGTGTTCGGGCAGCGCGAGGCGCAGGCCGCGGTGCGACGTGACAGTGTGCCCGCGATGCCGCCTGTGCGCTCGATTCCCCCTGTTGTCAAAATCCTGGCCGAGAGTCCGGCTCGCCAATGGGCAGCCATCGCGCGACAACTGCGCGAGCGCCACCTGCTCGATGGGATCGCCTGGAACCGTATGTCCGTGATCGTGCGCAGCGGATCGAGTGTGCCCCAGATCGCCCGTGCACTGGCGCTCGCCGAAGTACCGACCCGTACCTCGGTCGGCGGCCGGGCGCTGCGCGACGATCACGCCGCCCGCGGACTCCTCACCGTGGTGGATGTCGGAGTCGGCCGTACCGCCCTCGACCCGGCGATCGCCGCAGACCTGCTTCTCGGACCGTTCGGCGGTCTCGACACGCTCGCAGTGCGTCGCCTGCGTCTCGCCCTCCGCGCGGAAGAGCTGGCAGGCGGCGGCGGCCGATCGAGTGATGAGCTGCTCGTCGACGCCCTCGGCGCACCGGGCCGATTCGCCACCATTGACCATCGCGTCGGGCGCAACGCCGATCGACTTGCCCGCACGCTCGACGCCATCGGGATTGCGGGCTCGGAGGGTGCGACCATCGAGGAACTGCTGTGGCTGGCCTGGGATCGCAGCGGTCTCGCCCCGGAGTGGTTCGCCCGTGCGACCAGCGCGGGGATCGCCGCCGATGAGGCCAATCGCGATCTCGACGGTGTGGTGGCTCTCTTCACAGCGGCCAAGCGGTTCGTCGAACGCCAGCCCGGCACCGCGGCACGGGTCTTCCTCGACGGGGTGCTCGACGCCGAGGTGCCGGAGGACACGCTCTCGCCGCAGTCGCTCGCCGACGCGGTGCTCGTTACCACTCCCTCCGGAACTGTTGGGTTGGAGTTCGAGATCGTGGTCGTCGCTGCGCTGCAGGACGGCGTCTGGCCGAACCTGCGCCTGCGCGGATCGCTGCTCTACCCGCAGGAGCTCGTGCGGGTGATGACGGGGCTCGGTGACGTGCCGCTCGACGAGCGACGACAGGTGCGCGATGACGAGCTGCGGATGTTCGCGCTCGCCGTGTCTCGCGCACGCCGACAGGTCATCCTCGCCGCCGTCGACAACGAGGATGAGTCGGCGAGTGTGCTTTTCTCGCTGGCGCCGGCCGATACACCGACCGTCGATAGCTCTGCCCTCCGACCGCTGTCACTCCGGGCGCTCACCGGGAGGTTGCGGTGGGAACTCGTCGTGGAGAGGCGCACCGGAGCGGAGCGCGCGGCCGCGGCATCCGCCCTCGCCCGACTGTCGCTGGAGCGGATCCCCGGTGCCGATCCCGAAGAGTGGCACGGGCTCCTGGACGCCTCGACCATCGACCCGGTCTTCGCGCACGACGAGCAGGTGCCGGTCTCACCGTCACGGCTCGAGGCCTTCGAGGACTCACCGGTGGACTGGTTCATCGATTCCGTCTCCGGCACTCGGTCGAGCACCGCGATGGGGCTCGGCACGATCGTGCACTGGGCCATGGAGACGGCCACCGATTCGACGCTGGACGCGGTCTGGAGTGTCATCGAGAGTCGCTGGAACGAACTCGCGTTCGAGTCGCCCTGGCTCGCCGCGCAGCAGAAACGGGCGGCACGGGCGCTGGCTGCGGGGGTGGCCGACTACCTCGCAGACTTTGATCGGGAGGGTAAGACCCTCGTCGGTGCGGAGAGCCGCTTCTCGATCGACATCGACCGGGCCACCGTCAACGGATCGATCGACCGCGTGGAGCGGTCAGCGGACGGCTCGGTCGTGATCGTGGACCTGAAGACAGGCAATCCGATCGTGCCCCAGGAGAAGATCGATGCGCATCCGCAGCTCGGTACCTATCAGCTCGCCTACGTGCAGGGTGTGCTCGACGAATTTCTCGAGGAGCTCGGAGAGCACCGGGCGGGCGGGGCGAAGTTGCTTTTCGTGAAGAAGGGAACGCGCGGCAAGCTCTATCGCGAAGGCATCCAGACTCCGCTCGACGAGGTGCAGCTCGAGGGTTTCCGCACGCGAATCCGGCAGGCGGCCATCGGCATGGCGGCTGCCGCCTTTGAAGGCGAAGTGGATCTCGATGCCTGGGGTTCCTTCGATGTCGGCACAAAGAAGCTGCACCGGGTGAGGTCCGTAGCCAGTGACTGAGGCGCCGTGTGTCCCCGCGGATGACGGCATCTCTGCGAACGACGGCATCTCTGCGAACGACGGCATCTCTGCGAACGACGGCATCTCTGCGAACGACGGCATCTCTGCGAACGACATAGCGGATGCCCTCGCCCGCCCCCGCCCGACCGCCCAACAGCGCCGGGTGATCGAGTCCCCGCTCACGCCCGCACTCGTCGTCGCTGGCGCGGGTAGCGGCAAGACCGAAACCATGGCGAATCGTGTGCTCTGGCTGCTCGCCAATGGCAGGGTGACAGCTGGAGAGATACTGGGCCTCACCTTCACCCGCAAGGCGGCGGGGGAGCTCTCCGCCCGAATCCGGGAGCGTATCGACCAACTGCATCACGTCGGTCTCCTCGCGGAAGACTATGACGAGTTCGATCCGCCGACGGTGGCCACCTACAACTCGTTCTCGAATCGCATCTACCGTGACAATGCGATCCTGCTCGGCCGGGAGAGCGACGGCCCGGTGCTTGGCGAGGCATCCGCCTGGCAGCTCGCGCGCACCATCGTGATCGGATCGACCGACGACCGCTTGCCGGGTCTCGACAAGAGTGTCGACACGGTGACGAAGGCGGTGCTCACGCTCGCCCACGCGATGAGTGAGAACCTGGTCGACCCGGCAAATGTCACGGCCTTCACCACCCGTTTCTCTGCGCTCATCGACCTGCCGCCCGGAGGACGCGGGGCCTACGAGGAGGTCGCAGTCCTTGCTTCGACCGTCGGAGCGCTGCCCGTGCTGCTGGATCTCGTCGCACGGTTCGACCAGGCAAAGGCGCGACGGGGTTTCGTCGAATACTCCGACCAGGTCTCCCTCGCCCTCACGATCGTGCGTGACGTGCCGCGCGTCGCCGACGAACTCCGCGAGCAGTACCGGGTGGTGCTGCTCGACGAGTACCAGGACACCAGTGTGGTGCAGACCCTGCTGCTCTCCGAACTCTTCGCCGGCCGGCCGGTGATGGCAGTGGGTGACCCCAACCAGTCGATCTACGGCTGGCGGGGAGCGAGCGCCGCTAACCTCGACGGCTTCGCCCGCCAGTTCGGGGCCGGTCCCGGCGGTCATTTCGCACTCACGACGTCCTGGCGCAACGGCCACGACATCCTCGCGGTCGCCAACGCGATAGTGGAACCGTTCCGCAGCGGCCCCGGTTTGGCATCGGGGAGCCCAAGCGCTCAGCCTGTCGCTCGCACTGTCGTCGACCGTACTGTCGTCGACCGGCTTGTGGCCGGGCCGTCGGCATCCGCCGTGCCGGTGCGGGTCATCGTGGAGGAGACACTCCCCGAGGAGGCAGAAGCCGCCGCCCGCTGGCTCAAGGAGCGCCTGGAGGTACCGCACGGGGCGACTCCGCCGACGGCGGCGATGCTGTTTCGGGCGCGCAAAACGCAGGGCGCGTTCATCGAGGCGCTGCGTCGCAACGGTGTGAGGTTCCATGTTCTCGGACTCGGCGGCCTCATGGCCGAGCCTGAGATCGCCGACCTCGTGTCGGCCCTTGCCGTGGTGAATGACCCCACCGCCGGGTCGGAGCTCGTGCGGTTGCTCGCCGGCTCACGCTGGCGCATCGGTGCAAAGGACCTGCACAGCCTCGGCCGGGTCGCCTCCTGGCTGCGGGATCGGGACTATGCCCAGCGCGCCCTCGACGACGAGGTGAAGGAGGCGCTGCGGGCATCCGTGGCCGAGTCCGAGGGCGGGTCGATTGTCGATGCTCTCGATTTCATCGCGACCGCGCGCCCCGGCCACAGCCAGGTCGAGCGTTTCAGCGAGGTGGGGCTCGAACGCCTGCGGGATGCCGGTCGAACCTTCGCCAGGCTTCGAGCGCGGGTCGGCCTTGACCTGCTCGACTTCGTCACCTTCGTCGAGCAGGACCTGCTGCTCGACATCGAGGTCGCGGCCAACGAGACCCGGTCACTCGGGGCAGCGAACATGGAGGCCTTCCTCGATGCGCTCGGCGGCTACCTCGCTGTCGACGATTCGGCCAGTCTCGGCGGGTTCCTGGCCTGGCTCCGGGAGGCGGAATGGCGCGACAACCTCGCGCCCCGCCCGGAGGATCCGGAGCCGGGAACGGTGCAGTTGCTCACGATCCACGGCTCCAAGGGGCTGGAGTGGGACCTCGTGGTGGTGCCGCGTCTCGTCGAGGGAGAGCTGCCCGGTTCTCCTCGCGAGGGGTCCAACGGATGGCTGAGCTTCGGAGCGCTGCCGTATGACTTTCGCGGTGACGCGGCCGAGCTCCCCTCCTTCGACTGGGCCTCTGCGACCACTCGCAGGGAACTCCTCGACAGTCGCACTCTGTTCAAGGCCGAGGTTCGCGAGCGACATGACGAGGAGGAGCGCCGACTGGCCTACGTCGCCGTGACGCGCGCGAGGCATTCGCTCCTGCTCACGGCATCGTTCTGGGCAACACAGTCCGGCTCGCGGCGACCGAGTCCTTTTCTCCGCGAACTAGAGGGTGGGGGTGTGATCGGAACGCTGCCGCTCACGAGCGAGCACTCCGACAACCCACTGGGGGACGAGGCGAACCTGTTTCGCTGGCCGATGGATCCCCTGGGCGGCCGTCGTGCAGTGGTCGAGGCTGCGGCCGGGCTGGTACGCGAATCAGTGCCGGGAGCAGAGGGGACGTGGGGCACCGAACTCACCCTCCTGCTGGAGGAGCGGCAGCGGCGCATCGATGCGACCGGTGTCGTGGACCTTCCGACCCGGGTCTCGGCGTCGCGCTTCAAGGACTTCGTCAGCGATCCGGCGAGGGTCGCGGCATCCCTGCGCCGTCCGATGCCCGAGCGCCCCTATCGTGCCACCCGGCTCGGCACACTGTTCCACGAGTGGGTCGAGCAGCGTTACGGCATCCACGGCACTTCCGAGGAGTTGGATGCTGTCGCGGTCGAGCTCGACGGTGGTGACTGGGACGGTAGTGATTGGGACGGTGTTGGGTCTGAGTATGGCGGCGCGGTTGACCCCGACGGACTCGCCGCACTGCGTGCGACCTTCGAACGCTCCGAGTTCGCCGCCCTCACGCCCGAAGAGGTGGAGATCGAAATCCATCTCATCCTCGATGGCGAAGTGATCGTGTGCAAGCTTGACGCGGTCTATCTCGTTGACGGGCGTTATCGGGTCGTCGACTGGAAGACCGGAAAAGTACCACGGGATGCCGCGGACCTCGAGTCCAAGCAGCTGCAGCTCGCGCTCTACCGCCAGGCCTTCGCCGAGTGGAGGGGCATCGATCCCCTGCTGATCGACGCGGTCTTCTACTACGTGACGGAGGACCGCGTCATCCGTCCCGAACGCATCTACGACCGTGACGAGCTCGTGGCGCTCTGGCGGACGGTCGCCCGCTGAGAGTCGTCCGCCGGGTCGCCTGCCGAGTCGTCACCCGGGTCGGCCCCCGGGTCGTCCTCCGGGTGAAGTCACTGGCCTCCGCGCCCGTTGGTGACACTCGCGCCCGAACGTTTGGGCGCGAGTGTCACCAACGGGCGCGGAGGCAGCCGTGAGCGGTCCCGGCGGCAGGGGCGCAGCCCTGCAGGGTTGCAGGGTTGCAGGGTTGCAGGGTTGCAGCACTGCAGGACTGCAGCACTGCAGGACTGCAGCACTGCAGGACTGCAGGGCTACTGCACCGGCGAGACCTGGTTCTGCCGGGCGACGATAGCGGCCACCAGGGCGTCGATCGGTTCCCGGGCGGATGTCGGGTTGTCGAGCAGGCGGAAGTCGATGTCGCCGAGCTCCGGCAGCGCAAGTGACGCGGGAAGCTGCACCAGGTCGGGCGGGATCAGGCTCTGCGGAAAAGCGGCGATTCCGATCCCGGCGCGGGTTGCGGCAAGCACGCCGTTGATCTCGCGCACATTGCAGGTGATTCGCCAGGTTCGTCCGACCGACTCGAGCGCCGTAATGGCGGCCGTGCGGCTGAGGCTGGGTGCCTGGTAGGCGATGAGGGGCACAGGCTGGCCCGCTTCGAGACTGAGATTTCGGTGTCCGACCCAGACGAGGCGATCGCGGCGCACGAGGCGACCGCCCGGGATGTCCGGCTCCTGTTTCACAAAGACGAGATCGAGTTGACCCGCACTCAGCCGCCGGGTGAGGAATCCGCTCTGGTTCACCGTAAGTTCGAGGTTGATGTGTGGATACAGCTGCCGGAAGTCGCGCAAGATCTGCGGCAGCTGGGTGAGAGCGAGATCATCGGCCGATCCGAAGCGCAAGCGGCCGCGCATGGCCGATCCGGTGAAGTAGCTCGAGGCCTGGTCGTGGGCGGCGAGGATCGAGCGAGCGAAGCCGAGCATCGCATCACCGTTATCGGTCAGGCGAACCTCACGGGTGTCACGCAGCACGAGGTTGCGGCCTGCCGCCACCTCGAGCTTTCGGATGTGCTGGCTCACCGTCGGTTGGCTCAGCCCGAGTAGCTGGCCGGTGACAGTGAAGTTGAGGGTCTCCGCGACCGTCACGAAGGTACGAAGCAGCACCGGGTCGAACATCTTCGCTCCCGCCCATACGGCCCAAGCCATTGATAAATCGAATGGGACTTATAGACTCGATTCTATTCCCGAATGACCGGTCCTCGCCGTAGCGTGGTAAAGACCATACGAATCTTTTTCGAGCAGTGCAGGATCCACTTCCGCGTGACAACCGAGACGTCCACCGCCCTCCCCACCGAACCGATCCCGGTCCTCCTCGAACGACCTCGCTGGCGCGACACCTTCGACTCGCTGCGCGTTTTCAACTATCGCCTGTATGTGATCTCGCAGGTGCTCTCCAACACTTCGGGCTGGATGCAGAAGATTGCCACCGACTGGCTCGTCAATGAACTGACACACAATGTCACCCTTGTCGGGGTGACTGTGTTCCTGCAGTTCGCTCCCGTACTGGTCTTCGGTGTCTGGGGCGGCGTCATCGCCGACCGGGTGGACAAGCGACGCCTCATGATGGTGACCCAGACCACTACGGCCATGCTCTGCGCACTGCTCGGCGCCCTGACGATCGCGGGAATCGTGGAGGTCTGGCAGGTCTGGGGCGTGGCTTTCCTGCTCGGAATGGTCGCCGTCGTCGAGGGTCCAGCGCGCTCCGCATTCGTCAACGAGATGGTCGGACACCGTCGTCTGCGTAACGCGATCAGCCTGAATGCGTCGTTCTTCCACCTCGGTGGGCTCCTCGGGCCGGCGATCAGCGGGGTGCTCATCGTGCTGGTCGGATCGGGCTGGTCGATCAGCGTGAACGCGGTCGCGGCCATGGTCGTCGTGGTGACTCTCGGCTGTATGCGGGTTCGGGAGTTATTGCCGTCGCCCCGCGCCATCCGCTCGAAGGGTCAGATCCGCGAGGGTGTGAAGTACGTGATCGGAAAGCCGACCATCTTCTGGCCGATGGTGATGCTCGCCTTCGTATCGACCTTCGGCATGACGCTGCCCGTGCTGCTTGTCGCCTTCGCCGACAGTGTCTACCAGACCGGAGCGGCAGGCTACGGGCTCTACAGTTCGGCGGCCGCCGTCGGAGCGCTCACCGGGGCCGTGCTCTCGACCCGCCGGATGAATGTGCGACTGCGCACGATCATGTTCGCCGCAGGTCTTTTCGGCCTCGCCCTCATCTTGGCTGGAAATACCCCCTGGGAGCCGCTTTTCCTCGTCTTCCTGGTGAGCATCGGCGTCACTCGCCTGCTCTTCGCCACCGGTGCCGAATCGATCGTGCAACTCTCCACCAACCGAGCGATCCGTGGCCGGGTGATGTCGCTCTATTCGATGGTCATGCTCGGTGGCCAGGCCCTCGGTAGTCCGATCAGCGGTGCGATCGCCGATCGATTCGGAGTTCAGGCCGCCATGACAGTGGCCGGAATCGTGCCGGCACTTGCCGCGATCGTGATCGCGATCGTGCTTGCTCGCAGCGGAAAGCTGTCACTCCGCATCCGGCTGAAGCGGATGCATCCGCTCGTCTCGATCGTGCCGGGAGGCACCCGCTAGGAGCGCTGGTCGCGATCGAGCATCGCCTCGACCTCAT
>Ga0209100_1002926_pt1 | contig 10098 bp, 7 predicted proteins | sample lystaG_FD_185480 | JGI IMG/M metagenome (GOLD analysis project Ga0209100, IMG submission 185480) | Glacier valley bacterial and archeal communities from Borup Fiord, Nunavut, Canada, to study Microbial Dark Matter (Phase II) -... | ecosystem: Environmental > Aquatic > Freshwater > Ice > Glacier ...
CCTGGAGCGCGGGATGCGCCAGACCCTGACCTGGACGCTGCTAAGCGCCCTGCCGTTTTCTTTGCTGATTGCTGCGCTCACCGCCGCATACGCCGCAAGGCAGGTGGTGGGCCGGGTGCGGCGGCTCGAGGCCGGCAGTCGGGCGCTGGCGCGCGGCGAGTACAACGTGCGGCTCGAGGCCCCCGGCAGCGATGAACTCTCCGATTTGGCCCACAGCTTCAACACCCTGGGTGGGGCGCTCGAGCAGGTCGAGCAGGGCCGGACCCAACTCATCGGCAACGTGGCCCACGAGCTGCGCTCCCCGCTGGCCGCCCTGCGCGGCTACGCCGAGGCGCTCGGGGACGACATTTTGCCGCCCAAAAAAGTGTCGCTCGCGCTCGAGCGGGAACTCGGCGCGATGGAGCGGCTGGTGCGCGACCTGAGCTTGGTGTCCAGGGTGGAGGGCGGCCAGCTCGAACTACATCCGTACACCGTGCGGGTGGGGGAGCTGTTCGAGGCGGCGCTCGAGCGGTTTTTACCGGCCTTTGAAGCGCGTGAGGTGCGGCTCAGCGCGCGGGCCGACCCTGCGCTCGAGATACATGCGCTCGAGGCACATGCGCTCGAGGTTTGGGCCGACCCGGAGCGAACCCATCAGATTCTCTCCAATTTGCTGTCCAACGCGCTGCGGCACACCCCGGCAGGGGGGCAGGTGTGGCTCGAGGCGGCGCTCGAGGGAACGGGCGTCTCGCTGCGGGTGAGGGACAGCGGCCCCGGTATCGCGCTCGAGCAGCAGGAGCGAATCTTCGAGCGCTTCTACCGGGGCGACGCGGCCCGCGTGCGCGGCGAGGGGAGCGGCATCGGCCTCACCGTGGCGCGGGGCCTGGCCAGGGCGATGGGAGGTGAGCTGAGGTTGCTCTCCAGGCCAGGGGAGGGCAGCACCTTCATGCTCACCCTGCCCACCCGCGCGGGCAATGCGGGCTTGGCAGTGGGTTCGCTGGACCCCCAGCGCCGCTGACCCAACCCCCAGCGCCGCCCAGGGTGTGCGCGCTACTCGAGGGCGTGCTCGAGCGCGGTCCTCAGCAGGGTTTTGACGTGGGCATCGGCCAGGGTGTAGTACACCACCCTGCCCAGTTTCTCGAAGCGCACCAGTTTGGCTTCGCGCAGGTAGCGCAGTTGGTGGCTGGTGGCCGACAAGCTCTGCCCAATCACCTCGGCCAGGTCGCACACACACAGCCGGGTGCTCGAGAGCGCCCACAGCATCCGCAGGCGGGTGGGGTCGGCCACCGCCTTGAGCAGGGTGGAGGAGCGCTCCAGGCCCTCGAGCGGGGGCAGGGTGGCTCGAGCCAGCTCGACGGCCTCGGGGTGAAACCCGCTGATTTCGCACCCGCTGATTTCAAATTGGGGTGCGCTCGCTCGAGACTCGACAATCATTCGGACCACAATAAACCCACCTCCTGCAAAAACTCGAGACGTCCGCGATTCATTTCGAGCGCTTCCAGGACAGCAGGCGCAGCGCGTTGGCCGTGACCAGCACCGTGGCCCCGGTGTCGGCCAGAATCGCCATCCACAGGCTGGTCAGGCCCAGCAGGGTCGTGACCAGAAAGATGGCCTTGAGACCCAGCGCAAAGGCGATGTTTTGATGGATGTTGCTCAGGGTGGCCCTGGAGAGCTGCACCATCTCGAGCACGCCCGTCACCGAGGGGCGCAGCAGCGCGGCATCAGCGGTCTCGAGCGCCACGTCGGTGCCGCCGCCCATCGCGATGCCCACGTCGCTCCTGGCCAGCGCGGGCGCGTCGTTGATGCCGTCGCCCACCATGCCCACCAGTCCCGCCACCTGCAACTCCCCGATGATGCGGAGCTTATCTGCGGGCATCAGCTCACTTCTCGCCTCGAGACCCAGCGAGGCCGCAATCGCTGCTCCGGTGCGCCTGTTGTCCCCGGTGAGCATCACGCTCGAGATGCCCAATCCATGAAGCGCAGAAATGGTCGCCGCCGCGTCCGGGCGGGGTTCATCGCGCAGGGCCAGCAAACCCAGCGGACGCGACCCCTCGAGCAGCACCACCACGGTTTTCCCCGCGCCCTCGAGAGCTTCGATTTCCCGGACCAGTTGGCCTTCAAGGGGAGCTAGCTCAGCGGCGTAACGCGGGCTGCCCACCGAATAGCGTTTGCCCTTCAGCGTCCCCGTCACGGCTTTGCCCGCCACCGCCTGGACATCCTGGGCCTCAAGCAGCGTGATGTTTTGCGACTTGGCCCGGTCCACGAGGGCCTTTGCCAATGGATGATGCGACCCCGCCTCGAGCGACGCGGCCAGACGCAGCACCTCGACTTCGGACCCCTCGAGCGCCCGCAGGTCGGTGACTTGGGGCTTTCCAGCGGTGAGGGTGCCGGTTTTATCGAAGGCGATGGTTTTGAGCTGTGCGAGCATCTCGAGCGCCGCGCCGCCCTTAATCAGCAGGCCCCGTCTGGCCCCGGCGCTGATGCCGGAGGTGATGGCCGCCGGAACCGAGAGCACCAGCGCGCAGGGACAGCCTATCAGAAGCAGCGAGATGCCCTTGTAGAGCCACGCGTGCCACTCACCACCCATGAGTAAGGGGGGAACCACCGAGACCAGCACAGACACCCCTAGAACCCCTGGCGTCCAGTACCGTGAGAAGCGGTCAATCAAGCGCGAGGTCTTGGCCTTGCTGCCCTCGGCTTCCTCGACCAGATGGATGATGCGGGCCAGGGTGTTGTCCGACGAGGGCCGGTCCACCCGCACCTCGAGCGTGCCCTCGCCGTTGATGCTTCCGGCGAACACCGTGTCATCCACGGTTTTGTTCACCGGCATACTTTCGCCGGTCACGGGGCTGTCGTCCAGACTCGAGCGCCCATTGAGGATGGTTCCGTCTGCGGGAACCCGCTCTCCCGCACTAATTCGCACGGTTTGACCCACCTCGAGCGCCTCGATTTGCACCGTGCGGGTTTTACCCGACTCGAGCAGGTGGGCGGTTCTGGGGGTCAGCGCCCCCAGCGCGCGAATCCCCGCACGGGCGCGGCCCGCCGCGATGCCCTCGAGCAGCTCCCCGATGGCAAAGAAAAACACCACCACCGCGCCCTCGGGGGCCTGCCCAATGGCGATGGCTCCCAGCGCGGCCACCGCGACCAGGGTGTTGATGCCAAAGTAATCCCCGAAGCGCCACGCGGCCAGCGATTGGCGAAGCAGCGGGTAAACCCCCACCAGCGTCGCCGCCACGTAGCCCCAGTAAGCAAGCTGTGGCTCGACGAAGCCAAAACCGTAGGCCAGCAGCAGCAAAACTCCGCTAGAGAGCACCAACCTTCCCTGCTTGCCCGCGTACCACGGCGGACCCTCCTCGAGCGCGTGGACGTGCTCGTGAAGGTTTTGTTGGGTGGGGTCATCCCCCCGCTGAAAGGATTGAGCCGCGTCCGAGTGAGGCAGCACTCGAGCAACCTCGGCCCGTTCCACCACCCGACCCGCTCGAGTTTCTCGTTTCAAGCTGGGTTCGTAGCCCAATGAGCGCAAATTCTGCTCGAGAATGGCTCGAGACGAGCGCGACTCGTCGAGGCTCACCTCCAAAGTTTCACTGGAAAATAAAATCTTGCGCTCTCCCGCGCCGGGGGTGCGCTCGAGCATCTTTTCGACTTTGGAGGCGCACGAGGCGCAGTCCATGCCCGCCACAAAGTAGCGCAGGACGCAGGCTTGCGCTTCGGGGACGCTCGAGGACGAGGCGGTGTTGGGTTGCATTAAACCTCCTGACAGTTGAGCAACTGCTCAAGTAAGTGAAGTTTAACCCCTGCTCGAGTGGATTGCAATGTGGCAGGGTGGGGCACCCCCGGACAAACGGACTCGACAAACGGGTCGAACTCGAGAATTCCCGGTTTGGGACGAAGGGGCTTCTGCTCAGTCCTCGAGCGTGGTCCCCTAAATCTCTACGTCACCCTTTGACACTGCCCAGGGTGAGTCCGCCCGCCCAGTACCGTTGCAGCAGCAAGAATCCGACCAGCAGCGGAACCACCGCAACGAAAGACCCGGTGACGATTAAGTTAATCAAGACCGGCTGCGCGCCGCTGGGAATCCCCACATTCCAGGTTTGTAGACCCACCGTCACCGGAAAGTTCGTTTCACTGCTCAGCATCACCAACGGCAGGAAAAAATTGTTCCACACCGCCACGAACTGAAACATGAAAATGGTGACCAGGGCGGGGGCCAGCACCGGCAACACCACGGTGAGAAAGGTTCTCAGCTCGCTCGAGCCGTCCACTCGAGCCGCGTCGAGCAGCTCGTCGGGCACCGAGGCTGCTGAGTACACCCGCGCCAGATAAACTCCGAACGGGCTGACGAAGCTGGGCAGCAGCACGGCCCAGGCCGTGTCGGTCAGACCCAGGCGGCTCATGAGCAGGTAGAGCGGCAATACCAGCGCGGTGTTAGGCACTAAAATAGCCCCCAGAATAAGTGAAAACGCCAGGTTGCGACCCCGGAATCGGAACTTGGCCAGCGCGTAGCCGCCTAAAGTAGCCACCCCGGTGGCCACCACCGCGCTCACCCCCGCATACAAAAAAGTGTTGCCCAGCCAGCGCAGGTAGATGCCCCCGTTGTAGGTGAACAGTCGCTCGAGATTCTGGCCAAAGTTGAGGGTCTTGCCCACCCACAGCCCAGGGGTGCCGAACAGGTCCTCGAGCGTTTTGGTAGACGATACTACCAGCCAGTACAGCGGCGCGAGAAAGTACATCGAGAGCACGAACAAAAATACGGCGATGAGCACGCTGCTGGGTTTGAGTTTGAGGCGGCGATTAGAGCGCCTTGGAGCGGTCACTCGAGCAGCACGGACGCTCATCAGGAGTCTCCCGCACGGTTTGAGAGCCGCAGGAAACCAAACGAGAACACGAAGGTGACGAAGGCCAGCAAGACCGCTAATGCGGCAGCGTAGTTATAGTTGTTGTTACCAAACGCGGTGTAGTAAGCGTAGAGATTGGGAGTGTAAACGTTGGAGATGCTGTTGGAAATCTGTTTAAGCACCAGCGGTTCGTTGAACAGTTGCAGCGTCCCGATGATGGAAAAGATGGTGGTGAGAATGAGCGTGGGTGCAACCAGAGGAATCTTGATGAAGCGAGCCATCTGGATGCCGGTGCAGCCGTCCACGCGGGCGGCTTCATACAGTTCGGGGCCGATGGCCTGAAGGCCCGCATAGATAATCAGGGTGTTGTAGCCGGTCCATTGCCACACCGCGATGTTAGCCAGCGAAAACACGATGGCGTCCGGTCCCAGCAGGTTGGGGGTACCCAGGCCCAGCGCCTGCATCACCTGAACGATGGGGCTGAAGCGGGGGTTGTAGAAAAATCCCCACAGCAGCGCGGCCACCACACTGGGGACCGCGTAAGGTGCAAAAGCGGCCATGCGAATGAAGTTTTTGAAGCGTACCGTGGCAGTGTCGAGCAGCAGGGCCAGCAGCAGGGCCAGACCCAGCATGGTCGGAATCTGCACCGCGCCGTAAAGCACTACCCGCCCCACGCCCTGATAAAACACCGGGTCACGAAAGACGTCGAAGTAATTGCTCAGCCCGGAAAACCGCACCGTAGGTGTGCCCAACCCCAGACCACTGCGGTGCTGGGTGAACAAGCTCTGCTCGAGGGCGTACAAGATGGGCAACAGAAAAAAGGCAGTAAACAGGGTGGCGAAGGGCAGCAAAAACAGGTAGGGGGTCGCCTTGATTCGGTTGCGCCTCGAGCGGCGAAAGGTTTTGCTGTGGGCAAGGCTGGAATTCATACCGGGTCCTCCTGCGGTGTGTCGTTATTGCTGGGTTCCCTGCTAAATAGATAATCCAGAGTTCGACGCTCCTGGGTCGAACTCTGGAACCACAGGACCGCTACTTGACGTCGAAACCTTGCTTACGCATGGCTGCGAGCGTGCTCTCCTGAACCGTATCGAGCACGCTGCTGAGGTTGCCCTTGCCGTTCACGGCTGCCCCAAAACCGTCTTGCAGGTCGCGGTACACCTGGCTCATGGTGGGACCCCACTGGAAGCGGGTGTCCACCACCCTGGAAGCATTTTTGAAGACCCGGTTCACCGCCTGATTGCCGTAGAACTTCGAGGTCAAGCTCAGGTCGGCATTGTCCATAGCGCCGCGTACCGCAGGAAACCAGGCCCCAGTTTTCACCAGCGGCTTGACGCTGCCCTTGAGGTCGGTCCCCAGCCACAGCGCAAAAGTGGCTGCCTCTTTGGGAAATTTCGAGCTTTTAGTCACCGCCGTGGTCGAGCCACCCCAGTTGCTGGCCGCAGGCTTGCCCGCTTCCCAGGACGGCAGCGGCGCGACCCGCCAATTGCCACTGGTTTTGGGAGCGAAGGACTCGAGGAAACCCGTTCCCCAGGACGCGGTAAGCCAAGTCGCCACTTCGCCGGTCTGAAGGTCGTTGTACCAGCCGTCGGCCCAGATGGGACCCGGTTTGACCAGTTTTTTGTCTATCAGGTCCTGCCAGTATTGGGCCACCCGTTTGGTCGCGCTGTCGTTGATGGTCACTTTCCAGGAATCACCCGAGATTTCAAACCACTTCGCGCCCGATTGCCAGGCCATGCCTGAAAACCAGCCCGCGTCGTTGGGGGCGAAGGTGGTGATGAACAGCTTGGGGTCTGCGGCGTGCAGCTTGGATGCGGCGCTGGCATATTCAGCCCAGGTTTTCGGCACTGCCACGCCGTATTTCTTGAATAGGTCGGCGCGGTAAAGCATCCCCATCGGTCCCAGGTCGGTGGGGATGGCGTAGGTTGACCCGCCCAGCGCGACCTGATTCCACACCCACGGTTCAAAGCGGGCCTTGTACGCCGCCACGCCATACTTGTTGAGGTCAATTAGGCCCCCAGTGCTGATGACGGTGGGCAGGAACTGCAACTCGATGTTGGCCACGTCTGGGGCATTGTCGGCCTTGAGCGCGGTGGAGAGCTTGTCGTAGAAACCGCTCGAGGGTACCTTGTTCCAGGTGACCTTGATGCCCGGATGCGAGGCGTTGAAGCGGTCAATCTGGCCCTGAGTCCCCTCCACCCCCCAGTTCCAGTAAGTCAGGTTGACCACTTTAGGGGTCTGTGCGCCCGCTCCGGTCAAGGTGCCGAGGGCGATGAGGGTGGTGAGGGTGGTGAGCACGCCGAGGAAAGACCTTTGATTACGAGGAACTAGATTACGCTGACGCTTCATAGGGGATACCTCCGCTGGGACCTCGAGTGGGTCACAGAGTTTGAGAAACGCGGCTCGAGCTGAATCGGCTCGAGCTGAATCGGGAGGTGGCAGCCTTTCCCGTCTCCCGTCTCGCAGCCGCACAGGCAAAGCCCTCTGAACACCGTGATGGCTCAGAGAATTCCTAAACTGCGCGACCCGCTCTCAAATCTTTGTGTGGCTCGAGTATAGAGGCCACCTTCTTGCGCGGGAATATCATCGACTGCTGACCGGCTGCACTATCTTGCTACGAAGCTTCTCATCAGCCCGGTTATCAGGGACGTATGTGGTCTGCTCGAGAACGACAGGGAAACTTAACGAGCACGCTTGAGGATGTAAGCCTCGGATTCTCGAGCGCTGCGACCGGGGTCGGCCACCTCGCGGTAGGACAGCGCCTGTTTGCGGTACAGGCTGGGTGTGGTTCCCAGGTAGTGCTTGAAGCGCCGTGCGAAGTAAAAAGGGCTTTCAAAGCCCACCTCGAGCGCGATTTGCTCCACGCTGCGAAAGGTGAGTTCGAGCAGTTTTCGGGCGTGGTCGAGGCGCTGGTATTCCAGATACTGCTGGGGGGTCAACCCCACCTGCTCGCGGAACAAGTGCGCCATCCTCGAGACCGACAGTCCGCACACCTCGGCCATGCGGGTCAGGCTGATTCTCTCGGCCAGGTGTTCGCGCAGATACTCGGTCACGGTGTTGATTCGGGCGTCTCCCTGGACGTGCTCGGCGCGGGGATTTTGGGTGTCACACCAGATGAGCAACTCCTCGAGCGCGTTCATGGCCAGGGCTTCGCGCTGCTTGAGGCCGCTCATGGCCCAGCGGTGGGCCTCGAGAAAGCGCTGTTCCACCCGCTCGCGCACTTTGGGGTCGAGCAGCTTGAGGCGGCCCTGACCCGGTGCGTCCTCGGGCCAGTTCAGCCAGCCCAGCCACTCCGCTCGAGGTTGAAAGTGGGTCCAGAGGTATTCCCAGTGCAAGCTGGACTCCTCCACGCCGTAATCGTGCGGTGTACCGGCTCGGTAGAGGACCATCTCTCCGGCCCCAATGCGGATTTCTCCCCCTTCATGCCCAATACGGCCCTGACCGGCCAGGGTGTAAAGCAGCAGCCAGTCCGGCGTGCCCTGCGCCCTTAAGGCCCGGTACGCGCCCCGTTCACGGTAGTGACCCGTAACCAGATGAATCACGCTGGGATGCCGAGTTTCTTGTTGCACGTCCATTTCAGCAAGATTATACAGGTTGGTAGCAAGCCGCTTCATTCCATCGCGCTCAGGCTTTCACTATGGTGGGTCTGTCGAAACTCTCTTAAAGAGCACCTGGGACTGTCCATCCACGCCACACGCGGGTGATGCCCTTTCTTGGCTCGAGAAGGGCACCCTGGCTCCGCCGCTTGCAAGCGCCTTCCATTATCTCAGTCTTCTGGAGTGGGGCAGGGAACCCCGTTTCGCTCGAGGGGGAATTCCAGTCCTCCCTGCCGGGGTGGCTATCGGCTTCGTGCTTCAGCGCTGCTCAAAATTCAGGAGGTTGTGTGCTCATCAACGACGCAGTTTGGCTCGATACCACCGGACAACCCATCCAGGCCCACGGGGGCAGTCTGCTCGAGGATACGGGGAGGTACTACTGGTACGGAGAAAATAAGGATGGGCCAACGGTGGAGGCGTTTCTGCACCGGGTGGACTTCATAGGTATTTCCTGCTACTCCTCGAGCGACCTGAACCACTGGACCCCGCACGGCTTGGTCCTGTCCGCAGCCCACGGCGACCCCCAGCACGACCTGCATCCCAGCAAGGTTGGGGAGCGGCCCAAAGTGCTGCGCTGTCCGCACACCGGCAAGTACGTGATGTGGCTGCACATCGACCATGAAGATTACTCGTTCGCTCGGTTAGGGGTCGCGGTCTCGGATTCTCCCACCGGACCCTTTGTCTACCGGGGAAGTTTTCAGCCGTGCGGCCTCGAGAGCCGAGATTTCACGCTGTTTCAGGACGGAGACGGAAGCGCGTACCTCTACTTTTCCTCGGACTGGAACCAGACCCTGCGGGTGGTGCGTCTGAGCGACGACTACACCGCCGTAGCAGAGGGTGGAGCGTTGGACGTGTTCAAAGAGCGCGCTCGAGAGGCTCCGGCAGTGTTCAGGCAGGGTGAACACTACTTTATGCTGACCTCCGGCTGCACCGGCTGGGACCCTAATCCAGCACAGTACGCGGTGGCCCCCCACCCGCTCGGTCCGTGGGAGGTGCAGGGAAGCCCCTGTGTGGGCGCGGGTGCGGAGATTACTTTTGGGGTACAGCCCACCTTCGCCCTTCCGATTGCGCTGGAGACCACCCTGGTGATGTTCGACCGCTGGAAGAAAGAAGACCTGCGCGACTCGAGATACGTCTGGCTGTCGGCCTCGGTGCAGGGCAGCACGCTGAGCCTGCGCTGGCAGCCCACCTGGGCGAGGCCGGAAACGCAGGGCGTGGCGCAAACCGAAGCGCGAACAGTTTGAAGCACGGTCTGAAACAAAGTGCAAAATTCAAAGCGCCAGAAAAGTACCCTCCACCCAGTACAGCGCGTCAAAGAGCACCGCTCGAGTGGGCGACCCAGGAACCCTACTCGGGGCCGAATGCTGTTCATCCAGAGACACTGGGGTCAGCGCACCCAATCGGCCTGCACTGAAAGCGTTCGAGCACCCAGTAAATTGGACTACGATTGGGAAAATTTCAGGTGTGAAAAGGACGAACAGAAATGGCAGAGAAATACACAGTAGGCATAGATTTCGGCACGCTCTCGGGGCGGGCGGTGGTGGTGCGGGTCTCAGACGGCCTGGAACTGGCCTCGAGCGAATACCTCTATCCGCACGCGGTGATGGAAAAGCAATTACCCGATGGAACTCTTTTAGGTCCCGAGTACGCGCTGCAACATCCGCTCGATTATTTAGGCGTGTTTCAAAACGCGG
>Ga0209100_1002929_pt1 | contig 10095 bp, 8 predicted proteins | sample lystaG_FD_185480 | JGI IMG/M metagenome (GOLD analysis project Ga0209100, IMG submission 185480) | Glacier valley bacterial and archeal communities from Borup Fiord, Nunavut, Canada, to study Microbial Dark Matter (Phase II) -... | ecosystem: Environmental > Aquatic > Freshwater > Ice > Glacier ...
CATGCTTCCCAAAGCCAAAAAAAAATTCGGCCAACATTTTTTGACGGATCGTCATTACATTGAACGTATCGTCAATGCCATAGCGCCGATGCCGGATGATGTGATGATCGAAATCGGCCCCGGCCCCGGCGCTTTGACCGGGCCGCTGCTGGAAAAATTGAATCATTTACACGCGGTTGAAATTGATCGTGATCTGGCCGCGGCATTACGTGCGCGATTTACTCCCGAGCAGTTCACGCTGCATGCATGCGATGTGCTGGCATTTGATTTCGCGCCGCTAGGCCCGCGCTTTCGCTGTATCGGCAATTTGCCGTACAACATTTCCACACCGTTTTTATTTCATTTGGCGAGCTATGAAAGTGCGCTAATCGATGGCACTTTCATGCTGCAAAAAGAAGTGGTGGATCGGATGGTCGCCGCACCAGATACCGAAGCCTACGGCAGGCTGTCGGTGATGTTGCAATACCGGTTTGCGATGAAGCGATTATTCGATGTGCCGCCCGGCGCATTCACGCCGCCACCGAAAGTTAATTCAGCGATTGTGCGGATGATGCCCTTGCCCGCCGACCGCCTGCGCGCGCGTGACGATCAACAGTTCGCCACCATCGTCACCGCCGGTTTTGGTCAGCGCCGCAAAACCCTCAGCAACACCCTGAAGCCATACCTGCCGGCCGCCGCTATTGAAGCACTCGGCATTGATCCCAAGCGCCGCGCAGAGACACTGTCACTTGAGGAATTTATTCGTCTGGCTGATGCGAGTGTGGCTGCTGTGTAACGGCGGCTTTTTTCAACACGCGGAAATGAAACCCTAGCACCAGTGCGGCTTTTCAGGCATTTTTGGCCAGGGAAGCCCGCGAATTATAGTGTTTTTGCCACGCATATGTGAAGCCAGCGAGCCGCCACACTAGATCAAATCGCAACAGAATTCACACACCGTTTGCCTTTTGTTAATTCCGCGCCTAGACTGAAACACGCTGCAAACAAGGGAGCCGGCCATGGCAAAAAAACAAAACAACATTCTCCATCGATGTTTCAAAGAAGTCTGGAATAACAGTCGTGCTGACCGCATCGACGAAATGATCGCGGCCAACGAAGTTGTCCACGGTCGCAAAGATAGAAATGACGCATAAGGCAATGAAGTCCGCGGGACGGAAAAATTCAAGAAATTCCGCAACAGCTTTCGCAGCGCGTTTCCGGATATTCAAATCAGTATTGAAGAAATGCTTTCAGAAGGTGACTTGGTCGTCGGCTATTGCAAAATCAAGGCAACGAATACGGGTGCGGGCTTTGGCATGGAATCCTCTGGCAAGCCGGTCGCGTTTGAGGGGATGCTGATGTTTCGGGTGCGGGATGGGAAGGTGGTGGCGGATTGGAATAGCTTTGATTTTTTGAAGGTGTTTCAGCAGGTGGGGGTTGTGAAGTTGGCGGGTGGGTGAAAAATATTGCGTGCCTACTCCCTTTAATCTTTGAAAAAAAATAACGCAGACCCATTTGATCTTTCGTTTTTTTGTTGCAAATAAATAACGTGAATTCTGCTGCTAAGCGGATCGATAAGGACACCGCAGCTCAGATCTAAAAGGTGAATTGAGTATGCGAACTCGAATATACGATCACTCTTACAACGCATCAACGTTGGCAGCCACGCTTAGGCGGCACGACTTCAAGTCCGCCCCAAAACCAGATTGGGATACTTTTCGGCAAGCTATTTCTGCCGAAGCCGCTATCTCTGCAAATACGATTTTCCATGGGAAGAATCCATTGGTGAAATTTCACCTAAAAAAGAAACCCGCATTTCGTGTTGGAAGTTTGTCTGACGACTTGGTCGTCCGCAAACTTGCGCAGAACATAAAACGGATTACGACCCTTCATTCGCCTGCCAGGGGAAGACTAGTCAAAAACGTTCGCCACTTCCTCGACGAGGGCGTGCCATATCGTATCTATCGCCTTGATGTTCGACAGTTCTATGAATCATTCTCACTGATAGAACTAAGGAGCAGCATCAGCTCATTAGCGAAACTGAGTCCGTTAAGCAAGCAGCATGCTGATTCGCTTTTGGACTACCACAGCTCACTTGGAGGGACAGGACTACCGCGCGGAATGGCGTTGAGCGCCGTTCTCGCTGACTTGATGATGCAGGATTTCGATTCAAAGGTCTGTTCAGGAGCGTCTGTCTATTTTTATGGTCGCTACGTAGATGACATCGTGATTGTTACAAACACATCAGAGACGAAAGAAGATTATCTTTTATTGCTTGCTGGTCTGCTACCGAGTGGCCTCAAGCTAAATCACAAGAAAACGACCGTCTGCACGGTTGCAGAAAAGTGCAAGGTCGAAAAATCTGCGTTAAAGGCCGCAGTGCCGAGATTCCTGGTGGACTACTTGGGATACCAATTTTCTGTTTACGACCCAACGACACCGGGCACCTCTGAGAAAAGTCCGCATCGCGTCGTGCGGACGGAAATAGCGCCCACAAAAATAAAGAAACTTAAGAGGCGAATTGTGCGAATTTTCGTGGACTTCGAAAAAACGGCTGACGCTCAGCTTTTAATTGATCGCATCAAATTTCTTACGTCCAATTTCAGCGTGATAGACAAAAACACAGCCAAGAAGAAGTTGGCGGGGGTCTACTTTGGATACCCGGCATTGTCTCCGGACTCGAAAAGCCTCTCTGAATTGGATCATTTCTTGAGAAATGCTGTGCTCTCGAACAAGGGAAGGCTATTTAAGAAGTGGCCTGCGATTGCGACGGCCGCACTTACGAGGAAGGTACTTGCGCAGAGTTTCAAGAAGGGCTTTAGCGACAAGCGTTTCGTGTACTTTTCACCTGTCCGGATAGGCGAAATACAAGAGTGCTGGAGATATGAGTAAATCCAATCGCCGAAAAAGAATCAGGAGAAGTGATTACCTCAGGGTACTCATCACCGAAACTCTCCCATTCGAAACGCCAATTATTTTTTCGAATGATGGCCTATACGAGAGAATTAGTGGCCTCGGATCCGCTACTAAAATCCATCAACAGTTAGTCAATGCGCTGATTCTTGGCGAAGGCGATTCGTCGATACATTCGACGATCCCGTATGTTTACAAAATCCGCAAGACTCAAGCTGAGTTTCGTCGCCTCGCGCTCTTACATCCGAATTCACAGTGGAAAATGAAATGTTTCTATGAGCGCTATGAAGATCTCTTGTTGTACTACTGCTCTCTTAGCCCGGCCTCTATCCGCGCACCACAAAAAATTGCCGGTAGCTTTTTCTTCAAGAACTCGTTTGACAATCTGAATCAGTACAAGACAAGTAACGTTTCGCTTCTATCGCTTGATGAGCTGACGAAACATAGCCCGTCTTTTTTTACGTACCGGGGCTTCGATAGACTCTACAAATTCTTCCTTTCACCCGACTATTTTCGACTTGAAAAAAGTTTTTGCGTCATGCGCACTCTCGACGTTACGAAGTGCTTTAACAGCATATACACGCACACCATGTCTTGGGCTGTAAAAGACAAGGAATTCACCAAAAAAAATGTCCGCAATAGTGCTACTTTCGCCCAGCAGTTTGACAAGTTAATGCAGCATGCAAACCACGGTGAGACCAGCGGCATTGTTATTGGTCCAGAGGTAAGTAGGATATTTGCAGAAATCATTCTGCAGGAAGTAGATTCCCGCGTAATCGCCGCGCTTGCAAAAGCAAGCAAAACGAAAGCAGGGAAAACCTTTGGTAAAGAGTATTCCTTCAGACGCTATGTTGATGATGTTTTTATTTTCGCAACTGACTCGCAAGTGGCAAAGGATGTATATGACCGATACGCCGATTGTTTGCTGGATTTCAATTTGCATACGAACGTCAGCAAATCAACTGAGCTAGCTAGGCCATTCGTTACCGTCAAATCGAGAATAGTTCATCAGGCCAGCTTGGCAGTAAATGATTTCGTTGAAAAGTTTCTAGAGGCGGTAGAGGGCACACAAGTACTTAGACCCAAGAAGATTTTGTCCACTTGGCGGCTTACTCAAAGTTTTATTGAGAATATCAAGTCCCTATGTTCGTACAACGCGGTCACCTATGATGAGATCGCAGCGTTTCTGATATCCGTATTTACTGAGCGAATCAAGAAGATTGTCGCGGTAGAGAAAGTAGCGGTTTCGAAGCAGGTGGCTAGTGAGTATTGCGATGCAATTCTTGTTTTGTTGGACGTCCTATTCTTTCTTTACAAAGTTTCTCCGTCGGTTGGAGCCTCGTACAAGCTGTGTACGTCAGTTATTTTGTTGAGCAAGTTTGTGAAGAAACATGTGCAAGCGATCGAGAGTACGGTCGCTCAGAGAATTTTTGAGTTGACCGAATCACTTTTAGAAGAATTAAAAAATTCGGCTACAAAAAATGTGGACGGTTTCTTGCACTTGGAATGCTTAAACGTAGTCTTGGCCGCGCGTGAACTAGGCGCGCATTTCTATTTCCCTCAAGAAACTCTCAAGGCGCTTTTCAATCAAGGTGAGCCACAATCCTATTTCAGCATCGTTTCTTGTCTTTATTATGTACAGGACGAACCGCGCTATGCCGAGCTTCGCAAATACATGTTAGGCGAGGCGGCAGCGATGCTGATGGACCTGTCAGACATTCGCATGAATAGTGAAAAAGCATATTTGTTCCTTGACCTAGTCGGTTGCCCGTATGTTCCAGAGAAGCGCCGCGGGACTTGGCTTCGTAGAGCCATGAAGGCATTAGGTTTAGGCGATCCATCTTCAATTGATGTTTTGGCGTTCTTGAATGCAGCGACTAAGACGCATATGCACGTTGATTGGACAGATATTGACCTATTGAGCTCATTGGAGAAGAAGGAATTGAAGCAAGCGTATTAATCAGCTATGCTTCTCGTGGATGGTTGCGATGTCTCCTCCTCGGGTCGCCATAAGGCGACTTGCTTTAAGCCTAGACACTTAGGCCTTTCTGTTACTGATGAGTGGCGAAATTTTTTAATTAAGGTTTCAATACTCTGAATTGCATGAGCATTGAGTGAAAACTTGGTGCACACTCTCAGGAGCTTCAATTCCATCCACCCTGCCTTGAGTTCGAAGATGGAACATGAGGGTCAGGCCTTGACTCTTGCCTATTGAGCAAGAGTCAAGGCCTGACCCTTAGCTTCTGTAGCTTCTGAAATCAGCTTTGTCTGGATTCTTTCCAGATTACGAGCCTGAAAATGTGATTTCGTGTATTGAGCTAATAGCAAAAAGTGGGTTAAAGCAGGACGCCGAAGACATTTGCGTCAGATATGCTGAGGCCGGATCGCAATTGCTAAAAGGTACATATGAAAAATTGCGCGAGAGAGATGCCTCTAAATCGTGAAATCAACAATCAAAGCGATCAGCATGAATTTTTTACAACGATAAAGGGCTACGTGAATTGTTTTAAAAAAATAACGCTGACACTTTGTGCAACTGCGGCCGCAGACGAAAGATGGCGATGCGAGTCGGATAGTTTGGTGTTCTTCATTAAGGCTCCTTTAACGTTATATTGAAGCCTAGCAAAACATCAATCTACACAAAAATCAGGACGCCCTCGGTTGCTGTCTATATCTAAGCCAATAGAAGTTACACAGACTGAAACCTAGCCAAATTCACTGGCCTCATAACAACAAATTAAGGGAAGTAACGTGGGCATATTTGCCACAATCGTGGTTTTTATTATTTTGCCGGTGATCTTGGTCATCCTGTTGGCCACGGCGATTCGCATGAACATTATCATGCTCATTGAAGCGGTTGCCATTGCAATCATAATTTGGACATCGATTCTGTTTTTGATGTTTATCACTCATAGATTTTATTATCAGGCCGATCAATTTTCAGCAATCTTGCTGTTTTTAATCTTGCCTATTTCAGGCACGATACTTACTGCACGACTGACACCAAAACTATTGCTTTGGGCAATTTTCTCGACACTACCCGCGCTTTTTTGTTTGATCATCGCTTTGGCAATAAGCCCAAGTCAGCCATTTAAATTCGTCTCAATTTTGTATGCGCCACCCATAATTTTGGTGATTTGCTTTATCGCAGGGGTCCTTCATTTAATGTTTTTCCCTCGACTCGACGAGGGGCGCTGCGCCTCAGTCAACAATGATGATGGCCACCAACCATTTCGTATTCGGACACTTATCGTAGTTATGGCGGGCACCTGCGGGCTCGGGTATTGGTTTACCCCGCCCCAAATTAATTTTCCTGTAACAGGCACAGTTATCGAAGCGGGAAGCCGCAAACCGATCGCGGGTGCGTACGTGCTAGCCATTTATGAACGGGACAACGGTAAGGGCCAAGAAGTGTGCATTGCTTCCAAAGGTGTTTATACGGGGGTGAATGGAAAGTACGAGTTTCCGATCACCGCTTTTAACTACTTCAGCCCTCGGTATATTGCCGCTATTAAGCCAAGATATTTTATGTCTCGTGCTAGCGACGGACCTGCTAAACCTATTAGCGTTTATTCCGATCCAAGAGCATATTTTACTAATCGCAACATCGTATTAACACGACAAGAAGTAGGCCTCCCTGTGAGTGTCGTTGCTGACGGATCAACACGTATTGGTCCCTGTGAAGATGCCCCAAATGCAGAAGATGCTCAAGCAAGCACTTTTTTTTTGCGGATGGAGATTGAGGAGTCGATTCGACTTGGTGTTCGAACCAACGCTGAAATTGCCCTATGTAGGCAGGATTTTTCGATCAATCGACAGCCTAAAGAAAATTGTGATCGCAAGAAAAAATGATGTATCCACACGGCCCTCAATCAAAGGGGGCAGCGCGAATTGTTTTGAAAACAAATAACGCTGATCCCCTTTAATTCGGGAGCGGTACTACTCAGAAAGCTTTAGGGTCAGGACTCTCCTTTTGCCTAAACGAATTAGAGTGCGCAATCAAAGGGGCCGAATCGAACATGAGGGTCAGGCCTTGACTCTTGCCTATTGAGCAAGAGTCAAGGCCTGACCCTTAGCTTCCGCATAAATCTGTCTAACCGAACAGTATTGAGTCAGGTCTTGCAATCTAGCGCTGCCGCGTTGCAAGACTTCATTGCATCCACTTGCGAAATTTAGCTTTTCTTGACCTTGTTTTTTCGAGCATCAAGCAGAAGTGTTAGATAGTTATCCCAAATATTCTCCCTCTTCATTTCAGCGACAACTGACCCCGATAAATCGAACTTGATTCCATGGGCGTCCAATGCTCTGCACATCGCAACTTGTGGTCTGTCCATTCGAAAGTTAGCTCCATAATCGCGTGCTGACTTTCTTAACAACAGCCGCATTACACCCGTCGATCCTAAGACTTCGACTAATTTCGAGTTAGCGTCTTTAGTCAACTGGCGGAGGATATGGGAGCAGAGAATTACAGCTATTGGCGAAAGAATAATTTGTTGGTTTACTGAAAATGGAGGCAGCGTCTGCCTCTTTTCAATGTGCTTAAGTTTTGTCTTTTCGCTGCGTGTACTCTCTTGGAAAATGTCTAGCTCTTCTTCAACTGATGCAATTGACAAGTTAGCCAATGCCGGCGACGCTAGGCCCTTCCGATGTGCAATACAATTTCTTATCAACCTAAAATAGTTGATTGGAGTTTCTAAGCTAGAAATATCCGACTTGCTCCACCCGTATGCTTCGTAAAGTTTGAAGACGCGCTCCTTCTCAGCGCTTTCTTCAATTCTCTTGGCTGTTATGCCTGCAGCGGAAAAGCTCCCTTCGATTTGACCTAGGAAGTCGTCGAACGCAGAAAAAATCGCAACAAGTGCAAAGGATGAAATGCCGGCTTCGTGGTCTCTTTGAAGATTAAGAGTAAGACCACGTACTGGCGGGGTTTTCCATGATGGATGGGAGACAGCTATCAACTTTCCCAATTCATCCGTCGAAGATATGTCTCCCGTCCGTTGCACAAGCAGCGTCGCCGATGCGCTCGCTACTTTTATGTAGATGTTTAAACGTTCGTGAAAGTCATGAAATGCTTGATATGGCGGCAGCTTTGCATTGGTCAAGTCGATCATTTTGGCGCTTGGGAAGGTTGTCTGAAATTTGCTTGAAGAGCAGCTGGGGCGCAAACGTTTAGAGGATTATAGAGGCCAGGCTGAAGTATCCGCAATTATTCGGGGACAGACCACGTTTTCTCGCGGCTACGACGTGAAAACATAGTCAGGATGCTTGAGGGACAAATGAGCTCAGACACCAATGGCACTACCGTAAGCGCTATAAAAGCGTGCATTGTGCTGCTGTTGGTTTTTCTTGAGACAGGCCCGCAGGACAGCTCTTGGTTGGGTAAGTATGGGTTGATTCTTGGGTCGTCGCTTGACAGCGCGCGGCTCGACTCGTGCTGGTCGATGTGTCAATTTCATTCGACCGACTGCCAATAGAATGCTTTGGTGGGCGCACTCAATTCGAGTGTGTCGGCCATGGCGCAACTGCTGTTCAAACGCACGCAACAATTGCAGGGCGGCCTTGAAGCTGAGTTGGCGCGGCAGCACGCTAGCGATGCGCGCGGCCTGCGCCATCACCGCGCGCACCAGGTTATAGGCAAGCAGATGAGCGGCGACCTCCTTGAGAATCATCGCTGGTGTCTTGCAGCGCAGCACGTCCATCTGCATCACCGCTTTGATGGCGCGGAAATCCAGCTCGATCTGCCAGCGCCAGCCGTAGAGTTGCAACAAGTCTTGCTTGCTCACCGTGCTGGCGTCGGAAAGACTGCTTACCAGAATCCAGCCACCGACCCGGCTCTCACGCAGCCTGAGCATCGCGGGCATGGCGCAGTAAGCTGTCTAGTCCATCCACGCTGGACGCTGCGGCCTGGTCCATGTGACCACATGATCATGCTTGCCTAGTCTCTGCCCGCGCCGGAAATCGGTGTGCGGCAGTTGATGTTGCCGGGTGACCACGTCCACCCCTAAGCTGAGCAGTCTGGCAAGGGTACAGTAGCCGGCATAGTAGCGATCAGCTAAGACAATATCACCCGCATTCAGCGACGCCCCCATCGTCCAGAGCATGGAGTTCTCCCCGCTCTTCTTGCCTTCACAAGGCCCCATCGCCCACTCCAGGATGACACCACATCCGAGCGAGATGATGCCCACGATGCGCGCAATCGGAAAGCCCAAACCGGGTTTCTGCTGTGAGCCTTGCGGATACTGCGCCTGATTCGTCTTGGTGTCGGGCATCGAAACGGTGGTGCCATCAATCAGCTTTACCTCTCGACCACGCCACCCCCACCACGTCGGCTGTGCCTCTCACAAACGCTGCCCCAGCGCTTGGCTCAGTCTGACCAGCAATTCGGGTGCCAGCCGCTGCCGAGCTTTGCAGTAAGGCCCAGTGCTCAGACTGCCCGGTAGCTGTCCGGCAGCCACTTGGGCGCTGACGCCGCGCGCCACCGCATCCTGACAGCTTTGATCTGCGCTCAATACCTGATCAACAAACAGCCCCAGCGTAACCAGCGGCGCATAGACGCGTTCACTATAGCTCCCCGCATAATGCGTCACGCAGGCTTCGAGATCCGCCTGTGGTAGCAATTGACTTAACGCGCCAGACGCGCCTTGCACAAAGCGCGCACGAAAACGCCTCATGTGTGCCCCAAGACGCCTAACATTGGTAGTATTCATTTGGGCTGACCCTCCTTCGCTATCGGTAACGGATTCGAAACCCGCATGATAACGATTCGAGGCTCTCGGCCCACCTCACCGCGCAACTTGCTTCGCCTTACTCGCTCGTGAGAATCTCTTAAGGTAGTGCCATTGCACCCTGACCCGTTTATTTCGGGTCACCCCATTTACTAAGGCAAAGAAGGTTGCAAATTCGTTATCTTGCTAAGCGGTGGCAACAAATCGACGCAACGAAAGGACATCAAAGATGCCATCGAACATTGGAAAGACTACCTAGCGCGACACGACTAAGCGCGGCGTTGCTCGAAGTTGCAGCGTGAGCCACAGCAAATCGAACCTTGCAACAATCGGGAACAGACCACCAATATTTTCTGAAACACCAGCATCCATGCTCCTTCCCGGCGGGGGATGCCTGAAACACGCCGCCAGCACTCGGGTTTGCGGCATGGGCTGATGTAAGCTGATTTGCCTTTGCGGTTGTCCCCCTTCTTGATATGAC
>Ga0209100_1002931_pt1 | contig 10090 bp, 7 predicted proteins | sample lystaG_FD_185480 | JGI IMG/M metagenome (GOLD analysis project Ga0209100, IMG submission 185480) | Glacier valley bacterial and archeal communities from Borup Fiord, Nunavut, Canada, to study Microbial Dark Matter (Phase II) -... | ecosystem: Environmental > Aquatic > Freshwater > Ice > Glacier ...
ATGTCTGGGCTAGTCATCAAGCGTCCGCTGCCACGTTGCACAGTTAGGACGACAACGAACATACCCTCTGATGCCATATGGATACGATCTTTTAGGACAACTTCAGAGACGATTGCGCCGCTGTCATCATACATGATGCCGCCAACTGGAATGCGTCCAGCTTTTCGGGCGCCTTCAGTTGAGAGTTCTAGGACATCACCGCTATCACATACAAAGATGTTATCGCGCTTGATACCAGCTTCATTCTCGGCAATCTCGGCGTTATGCGCTAGCATATGGAATTCACCGTGAATTGGCATGTAGAACTTAGGATTTAGAGCATTGATCAGCTCAACGTGATCATCATGATAGGCGTGACCAGAAAGGTGAAGCGGACCGATACCTGTTAAGTGAGTCCTGCCATTCTGAATAACATCACTACCCTCTCGCATCAGACCATCAACAGTTCTGGCGACGTATTTCTCGTTACCAGGAATTGGGTTTGAGCTAAAGACAATAACATCAGAGTTTTTAATCTTGATAAACTTGTGGCTACCACTAGCCATACGATTAAGTACGGCGTTAAACTCGCCTTGTGAGCCAGTACAAACGATAGTTACTTTGCTATCTGGTAATTTAACAATGTCTTCCATCTTGACGACGACATCTTTGGGCACGCGGATAACTCCGGTGCGAAGAGCGACTTCTAGGTTTTGGATCATGCTATAACCAGCGAAAGCGACCTTACGATCATGCTTCTTGGCCTCGTCTAGAATGATTTGCATACGATGTATCTGGCTGCTAAAACAGCTCAAGATTAAACGGCTATTTGGATACTTGCGCATCACTTGACCCATACTCTCTTGAATATCAAATTCGCTATGAGTATGTGTTCCACTTGATTCACAGTTAGTCGACTCGTTCATCAGTAACAGAATGCCTTCTTTGGTAGCAACTTCAGTCAGACGTTCGATATCAAATTTCTTGCCATCGACAGGTGCGCCTTCAAATCGCCAGTCGCCCGTGTGGATAATCACACCAAGTGGCGTACGAATAATAATAGCTGCACAATCCGGGATGGAGTGATCGACACGAACTAATTCGATGTTGAAACTGTCACCGATTTGCACGCGCTCGTGGGTATCTGGATTCATTTCGTTATATTGCGGTTCGTAATCGTCTGACGACTCTTCCATTGTGCGCTGAATCATTCCAAGTGTGAACTTGGTGCCATAAACTGGCGCTGGAAGCTTGTGGCCAATATGACGATAAGCGCCAATGTGGTCAAGGTGTCCGTGTGTAAAGATATGAGCCCGAATTTTATGCTTGTTCTCTTCTAGGTAAGAAACATCTGGCGTAATATAGTTGATTCCGGGATAGTCTGCTCCTGGGAATAGGAATCCACAGTCGATTAGAATAATGTCATTATCATATTCAATTGCCATCATATTCTTGCCGATGCCCATTTCGCCCAGGCCACCGATTGGCATAATTTTTACTTTGGGACCGTTAATCTTTACTTGCTTTTTTTGATCAACTGGGCTGAATTGTCGGCCACCATATCCGTTATAGATTGATTTGTTGACCGGTACGTTAATAAGATGCTGACTAGCCTTCTGATTTACGTTTTCGCTAGTACGGCGCTGAGCCCGATAGGCCTCGCCCTTTCTAGTTGTAGTGTTATTTAACACCGTGTTGTTTGATTTTTGCCTTGGTTGTTGTTGATTCGGGCGTTTTGCCTGATCATCACCTTGGACGTTAGAGAGTCTTTGTTGACCCATATTTTATATTCTCCTTTTCGTTTTCTAAACTATCTATTATTTTTGGTAACTTCTTAAAATCTTCTATGAGCGTTGTGCGCATACTGCCGTTGTATAGGGCGGCTGCGGGGTGATATAAAGGCACAACTACTATAGTTGTATCGCCAAATATCACTTGCTCTGGCTGACCGTGGATCATACCAATCTTCTTGCCGGGAAGAAAGTATTCCATGCTATGCCTGCCTAATGTCACGACGACCTTTGGTCGAATGACGTCCAGCTGGCGTACCAAGTATGGCCAAAAGGCTGCTTTTTCATCTGGTGATGGGTCGCGGTTATTCGGCGGTCTGTACTTTACGATATTAGTAATATATACATGACTTCTATCTATATTTGTACTGGCTAGCATCTCATCCAAGAACTTACCGGCTGCTCCCATAAATGGTAACCCTAGTATATCTTCTTTTTTACCTGGTGCTTCACCGATTAATACTATATCAGCGTTAATATTACCATCGCCCATTACAAGGTTCTTGGCGTCTCGAGCCAAATCTGGGCAGATATTATTTTTGATAATATCTGCCTTAATTTGTTCAAGAAGCGTCTGTTTCTTATTCACTATACCCAACTACAAGACCACGTTTAGTAACGTTATCATAGCACGAACTTGGTATAGATTCAAGCTTAAGCGCTTTTGACGCTAAGGCTAAGGCGTCCACGATCATCGATGCCAATTAGTTTAACCTTTATAATCTGTCCCTCTGTTAGGACATCGGAAACGTTCTCGACTCGATCATTAGAAAGTTCGCTAATGTGAACCATACCGTCGATGCCAGGCAAGATGTTGATGAAAGCGCCGAAGTCTTTAATGCTGACTACTTTACCTTCGTAAATCGTACCAATTTCTGGCTCTTCAGTTAGACCTTTGATCCAATTCATAGCTCGTTCGATAGAACTAGTATCAACTGCAGCAACTGTGATTAGTCCATCTTCGGCAATATCGATTTGTGCACCAGTTTCAAGAGTTATTCTCTTGATAACATCACCGCCCTTACCAATAACTGCCCCGATTTTATCAGGATTAATTTGAATCTTTTCAATACGAGGAGCGTACGGGCTAAGCGTCTTACGTGGCTCAGCTAGTGTCTCGATCATATGTTTGAGGATGAATGCACGTCCAGATTTAGACTTCGATAGTGCTTCTTTTAGAACTTCGACCGGTAGACCGTGGACTTTCATGTCCATTTGGATGGCCGTAATACCAGCAGCGGTACCGGTTACCTTGAAGTCCATATCACCAGCAAAATCTTCAGCATCAGCAATATCACTTAAGACATATGACTTGTCGCCGTCCATCATAAGACCCATGGCGATACCAGAGACTGGTGATGTTAGTGGTACACCAGCATCCATTAGGGCCAAGCAGCTACTGCAAGTTGCCGCCATTGAGGTTGAACCGTTTTGGCTCATAATTTCCGTCACGCTACGGATAGCGTATGGAAAATCTGCTCTTGCTGGCAAGACTGGTGAAAGTGCACGCTCAGCCAAGAATCCATGACCAATTTCGCGTCGTCCAGGACCGCTTAGTCGTCGAACTTCACCGACTGTAAAGCCTGGCGCATTATAGTGATGCATATAACGACGTTCGCCGTCGGTAATCTCCATAGTGTCAACAATCTGAGCATAGCTAAGAGGTGCCAATGTAACAATATTCATCGCCTGGGTTAGGCCACGAGTAAAGATACTTGAGCCGTGAGTACGAGGTAACACACCGACTTCCGAAGAAAGAGGCCTGACTTCGTCTAATTGGCGTCCATCTGGTCGCAAGTTAAGGTCAATAATACCCTTTCGAACGTCCTTATGAAGTGCACTAGTGAAGGCTTCGTCGTATTTATCATGGACGACTTTGTATTCATCAACACCAAGCTTTTCACTCATCTGATCATGGAAAGCCCATCGCAAGGTTGATACAAGTTCATTGCGTTCAGCATAAGGCTTGTGCAAGGCCTCACCTAGTTTGCCGTCAACCCACTGGTCGACAGCTGATTGTACATCCGCATCAGGCAAGACTAATTCGTAAGCTAACGCGACCGGTGCAACCTTCTTGGCTAGTTCTTGCTGTAGTTTAACGGCTGGTTGATATGCCTCAAATGCCCATGACAAGGCTTCGGCAACAACTTCTTCGCTAATTTCATTGGCACCGGCTTCAACCATAGTAATACCAGTTTCAATACCGGCTACAACTAGGTCTAGGTCACTGTTATCGCGTTCTTCGGGGGTCAAGAAAGCCTTGAATTCACCGTTAACACGACCGACGCGGATACCAGCAACTGGACCGTCGAATGGCGTGCCCGTCAACATCAAAGCGGCGCTTGAAGCAATCATAGCGATTGAATCAGGTCGGAAATTTGGATCAAGTGAAAGTACGCTCGAAACTACCTGGACTTCTTGGCGATAGCCCTTTGGGAACAATGGACGAATTGGGCGGTCAATTAGACGACCAATCAGAATCGCTTCGTCACTTGGGCGGCCTTCGCGTTTAACGAATCGACTACCAGAGATCTTGCCGGCTGCATAAAACTTTTCTTCATAATCTATACTAAGTGGAAAATAGTCCATTACAACTGGGCGGCTACCAACCATGGCAGTACCAAGTACGACGGTCTCACCGTAAGTGACCAAGACGCTAGCCGTAGTACGGAAACCGACACGGTTCACTTCGAGCGTCAATGGACGGCCGCAAAAATCAGTAGTAACAGAAAAAATTTCTTTACCGTTAGGGTTAATAGTAGACATGAATGTCCTCCTTTTTAATACGCTCGCCTTGTTTTAATTGTGGCGAATAAGTAACGGGTACAGGAATTTGTTAGACAAATTGCTCTATCCACCACTTGTCCGCCTTGGCGTGTGATGTGTTCATTATAGCATAAAAAACTCCGCAAATTATTTGCGGAGTTTTAGGGTTGCGACGGTTTTTTTATAGCCGTCAAAATCTTTTGACTCAAGGTATTTGAACAATCTCTTGCGCCTACCTACCATTTGAATAAGTCCGCGACGAGCCATATTGTCGTGCTTGTTAGTCTTTAGGTGATCTGTGATCTCTTTAATACGAGTAGTCAAAACAGACGCTTGGGCCTGTGGGCTTCCAACGTCATTCTTGTGGGTTTGTGTCAAAGCAAAAGCTTTGGCTTTGTTTTCTGCAGTAATCATTAAGTGTACATTGTAGCAAAGTTTTACACAGGTTTCAACACCTTAATTGCTTATTTACAAAAAAGGCAACAAAACGAGCCTCAAAGGTTGACATTTTATCTGTTAAATGCTATTATCGCGAATGGAATGTGGGAATATGCGAGATCAACTTCGCACAGACAAACGTCTATGCGAAGAGTTTTAATTTACTTTATAGCTGCTATAGCAGCTGCTTTTTTGTGGGTTCTAATAATTTCCCCTACTACTTACGCCGCTGACGCCACCTGGAGCAGTACTAGCGCAATAAGCTACAACAGCAATGATTACAGAGGTCCCGCTAATGAAGCGACGACTAAGAGCCTCGGTTTGACCAAAGGGGCTCAGGCCTACACCTATGTCGACCCAGCGCCAACTGAAGTTAGTACTACTAGCACTGTTCGAAAAATACACGTTATATATTTCACTTCGGCTGACACCGTAGACGTTGCTACTAGCGCTAAATATAAGACCTATATCTATCAAGGTCCCATTAGTTTTAAGGATCCCTCTGCACCAGTCAATATAGCTATCGACAAGCAGGCAAACGCCCCTAATGCTGGCACCACCTCTTGTTCGGTAAGTGCCGGTATGGGCTGGATGATATGTCCAGTCACAGGATGGATAGCTACTGGTATGGATTGGGTTTTCGGCGTTCTAAGCGGTTTCCTTAACGTAAAGCCTGTTGCCAATAACCCTGACACGGCCCTTTTCAGGGCCTGGACTTATATGCGCAGTTTTGCAAACGTCGCCTTCGTAATTGCCTTTTTGATAATCATCTACTCACAGCTAACTAACTTCGGCATCAGCAATTATGGAATCAAGAAATTATTACCAAGACTGATTATCGCCGCCCTCTTAGTTAACTTGTCTTACTATATATGCGCCATTGCCGTAGATATCTCTAATATTTTAGGATACTCAATTCAAGATGTGTTTATAGGCATGCGTAATAGCCTAGTCGGCGTTTCGGATAAAGGTTGGACTGCAGGTAGTTGGACCGATATTACAGCTTTCATTCTTTCCGGCGGCACAGCTGCAACAGTAGGTTCTATCGGCTTAGTCACTACCCTTTCGACATATGGCGTAGCAGGATCACTATTCTTATTGCTGCCCGCCCTAATATCGGGTCTGTTCTCTGTCTTGGTCGCACTTTTGATTATGGCCGCGCGTCAAGCAATCGTTACGATATTAATTATTATTTCACCACTGGCTTTTGTAGCCTATCTATTACCAAATACCGAAAAATGGTACGAAAAGTGGCAATCTACCTTTATGACAATGCTAATTCTCTTTCCGGCTTTTTCGATTGTTTACGGTGGGGCGCAACTGGCTTCGGCCTCGATCATACAAAATGCTGATTCAATTAATCTAGTTATCCTCGGGATGATAGTTCAGGTTGTGCCGTTGATGATAACTCCTTTGCTCATTAAGCTAAGTGGTTCAACTTTAGGCAAGATTGCCAGCTTTGCTAGCGGAATGAATAAGGGCGTCCTCGATCAAACTCGTAAGTTCACCGAAGATCGTACCGGAAATATTGCAGCAAAACGCCTAGCCGAAACAGCCAAGCGAGGACAATTCTTACGCCATAACGCCCAGCGAAGAGATAATAACCGCCAAAGACGCGAGACAAGGCGCAAAATCCATGAAGGAATGTCCGAAAATCGCTTTAAGGCTTCAAAAAAGTACACGCCACTTCACCAGATGGCATATTCCGCTGATACAGAGAAACAGAGAGTTGAACAGACTCTTGATCGAGACCTAAAGACTCGAATTAGGACAACACCTAGCCTCCTAGCTAAGGAAATGGAAGTACGCGTATTAACTGACGAGGCGGCTAATGAGAAGGCTCGTGTCGAAAAAATCCATGAGGATCTTCGCGCTGGCAAAGATTCAAGTGCCTCTGCTTCACTAACGGCGCTATTAGAACGATCCGAAACAGCGACACGCGAAATTGCAATTAATGCGATAGCGTCCCAAACCGCAAAGCGCGTTCAGCAAAATAATCTCTCAAAGGCCCTACTTGAGAATAGTGCTGCAACTATGATAGACGGCAGGACTATTCGTGATTATGCTGGTGGTATCGACACTGATAACGGATCAGATTCTGCTTTGGCGTACGCAGTAAACGTACAGCGCGAGGCCGGTGGCAAGCTCATTGCTGAACGCACCTCACTTATCAAACACTTCAAACTTGATGGCGCACAGCGTCAGATCATAGCTATGGGCTCGAATGTCACATCGACTGATATAGACGGCCACAGTTATGAATTTAGCGCAGCTGACGATAATACTCGTGAGGCTGCTATAGACCTACAGCTAAAAATTGGCTCATATGCTGACATAGAATCAATTATTGCTGAATCAGGTAGGGGCCAAAACGCCTACAAGTTCAGGACTACGATATCAGATGCTATCGCATCGTATGGTATCGCCAATAAAGGATCCTTCTTCGGTGGAAGGTTCATTAACGAGGTTGGACTTGGTAACATAAGTGGTGAGGCTGGTCTGAACTGGGGAGCCGAGGAGAGTATCCTAGGTGGCAAGTTCAAACCAGAAGATTTGGCAAACAACGACGCTGGTGCGCTACTTCGATACCTTGAAGTTGCAAGAACCATGCCGGCTCGCATAACAGACCCTGACAAGCAGATTAAGTATCTTGCTAATGTACAAGAACTTAAAGAAACAGCTGCGACTATCCTTAGCCCAGATACTGATCTTGATCGTCATACTAGCAAAGAATCAAAAGACGCACTTATACGTATCAGGGATGAGCTTTAGCTATCAATACCAAAATTCGATAACACTTCCGACTGCTCGACTCGCCAATCACTAATTACAGTTCGACGTAGCTGAATGCAATACGCTCCAACCCCAAGGGCTTTGCCGATATCCTCGGCTAGACTGCGAATGTAGGTGCCACTTGAAACATGTACGCGGACTTTGATGTCTGGGTATGCGTAATCCATCAGATCGAGGCTATGTATCGTAACTTGGCGTTCAGGCATTTCAAGCTTTTCGCCGGCCCTAGCGAGCTTGTATGCCCTCTGGCCGTTAATATGGATAGCGCTATGGATTGGTGGGCACTGCGTAATTTCGCCTGTGAATTTGACTAACGTACTTTCAACTTCCGCCTTGGTGGGCACGGCATCAGAAACATCCGTTAACTCACCTTCTGGATCGCCAGTCGTACTGGTTTGGCCCAGATGAATTGTCGCCTCATAAACTTTATCTAGTTTGCTATAGGTCGCGGCATTTTTACATTCTTTGCCGATTACAAGTATCATTAGTCCGGTCGCAAAAGGATCGAGCGTGCCAGTATGACCTACTTTGACCTTCTTGCCTTGCTGTTCAGTTAATACACGCCTAACGCGTGCTACGACGCCAAAGCTGGTCATGGCGGCCGGTTTATCAATCAGGAGGATTCCATCGTTCATAGGAATAAGTATAAGTTAGCGTTTGGAATATAGCTAATGGAAGATAGCAAATGGCTAATTGCCAAATTCTAAGCCTACGAAGGTATTTGGAACTGGCTAGGATCGTTGGTGTCGGTTGCTGGTGGCACAGTTGATGTCTCGGGCGCAACAAACGGTGGCGTTAAATCAGGCAAATCCGATGGAGGTGGCAACGTTGAAAAGTCTGGCAATGGTGGTGGCAACGGCAAACCAGCTACGGACGTTACTGCAGGCACGTCAGGTAAAGTAGATTCGGGAGCATCCGAAAAAATATCAACAGTTTTAGTGTCTTCGGTTTGAGCGGCGCTGTTGATTGGAGCGGTCTGGACTAGGTCGGCACCACTGAGGTAAGAGTGCGACAGAATCGTTTTGTTTTGCTGTTCATCTAATTCACGTCGGGCGTCTTCGGCGGCTTGATCAGAAGTCGCATTCAATATACCACCGAGTAGTGGCTCGTCGGTCGTTTCCGACTGGGCGCTAATATTCGTATCCTGCGGCGCTAATTCACTTCTAGAAATAATTGGTGGAACTGTTGGTGCTGGTTGCTCTACAATTTCAGGTTGTGGCAATGTAGCCTCGACTAGCTCTGGAGCTGGTGCTAATGTTGGCTCCGCTTCAACGGCGCTTTCGACTGGTCCGTGCGGAATCGATAGACTATCGGGTGGCAATGTTGATTGCTCGACAACTGGTTCGAATGGCGCTTCTGCACCGACAACTAAACCTGTGTCATCACCTGCTAGAACTGTTGGTAGCGAGTTAATTTCATGTGATTCTTGCAACTTTGCGGCAATCAATTGCTGATCGGCGCCGGCGGCCATTAATTGTGCGGCCATCGTCATGACGCGTGATGATGTTTTCGTGTTGCTGAACCTATCAGTGGCGGCAACGATACCAGTTAATAGCGCTGTTGAAATTTGCTTATCTAATAATGTCTTGTCGGCCTTTAGGTCATCGCTAATAATAGCGACCATTTCGCTTAGGCTACTGGCAGCCTCATCGCGCCAATCGATACTTCCTAGTTGGCTAGATTGTTCGCCGGCGCTAAGCGTGGCGATCGTGACATCATGAAGTATTTGGCCATGCGACGCCAACGCGATATCTAGGTGCTCTTGATTCTCGACACCAAGCGCCAGAACGTATTCAACGTTGTAATCGCCTTGGCTAAATTCTAGGTCTTCACCGGTGATGGTCGTACGATAAGGCGTAATAAAAATCTTGACGACATCGCCTTCGACTTTGTAGCGCAAATGGTCGGCTTTTTCTTTGTCTAGGGCGATAATGAAATCGCGTAGGCTATCAGCCGTATTTTCGAAAACCTGATCAGGATCAAGGAACGTAATAGCCGGAGGAATTGCACCGCTGAATATAGCTGTGGCGTGTTTGCCGAGTTTGTTCAAAAGAGCCGTTAAGCCAAGCGCAGCCGATAGTTCGTCAACTGACGGATCTTTGCTGACTGTTACTAAAATATTAGTTGAGCTTTTTATCTTCTCAACAATTTGCTGTTTTGCCTTGTTTTCGGTGTCGTTCATGTGGTGTTTTCCTGGCTTTTTTGTTTTACCTAGATTTTGATGTAACTATACCATAAGTAATTTACCTTCGTCAATACACTTCACCACTTTACAACCGGGCGTTTTTGCTTTATAATCGCTCATTGATTGTATTTATTAATTT
>Ga0209100_1002936_pt1 | contig 10087 bp, 9 predicted proteins | sample lystaG_FD_185480 | JGI IMG/M metagenome (GOLD analysis project Ga0209100, IMG submission 185480) | Glacier valley bacterial and archeal communities from Borup Fiord, Nunavut, Canada, to study Microbial Dark Matter (Phase II) -... | ecosystem: Environmental > Aquatic > Freshwater > Ice > Glacier ...
CTCTCAAAAAAATTTTTGAGAGCCGTTAGGCTCTTTGTTTACTTTATTTTACTTGTCTCAACTCAAATTTGAATTGAACTTGGGTTCCGTCTTTTGTCTTTCTCTTCTATTCAATTTTCAAGGTCCGACTGCGTCTCACTTGCTCGTGAAGCGCTTAGATATAATATCATCGGTGCCCGCCTTTGTCAACCGTTTATTTTTGACTTTTTCTCAGGCTCCGTTGCCTCAAAGAGGCGCGATATCTAGGTTCTTCCGGTCATCTGATTTGCTGACCGGATATAAATTCTATATCAACAGAGGCTATGTGTCAACCACTTATGCGGCATTTCTTTTTCTTTTTTTCAGCCTCTTTTTCAGAAGCCTTCAGAAGTGACTTCCGCCGCCTCCTGAATGGCCGCCTCCGCCGCCGCCGCCACCGCCGCCGCCGCCACCGCCGCCTCCATGGGATCCGCTGCCGCTTGATGTTGTTGTGACTGTCACTGTTTTATGATCAAAGACGTCCTGGTCGCCTGTATCTCTTGTGTTAATCAAATCCAGATATGTTGAGTAATCTGTTGTTATTTTGCTGCGTTTCTTGTGTCCGGCTATCAAAAGAACAATGGCTGCAATCGCAAGAGGCCCTATAATATAAAGAATATATACAAGAATAAGCGCTCCGCTGAAAAAATCATTGTCCGAAATCTGTCCGATCATACTTTCAAGCGCTGATGCGTACTGTTCCTGTTGAAGCAAATAAACCACACTGTCTGTAATTTGAATACACTCTTCATTTGTGACCGCTGCATGGGCGGTGGCATATGTGTATATATATACATACCGGTTCTCCATATCAACTAGAAGAAGAACGCCGGAATTATCCTTGAATGACTGGCCGTTTGCGAGTTCGACATATTTGTCCGAAGCAAAAGCCTCACTCCCTTCATCGCCATACGCATACTGGCCGCCCTTTTCACTTGTAGTAACCACAATTACGTTTATTTGTTTCTTGTTGGACAGGTTTTCAGCAAGTCCGGCAATATCTTCCACTTCACTTTCGGAAAGAAGATCAGCGCGGTCCTCAAGTGCAGATGTTTTTACAGGCGGCCGCAACATATATACATAACTGGCAACAGCAAACACGGCAAGGATTGCGACGACCACAAGGATTCCTGCTGAAAGAGCCGAGAATTCGGACAAAGCACTTATTCTACGGCGAACCGGAATATTTGAATTTTTCTTATTCATGCAAGAAACCCTCCCAGAATGATAAATCCGATCAGGCGGCAGATACATGCGGCCACTGGGAGAACGGCAAGTCCAAGCACGACAAGCTTAACCCGGCTTACAGGAGGTTCTCCCGCTACCTTTGCCGTCTGTCCGTTCATCGCAAATGTGTACGTTTTTCCAAGATATTTATAGTTCAAAATCCATACAGGCATGAGTGCATAATGGAAGACCGGCTGATAGTAGCGTGTGTTGTCGGTTACTTTGGATACTGAATTGTAGGATTTTGTCGAGTCCTTAAAAATCGTACTCAAGTAGGAGGCAAGTCGTTTGTTCAATCTTTCGGTAAGCTTCTCCGCCGGGACATCATATTTGTCTGCAAAAAATCCGGCAAGATACTTCATGTCAAAAGGCTGCAGATCAACATAATCATAAGGCTCTACAATCTCCATGAGTTTGTCGTCTATGCGGGTCGCCCCATCCAACGGGATTCTGTTCCAGTCGACATGACGGCTTCGGACAATATTGTAATACGAAGTAGTCGTATACGTGCTGCGTCCGGTAGTGCTTGATGAAACCTTCCTGCCTTCCGCCGAAATATTCATATCCGCCTCGCTGTCAAAGAGCCAGAACGGAACATAAATTCCCGTCATTTTTTCGATATTCTCTTTCTTTATAAAATTGACGGGAGTAAAACGACCGCCCTTACACCATTCAAAAAAACAGTCGATGGCTGTTTCTTTGCCGTATTGGAACGGAAGCACAAAATCGGGCGTTCTTTCCTGAACGAGTCTTTCCGCAATAATAGTCGGCGATCCGCAGAACGCGCAGAATGTAGCAGCCGTATTCGGATCGGTTATTACAGCTGCGCCGCAGCTATTACATACATATTGAATGGAATCATTTTTCCAGCCGGAAGATCCAGTGGCTGATTCTGAAGTCGCAGGCAGGGGTAATTCAGTCGTTCGTCCGGCACCGGATGCAGCGAAGGCAGCAGCGGCTGCGGTGGCGGCTGCAGCTGTTGAGGCAGCGTTTGCTGCTGTGGCGGCGTTTGCTGCTGAGGCAGATGTTGGAATGCCGTCAGTTGATTCCTCTTTTTGTATTTCCGGAGTTTCACGAAGCTGCGCATCCCGCTCGAGCTCTTTTTGCATAGCTTCTTCTGACAATATTGGCTCGAGAGATGCAACATCATCAAGAGAAATCTCTTTGCCGCAGTATTCGCAGGTCATTTTCTGCTTGTCTGCGTCAAAAATCAGACTTGCCGCACATCCGGGGCATTTATATGAGAGTGCCATTTTTTGCCTCCTGCTCACTTGTTTCTTATTGAATACAGGATATAGCAAGAGCGATATGTTTTCAATTACAAAAAAATCCCGACCGGTATTAAGACGGGCGGGATCTTTTTCGAGGCGCGGATTCGTCAATAGGACAGCGTCATCTATGCAGACAAATCCCTTCGCACATAATAAATGCTTCCAATTATGCAAAACGCTGCACCGATCAAAATACCTGCTGCGATTTCCGGCATGTCGATTCTCACACTGGAGAAAATATTCACCGCGTCGCTGTAGTGGAACGGCGTAATGTACTTCAGCACGTCTAATTTCTCGCTGAAATTGATGAACATATTCAGAAAATAAAGAAGGCTTGCAACGCCTATCCCAAGGCCAACATTATTTTTTTTGAGAAAGGCAGATATTCCAAAACAGATACTTCCGATTTCAAGATGCATAATGAGCTGAGCCAGATGAAAAAGCAGCAGTTCCTCCCAAAGAAGTTTTTCTCCGATTGCATAGAAGGAAAGAACGCCGCAGGCAAAGCAAAACGCATCAAATATCAGAATCGCAGCAGCGGTGGCCAGCCATTTCTGAAGCAATATACGGCCACGGCTTTCTGATGAAGTGAATAGAAATTCAGCTGTATGATTACCTTCTTCTTTGCTTAACATGCCCATTCCGACCATCGCGGCAAACATGGCGCCTCCCAGGGAAAGCATGATTCCGTCCTGAATACCGTAAAATCCGATGGGTGTCGCAATACTTATCTTATCCATCCCGAATGCAACGGAGAATTGACCCATCCCGGCAAACATTTTATCGATATCTGCGGATTGTGACTTAAATGGAGGATACAATAGCATAAATACAAAAATACAAAGGCCGACAGTTGACGCCCACACCAGAATTGTTTTTGTGTTCAGTCTGAGTTCGTGCCCTATAATTGTCATCATACACGCGCCTCCTTTTCATAAAAATTCAAAATAATATCTTCAAGGCTCGGCTCTGTGATTCGAATATCTGTCAAATCTGTCTGTCCCAATGCTAAAAGCAGCTGTTTCAGGTTCCCCTGGAAAACGAACTGAATTCCGCCATTTTCTGCTATTACATTTGAAATTCCGCTGATCTCCGGAAGTTTTTCCACTCCGTTTATCAGAATATTTTTGATCGCATTTTGGGAAAAAATCTCAATATTATTCTCAGCGATCAGGCGGCCTTCTTTAACGATACCCACGCGGCTGCAGTTATTTTGAATTTCAGGTAGAAAATGCGATGACATCAATATGGTTGCGCCTTCCTGCCGAAGCTCATGTAAAAGAAGAAAAAATTCTTTCTGCATCAGCGGATCCAGGCCCGAAGTCGCCTCGTCCAGAATAAGGAGTTCCGGTTTATGCTGCATCGCGCAGACTATACTCACTTTTTTCCGGTTGCCAAGTGAAAGTTCCTCGATTCTTTTCTTCTTATCGATCGAAAAACGCCCGCATAACCGCTCTGCTTCCAGACGGCAGTCCCTATTATGTAATTTTGCCGAAAGCTCTATGATTTCCTCCACCCTTAGCTGTTCATAGAATCTCGATTCGGACGGCATGTATCCAATTCTTCGCAGGATTTGATTCCGGTCCTTACTGCAGTTGAGGCCCAGGACAGATGCTTCACCCCGGGATGGATTGATCAATCCAAGCAGTGTGCGTATCGTTGTTGATTTTCCTGCGCCGTTTGGCCCCACAAATCCGTAGAAATCCCCGGCTTTTACAGTCATATTGATGTCAATTATTCCCCGGGACTTACCGTAATACTTTGTAAGCATTTTCGTCTCAATGATGTTCATACACATTTGCTCTCTTTCTTCTCATTATATTTAGTGAGCAGTTGATTCAATTTTTTTGTGTCATTCATATAAAAGGTCTTGACCAGGAACCATATCATCACAAAATAGATGATCATAATAAGGTCAAATATGGCTGCCGCGATTCCCGGAAGAGATTGAAACCAGTGAAAAAAAACCTGTGCAGCAATCGTCAAAATGAATGGACCGATAATCCATGCTGCCGTCCGTATTCGATATTCTATTTTTCCATATGTCTTTTTGCCGTAAAACAGGAGGTTCTGAAGCCAGGCCATCATATATCCCAGAAGAAACATCTCAAAGATTATCAAAAACGGAACCGCATCTATTTTGTTAATCCACAGCATAAATCCATACAGCCACACAAGTGACATTCCGTAGGCACTACCCAAAATCTCCGCATCAACTTCCGATTTGATCCATCTGCTGAACTTACTCATCCTCTTCGCCTCCCTTAAGAATCTCGCGCAGTCTTTTTGCATAGTGCCGGGAAATAACAATATGTTCGCCATTCTTTAGTGTTGCATCAATCCGGTTCCCCAGATTGCTCTTAAGTGCAGTAATTTTTTTAATATTTACAATGAAGGATTTGTTGCAGCGGAAAAATGACATGGATTTTGTCCTGTCTTCCAGCTCCGATAACGAGAACTGTATTTGATATGCCTCGCTGTCCGTGTAGGCAAAAACAGCATTATCTACGCACTCAAAATACAAAATATCACCGTATTCCAGCAAAAACAGTTGTTTTCCCTTTCGTCCGGCGATACTTCTGTCGGCTCGATTCAGGTACTCAATGGCATGCGAAATTTCCGAAGTCATCTCCCGATACCGGATAATGATTTCTTCCTCTCCGGATTCTATTTTTTCGGTTCGTATATTCACTTATTCGCCCTCCTTCTGGCACTATATCCGTTTTTGATATAAATTACAGCAGGCAAAAGCCAACATGCACTTTTTTCGCCTTATGTTACACATTATTATTCTTTCCTGACCATAATTGTTGTCATAGAAGATGAAGAAGAAAAAGGCCTGCCGCCGATTTTTACCGGTGACAGGCCTTCATTATTACAGATGTGTTTTTCTAATTACTTTCTCTGTCTGACGGCAGCCTGCGCAGCGGCAAGACGTGCGATCGGCACACGGAAAGGAGAACAGGATACATAGGAGAATCCAAGTGAGTTGCAGAATTCGATGGAAGACGGGTCTCCGCCATGCTCTCCGCAGATACCAAGCTTGATATCCGGGCGGGTGGCGCGGCCGTCCTCGGTGGCGATACGCATAAGCTTGCCGACACCAACCGTGTCAAGACGAGCCGTCGGATCACTTTCGAAAATCTTCTTCTGGTAGTAGGCGTCAAGAATTTTGCCTGCATCATCACGGGAAAGTCCATATGTCATCTGTGTAAGGTCGTTGGTGCCAAACGAGAAGAATTCGGCTTCGACAGCAATTTTATCTGCTGTAAGAGCGGCTCTGGGAATCTCAATCATTGTCCCTACTTTGTAATCAAGCGGAACGCCGGATTCCTTGATCAGCTGATCAGCTATTCTCACGATAATCTCTTTGACGAACTTCAGTTCTTTGACTTCACAGACAAGCGGAACCATAATTTCCGGTACAATCTGAGACCCGCCTTCGCGGTTGACATTAATTGCAGCGGCGATAATGGCCTTTGTCTGCATTTCGGCAATCTCAGGATACGTGACGGCAAGGCGGCAGCCTCTGTGTCCAAGCATGGGGTTGAGCTCATGAAGACTCTCAATAAAGTCAGTCAGTTCTTCAAATCCCATATTAAGTTCTTTGGCCAGATCAAGAACATCATCTTTCGACTGAGGAAGGAATTCGTGAAGCGGCGGGTCGAGAAGACGAATCGTAACAGGGAAACCCTTCATCGCATGGAAGAGACCTTCAAAGTCATCCTGCTGATACGGAAGAATCTTGGCAAGGGCAACTCTTCTTGATGCCTCGTCTTTAGCGACGATCATCTGACGGAAAGCGAAGATACGCTCTTTTTCAAAGAACATATGCTCGGTACGGCATAAGCCGATTCCCTGGGCGCCGAGGTCAAAAGCTACTTTGGCGTCACGGATGGTATCTGCATTGGCACGTACCTTCATGGTACGGAATTCGTCCGACCATTCCATGATTTTTCTGAAATCACCGGAAAGTGTGGCCTCCTGGGTTGCAATCTGACCTTCATATACATTGCCGGTAGTACCGTCAAGTGAGATCCAGTCTCCTTCGACGAATTTTCTGCCGTCTTTAGTCAGGAAATATTTCTCTTCTTCTTTAATGGTCAGTTCAGAACATCCTGAAATACAGCATTTGCCCATACCTCTGGCAACAACCGCTGCATGGGAAGTCATTCCGCCGCGTCCTGTAAGAATACCCTTGGAAACATCCATGCCCGCAAGATCTTCAGGAGATGTCTCCAGGCGGACAAGCATGACAGCTTCGCCCAGATCGCTGGCGGTTTTGGCGTCTTCCGCCGTAAAGTATACGCGTGCGGTTGCCGCTCCGGGAGAAGCCGGCAGCCCGTGGGCAATGACAGTCGCAGCTTTAAGAGCTGACGGCTCGAAGGTCGGATGTAAAAGAGCGTCAAGCTGCTTGGGGTCAATCTTCATAATGGCTTCTTCTTTTGTATTGAGACCTTCCGCTACCATATCAACAGCAACTTTCATGGCGGCTGCGGCGGTACGCTTACCATTTCTTGTCTGAAGCATGAAGAGTGTTCCGCGCTCGATAGTGAATTCCATGTCCTGCATGTCTTTGTAATGAGTCTCAAGAGTATTCGCTATGGTTGCAAATTGCTCATACATTTCCGGCATTACGTCCTTGAGCTGGTCAATTGTCTGCGGAGTCCGAATGCCGGCCACGACGTCTTCGCCCTGTGCATTCATCAGGAATTCGCCATATAGCTTCTTCTCGCCTGTAGCCGGATTGCGTGTGAACGCAACGCCTGTTCCGGAAGTATCGCCCATATTGCCATATACCATTTCCTGTACGCTGACGGCCGTGCCCCAGCTTCCGGGAATGTCGTTCATGCGGCGGTACAAAATAGCGCGGTCATTGTTCCAGGAGCGGAATACAGCTTTAATGGATTCGAAAAGCTGGGTTCTGGGATCCTGCGGGAATGGTTCGCCCTTGTTCTTCAGATACACCTGAAGATAACGGCTGACTACTTCTTTCATGGCTTCAGCATCAAGCTGTGTATCGAGCGTAACGCCTCTTGCTTCTTTGACTGCATCCAATTCTTTCTCGAATTTGCTCTTGTCAATTTCCATGACAACGTCGGCAAACATCGTTATGAATCTTCTGTAACTGTCATAAGCAAAACGCTCATTGCCCGTAAGGCGGGCAAGTCCGAGGACAACATCATCATTCAAGCCAAGATTCAAAATTGTATCCATCATGCCGGGCATTGATGCTCTGGCACCAGATCGTACGGAAACGAGATAAGGATTTTCAGGATCTCCAAGTTTTTTGCCGACTATCGCTTCTGTCATTTCCAAGGTGTCAAAAATTTCTTTTTCAACTTCGGGAGCAATCGTCTGTTTGTCATCATAATAACGATTGCAGGCTTCTGTCGAAATAGTAAAACCGCGTGGGACAGGAAGTCCCAGACCGGTCATCTCAGCAAGGTTTGCTCCCTTGCCGCCGAGAAGGTTCTTCATACTGGCATTACCTTCTTTAAACATGTACACATACTTTGTCATCGTGCATCCTCCGCTTTCTCAAACGTGCTTGATTGATATATTTCCATATGCACTGATGGCGTCGGCAAGCTCCTCCTCGAAAGCTTGCCGGCGCCACCGACATATTAAAAACCTAAAATGTGAACTTATCCGCAAAGTACTCCCTTAGACGATCAATCGGGAAGCGAACATTTCCCGGTTCATACTCGACCTTCTGCATGGAATCCCGTTCCCTGATCTCCACGCAGCCGTCATTATCTGATTCAAAGTCATAAACTACGCAGTACGGCGTTCCGATTTCATCCTGTCTGCGGTAACGCTTTCCGATCGACTGACGATCATCAAACTCACAGAAAAAATCCTTGGATAATGTGTTATATATGGGCTCTGTCTTTTCAGACAACTTTGCCGACAAGGGAAGAATACCGATCTTAACGGGCGCAAGAGCCGGATGGAAGCGCATGATGGTGCGTACATCCCCTTCTCCGATTTCTTCTTCGTCATAGGCCGAGCACAAAAAGGCAAGTGTTACGCGGTCTGCTCCGAGCGAGGGCTCGATTACATACGGAACATATTTCTCGTTTTTAGCCGCATCAAAGTAAGTAAGATCTTCCTTTGAATGAGTCATATGCTGCTTCAAATCATAATCCGTACGGTCTGCAACTCCCCATAGTTCGCCCCAGCCGAATGGGAAAAGGAATTCGAAATCGGTAGTGGCATTGGAGTAGAATGCAAGCTCCTCCGGTGAATGATCCCGGGCTCTGAGCTCATCTTCGTGAATACCCAGATTTTTAAGCCAGTTGTAGCAATATTCTTTCCAGTAATTGAACCACTCCAGGTCGGTGCCGGGCTCACAGAAGAACTCAAGTTCCATCTGTTCAAATTCACGCGTACGGAAAATGAAGTTGCCGGGGGTTATTTCATTACGGAAAGACTTTCCGATCTGGGCAATTCCGAAAGGCATTTTCTTTCTGGAAGAACGCTGAACATTCTTGAAGTTGACAAAAATACCCTGTGCCGTCTCCGGACGCAGATACACTTCGTTTTTGCTGTCCTCTGTAACACCCATAAAAGTCTTAAACATGAGGTTAAATTTACGGACATCCGTAAAATCATGGCCGCCGCACTGCGGGCATGGAACATTGTGCTCTTTGATGTATGAGACAAGCTGTTCACTAGTCCAGCCATCGAGGCCGGCCGTCCCGATATCGATGTTATTATCTTTATTGAAGTCTTCAATGACCTTATCGGCGCGATGTCTGGCTTTGCATTGACGGCAGTCTATAAGCGGATCCGAAAATCCACCGACATGTCCTGATGCAACCCATACCTGAGGGTTCATTAGAATAGCGCAGTCGACTCCGACATTGTAAGGATTCTCCTGGACGAATTTCTTCCACCAGGCAGATTTCACATTATTCTTCAGCTGTACGCCCAAAGGACCGTAATCCCAGGAATTTGCCAGGCCGCCATAAATATCTGACCCGGGATATACAAATCCGCGCGTTTTAGCAAGCGCAACGATGCGCTCCATCGATTTGTCCTTTGGCATCTTATTCCTCCGTCTTTGAAGACTCAGAGGAATCTTCATCAAGAATGTCGTCTTCAATATCAATTTCAACGATTTCCAGATCTTCATCGTCTATTTCTTCTGCTATATCCAGGAGGTTCGATGCATCATCTACCAGGATTTTGTCAACGAGATCTGCATCTTCGACAGCAGATATGGCTTTCGTAATGTCCATGATATCAGGAAATGCATCAAGGGAAGCCTGATTGGCTGCCAGTTCCCTGGCAATCCGGCGGGCTTCTTCAATTTCAGGGCGAAGCGGTACAACGGGAGTATGAAGCCCATCAACGCACACAACTTTATCCTGAGCAATTTCTTCACAGGCAAGCGTGACAAGGTTGGGTGAATCTGAATCTACCATGGGCTGTGCGCCGTCCACGAGCTGGCGGGTGCGTTTGGCAACGAGCATAGCAAGTGTGTAGCGGCTTTCAACTTTCGGTAAGAGTTGTTCGAGCGGTGGTTGTATGAGCATGTGATGCCTCCTTCATAGTGGGTCCTG
>Ga0209100_1002940_pt1 | contig 10084 bp, 10 predicted proteins | sample lystaG_FD_185480 | JGI IMG/M metagenome (GOLD analysis project Ga0209100, IMG submission 185480) | Glacier valley bacterial and archeal communities from Borup Fiord, Nunavut, Canada, to study Microbial Dark Matter (Phase II) -... | ecosystem: Environmental > Aquatic > Freshwater > Ice > Glacier ...
TCGAGTCGCCTTCGTGCACCAGAGCGATCACGCCGCCGGCATACGCTTCGGGCGCGACGTGGCCGACCACCATGCCCCAGGTGCCGCCCGAGAAGCGCCCGTCGGTGACGAGCCCCACCGATTCGCCGAGGCCCTGGCCGATCAGCGCACCGGTGGGCGCGAGCATCTCGGGCATGCCGGGCGCGCCCTTGGGGCCGAGGTAGCGCAGCACCATCACGTCGCCGGCGACGATGCGCTGCGCCATGATCGCGGCCATCGCCGACTGCTCGTCGTCGAACACGCGCGCCGGGCCTGTGATCACGGGATTCTTCAGGCCGGTGATCTTGGCCACCGCGCCCTCGGGCGACAGATTGCCCTTGAGGATGGCGAGGTGGCCGTGCGCGTACATCGGATCGCCGATGGGGCGGATCACGCTCTGATCCGCACGCGGCGCATCGGGCAACTCGGCCAGGTTCTCGGCCACCGTCTTGCCGGTGATGGTGATGCAGTCACCGTGCAGCAGGCCCGCGGCGAGCAGCATCTTCATCACCTGCGGGATGCCGCCGGCACGGTGCAAATCGACGGCGAGGTGCTTGCCCGAAGGCTTCAGGTCGCACAGCACCGGCACCTTCTGCCGCACGCGCTCGAAGTCGTCGATCGTCCACTCGGCGCCGGCCGCGTGCGCGATGGCGAGGAAGTGCAGCACCGCGTTGGTCGAGCCGCCGGTGGCCATGATCACGGCGACGGCGTTCTCGATGCTCCGGCGGGTGACGATGTCGCGCGGCTTCAGGTCGGCCTTCACCGCCTCGACAAGCACGCGCGCAGCGTTCTTCGCCGCGACCACGATCTCGTCGTGCACGTTGGCCATCGTGCTCGAGTACGGCAGGCTCATACCGAGCGCCTCGAAGGCCGAGCTCATGGTGTTGGCGGTGTACATGCCGCCGCACGAGCCGCTGCCGGGAATCGCGCGTCGCTCGATCTCGCCGAAGTCGGTCTCGCTCATCTTGCCGGCGCTGAACTGGCCCACGGCCTCGAACACGCTCACGATGTTGAGATCCTGGCCCTGGTAGCGGCCGGGCAGGATGGTGCCCCCGTAGACGTAGATCGCCGGCACGTTGGCGCGGCAGATGCCCATCATTCCGCCGGGCATGTTCTTGTCGCAGCCGCCGACCACGAGCACGCCGTCCATCCACTGACCGCCGACGCAGGTCTCGATGCAGTCGGCGATGACTTCGCGCGAGATCAGGCTGTACTTCATGCCTTCGGTGCCCATCGCCATTCCGTCGCTGATCGTGGGCGTGCCGAAGATCTGTGCGTTGCCGCCGGCCTCCTCGATGCCGGCGACGGCCGCATCGGCGAGCTTCTGCAGGCCCGAGTTGCACGGCGTGATGGTGGAGTGCCCGTTGGCCACGCCGATCATCGGCTTCTTGAAGTCGCCGGCCTCGTAGCCCATGGCGTAGTACATCGACCGGTTCGGCGCGCGGGCCACGCCTTCGGTGATGTTTCGTGAACGGCGGTTGATCGGCATATGTCGTCCTGAGCGCAGCGAAGGACCTCATCGTAGCGTCGGGATCCTTCGCTTCGTCTGGGATCCACGGCGCCGTCGCTCGATATCATTCGCCGATGCTCGTGCACCCGCAGTTCGACCCGATCGCAATCGACCTCGGCAAGCTCGGCCTGCCCATCGCCATTCATTGGTACGGCATCACCTATCTCGTCGCCTTCGGCCTGTTCCTGTTCCTGGCGATACGGCGCACGCGCCTGCCGCAGTTCGCCGCCACCGGCTGGACCCGGCGCGACGTGGAAGACCTGCTTTTTTTCGGCGTGCTCGGCACCGTGATCGGCGGGCGCCTCGGCTACGTGCTGTTCTACAAGCCGGGCTTCTACCTCGGCCATCCGCTCGAGATCTTCGCCGTGTGGAAAGGCGGCATGTCGTTCCATGGTGGCCTGCTCGGCGTGATCGTCGCGATGGCGCTTTTCGCGCGGTTGCGTGGGCGGCACTTCTTCGAGGTCACCGATCTCGTTGCGCCTTGCGTGCCGACCGGCTTCGCCGCGGGTCGCGTGGGCAACTTCATCAACGGCGAGTTGTGGGGGCGCTTCTCTTCGCCCGACCTGCCATGGGGCATGGTGTTCCCGCAGTCGGGCTCCAACCTCCCGCGGCACCCTTCACAGATCTACCAGTTCCTGCTCGAGGGCATGCTGCTGTTCGTGGTGTTGTGGATCTATGGCAAAAGGGCGCGCGGGCTCGGCCAGGTCTCGGGCGCGTTCCTCGTCGGCTACGGCGTGCTTCGGTTCACCGCCGAGTTCTTCCGCGAACCCGATGCCTTCCTCGGCTTGCTCGCGCTTGGCATGAGCATGGGACAGTGGCTGTGCGTGCCGATGATCGTGGCGGGCGTGGCCATCTGGTGGTGGGGCCGGGGCCGCCGGCCGAGCGTTTCGGTGCCGCCGCATCTCCGCACCGAAGTCGCCTGAAGCGAGCACTGCCGCCGTGCGCCAGATCGTGCTCGACACCGAAACCACCGGGCTCAGCCCCGAAGCGGGCGACCGCGTGATCGAGATCGGCTGCGTCGAGCTCGTGAACCGCCGCGTCACCGGCCGCGACCTGCACTTCTACGTCAACCCCGAGCGCAAGAACAGCATCGATGCGTTCAAAGTGCACGGCCTGTCAGACGAGTTTCTCGCCGACAAGCCGCTGTTCACGCACGTCGCCGAGGAGCTGCTCGCGTTCGTCGCGGGCGCCGAGGTCATCATCCACAACGCCGCGTTCGACGTCGGCTTCCTCGACGCCGAGCTGCGCCGCATCGGCCGCTCCGGTTTCGCCGGCCACGCCGGCCGCATCACCGACAGCCTCTCGATGGCGCGCGAGAGCTTTCCCGGCAAGTCGAACTCGCTCGACGCGCTGTGCAAGCGCTTCGAGGTCAACAACTCGGGCCGCGACTTGCACGGCGCGTTGCTCGATGCCGGATTGCTCGCCGAGGTCTACATCCGCATGACGCGCGGTCAGGGTGCGCTGGTCATCGATTCGGCGGAGTCCATCGCCGCCGACTTTGCTGCCCGCCCGATCGACTTCGGCGCGTTGAACCTGATCGTGCTGGAGCCCGACGACGAAGAGCTTGCGGCCCACGACGCGCTGCTCGCCGAGATCGACAAGTCGAGCGGCGGCCGGACCGTGTGGCGAGCGGTTTGACACCGGCGATGACGTGCGGCTCGACGCCGGCGATGGCGCGTGGGCCCTGTGCCAAAATCTCGTCCTTGTCGGCCAAGCCGGACAGTATTTCGGGCGGTTAGCTCAGGGGTAGAGCACGACATTCACACTGTCGGGGTCGGGGGTTCGAAACCCTCACCGCCCACCAGACCACTTCGGCTTCAGCGGGGCTTGATCGGCGTGTAGAGCTGGTCGGCCGCGGCCTCGGGGTTCATGAGCCGCCAGCGCTCCAGCGCGGCGAGATCCTCAACCGAACGCTGCGCTTCTTCTGCCTTGATGATCGGGTCGAGCTCGAGCACGCGGGCCATGCAGCGAGCGATCCATTCGGCGCTGTCTCGCACGTAGCCACCCTCGGCGTGAATGCGCTCGACCGGTATGCGCTGCGTGCGTTCGAAGGGAGATTCGTCGTTCATGCGTTCACTCCGCTGCAGCCTCGCCCGGGCCAGGCTGCCATTCTCCGGCCGCCAGCACTTCGTGCGGACCGAACTGCGCCTTGTAGGCCATCTTGCCGCTGCCTTCGATCCAGTAGCCGAGGTACACGTGCGGAAGGCCGAGCTGCTTCGTCTGCTCGATCTGCCACAGCACGTTGTAGGTGCCGTAGCTCGTTTTCGGCTCGGGCTCGTAGAAGGTATAGACGGCCGAGAGACCGTCGTTCAGGACGTCCAGGATGGAGACCATCTTGAGCGCGCCCTGCCCATCGGAGGAGAGCTCGCGGAACTCGACCAGGCGCGAGTTGACGCGGCTCTGCAGCAGGAACTGCGTGTATTGGTCGATCGAGTCGTGGTCCATGCCGCCGCCGATGTGGCGGCCCGCCTGGTAGCGCAGGTAGAGCTGGTAGTGCTCGGGCACGAAGCAGAGCCGGAGCACGCGCGCCTCGAGCTGCGCATGCGCGCGCACCGCTCGGCGCTGGCTGCGCGTGGGCACGAACGTGGCCACCGGCACGCGCAGCGGCAGGCAGGCGCGGCAGCCGTCGCAATAAGGCCGATAGGTGAACATGCCGCTGCGCCGGAAGCCGTTGGCGACGAGGCCCGAGTACGCGTCGGCATGAATCAGGTGGCTTGGCGTGGCGACCTGCGAGCGCGCCATGCGGCCGGGCAGGTAGCTGCACGGGTAGGGCGCCGTGGCATAAAACTGCAGCGAGGCGAGCGGAAGTTCTTTGGGATGGGTCACGGGCTCGGGCCGATGCGAGGCGGTGCGCTGGCTGGGTGGATGCCGATCAGCGACCAGTGCCGCAAATCATAGGACCAATCGACGACCGAAGGCATCGCAAGGGTCGTGCCGAGGCGCTGCTGAAACATCGCGCGTTCGATCTCTCGCCCACCGAACGAAGCGAGGTGGCCGGTGCGCTGCTGGCAGTCGATGGTCTCGATGCCGTTGGCGCGGCAGAACGCGACGAGCGCGGCGAGCGCGAGCTTGGAAGCGTCAGTGCGGCGCGTGAACATCGACTCGCCGAAGAACATGCGGCCCAGGCTCACGCCGTAAAGACCGCCGACGAGCTCGCCATCGGCCCACGTCTCGAAGCTGTGCGCCTGGCCTTCTTCATGCCAGCCGCAATACGCTTCGATCATCTCGGGCACGATCCATGTGCCGGGTTCGCCGTCGCGCAGGCTGCCGGCGCAGGCAGTGATCACGCCGCGAAAGTCGCTGTCGATACGCAGCTCGCAGCCGGGCGTTGCGAGGAAGCGCTGGAGTGTTTTCTTCAAAGAGCGGTGCAACCTGAACTCGGCGGGCAGCAGCACCATGCGCGGGTCGGGCGACCACCAGAGCACCGGCTGGCCTTCGCTGTACCAGGGGAAAATCCCTTTCGAGTAGGCCTCCCGCAGGCGCTCCGTGTCGAGCGTGCCGCCAGCGGCCACGAGACCCGGTGCCTCGCTGAGAGCCGGCAGCGCGAGGGCCGCGTCGGGCAGCGGATCGGCCGGGCCCTTCAGCCAGCGGATCACGCCGCGTTCAAAGCGCGGCCGGGGCGCTCGCCACCAGCTTCTTCTGCCTGAGCGCCACGCCGTTCTTCACCGCCACCACCTCGGCCAGGATCGCGACCGCGATCTCGGCGGGCGTTCGACTGCCGATGTCGAGCCCGATCGGGCCGTGGAGGCGCTCGATCTCCGCCGCGCTCAGGTCGAACAGTGCGAGCCGCTCCTTCCGCTTGGCGGTGTTGCCGCGCGAGCCGAGAGCGCCGATGTAGAACGCGGGCGACTTCAGCGCTTCGAGGAGCACCAGGTCGTCGAGCTTCGGATCGTGCGTGACGGCGACGACGGCGGTGTGGGGATCGAGCTGCAACTCGATGGCGAGGTCGTCGGGCATGGCGGTGCTGAAGGTGGTGCCCGGCACGTCCCAGCTCAGGTGATATTCCTCGCGCGGGTCGCACACGACGACCTCGAAGTCGAGGCCGAGCGCCATCTGCGCCAGCGAGCGCGAGAGCTGGCCGGCGCCGATCACCAGCATGCGCCAGCGCGGCCCGTAGAGCGCACGCATCGTGCGGCCGTCGTAGGCGAAGGCTTCGCCACGGCGGGCCGGCTCGACCGTCACCGCGCCGGTGTCGAGATCGACGGTGCGCGCGACGAGCTCGTGCCGCGCCGTGCGCTCCAGCACTTCGTCGATCCACGCCGTGTCTTGCAGCGGCTCCTGCACCAGCCGCAGGTTGCCGCCGCACGGCAGGCCGAAGCGCGCCGCTTCTTCCTTGCTGACGCCGTAGACGATGAGCGACGGCGTGGCGACACGCTCGCCCTTCCGCACGCGCTCGATCAGGTCGTCTTCGACGCAGCCGCCGGAGACCGAGCCGGCGACCTGGCCGTCGTCTCGCATGGCCAGCAAGGCGCCGGGCGGGCGCGGCGCCGAGCCCCAGGTCTCGATCACGGTCACGAGCCACACGGCGCGGCTCTCGGCGCGCCACGCGCGCGCCTGCGTCAGCACCTGCAGATCGAGACTGTCCATGAGCGTTCCTCGGTCGTCTTGCGGCTACTGCATGAACCAGCCGTGGCTCACCACCAGCGACTGGCCGGTGAGCGCGCTGCTCGGGAAAGCGGCGAAGAAGAGGGCGACTTCGGCGACGTCGGCAACGGTGGTGAACTCGCCGTCGACCGTCTCCTTCAGCATCACCTTCTTGATCACGTCGTCTTCGCTGATCCCGAGCGCCTTGGCCTGCTCGGGGATCTGCTTTTCGACCAGGGGCGTGCGCACGAAGCCGGGGCAGATCACGTTCGCGCGCACCTTGTGCGCCGCGCCCTCCTTGGCAATTGTCTTGGCGAGGCCGATGAGGCCGTGCTTGGCCGTGACGTAGGGCGCCTTCAGCATCGAGGCCTCCTTCGAGTGCACCGACCCCATGTAGATCACGCTGCCGCCGCGGCCCGACGCATACATGTGCGGCAGGCAGGCCTTGGTGGTGAGGAAGGCGCCGTCAAGATGGATGGCCAACATCTTCTTCCACTCAGCAAACGGAAACTCTTCCATCGGATGCACGATCTGGATGCCGGCGTTGCTCACCAGCACGTCGACGCCGCCCCAGGCCTTGACGACCTGCTCGACCGCGGCGTTCACCTGTGCCTCGTCGGTCACGTCGGCCGCGACGGCCATCGCGCTGGCGCCGGTCGCGCGGATCTCGGCGGCGGCCGTTTCGGCTGCGTCACGGTTCATGTCGGCAATGGCGACCCTGGCGCCTGCGCGTGCATAAGTGGACGCGATCTCCTTGCCGATGCCGCTGGCGGCACCGGTGACGAACGCGATCTTGTCTTGCAGGGTGAGGTTGCTCATGAGCGAATGGCTCCGGAAAGTTTGCTGGTGGGGGTGACCTTCGAGACAGCCTGAGCCGGCCCCGACATGTCGTACACGTTGACGCCGCTGGCCGCGCCCTTGCGGTCGAGCCAGCGCGGGTCTTCCATCGTCTGCACGGTGTCGGCCATGCCCGCGCACCAGTGTTCGAGCATCGAGGCACGCGAGAACTCGTAGTCCTTCGACTGACTTTCGTAGTGCTTGCTGCGATAGATGAGATGCACCACGCTCACTGGAGGTTCCACCGGCATGGCGGCGAGCGCTTTCGCGTCGGGGTCGTTGCGCAGGCTGGGCGGCAACTTGGCCAGCAGGCGTTGTGCTGACTGCATGGTGGCCTGGCGTTCGAGTTCGTTGGTGGTGTTGAGCCGGGTCCGGCTCGAGTAGCGGATGTCTTTCTCTCGCTCGCTCACATCGCCCAGGTTGAGCGGCATTTCGCCGCGCGCCGGGAACAGGTCGACCTGGAACACCAGGCGGCCCTTCGTGCCCGGGTGGTCGAGCACGTGCTGCAGCGGCGTGTTCGAGACGAGCCCGCCGTCCCAGTAGCACTCGCCGTCGATCTCCACCGGCGGAAAGCCGGGCGGCAACGCGCCGCTCGCCATGATGTGGCGCACGTCGAGGCGCTGCTCGGTCGTGTCGAAATAGCAGAAGTTGCCCGAGCGCACGTTGACGGCACCGACCGAGAGCCGCACGGCGCCCGAGTTGAGCAGGTCGAAGTCGACCAGACGCTCGAGCGTCTTCTTCAGCGGCTCGGTGTCGTAATAGCTGATCGCGCCCGGCGTGCCGGGCCGCTGAAACGGTGCGGCCGGCAAGCGCGGCGAGAAGAAGCCGTTCACGCCGAAAAGCATGGCGATGGTGGCGTTGGTCTCGTTGAGCGCGTCGCGCGTCCGGTCGAATGTCAGCTTCCCGCTGGCCACCGCTCGCGCAACCGGCAGCGGCGGCGGATGGCCGAACGGGAACGACGACACGCCCTCCCAGAACTCGCGCAGCCGCTCCACTCGGTGCTGCTTCGGGTTGCCTGCGATGAGCGCGGCGTTGATCGCGCCGATGGAGATGCCGGCGACCCATTCGGGCGTGTGGCCGAAGTCCGACAAGATTTCGTAGACACCGGCCTGGTAGGCCCCGAGCGCACCGCCGCCCTGCAGCACGAGGATGCACTCCTCGCTTGCACCGCGGCGGGCCCCGGGCGCCACGGCGCGGCTCAATGCCGCCAGCTCGAATCGCTGCGGTCCAGCCGCCGCAGCAGGCCGGGCCAGACCAGGTTGGCACCGCCGCCACGCGTGGCGCCACGCGCCTGCTCGGCCGCGGTGGCGATGATGCTGCCGTGGACCTCGATCAGGTCGTTGCTGGCCAGCGTGCCGCCGGCCTGCGCGCGGATCTGGATCGCACACGCCGCCTCGAAGAAATACATCGCCTGGAAGGCTGCGGCCACCGAGCCACCGACGGTCAGCAGACCATGGTTGCGCAGCATCAAGAAGTTCTTCTCGCCGAGATCGGCCACCAGGCGCGGCTTCTCTTCGTTGCGCAGCGCCACGCCTTCGTAGTCGTGGTAGCCCAGGCTCGAGAGCACGAAGATCGACTGCTGCGAGATCGGCAGCAGGCCGCGCTTCTGGGCCGACACGGCCACGCCGTTGAGGGTGTGGGTATGCATCACGCAATGCGCATCGTGGCGCGCGGAATGCACCGCGCTGTGAATGGTGAAGCCGGCCGGGTTGATGGGAAAGGGCGTGTCCTGCAGCACCTTGCCTTCGATGTCGATCTTGACCAGGCTCGAGGCCGTGATCTCGTCGAACATCAGGCCGTAGGGGTTGATCAGGAAATGCTCGGTGCCCGGCACCTTGGCGGTGACGTGCGTGAAGACCAGATCGTCCCAGTGGAAGAGGGCGACGAGCCGATAGGCGGCCGCCAGGTCGAGCCGCGCCTGCCACTCTTCGGGCGAGACTTTCTCTTCGAGGCTCAGGATCATTCGTGAGATTTCGGTGGGTGCGTTCATGGCGGCGTGGCTCTCGGTCAGCTGGCGTGGCCGGCAGTATCCACCCGCCGCGCGAAGGCCATGGCGCAGGCACGTGCATCACCAAGCACTTCACGCTTTGCCGGCGCGTTACAGGAAGTAGAGGACGAACGGTCGGGCCGCCTCTCGCGGCCCGGAAAGGGCGCGGCGACACTGCCGCCTCCCCACTACCGACGGGCCCACACCGATGCATCCCACGTTCGACCAGACTCGCCCCCAGCCCTCGCGCTGGGATCAGGACGGCGCCGAGTACGTGCGCTCGAACATCGACTGGTGCGCGCGTTGCTCGCGCCGGCTCGTGGCACTCAACCCGGGGCTGATGGTCGAGCAGGCGCTCGACCTCTCGCAGGAGCTGAGCCTCGACGACAACCTGCGCTCGAAGTCACCCGAGCTCGTGGCCGAAGACCTGCATCGCGTCGACCTGCAGACCGAAGACTGAGCGTCTGTCGCAGCAACCGGGGGCCCGCCCCGGGCTGCGCAGACGGCAGCCGTGCTACAAAAGGGCGATGCGGATCCGCTCCCACCTGCTGCTGGTCGCAGCGGTCGTCCTCGTGCCGGGCTTCATCGCTGCGGCTGTCGCCGTCGACAAGGTGCGCAAGGCAGAACGCGACGCTTCGTTGCGCGGCTTGCGCGAGACGGTGCGGGCCACCGCGCTGCTGGTCGACGGCGAAGTGCAGCGGTCGCTCGGTGCGCTGACGGCACTCGGCACGTCGGAGCACCTGAAGAACGGCGACCTCGCCGCGTTCTATGCGCAAGCGAAGGCCATCGACCGCCCGCCCGGCGTGTGGACACTGCTGCTCGACGAGAACGGCCAGCTCCTCATCAACACCGCAGCTCCGTTCGGCTCGCCGATGCCTCGGGCCGGTGCCATGCCGCGCGTCGATCAGGCGTTGACCTCCGGCCTGCCGGTGGTGACCGACGTATTCGTCGGCCCGGCCACCGGCAAGTTGCTCACCACGATCTACGTACCGACGCGCACCGCCGACGGCCAGCGTTTCGTGGTGGCGCAGGCGTTCGCTGTCGAGCACTGGAAGACGAAGGCGATCGTGCCGCCTGCGGGCAGCGACTGGATCGTGGCCGTCATCGACCAGCAGGGCAATTTCATATCACGCAGCCGCAGCGCCGAC
>Ga0209100_1002943_pt1 | contig 10079 bp, 5 predicted proteins | sample lystaG_FD_185480 | JGI IMG/M metagenome (GOLD analysis project Ga0209100, IMG submission 185480) | Glacier valley bacterial and archeal communities from Borup Fiord, Nunavut, Canada, to study Microbial Dark Matter (Phase II) -... | ecosystem: Environmental > Aquatic > Freshwater > Ice > Glacier ...
TTTTCGTTCGTCACCACCTGATCCTGATCGATGTCAAACTTCTGGTTGTCGTAATTCCAGACAAGTCCCGATTTGACAATCCACTTTTCACCCAGCTGATTGTTCCAGGTGTTATTCAGATAGACATTGCTGCCGTTCAATAGAATATTCTGATTTATACCTGTCTGTGTATTTGGGTAGATCATCCCGCTGGTACTGTGATTAAATGTGCCAAAGAGTTTATACATGCCCGATTCACTGGTTTTCTGGCGAAACATCACGGTTCCGTCAATTCCTGCCGGACTTTTAATCCAGTCGACCTGCTGTTTGTTGATTTTATTCGATAAACCAGCAGTGACATAATCGCCGCTTAGCGAAAGCGAACCGCCTTTCCAGCATTTGGAGGTTGAGCCCATCACACCGACCGTCATGATTGAAATGCTCGATTTATCCTCTGTCTCTGGCGGATTGGTTTTCATATCAACAATCGATGACAAGGCCTGTCCGTATTCAGCGGAATAGGCGCCTGTGCTGAACAAGGTTCCGCTGAAAAGTAACGGTGAAAAGCGTCCACGTGTTGGCATATCTGGCATTCGCGATAAGTACGGTGTCGAAACGAGCATTCCGTCCATAAAGGTTTTGGTTTCGTAACCCTCGCCTCCGCGGACAAACACACGGCCATCTTCGCCAACCTTCTGAACACCGGGCAATGTTCCGAGCGCGCCAAAAATATCGCCTTGAGCACTGGGTGTCGTGGCAATATCGAACACACGAAGCATAACGGCTTTCTTTTCGTCGCTGGCTTCGAAAGCACCTGCGTTAATCACCACTTCATCAATTTTTTCACCCGTTTCTTCCAACACAAAGTTGATCACAATGGTTTTCGTGCTGTCGAGATCCACTTTCCGGAGAAGCGGTTTGTACCCGATAAAAGTAACTGACACGGTTTGAATCCCCTTCAATTTGGGTTTGAAACTGAAATTTCCCAGGCTGTCGGCAGTTGTTCCGTCGTAACTTCCCTGAAGGAAGATGTTGGCTCCGCCGAGTGGCACTTGTTTTTCATCCGTCACTTTGCCCGTGAGACGAACCTGCGCCGTAACACCCGAAATTGAAAAGAGGAAGGAGAGGATAACGATGAATGTTCTCATGGCATTTTTAATTTTTCTCCAAATTAAAGCCGGAAACCAACTGAGAAAAAATTTAAGAAACCAGATCGTCGATTGAGCAGGATGAGTCGTAAAATGGGGTGACGAATGGTAGCTTGTTAAATGGGTACGCTCAAGTTGTAGAGCCGGGATTAATCGCGTCTCTACTGGTTGCGTCTTTTATCGCAGCTCTACTGATTGCATCCGTTGGTATTAAAGGTGTTCAGGAAAATATTTTGATAAAATATTTATCTTTTAATCAGTGTTTTTTGAAACTTTAAATCAGATATATAGTATTATGGGATATATCAGTCATTTCGATTGTTAAACCCAATTAAAACAAATTACTATGTCTTCAACTACGGATTACAACGAACTTTTGCCCGAAATTCAGGCCATCACACCTGAAAAAACAGTAGCTCCTACGATGCCCGTAGATGCATTTGTTCAGGAAGCTGAAAATTTGTACCACTGGTGTATCGATGATCAGGCAACTTTGGTAGCTGCCGGACTCTCTCCTGACTTTATCACAAGTCTGCTTGTACGTGCGGGTGCCTGTCGTGAGGCACAGTCGCTATGGATCAAAGAACGAAATACTTACCAAAAATCGGAAAAGGAATGGAATGAACAGGCTCCGGCGGCCTTCGACCTTCGCGATCAATTGGTCCATGCTTTCAGGTATGCTTTCCGCAAACAGGATGATTTGTCCGGACGTGTTGAGGAAATCGCACTCGGCGATTCTAATGCAGACATGGTTCAGGATCTGAACGACCTTTCTGTGTTAGGAAAAGCCAATGTCGGTTTATTGAGTGCCGTCGGATTCAACCTCGATCTGCTCGACAGAGCCGCATTGATGTCTGACGCAATGGGTGATCTGCTGGGCGCTACTAACGGTGAACGGCGGTCCGACAGTGAAGCGATGGATATCCGCGACAAAGCCTATACCTACCTCAAGCAGGCGATGGACGAAATCCGCGAGTGCGGTAAATTCGTATTCTGGCGCAAACCCGACCGATATGACGGCTATACAAGCGATTATTGGAGGCGTAAGCATGCTGCGGCGGAGAAATCAACCACAGAAGCAAAAGTTTAATTCTATGCTGGCGACCGGGAACCTCATCCTTTGGAGTTCCGTGGCGTATTGTTCGAATTATTTCACTTTCTGCAAAGATTTTCCTTTTCCTGCACCAATTCCAATTAGTCCTGCAATAATTTTTAACTACCCTGCCATGCAGGACGGCAAAAACACCTGCAGGACGACTTTCTTATTAGCAGGGCGGTGAAAACTCCTGCAGGACGATATAATCTTTAGCAGGACGGTGAAAAAACGTGCAGGGCGACTTCCTTTTCAGCAGGACGACGAAAAACAGTTGCAGGGCGGCTTCTTTTTTAGCAGGACGGTGAAAAACCCTTGCAGGACGATGAGAATTTCAGCAGGGCGGTATTTCACTTTAGCAGGGCGGCGAAAAAATTAACAGGTTACCTGATAATCATATGATGGATACTCCAAATCCGATCGGACAACAAGAAATTGAAAATTGTATTTATACAACACATGGAGGCCGGCGATATTTTCTATATGTCTTTACAGAGCAGAGTTTTTAAAGCTTTTAAATTTTGGAATATGATTTACGACAACGAAGGAGATCTCAATTATGACGCATGGTATAGCAGCAACAAAGACGATTTGCCGGAACCATTAGGAAACTTAATGGCAGATAACTTTGATAAGTTTCATTTCTTGTGCAACGTACACCAAAAGGTAATGAAAAATTTGGCGCCTGCTTTGCGTAAACTTATGCTGAAACAATACCCTGTTTTTAGAACTGAAAAACGCAAATTGGTAGTACAAAAAATCAACAGTGTTTTAACTACAACGGGTCATTTACTCCTTTTAAATTTGTACCACCTGGTACAGGGTCAGAAGGCAGGAGAAAACGTACGTGAAACGTACCCTGATTTCGACACCTGGGTCGGATATGCCCGTACTGAAAGTCCCAATTTAATTGATGAGAACAAACGATCCCAATATACATGGTTAAGTGATGAAGAATGGGAAGTGTATCGTGACAATGAAAACAAAGACATACTGCAATTTTTTACCTGGCAGGAAAAACGAAAATTCGAATTCATTGATCTTGTTCAAAAATTACTGTTTAAATATTTTAAAGAATTAGAAGATTTAAATGCGGATGAATGGATCATCTATGCTGTTTATATTCGCGAGGAATATGAAGCCTACCTGTTTGGTTGCGAAGAAATTGAACGGTTTATTGATTGTGGTTTCCCCGAAGAGTTGGTTAACCAGACTTATGAGGAATTTTTGGAGCGGTTTATGAATTTAAGCTGTGAAATAACGGATAAAAGAAGCGAATTACGTTCTCGTCGTATTGCGGGGGAGATAATATAAAGGAGAAACCCCGCAGTCCTTTTGTTTTATTGGTTTTTGGGGCTGTCAGTTTGTTGATGCAAAAAATCGGCCACCTTCTCCGGAACCATTCCAGCAATTGATTCCCCTTTAACGAGTTTTTCCCTGATTTCCGTGGCCGATAAATTGATTAATGGAGCAGAAATGAGTATTGTATTCTGAAATTTGGGAAGGCTTTCCGTATCGAAATCGGGCCGGGGATATACAATCAATCCAAATTCATCGATTATTCGCTTGTATTCAACCCATTTATGAAAAATGATAAGGTTGTCGCCGCCGATCAGTAATTTAAATTGATGCTCAGGATAATTCTCCCTGAGCTTTTCCAGCGTATTGATTGTGTAGGTAGGGCGGGGGAGGTGAAACTCAAAATCACTTGCCTTCATCCCCTTTTCATCCTCAATGGCCAGTTTCACCATCATCAAACGGTCGGTTTCAGGAAAGAGGTCGATGTTCTTTTTTAAAGGGTTCTGAGGCGAAACAAGAAACCACAGTTCGTCAGCCGCGTCCTGAGCAAGTGTCTCACGCGCAATCGCAAGGTGTCCGTTATGAATTGGATTGAATGACCCGGAAAAAATGGCGATTCGCATGGATGCTAGATTAAATTTATACCTTCCTGTTTGAAATGTAAAGACGCGATTAATCGCGTCTTTAGTGTATTCTATATAAGGTCTTCACTTCGAAAATCATAACGCATTCAAAAGTTGCTCCTTAATCTTCTCAAGTGCATCTTTCATACCAATTACAAGTTTCTGCATTTCGGTATGGTTCGCCTTCGACCCGAGCGTATTGATTTCACGGCCAATCTCCTGCGCAATAAATCCAAGTTTTTTACCTACAGGTTCATCCAATTCAAGCGTTTCGATAAAGTAGGAACAATGATGACCTAACCGAACCTTTTCTTCGTTGATATCCAACTTCTCAAGATAGAAAATCATCTCCTGCTCGAGGCGGTTGTGATCAACCCCTTCAGGCGAAGCGAGTTCTTTCAATCCATCCAGAATCCGTTCCTTCACTTTTGCGGTACGCTCAAGTTCAAAAGGCCCGATCTTTTCGAGTAAAGATGTTATAATATTCAGATTGGTGATAATATCCTTGCGGAGTGACAATCCTTCCTGAAGTCTGAAATTGTCAAGGGCAGTGAGCGCTTCGCGTATGGTTGCAAGAACGATCTTCCATTCATTTTCATCAGGTTCATCACGGGTTGTTTTTACCACGTCGGGTAACTGCATGATAACAGGCAAAATATGCTCATTAACAGGAAGACCAAGTTCAGTGCAAAGTTCAGAAAGCTGGGCAAAATAACTTTTTACCATCGGATTGTTGATGGCGCTGTTGCTTTCCACACCCAATGATTCGGAGTAAAGGCTGAAATCGACTTTTCCGCGAATCAATTTATCCGATATTTCACGCCTGATTTCAATCTCTTTTTCACGATAAACGCCCGGTGTCCTCGTGTTGAGATCCAGTTGTTTGCTGTTCAGTGATTTTACTTCAATTGTGATTTTCTTTAGGGCCAGCTCACATTCAGCTTTCCCGTAACCCGTCATAGATCTGATCATCTGATATATTTTAATCACAAAATTAATCTTTTAATCTGAATAGAAGATTTGTAAAGCAAATAACCTCCGGTTTTCCCGGAGGTTATACTGGAATGGAACATGGGATCCCAGAAAGAGGGTAAAACTCATATTGATTGGTATTCGTTTTAATGATATCGGAATATTACAATCTACATAAGATTAAAATTTAATACATATTTCACCACTACGTGGTTTTGCTTACCAAATTCATTAGTTCTACAAAGATTTAGCTGCTAAGCAGCACTTTCACAGCAACGTAGTTGTGATATCTTTGTAGATTATAAGTGTATAACATCCTAAAAACAACGTAGTTGTGACATATTCATCAATTTGAATTCTATCTGGATAGTTGTGAGTCTTATTTTTTGCTTAAACCGACCTCAGAAATTTGTATGGTGACTTACTGTTCTTATTTAATGTATTCAGGATAATCAGTATAACCCTTTTCTCCCGGAGAATAAAAGGTGTCTGCATCCAATACAGTCGACAATGACCAACCGTTTTTAAACCGATCGACCAAATCCGGATTATTAATGAACTGACGTCCAAAACCAACCAGATCGGTAAACCCACTTGTCAAATCTTCTTCCGCATTTACCTGGTTGTAACCACCAGTCAGGATCATTGTGTTCCGGAACTTCTTATGAATTGTTTTTTTGATACTGAACGGAACTTTCGGTGCACCCATTGCACTGTGATCGACCAGATGGACATAGACGATTCCCTTGTTATTCAACTGTTCAGCCAAATAGGTGTAAGTTTCTTCAATTTCAGGGTAATGGGGCATATCGCTCGCAACACCAAACGGAGATAACCGGATGGCTGTCTTTTCCTTGCCAATCGTTGTGCTGACTGCATCGACCACTTCCAATACAAACCGACATCTGTTTTCGATGGTTCCACCATATTCATCCGTCCGTTGGTTGCTGAAGGGTGAGAGAAACTGCTCAAGCAGATAACCATTTGCGCTGTGCAATTCAACGCCATCAAAACCCGCTTTTACGGCAAGACCTGCTGATATTTCAAATTCCTTTATTGCGATTTGTAGTTCTTTGTCGGACATAGCCTTGGGTTCCGGAAAATCCTGCATCCCTTCCTGGTCCGTCCACATTTGTCCGGCAGCTTTAACCGCAGATGGGGCAAGCAAAACGGCGCCGGCCGGTAAATTCAACACATGACCGATTCTACCCGTATGCATGAGTTGCACAAAAATTCTTCCACCATTGGCATGAACTTCATCTGTTACTTTTTTCCATCCTTCGACATGCGATTCGTTGAAAAGTCCGGGAATCCTGCTGTATCCCAGTCCGTTCGGTGAAGGTGAAGTTCCTTCCGTAACGATGAGGCCTGCTCCTGCACGTTGACCGTAATAAGTGGCCATAAGGTCATTGGGGATATTTCCGATGGCCCTTGAGCGTGTCATCGGGGCCATTACGATCCTGTTTTTCAATTCGATCGTACCTAAACTGTATTTTGAGAATAACTTTGATGTAGACATAAACCTTGTTTAATATTCAGTAATGATTTTAGATAATATACTGAAAACAACAAGCAGACCAGGTTATTGTTTGACTTGCTCATAAAACATCAGGTGATGGTAACAGAAGTTTAATCTCGGGGGGGTAATTCCCCACCGACTGCGGCGAAAGAAAAAATTATTCCATTAAGATACCCCTTCCGCTTACGGCAGGGAGATTCATCCTGCTTCATTGTTTAATCATTAATTGAGTGTGCGTTAAACGAAACAATTCGAAATCCGGTTGTTTTGAGGTTCAAAGATAAATGATCTAAGTTACTTAGAAGGCATTCTGCTTGCATTTTTGGTACTAAATTTGTAACTTCTCATTATTTATTGATAAGCTTTAAGCTATGCAAAATTCAACGATCAAAAAGATTTCTGCTTTTACTATTGTTCTTCTGTTTAGTTTGTTATGTAAGTTCCCGGCGACAGCTAAAACAAATCAGTCTTATAACGAATTATGGAAAAAGGTTGACTCATTGCTACAGATTCAGCAACCTGAATCTGCGTTAAAGGTTTTGGAAGTTGTTTATAAGAAATCGAAAAGTGAATCTTCCCAAATTCAGCAGATTAAAGCTTTCGTCGGTATAGAACAAATAAAGTTGGAGACGAGTGACGAAGTGGTTCCATACCCATTTACAATTTGGGAAAAAGAAATGCAGCGTCTGAAACCTGAAAACCGGAGTGTTTTGCTTGCTTACCAGGGAGAATACATGGTTCAGATCTTCAATCGTAACCGTGGTGAGATCTATCAAAGAACCAAGGGTGCTGCTCAATCCAACGATATTGCGTCGTGGGATGTGTCCTATTTTAAAAGTCGGATTGATAGCTGTTTTTTGAATTCACTTGATAATCCTGAAATTCTTGCAAAAATATCTTCAAAAGAATATATCGCGCTTTTGGATACAGTTGAATTAGCCTGGCAATATCGCCCGACTTTACTCGATCTTGTAGCCGCCAAAGCACTCGAATTCTACCGAAATGATGGGTTTGATTTATCGCCGGTTCCGCTTCCATGGGCAAAAGATGCAAACCTGTTTTCGGAGCGTTTTGTTCCAAAATCAATTGAGAATGGTAGGTTTGACAGCCGGATTTTTTATATTTTCACACTGCTTGAAAATCATCATCTGAAAAACGGCGAGTCAGATGCTTTGCTTCGTCTTAAACTGGATCGTCTGAATTATATCTATGAAAGCTCCTTACTGCCGGCAAAAGATGAGCTTTTTCTTGATGCATTAAAGGTTTTTGAAAATCAGGTAGGAAATCATCCATTTAAGGCGGAGGTTATGGAAAAGCACGCGGATGTCCTTTCTGCAATGGCGAACAGATATGACCCCAAAAATCCCGTTTCGGAAATTTACCGGATGAAAAACAAGGAGGCTGCTGAAATATATCATTCAGTGATTCAGCAATATCCTAATGAGTCTGCAAGTATCCGGTCTACCAATAAACTTCGTCAGCTTCATCAACCGCAACTACAGCTAACACTTGAAAATATTGTGCGAAAAGGTTTCCCGTTTGCTGCTTCGGTTCAGTACAGCAATCTGGCTACTATTAAAGCTAAGCTATACAAGATCAACCAGTCGGAATACCTGACTTCATTGAAGTCAGATCTGTATGGCAGGCGATTCGTAAATCAAAAATTTAAATCAGAAAAATTGATTTCGGAGCAGAATTATCAGTTGGTTAAGGATGAGGATCTTCGAAATCACAGTACCGAATTGATCTTTCCTAAGTTAAATTCAGGGCTTTACAGAATAGAGATTGAGGGTATTTCTGGTAACGACACCTGCAATTCAAGTGCTTTATTCACCGTTTCTGGAATCAGTTTCAGTGAACAGGCTGGCAAGTTTAATGTCATTGACATTGAAAATGGAGTGCCGGTGAAAGGGACAGAAATTGAAATAATTACGAGGAAGAATCAGAATTGGAGCACCAGTAAATATAAAATCTCCGGTGAAGGTATTGTGAAAGCTCCAAGGCAAAGCAACCTTATCCGCATCACTTCCGAATCGGATACCATTACAATGCCGTGGAATATCAGCAATTATCCTGAACCCGAAAAAGTGGCCGTTCAGCAGCTTTATCTCTTTACCGATCGTAGCATTTATCGTCCGGGCCAAACCGTTTTTTTCAAAGGATTACTATTTAATAAAGATCGGGGTGAAGTAAAATCTATTGCAAATCAAACTGTTGAAGTTGTTTTGAGAAATAGTAATTACCAAAGCATTGATACGTTAAAACTAGCCACCAACCGTTTTGGAACTGTCGCTGGGAAATTCAGAATTCCATCAGGAGGTTTGGCTGGCAACTTTCAATTGACTTCGGATAAAGGATCGGTTAATTTTCGGGTTGAAGAGTATCGCCGGCCTGGTTTTAAAATTGAGGTGGACGACCTGAAAGGGCAGTACAGGCTTAATTCACAGGTTGAAGTGAAGGGAAATGTTACGTCGTTTTCGGGCGTTCCGCTTAAAAATGTGACGGGGAAATACCGGATTTCACGCAACCAGGTTTGGGCATGGCGATCATTTGGAGAGGCAGAGCAAATATCAGAAGGCACTTTTACGACAGACAACGAAGGTAAATACCTCATTCATTTTGTTGCAAAACCCGATGAACGGTTCAGTGAATCAGTATCATATCCGTTCCGGTTTGAAATTGCAATTGAAGTTACAGATATTACGGGTGAAACACAGACCGCCACCAAATCGCTGAATATTGCAAAAGATGCACTGACGGCTTCGATTGGTGGGCCAGCCGTTTTTGACCTCGTCAATTCTGTCAAAAAAGAAGCCTTTAATTTTACCTTCAAAGTAATTAATTCAGATAATCAGGAAATCAAGTCGAGTGGAAAAATTGAACTGATTCTTCTGAAGAATCCCCAATTGCCACAGCGCAAAAGGCAATGGGCGAATCCGGAAAGACCAATCTATTCCAAAACAGAATGGGATCAGCTTTTTCCTGGAAATCTGTATGGAGATGAAATACTGCCTATTAACTATGAGGAGGATAAGGTAATACAGACAATTGATTTCGGGAAACAGGATACTTCTTTGGTGAATTTTAATACTACGAAATTAGAACAAGGATATTATAAGGTACGAATCTCAACAATTGATCAGTTTGGGTCGCCGGTCAAGGCGGAACATCTTGTCCGAATATTCGATAGCACGAAAAAGGCCTTTTTGTTTCCAGAAAATTCATGGGTTAATCTTTCCAAAACTTCAGGATTGCCGGGTGAAAGTATTGATTTGCTTCTTGGAAATATTGGAAAGCAGTACTGGACGGTTCAAATCCATCGAAAATTAGGAACTACCATCTTATTTAATGGCATTGTTGATAAGACGATGGAGAAAATCTCAATTCCAGTTGAGATAACCGATCAGGGCGGTTTGATGATCAACGTCTCAACAATGATTCAGGGT
>Ga0209100_1002947_pt1 | contig 10070 bp, 5 predicted proteins | sample lystaG_FD_185480 | JGI IMG/M metagenome (GOLD analysis project Ga0209100, IMG submission 185480) | Glacier valley bacterial and archeal communities from Borup Fiord, Nunavut, Canada, to study Microbial Dark Matter (Phase II) -... | ecosystem: Environmental > Aquatic > Freshwater > Ice > Glacier ...
CCTATGATGAATTAATACAAAGAGAGACAAATCCGCAGGCATTAGGACTAACCTGTTTAAATTCATATTGGTGTTATAAGGACATTAATACGAATGGAACATGAATGAATGACCATAGAACCGTCTATAATGGCTGTCTATGGTCATTTCCATATCTAGTTTACATCAATACTTCTAATAAGTTTTTATCATATATTTTTTCAATTTCCGTTACAGATAATGGCTTACTAAATAGAAATCCTTGGATATAATCACAGCCTCCATTTTTCAAACACTGATATTGCTCGATTTTCTCTACACCTTCAGCCGTAATTTCTAGACCCATACTATGAGCAAGTATAATTAGATTTTCCATTATCTTCATATTGTCTTTTTCTAAAAATCTATCACACAAAGATTTATCCATTTTTATCTTATATACCGGAATAAAGGTCAGGTAGTTAAGCGAGGAAAATTCACTTCCGAAATCATCTAAAGTAATATTAATACCCATCTCACATAATTCAGTAAAGAATTCCAATGTCTTTTCTGTCTTTTCTAATAAGATACTTTCTGTTATTTCAATTTCTAAATACTTTGAATCCACGTCATACTCTTCTAAAACGTCATGTATGAAATTACAATATTCTTCATCTCGTAATTGTTTGCTTGAAAAGTTAATGGCAATTGGCTTTAATTCGAATCCTTTTTCTTTCCATTGTGCAAGCTGTTCAACTGCTTTTCTCGTAACCCATCTTCCGATATCTACAATAAACCCTATCTCCTCTGCTACGGGAATAAATAACATTGGTGATATTATGTGTTCTTTAAGTCGTATAAGTGCTTCAAATCCTATAATTTCACCCGTCATTGTATTTACCTGCGGCTGGTAAACCAAGTAAAAGCCTTCATTTTTCAAAGCTTCTCTTAAAATGTCTTCCAGTGCGATTCTATTTTGTATCTCTTCTAGCATTCGCTTATGATAATAGATAGAGCTGTTCTTACCTTGATGCTTTACTTTATACATAGCGGTATCTGCATTCATAATCAATTGTTCTGCATCCTTACTATCACAAGGATATCGCGTGATTCCCATGCTGACATTTACAAAATTTTCTCTATGATCAATGACAAATGCTTCGTAGAATATCTTATTAATCATTTGAATATACTGTTCAATTACTTCGAGATTTTCTTCCTCTAAAATATGTATTAAAAATTCATCCCCTCCAAACCGAGAGATAAAGAGTTTACTAGCATCGATACTTGATAATCTACGCGAAATTTCTTGCAACAACCGGTCACCATAAATATGACCCAAGGTATCATTCACAGCCTTGAAATTATCAATATCTAAAAGTACAATAGCCCCTGACTTTCCAGTTTCTATTTCCTCATTTAACTTACGCATAAATGATACTCTATTCGCTAAATTAGTTAAATAATCATGGCTAGCAAGATATTCAATATGCTTTTCTTGTTCTTCCATCTTCGTGATATCTAAAATGATTCCATGAAGCATTTTTTCATTGCTTGCCATGTCGAGAACGAATTTTCCTCTTATTAAGATCCATTTTATATTATTATCTTTGTTTTTTAAAGATACATGAATATTAAACTCGCTTTTTAACCCCTGTTGATAAGAGCAATATTCTTGCCGTAGTTTATCTTTTTCCTCAGGTAGAAATAATTCATCAACTAGCTCATTCACATCTTCATTTTCCTTAAATGATTGATTTAAAATATTTAAAATATCACTGGATATTTCAATTCTTTTACTTACTGTATTTAATCTCCATACCGCACAGTTTGTACTTTCTATAGCAATCTGATACTTTTGATTTAAGTGAGCAATGATTTCAAAATGTTCTTGTATCATATTATATTGCGCTCTTAATTCTTCCTCCGAGGCAATTAAATCCTCATGACTTTCCATTAATTCTTTTTCAATTTTCCGGCGTTTCATATTATCTAGTATTGAAACAATGGATAAAATGGTTAAAAAAGATAAAATGCCCAACGTAATTAATACAATTTCTAAATTTTGTTCAAAGAAGTTCGCTTTTCTATTAACATAGTTGGTACCCTCAGGAATATTTTTTTTATCAATTTTGAATTTATCTAGAAGCGCATAATCAAAGATATAATTTGATTGGCTCTCATCACTTACCTCTATGGTTTCAATTGGAGTTCCATTTAATACGTCCAATATCATATGTGCAGCTATTTTACCACTTTCCACATAGGAAACCATTTTTCCACCAAATATTCCATTACCAACGCCCCCAATCTCAGAACGGTAAATAGGCACTGTTGTATTCATGCTTAATAACTCTGTTGCTTGATCAATTGTTTGATTTTCTCCTGTTTTGTCACGATACATACTGAGATATAATAGGATTGTATCATTTTCTATTTCTTTAAATATATTCGTCAATTCTGCAAATGTATAATCTGAAACATTGATATCTTCAAAAGATAGCTCTGGAAAATCATCTTTGATAGCATAAAATTGTTTTTTGTCACCGATACCGGTTAATGTATTGTCAACGATTGCAACTACCTTTGTTGCCTTAGCATTCAACTTTAATGCGGTTTTTACATTGTCCTTCAAAGATAAATTTTCTATAATACCAGTAACGTTTTTGCTTTCAGCAGCTAAGTGTGCTCGATCATAGTCATTGATACCAAGAAATACAATCGGAAGGCCAGGGAATAAATCCTCCTGGTATTCCATAACAAATTGTAAAGCATTATCATCCGCTACAAGAACTGCATCATAAGTTATATAATTTTTCGTCTTATATTTGATTAATTCTGCAAATATCTTCAGATACTCCTCAGAATCAAATCTTTTTGCGTCCATGTATTCAATATCCAGATTAATACCCTTCGGATTTAAAACTGATCGAATACCTTTGATTTCATCAGGTACACTCAAGAAATTTTCATTATAGGAACAAATCAGCAAAACATTCTTTGTATTTTCCTTACCATATACATGCGTTCCATAAAATATAACAACACAGATACTAAGCCAAATACAAATAAGACTTAATGATACGATTATTTTACATTGCTTCCTTCTCTTTCTCATATGTGCACCTAACCTTCCAAATGATAAACTAAGCATGGATTATAATATCATTTACATATAATAATACATTTTTGTACGCCGAACAAAAAAAATATAATAATAGTATTATAACATCTTTTGTAAAATATGTCATATTATTTCATGTAAAAGTCGTAATTTGAAAGTCATAATTTATGATAATTAAACTATTAATGACATATATAATATCTAATATATCAGTAGGTAAAACCTATTCATATAAAATCAAGATTTCTTTGGTCAATGTAAGCAATTTAATGACAAAAATAATAGGATAGTATACATAATATTATTATGTATACTATCCTATTAAAAAACAGCTCAATTCCACATTAAGGCAAATTGAGCTGTTTCAAATCCTAATTATTATTTTTTACTGTTTCAAATCCTAATTACTATTTTTTACTGTTTCAAATTCAAATTACTATTTTTTGCTGTTTCAAATCCAAATTACTATATTTTGCTGTTTCAAATTCGAATTACTATTCTAGGATGTTTCAAATCCTAATTACAATGATTAATTACATGCTTATTATAAGATACCTAATAATTTCTTCACACCTGGTTGCGTTGCATTCTTATAAAAGTAATCGTATCTAAAGTAGATATAACCACTGACTAAGCCTGTCTTTCTTCCATACTCTATTTGATTCATTAACACGTCTGCATTATTCTTCCAAATAGGATCTTCACTGGAGCCTGCCTTGTAGGTTGCTATTCCCACATATACTTTAATATCCTCATTGGTTCGTAAGGAAAGCCAGCGATCTAGTATTTTATCATATGGATAGATAGAGTTACTAAACGACCAATAAAGTTGCGGGCAAATATAATCAATATACCCCGGTTTCGAGAGCCATGTCTTAACATCGCAATAATAACCATCATCACGAAGTAGATAATCTAAAAATCCACCAGGGCTGATGCCAAATTGAACAGAGTCATCAATCTCTTTTATTGCAGTGTATACTTTTTTTATTAATTTATTTACATTATTACGTCGCCAATCAGCTATTGTTTTCGGTATATTTCCAATCGCTTTATATTCCTTCACATATTCTTTGTATTCTGCTGAATCAAAATTATTCGCATAGTTTGCACCTAGTGAAGGATAAAAATAATCATCAAAATGGATACCATCCACATCATAATTTTCCACTATTTCTTTAATCCCGTTGACGATTTGAGCTTGTACTCTAGCAGAGGATGGATTGTAATAGAGTGCTCCACCATAGGGTAAAATATTTCTATCATTTAAGGGATAATTATCGGTTAACCATTTTCTTGCTATATTACTTTTTGCCAAAGTAGTTATGTTGATGGTATTATTCGATACACGGTAGGGATTTATCCAAGCATGGAATTCAAGATCTCTTTTATGTGCTGCTTGAACCATATATTCAAGTGGATCAAAGCCCGGGTCCTTTCCTTGTGTTCCCGTTATGTACTTTGACCAAGGAAAATATTCAGATGGGTACATTGCATCTCCAAATGGTCGAACATGAACTACGACAGCATTCATATGCAACTCTACCACATGATCAAACATCTCATCAATCATTGCTTCAAAACGTTCTTTGGTAAAACCAACAATACCTGTGGCTGGATCTTTTAATCGATCATTGAATTCTAAATAAGAAATCCAAACAGCGTTAAATTCAGTTTCTATACTAATTAATTGCAATGTTTTATTACCAGCCATATCTTCTACCATGACAGTATACTCACCAAAGGTGCTCACTTCAAAGGCTAAAGTATTGGTAATATCCTTACCTAGTTTTTCCCAGCGAGAAGATTTTTCCCTAATATCACCCTTTAAATATAGGATCCTTTTGATTCCACTTTCATTATCATTTGCCTCCACAATAACAGTTGCAACTTTACTCCTAATCGTATAATTTACCTGTAAGCTTGGAGAATTAGAATCTATTTCTTCCGCCTTACATATCTTTGTTGTAAAAAAAGTAAAACTAAATAAGATAAAGAAGATGCTTAACATTCGTATTGCAATAAAAATTGATTTTCTTTTATTCATACCTAACTCCTATCATAATCTGAAATTACAATTGCTAGCTGACAACCTTATCATATTATTATATTTATCTTCCAGTAGGATATAACTCAAATACCTTACATAAGGTATCATAAATTGCTTTTACCGCTTGATTTTGGAAGTCCTGATTTGTAATTAGCGCCAGATCATGTGAATTAGACATAAAACCTAATTCTATTAATACTGCAGGAACTGTATTCTTATGAACCACGGTATACTTTTGACTAAAAGTACCTCTATTTTTGGTTCCTAAGGTATCCGTCAAGCTATTTACAAAGAAGGATGCTAACGCGTGGCTTGTTAGCCCTGCATTGTTTGCTCTATTATTACTAAGCGAATAATATACCTCTGTGCCCGATGGAGAAGATGCCGTTGAAGCATTCATATGTAAGCTAACAAATAAATCTGCATCAACCTTATCTGCAAATGCAGCTCGATTACTTAAGGTAATCTCTACGTCTGTGGATCTTGTATAGTAAACTTTGATTTCTGACGTTTCTGTATTAAAATAATTTTTTCCTATTTCATAAAGAATTTTAAAGTTAATATTTTTCTCTTGGATGCCTTTGTATATTGCACCAGGCGCACCACCACCATGACCGGCATCAAGTACAACAATATTTTTATAAATATCACGAGGATTACCAATATTGATATAGATATAATTATTATCCATAACAATCTCATATCCTTGGAGCTTTGACGTTGAAAATAAGATCTCTGTTTCGTAATTACTATTTAAAAATACGGATACGTTTGTAATCACAGATGATTTACAATTAATTTGATCTCTCGTTAATAATCCTGTGTAATCCCCTGGAATTTTTAACGAAAATTTATTCTCATAGTAATAATCTTCGTCTGTTACAATCTCCTCTTGAACTCCAGCCGGTCTAGGTATTATAATTTCATATTTACTAGGATCAATACCCCCTTCTGTTGGTTCTGTTTTTTCAAAAGGTGTAAAGGTAATCATACATTTATTTTGATCTTTTGACATAGTGTATTCGCAGGTTTCATCAATTCCTACGATTAATCTTGTTTGATCAAGTGAATTCTCAGTGGTATAAAAAGCATGTATATTTCTGGCTCCTAACAACTCAGTATACTGCGCTCCAATTCCATTTACGGTATAAGGAAGGTCAATATACAATAAATTATCTTGCCTTGTGATGCTTACATTGATTGGATTAAAACCGGTCAACATAATTAGGTCTTCCTTGCTGTTTGAGCTAACAGATACATCGGTTAAGGTATTTGTATATAATGTAACATACAGAATTAATTTGTCCGCTGACAGTGTTAGGTCATAGGTTATATCCTCTGGAAGGACGGATAACTTAATTGATGTACTTAAGTCATCTTGATTATATAGCATACTAATATTACTAACTAAGCTACTATTAATACCCAAGGTTTGAATTGTATTATTTTGACATATAGTGTGTGGCGTTTGAATTGAAATCACTTTATCAGCGAAGTTAGAGGTTACATTTCCAAATGGAGAAGAATTAACAATCATAAAGGTCTCAGCATTCTGTACCACATTGGTATAATCTCGGGTTATAGAATAGATAAATCCGTCCTCAACATTCGTCGAATTATCATTATTAAGGCTATGCTGGTTACTGCTTTGACTAAGGTTCATTTCACCTAACTGCCAATGCTGTAATAAGGTTTTGACATCTCCGGAATTACTGTCATCTCCTCCAAGTTCGGGTTCAAGAACTGGATCTGAATCGTTTCCATCTTGACTACCTCCTGTTTTCTTGGATGTAATTGTAGAGGTTCGTATGGACTTATTCCATACGTAATCATATCCTAGACAGGTAGCGGTAAAGGTGCCGGGTACCATTATAAAAGAAATATTTGTATCACAATTTTTCACTAACATTGGAGCTGTATCAAGCACCTTAGTGATACCATTTAAATACGCTACCTTACTTCCAATCGTCATAACAAGTTTGTTCTTATCCTTAATTAGAGTCACTGTGTTATCTGTCTGATTGAAATTATACGTTGCATCGATGGAGGAATCAGCAAATACCTTCTTTACACGAAGCATTGCTGTATCATTGGTTATGATACTAGGCATTGAACCTAAGTTTAAGCTTTTCCCATCAATGCTCACCAAGCCTTGCGTTCCAGTATATTCAAGTTCTTTACCATTATATGCGATATTAATTGATTTTTTCTGAATTGATGCAGTTCTCGAATCCTTATTCCATGTATAATAATATCCTAATGCCTCAGCAACGAATCTAGAAGGTACTAAAATCTTAGTTAGATTTTCATTCATGAATTTTACCTTCTGTGGAGCAACGGATATAGTCACTGCTTTTCCATTCACATAAGCTACTTTACTATTTAAAGTCATAACAATGGTAATACCATTCTTTGAGATTGTAACAGTACCCTTATCCTTAGAATATTTGTAGTCCGTACTAATTAAAGATTTAGCAAAAATATCATAGTAAGAAACCAATGCAGTACCATTAACAAGAATACCAGGTGTAGCATCAACACTGATTTTAGTACCATTATAGGTTACCTTGACAGGTGTATCAGTGTAATTCGTTACTTTTTTGGTATTATAGTTATATAATTTTAATCCTGTTGCAGCATTTGCAGCACCCCTAGGAATGCATATCAAAAGGAAAGTTGCAAGTAGCATACAGCTTAATTTTAAATAATTGCTCTTTTGTAAATTTCGTTTCCTCTTTTGAAAATTTCGTCTCATTTTGTGTCTCTTGCCTCCAGTCTTACTAATTGTATTATCTTATTTGCAGTTACTTATTCTATGTTACATAATTGTTTTATTTATCTTTAGTTGTTATAATTATTACAATAGTGTTAAATAGTGTTAAAAATGTGTCATCTAAAAACTTTTATTTGAATATTTGTTATACCTCCCAAACCCTAGTTAAATACAAGTCAAATCGATATAATACAACATGTTAAACACGTAAAATATTACATAATATCCATAAAGTAGAAGGTTCTACCCATGTAGTGCTAAAATCTTGGTGTTTTCAATCATATTCTACATTGGTGTGACGCTTTTGATATTCTTATTTCTGATCACCCTAGATATGTTAAATTTTTAATAAATATGTTCTACCTAGATAGAATTACTCTTTCTATGGGTTCCTTCTCAATTTCAATTTGAAGTTATTCTCTTTTTATCCATTCTATGTTATAATAGGAACAACAAATTAATTTGAAGATTTACCTGTAAAAGATTAGAATAGTGATATAATTTCAATTGATGTATTGGCAGATAAAAATATCGTTTGATGCTAGTAGAAACAATTATAGTTAATTTTGGATGAATAAAACTTGCTTCTTCTGCAATTGTTTTCTTATGTTTGAATTTTAAATTAATTAGACAGCTGTAGAATTATATAAATTAGCCCTATTAGGAGGAATTATTTTGGCGGAACGTAATTATCACGATCAAATGAATATCGATAATGCTGTTAAATTGAGAGGTCTTTTAGAAAAGCTCCCTCCTTTTTGCAAGGATTTTTTTCGTGGAATAGAGCCAACGACTTCTTCCCGAACAAGAATAGCCTATGCCTACGATTTAAGAATTTTTTTTGAATTTTTATGTCATAGTAATCCTTCACTAAAAAAAACCGAAGTTGTAGACATAAAGCGAGAACTACTAGATCAAATTAAGCCAATTGACCTTGAAGAATATTTAGAGTATCTTACCTATTATAAATCAGAGGAAAATGAACGGATCAATACAGAGAACGGAAAGAAAAGAAAATTAGTATCTTTGCGTAGTTTTTATAGTTATTATTTCAAGAAGGAAATGATTTTTACAAATCCTGCTTCCTTAATCAATGTTCCAAAACTTCATGAAAAGGAAATTGTTCGACTTGAAATCGATGAGGTGGCTCGCCTACTTGATGAAGTAGAAACTGGCGATAGCATGACACCCTCGCAGCTAAAATACCATGAAAAGACAAAGGTTCGAGATCTTGCCCTAATGACTCTCCTACTTGGCACCGGCATTCGTGTTTCAGAGTGTGTTGGTCTAGATATCAATGATGTAGACTTTAATAACAATGGAATTAAAATCAGGAGAAAAGGTGGTTATGAAGTAATCGTTTATTTTGGTGATGAAGTCTGTACGGCATTGTTATCCTATTTACAAGAGCGAAAACAAATGCTACCCTTCGAAGGCCATGCGAATGCTCTCTTTCTTTCCATGCAAATGAAACGTTTAAATGTACGATCCATAGAAAATCTCGTAAAGAAATATGCTTCTACCATAACGAAGCTTAAAAAAATAACACCTCACAAACTTCGTAGCACCTATGGTACCAGTTTATATCGCGAGACAGGTGATATCTACCTTGTAGCAGATGTACTTGGCCATAAGGATGTAAATACAACCAAAAAGCACTACGCAGCCATTGAGGATAGTAGGCGACGTAGTGCGGCTAAGGTTGTGAAGTTACGGGAGAAGACGGAAAAACCCTCCGACGCCTAAATTGAAAACCTCCAAAAAATGTACAAAATGATTAGAAAACAGTTTTAGTTCATACCCTGATTCTTTTAACATTGATAATAATGTAAAGATAATTCTAGTATCTTGTCTTCTATTTGCTGAAGTAAGTATAAATGCTATCCTGACCTGCGACGATCCATTTCTCTCCATCCCATAGAACACAAGCCGCGGAGCCTTTGCACAACCTATTATATGTAGTCCAGTGTACTCCATCCGCTGATAATCTTAAATATTGGTCTGTAACCGCATAAAAATAACCGTTGCTTGCAAGACCGTTCTCTCTTGCGACGCCATCATTACATACAATATTTCTTTTCCACTTCTTACCGTCTGATGAAACAACAAGATAAGTAATATTTGATTCTAGACAGGTAAAGCAGAATTTGCTGCCGTCATAGATG
>Ga0209100_1002950_pt1 | contig 10067 bp, 14 predicted proteins | sample lystaG_FD_185480 | JGI IMG/M metagenome (GOLD analysis project Ga0209100, IMG submission 185480) | Glacier valley bacterial and archeal communities from Borup Fiord, Nunavut, Canada, to study Microbial Dark Matter (Phase II) -... | ecosystem: Environmental > Aquatic > Freshwater > Ice > Glacier ...
CGCGGTCGAGTCGATCTGTCGGGTTCTGCGTGAGTAGGGCTGCCAGGTCGCCGCACGAACCTACCGAGCTTGGCGACGGCAAGGTCCGGCAGCTGGGACGATCACCGACGCTCACGTCATAGATACGGTCCGATCCGCCGTGTGGACGACTGATGCCCACGGTCGGCGGAAGATGACTCCCGAAGGACTTTATGGTCGGCGGAAAATGACCGCTCTGCTCCACCGGACTATGGATCCTGATGTGAGCGCCGGGTCGGTCGACCGCGCCATGCGGGCCCTCGGGCTGTCGGGTGTCCGCCGCGATGAGAGCATCCGGACCACAATCCCGGCGAAGGATGGCAAACGCGCTGGCGATCTGCTCGACCGTGACTTTACCGCGCCGGCCCCGAACCGGGTTTGGGTCACCGATTTCACCTATGTAGGAGCCTGGGCCGGGTGGGTTCACGTCGCGTTCATCGTCGACGTATTCGCCCAACGGATCGTCGCTTGGCACGCCTCGACAACCAAGGAAACGGACCTGGTCATGATCCCGTTGCGGATGGCGTTGTGGGAACGAGGTCGAGAGGGGCATCCCGCAGTCGCCGGCGAGCTGATCCATCACAGCGATGCCGGGTCGCAATACACGTCGATTCGGCTGACCGATCATCTCGCTCTCGAGGAGATCCTGCGCTCGATCGGATCTATCGGTGACGCCTACGATAACGCCCTCATGGAGAGCATCAACGGCCTCTACAAGGCCGAGTGCATCCGCACCACCGTCTTCCACGAGGGCCCCTACCGCACCATCATCGACGTCGAATTCGCGACCGCTGGCTGGGTCGACTGGTACAACAACCGACGCCTTCACAGCTCCCGCGGTGACGTTCCACCAGTGGAGTTCGAGCAAGCCCACTACGCGACCCTCAACCGAGAGTCGCAACCCGCATAGGAGCGGCAAGAAACCTGGGGCGCTTCAAAGTGCAAGCTCATTCCGTCTCGTTGGGGGACCGGCTTGCGGACGGGATCGAAGCAAGATCGACATTGGGCTCAGTCTCGATGCAGAGCGACCCGGCGACCGCGATTGTGACCTTGCGCGTGGGTGGTTTTCTCAATATGTTTCAGCTAAGACAGGCTTTGGGACGTTGCTGGGGGGCGCGGGTGCTCGGGGAAATCTTCAAAAGGGCGGGTTGGGTTGCCGCTGTCGTCCTCATGTCCCTGCTGGTCAGCACCCTTGCTGAATTGCCGGGCACCCCAGCGCCGCTCGCCTGTTCGCGGCAGGAAACGCAGCGACGAAAGTCGCCCAGATCGGCGAAACCGTCTCCGGCGCGGCCCGAGCAATTCGCACCGCGATTGCGTCTCTGGCGGGCAGGGCCGCTCCCGCCATCGAGAGCGGTCCCGGCGTATGGGTTGCAAAGACCGAAGCCATGTCCGCTCGCGCGGCCGCCTATCAAACCCAAATCACCGGAGTCGCGCCGGGCTCGGTCTACCGTGTCGGCGGTGTCGACTTTGATGGGTTTGGAGCAGGTGGGCTGCAGGAGGCGAAGGGCCCGGGCTACGCAAGCTTCATAAAAGACGGTGTCTTTCGGGGGTGGTACTCGAAGACCGACGACCTGATCAATCAAGCTCGAAACCAACTTGAGGCAGGAGGAGGAGTTCCAATAACTTGGTCGATCGCTGAAAAAGAAATGGTGGCAGCCGTTAAGAACTTGTTTGCGCAGCAAAAGGTGGTTGGAATAAACGTCGTGCACGTCCCGGTAGGGTGAGCGGGATGGCGGATGGGTTTGTCGGTGCGTATTGGGGGCCTCGCTCGGAGGTCGTACAGGAAAGCGCAGAACGCCTAGAGGCGTGCTTGAAGTCTCTTTCTGTGCTCGACTCGCAATTCTCACTCTGGTTTCAAAAAGGTCGAAGTGCCTCGACGGCGAGAAAGGAAGTTGCGACCGACGCCTCCTCCTTGGTATCGCGCTTCCTGCGTGGGCGGGCACGAAAAGACTCGGACAACGAAGTAATGCCTGAACTCGGACACTCGGTCAGCATGTGGAACGGCGCGACCAACTCGGTCGCTCTAAGCGTTCTCACTGGTGCCACCAATGCTCGCGTTTCCAATTGCGTCGTGTTGAGCACCGGAGATGATCTGTCGGTTGTGGGCAGCGCAGATGTAGAGCACGCCACGGCAATACTTGCGACGTTAATTCAGATTTGGAATCCGGATTGGGCGGTGTGGTCGACGGGGCCGTTGGCACAAGCTCAACCACAGGTGGAGGGGGTGCCCGATGTCGGGTGGCTCACATACCTTCCTCGCGGGGGTGTCATGTTGCCTGCCCCGACCATCGTTGCGCCACTCGCTGCAGGGTCACTAATTATTGCCGGATCCACCCTTCACTCAACAGAAATCGAAGCTGTCCGCTCAATACGTCGGAATCTCGAAGCAGAGGGAGTTCTGCCCCCCGCCAGGACGTGAGACCGCTCATGGCAGAGCGCGACCTTGGAGCAATCGTCTGCGATTAAAGAGAGGTTCCTTCCGTGACCGTGACCGTGACCGTGACCGTGACCGTGACCGTGACCGTTCCCGATGTACCCATGGGATTGACCCCAGGAGAGAAATTCGGGCCTACTCGAGTAGACGTGCGGTATTTGCCGTAATGTCGGCTCACCCTGGGGTGCCGCTGCTGGTGGACGCGGTCGCCAAGCTGGGTTTTCGCGAACGCTCTGAGCTGCTTTTCACACGCGACTTTGCATCTTACGAAGGTTGGCTTGGTTTTAACACAGCAACTCGAAGAGGCACGACGGGGGAAATGTTGATTCATCCGATCGTTGGCGTGCGCTATGGCGACGTGGAGGAGTGGGTGGCGCGGGTCGGTAACAAAAAACTGCGCCCGTATTCGCCGCCTACTTTTTCCGAGCCGCTGCGCTACCTTGTTCCGATTGAGAATCGACAAGATTGGGTCCTCAACGGTGGGCCGTCGGACTCCAGCGCGGTGGCGGATTTCAGCTGGGCATTAGATGCACACGGGCTGCGGTTCATGGAGGACATGGGCGACTTGCGTCTGGTGGCGGCAAAGTTGGGCAAAAATGCAGCGAATGATCAGAATGCCGCGTACCGGTGGCCCGTCGCGCTACTTCTGACCGGGCAGACGGACGACGCCCTCCGTGCAGTGAGGACGGTGAGATCCACGCTGGAGGGGAGGGGCGATGATGCCGCTGAGGAGCTTCGTAAGTATTTGATGCGACTAGAAGCTGACATTAGATCGCAATTTTGACTTCGGTCGTCACCGCAATCCGATACCCACGGAGCTGTTCGATGGCGACGTCGATAACGTCTTGAACAACCCCGGGAATCGCCGCAAAGCTCACGACACGAATAGTGATTGGGCGCCCTTCGAGGTGAGGATAAGAGGCAACGAGCCCACCATCGAGAGCAAATTGGGCATAAGTGTTCATCTTCGCTTTCAGCTTGGGCACATCGTTGGGCACATCCCAAGCGCCTTCTTTGACAATGACCAGGAGGACGCTGCCGTCGGCTTGCTCCGCAACGCGATCGATGACCTCGCTTTCGTCGATGCCGGCCATGCTGAGCAGGCTGCCTTCGTGCCTATGGCGTTGGCCCAAAGAGAACTTCCCATGACCACATTTTATTGATTGCGCTTGTCACTGGAAAGGGCGCGCACCCGTACGCGGAGGATGTCGCGCATCAGCATGCACGCAGAGCGCCAAAACATCGCGGCGATAACCCGCGTCCTCGGTGTCGGCGCATCAACACGACCTCCCGAGACCAGGTCTCGGATCAAAGTCCGCAACTCCCGCACACCTTCGGGGTCGAGCCCGTTCTGCGGTTCGTCGAGGAGCAGAAGATCGGGGTTATCCAGCAGTGCGATCACTAACGCGAGTCGAGCTTTCATCCCTGTAGAAAACTTTTTAGCGGCTTTACGGCCAGCCCCGCCCAGGCCGACGATGTCAAGAACTTCGCTAATTCTCTTTTCGCTGATGCCAAGCAAGCGAGCGTGCACCTGCAAGTTTTGGCGTGCGGACAAATGCGAATACAGGGCCGGACCATCGACGCTTCCGCCGATATCGGCCAGAGCGGCGCGGGTGAAGGAGTGCCCAAAAATTTCAACAACACCGGAATCCGGGCGCAGGAGCCCGAGCAGTAACTTGAACGTTGTGCTTTTTCCTGCACCGTTTCGCCCAAGGAGCGCATAGACCCGCCCGGCTGCCACCGTCATTTCAAGGTTGTTTAAGACCGTCTGCCCCTTGTAGCTGTAGTCAACGGCTCGCAGCCTGACCGTCGCTGCTTGGGTGTGGACGTTGTCGGTCATACCGACCTACCTCTCTCTCTTCGGCTCCACACTGCTGGGCCCACTGTGCCAGGCCCACTGTGTGATGGCCAGCTCTCACCCTAATCAGGCCTCTCGGCCACGTTCATCGTCCAAGAGGATGAAAACAATCGGCGCCCTCGCCAGGAATAGTGTGAATCGACGTAAGTCCCACGGCTTGGCGACAGAGGCCCATCGTTACCTCGCGGGCCCACTGCGGGTACTCCAGATGCTTCGGCCGCCTGTCTTTCGACGACACGGGCTTTCGGAGTTTGGGGTCCAGGTCGGGAGGACGGCATCGCGCTCAAGGGGCATTTTGCGTCGTGACCTGTTCGGCTGGCTTGAATGGTCCCGGCTTGGGCCTGTCGGCAACAAGTGTGAACTCGTCGCGACAGAAATGAGTCCGCGAGGTCAAGTTGGTTATGCAACATTGGCTCAAGTTGTGCGGTGTCGATACCCTGAGGCGTGACTTACCAAGCAAATTTTGCCGGCTATACGGTTGCTGCTGCAATGCTCGTCGTCGTCGTCGTGACGCAGCTTGCCGCGTCGGGAAGGATCCGCCGAAATGGTTTCATTGGACTCAGGATTCCACCAACGATGGCCAGTGACGCGGCGTGGGTTGCAGGTCATCGGGCCGCTTTGGTGCCGTCATGGATTGGCTTCGTTGTCGTAGCGATCGCTGCAGGGGCAGCCCAGTTCACTCCGGGAGCCATGACTGCTTGCATCGTGCTCTTGTTTCTTTTCCTGGGATGGTTTGTCGCGGCTGCGTGGCGAGGCGCGAGGGCAACAACGCGCTGAAACAAGATGCGAGCAGGCCGCCAGATCTAGTGATCGGGCGAGATTCACTCGTGCGTAAGGGGTTCGGCTTGCGATCACCGGTGATTGCGAACGGCCGAAAGAGAACCGCTGTGCAGGTCGGGCTTAATGAAGTAGCTGGCGCTTGGTTAGGTATATTGCCACTCTGGGTATACTCGGCTCATGAGTGAAACTGCTTTTTGGATTTTGACGGCACTTGCCGCGGGGAGACGGCACGGTTATGCCGTGCTTAGCGACGTCGAGGGGCTCAGCGGAGGACGTGTAAAGTTGCGGGTTACGACACTGTACGCATCACTTGACCGGCTTCAACGTGACGGTCGCATCCGTTCGGCCGGTGCCGAAGTTGTCGACGGACGTGCGCGTCGCTATTACGAGATCCTCGACTTAGGCCGAGATGAACTCACTGCTGAAGCGGATCGGCTCGCAGCTCGGGCCGCGGTTGCGGTTGCGAACGTCACCCACGGTAGGCCCGTCCAACCGTTGCCCGCTGTTTCGATGGCGACCGCATGACCGATCGCCGACGCCTGCGGTACGAGCGCCTGCTGCGTTGGTATCCCGCAAAATGGCGGCGGACCAACGCGGCGGTGGTCCTCGATACCTTGGAGGAGAACGCCGACAGGCTCGGTCAGTCGCGGCCCACGGTCGGAGAAGCGTGGTCTCTACGCGCCCACGGTAGTGCCGAACGGGCAAGTCCTGCTGTCATCACCATCGTGGCCGCTCTGGGCCTACTATTCAACATTGGCCCTGTCATTGCATTGCTTTCTGGTGCTGTAACGGATCATCCGTGGCTGACGGTCTTACGTATTACCGCTCAGTTCGTCGGCGCATTTCTGATCAGTACCGCAGCTGGAGCGCTACTGCTGCGCAGCGGCCGCATCATCGCGGAATCTGCGCTGGCTACCCTCGCATTGTCCGCAGCAGCGTGGGCCCTTGGCGCGGTTGCTTTCATGGCATGGGGTGTCGGATTTGACGAAGCAGACCCGGGGGCTCCGCGAAGCTGGTTCAGCGACGCGTTCCCCATCTTCGCCGGATCGGCATGGTTCTTAGCCTCCTGCGCTTTATTCCTGGTAGCTCACGGCCTCCTGCGGCCGCTTTGCCCGAAAACCCTGCGCATCATCCTCTCAACACTCGTGGCGGTCCCGACCGCCCTCGCGCTTGGTCTCTCATCGGTGACGCCCACCGGCACGGTACTCGGCGCAGGCGTGGTCCTGGTTGTGGCCAGCTTCCGACTTGGGACGCGACGCACGACAACAAAGGGTGTCACCTACCGTCGCCCGACGCTGAATCAGAGACAGCGAACCCGGATTGCCACGGGGGCAGCGGTTGCTGCAGTGCTCGGCTTTGGATGCGCCGCATTCGCTCTGACGGGGAGTATGTGGCTCCCGGCAATTGGCGATACTACGGACGCCATGCGCGTCGGGCTTCTTGGTGGAGCGGTGGTTGCAATCATCACTGTCCTTGCGGGAGCGGAAGTACTAATAAATCGTCGCGGGCATGTCGCACTCGGCCCGGTCGTCTTCGCGATCGGCGCGCTCCTCTGCGTCGCATTCAGCTACTCCCTCAGCATCGACAATGCCATGGGTTGGCCGCTTGTCCTCTTGGCTGCAGTCTTCACAGGTTTGACAGGTGGTTTGCTCATTGCCCCGGCGCTTCCCGGCCCTCCCTTACTTCGAGCGTCACTCGTGACGGCGATCAGCGTCGCGCTTGCCGTAGCGCTCGGACTCTTCGTAATCACCGCGATGTCTTTCATCGCTCCGTTCCTCGCCGCCATTCTGGCCATCAGAATGACCCGAAGACCTCCAGGTATAAATGAAATGCGCAACGCAGCAGGACCGCCCAGAGAAAGAGGGCTGGGGCGGGCGTAATCTCCACGCCCTGCGGTGCTGGAGCCACTCCCGCCCATTTCTGCCCCTTGACCGTTCCTTGGGTTCATACGGTGGTTGCAACACTTAGTGAATGGGTGTTGTGATTGTGAGATATTCGATTTTCGTTAGACCGGATCTGATGCAGGTCTTCTGGGCTCGGATGCAGGCAGGCGATTTCATCTCCGAGGCTGTTGAGCCGATCAAGACCAGCAGACGTACCGGGCGCCGGATCCTGATTGACGCTGGAGGGGTTCGACCTCGCCGTGGCAGGGATCTGAAGGGACGCTGCTTGAGCTTTGCGGAGCGGGAAGAGATCGCATTACTCCGCATCCAAGGTCAAACATTGCGAGAGATTGGCGCGGCAGTCGGTCGGTCCGCTTCGACAATCTCGCGTGAGCTGCGACGGAACCATGTGGCGGGGATCGGTTATCGAGCAACGAACGCTCACGCTCTTGCGTTTGACCGTGCCGCACGACCAAAGCCTGCAAAGCTGCACGTCAACACGGAACTGCGTGCGAAAGTGGAGCGGGACTTAGCGAAAAAGTATTCTCCGGAACAGATCGCGGGCCGGTTGCGAGTCGAATTTCCCGACAGGGAGGATATGTGGGTGTCGCCGGAAACGATCTATCAATCTCTTTACGTTCAATCCCGAGGAGCGCTGAAACGAGATCTGACCAGCTATTTACGCACCGGTCGGGCTGTTCGCCGACCATCCCGGAAAGTCGGTCAGCGCAAAAACCGGATCCCGGACATGATCAACATCTCGGAACGTCCCGCGGAGGCTGACGATCGCGCAGTGCCCGGCCATTGGGAAGGCGATCTGATCATCGGCAAAGGAAACCTCAGCGCAATCGGGACCCTGGTCGAGCGCACCACCAACTACACGATGCTGCTTCATCTTCCCGACGGCTATACCTCAGACCTTGTGCGGGACGCTCTCACGGCGAAAATCAAAACACTTCCCGACTCCCTGAGGCACTCTCTGACCTGGGATCAAGGAACCGAGATGGGGCAATGGAAAGCCATCAGCATCGATGCGGACATCGATATTTACTTCTGCGACCCCCATTCGCCCTGGCAGCGCGGAACCAACGAGAACACCAACGGGTTGTTGAGGCAATATTTCCCCAAAGGAACAGACCTCTCAATCCACAGCGCCGAAGACTTGGACTGGGTCGCCCAGGAACTCAACGATCGCCCCCGCAAACGATTAGCGTTCACTAAGCCGATCGAACTGATCGAGAAGCTCTTGTTGCAATAACCGCTTGAATCCGCCGTTCCCCTTGCGGACGTGTCGCCGCAGCAGGACACGATGTCTATCGTGTTTAGGGGCGTTGTGCGACGACGGCCGTTACGCGGCTGTTGTTGTCGATCCAGGAGGCAAGCGCTGGATCGATATATCCAGCGAGCGTGTGGATCTCGGCGTATTTCGCGGTCACGTCGATCGCCCAGATTCGGTGGTGGTGACCAATGCGGTTCCGTAGCGTGCGTAGCGACCCGACGAGGTCGCTCACAGTGTCCTGGCGTCGACCTGGCATGTAAGGGAAGCCGGTGGCGAGATCCGGCCAGACAAACATCTGGGACTTTGAGACCATTTGGTGCCAGAAACCGAATGACATCTCGGAGATGATCTGTCCCGGGTTGGTCGGCATATTGTTCTTCCGGACACGATTAATCGCGGTATTGATATCGACGTAGGGATAAGCGTGACGGTGCGGTGGTCGTCCGCGGTCTCGGCCAAGTTCGCGGGCGTCGTCGTATATCCAATGACCGGCGCGCCCCCGGGCGAATTGTCTTGCAGTCATCTGTCGGTCAATGGTGTTGCGCAGCGCGACCTCAAGGTGGCCGAGTGATTCCCAGAAAGCTGCAGAGAGGTCCGTGTTCCACTCGTATAGCCGCATTGCTCGGTCGACATCACGGCCAGCTTCAACGAGATAATGACGGAGTCTAGGAGAGCCGAAGTGGAGCTCGAAGAAGGTCCACGCCTGCGAGTTGACCATCTCCACCATCCTCCCGTATCCTGATAGAGAACACCCCGGAACCGTCCCTGTAGTCCTCTTCGGAGGGCCGATCACACGGCCGGGGTTTTGCTTTTAATCATCCTTTCAGACCCATGCCAGACTGCCGGCATCAGTGAGACGCCACGCGGCCTGCTCGACCGTCGGATTGCGTGGCGCTGGATCTGCAGTTCTGGCTGTCCCGTTGCAGGGTTGTTTGCTCGGCAACGGGAGCCTGCGAGTGTTGTTCAGTGGTCGACTGATTGTCGTTGCACGGTGCGGTAGACGGTGGAGCGGGCGACGTTAAACCACTCCGCGAGTTCGGCGGTGGAGTGCGTGCCCGCGAGGTGGACCGCCATTAGGTGGCGTTGCTGAGCCGGCGACAGCTTCGGCTGTTTGCCGCGGAGGTGACCTTTCGCTTTGGCGACCTGCATCCCCTCGCGAGTTCTCGCGCGAATGAGGTCGGATTCGAACTCTGCCACGATCGCCAGAACGTTGAACAGCAGTCGCCCGACCGGGTCGGTCGGATCGTGCACGGATCCGCCGATGCTGAGTTTGACGCCCTTGACGGTGAGCTCGTCGATGATGTCTTTCGCATCCCGTAGGGAGCGAGCCAGTCGATCGAGTTTGGCGACCACGAGGGTGTCGCCGTTCCGGCACGCGGCCAAGGCTTCTCGCAAGCCTGGTCGTGCTCGGTTGGTGCCGGTGAGTCCGTGGTCGGTGTAGATCAGGTTCGATCGAACGCCGAGGGCTTCCAGGGCGTTTTGTTGGGCGGTGAGGTCTTGCTCGTTCGTGGATACGCGTGCGTATCCGATCAGAAATTCATTCATAACCCAAAACGGTGCGCCATGCAGAGGGCAACAGCAACAGTCTCAAGAAATCCCGTAAGACACCTACCTGGGCACGCCATCTAGCCTCGAGAGCCGCACCCAATCCAGCTCGTCACATCACGTGCCCAGCCGCCCGCTCAGGGGTCCGGCTTACGGGCTTCAACGGCCCAATTCCTTTTACACTCGATCGAGCGCGTGGTGTGGCTCTTGCGGGAGGGTCACAGTGATTTTGTCGCCTGGTCGGATAACTCCGGATTGCAGCACAATTCC
>Ga0209100_1002951_pt1 | contig 10067 bp, 8 predicted proteins | sample lystaG_FD_185480 | JGI IMG/M metagenome (GOLD analysis project Ga0209100, IMG submission 185480) | Glacier valley bacterial and archeal communities from Borup Fiord, Nunavut, Canada, to study Microbial Dark Matter (Phase II) -... | ecosystem: Environmental > Aquatic > Freshwater > Ice > Glacier ...
AATTAAAGTGAATGTGGTAGAAAGAAGTCGTATTTTCCCGGATAAAATGAATGGAATCTACCCTGGAGCCAAAGTCTACCGAAACTACGATCATCTTTTTCAGCAACAACTGAAAGCCGATCTGACCGTCAGGAAAATCGCAGTGAAGATTGAAATCGGTGAGTCGGACGACGGTTTTGAATTGACCGCGCACGACGAGTCAGGGATTATGGTAACTTCGGAGTACAATCTTCCCAAAAACCCTGCCCGGGATATTCTAAAGTCAAAAGAGACAATCACGCACCAACTCACAAAATCAGGAGATACACCCTATTTTGTTTCTGGCGTCGAAACCAATGGTACTGAAAAATTCTTTTTCCAGGCATCGGTGCTGAATTCAATGCGGCGCGATCTGCTTGAGCGGATTACGGAGGTACGAAAGAAAAAAACCAGGGCTCAGATTTCAAACGAGCCCAATAGTGTTCCTTACCCTGACAAAGAAATTGGTTTTGAAGGAAATATCAGCAACCAACTTGCCCGACAATTTTACGTGCGTCATGGTGTCGAAAATCCTGAAATGGCTTTTGAAAAACAGGCCGATCCTCATGGGAAAACGGTGATGACGACAAAGCATTGTTTGAAGTTCCAAATGGGATTCTGCCCAAAATTTGGTGGCAAAAAACCGTTGAATTTCAGCGAGCCATTTTCATTGAATGATGGAATAAATGAGCTGAGGCTTGACTTTGACTGTCTTCGGTGTGTAATGAAAGTTATCTACTGAAAGCGAGAGCTTCGGTGACTGGCAACCAGCTATCATTCAATTGAAATTGTTGAGAATCCACCATTACAGTAAAAATGTCATTAATAGTCAGGGTATATTTATCAGACGGCCAACTTTCTGATCAGCAGAAATTTTCCAGCAGCCAGTTTCCAGCAGCCAGTAGCACACCTTTAAACAATCTTTACAAAATGTTGCTAAAGAAATGACCTTAAAACTCCTCAAAATGATTGCCGAAGGAGAGCACCAACGGCAGGATTTTAAATATTGCATCAACGATTCGAGGAAAATCGCACGGTCGATGGTGGCATTTGCGAATTCCGATGGCGGTCGTTTGTTACTTGGAATCAGGGATAACGGTTCTGTAGCTGGTGTCCAATCCGACGAAGAATATTATATGGCTGAGGCTGCCGCCAGGTTTTACAGTAAGCCGCATATCAATTTTCAAACAATACAATGGATGATCGACGGAAAGTCAGTCCTCGAAATCGTTATCCAAAAAAGAGAAGATATTCCGCATTTAGCTCAGAATGAAGAAGGTAAATGGCTGGTTTATATTCGAAAAGATGATCAAAATATTGTTGCTCCATCCATTCTTCTGAAAGTTTGGGAGCAGCAGAAAAGCCCGCAAGGCGTTCATATCCGTTTTTCGGACGAAGAAAAGCGACTACTATCGTTAATCGCATCGAATCATAATCTTACACTGAATCAATTTGCCAAGCGGGCAAAACTTCCGTGTTGGAAGGGCGAAAAAATACTCGTCAAGCTGATCGTGATCGGAGTTGTGGGTATGGAGATAAGTGTGGCCGGAACCCGATTCTTCCTTCGGGATGATTTTGAACCAGAGCAGTCCTGAATCATCCTTATTTATTACATTTTGAAAACATTTAGGGATTAACCGACTCAGTTTGTTTTTGCATCAAATTCAGGTCTGTAATATTTTTATATTTGCAGAACGGCACAGTAGAATATTGTGTAAAAAGAAGTAATTCACTTCAAAGTATTTATAACTACAAGTAAATCAGATCATGGAAATATTTTTTACAGCAGAAGCTTGGGTAGCCTTGCTCACGCTGACCTTTCTGGAAATTGTTTTAGGAGTTGACAATGTCATCTTTATTTCAATTGTCACCAATAAACTTCCAGCCGATAAGCAGCAATATGCCAGGCGATTAGGACTCAGTATTGCACTCATATTCAGAATCTTTCTCCTGACAATCATCTCATGGATGACCAAGAGCATGACGGAACCACTTTTTACCGTTTTTGATGTTGGATTCAGTATTCGTGAACTGATCCTTCTAACAGGTGGATTGTTTTTGCTCGCTAAGAGTACATCAGAAATACATGCAAAAATGGAGAACTTGCGCGAGGGAGCTCCTTCAGGTGGTGGCGCGGTATTATCGAAGGTGATCATTCAGATCATCATGCTGGATATTGTCTTTTCTTTCGATTCGATCTTAACAGCAGTCGGATTGACGAGTCATCTTTCAATTATGATTCTTGCAGTGGTTATCTCCTTATTTATCATGATCTTCTTTGCCGATAAAATCAGTAAGTTTATTGCTACCCATCCTACTCTCGAGATTTTGGCACTCTCATTCCTGATCCTGATTGGGTTTATGCTGGTTTTGGAAGGTGTTCATGTAGAAGTTCCCAAAGGGTATATCTACTTCGCTGTATTTTTCTCACTTCTTGTCGAAATGGTCAATATGCAAATTCAAAAGAAGCATCAGCCGATTGTTCTGCGCCCTGGAATGGAAGCAGGTTTAATTGATGCGCCGCATAAAACAAAGACTTCCAAATCTTAATCAAAAACCTGAATTCAACAAATTTCAAATTTTAAATAACCAGAATGATTAAATCAAACAAATCTTTAAATTATTTGATCTTTAGCATTTTAATGCTTGGCTTTCTCTCCTTCAACGGATATGGTCAGGAAGAGTATAAAGATCCCAAAAACAAATCGCTAAACGAACTTTACCCCGGCGGATCGTTTTATGAAGTACAGAATTATGTGCAGCCAACCGGTAAAAAACGGCCGAAAAATATTATCCTGATGATCGGCGATGGTATGGGACTTGCTCACGTTTATTCCGCAATGACAGCCAATGGCGGGCACCTGTATTTAGAAAACTTCAAAAACATTGGCTTCTCAAAAACTTATTCATCAGATAATTACATCACCGATTCTGCGGCAGGCGGTACTGCGCTTTCTTCGGGTATCAAAACCTACAACGGAGCCATTGGCGTCGATCCTGACAAAAAACCGGTTCCGAACATACGCGAACTCGCAGAGAAAAAAGGGTTTAAGACCGGACTCGTCTCCACCTCAGCCATCACCCATGCCACACCTGCTTCGTTTATTGCACATGTATCTTCAAGAAGTAGTTATGAAGATATTGCTGCCGATTTTTTGAAAACGAATATTGACGTTTTTATTGGCGGAGGAATTAAAAATTTCGAAGCGCGGAAAGATGGAAAGAACCTGAGCAAGGAATTGAAAGATAAAGGCTATCAGGTTTTATACAATATAGATGATATTCAAAAAGTTAAATCTGGAAAACTGGCCGGATTTACGGCTCAGGAACATGACGCACCAATGCCTGAACGGGGTGAAGTTCTCGTTCCTGCAACGCAGACAGCAATCAACCTGCTTTCGCAGGGTAAAAAAGGCTTTTTTCTGATGGTTGAAGGTTCGGAGATTGACTTTCTTGCACACGAGAATAAAACACCGGGCGTGGTTCTCGAAACGCTTGATTTCGACAGAGCAATAGGTGCTGCCTTGAAATTCGCTGCTGCTAACCGAGAAACGTTGATCATTGTAACTGCTGACCACGAAACAGGCGGAATGACCCTCAATGGAGGTGATTATAAAAAAGGGACTGTGACTGGCAAATTTACTTCAGGAGGACACACTGGTATTGCAGTTCCTGTTTATGCTTTTGGTCCTGGTGCCGGGCAATTTACAGGATTCATGGAAAACACCGATATAGCAAAAAAGATGATGAAACTATTGAAACTGAACGAATAGAAGGTAAGCGTCAGAACAAAAGAAGCCAGTGTCGATACATCGGCTTCTTTCATTTTTATCAAATCCAGTTCATTCCGCCTTATCGGCTACTTCAACAGGTACAGCAAAATAAAAAGTACTCCCTTTGTCTTGTTCTGATTCCACTGTCAATGATCCGTTTAGCAATCTCGATATTCGTAAGGAAATGGCCAACCCAATACCAAGTCCGCCATAGGCACGCGTCAAAGTATCATCGCCCTGACGGAAAAAATCAAATATTACAGAAAGCTTCTCTGCCGGGATTCCTATTCCAGTATCCTTTATGTAGTAGATCAATTGATTATCATCCTTTACTTTAAAACCAACTTCGATCGTCCCGCTACTGGTGAATTTTATCGCATTCTTGAACAGGTGATCAAGCACCTGATTAATCTTGCTCTTATCTGCCGAGTAGTATGCCGACAATGATTTATTTTCAGGTTTAAAAATCAGGTTAATCTGATCTTCCTTGCCAGAAATTTGGAGAATATTTTCGAAGGACGATTTATTCTCACGAAACTGATCCATCAACCGGAATGACTGATTGCGGATTTTGATTTTAGCCTCATCTGCTAACGCCAGGTCAAAAACATCTTCGATGATAGTCAGCAAATTCTTACCACTTGTTTGAATATCATTCGCAAAACTTCTGGCGTCATCAGGATCTACCCCCGATTTTATTAATTCGCTGAAACCCAGAATATGGTTTAAAGGGGTGCGGAGTTCATGATTCACAGTCGCCAGGAAAGCTGACTTTAACCGATCTGATTCCTGTGCTTTTTCTTTCGCTTCAATAAGTTCCCTTTGTGTTTTCTTCAAGTCCGAAATGTCCACAAACGCCTCAAGCAGGACTTTTTGACCATTATATTCAATCTCCATGGCCGACTTTAAAACTGGAACTACGTTACCATTCAGGCTGATTAATTCAGATTGACGCGATTGATAAGGTTCAGTATAACCGTCAGGGGATTTTGATTGACTGACTTGATAATTACTTGCATGACTTATTTCAGTGATAAGTTTTGGTTTTTCAGAATTATAACCCAATAGTTTGAGCGCAAACCGGTTAATTTCAATAATCTCCGAATTATTATCAATAAGTACAATTCCATAGGGTAAACTTTCAAGGATCGCTTGCTCGTTACGAAGGTGATTTTGCAACTTCAGGTGCGTAGAGTTTAAATCCTTTGTTCGGTCAATGACCTTTAATTCAAGTATTTCGTTGGAACTCCGAAGTTCAGCTTCCGTTTCAAGCTGTTTATTCTTCCATTTTGCCAATTGGCTTAGCATATAATTGTATCCGTGAATCAATCCTCCAATTTCATCCTTTCTGAAAATGTCAATGTACTCATCAAAGTTATTATCCTTCGATATTGTTCTCATTTTTGTAGACAAGAGCAGAAGCGGCTTCGCCAATGCACCACCCACAAAATAAGCAAGGATCATCGATATAACAACAAGGGTAAAAAACAACATGATAAAAAATATAATTTCTTCCAGATTTTGCTTCTCCCTGAAATTCAAATCGATTTCAGCAATCAGCGCACCCAGCCTTTTCCCATTAAAACTTATCGGAACACTCATAAACATCGAGTTATTTCGAAACAGGATATCCTTCAAAAAGAATTTATCACCCAATGATATATTTTGAACAGAATCGTTGCCAAATGAAGCAAAAGGAACATATTTAGTATCATAGATAACTGCTGAAACAAGATGCGGAATTTTTCGAAGCTTTTTCAAAACCTCAGTAGCATTCGTTTTATCTTCAAAAACTACAGGTACGCTGCTATATTCTGCAATAATCTGCAAATTAATACGGGTCTGTTCGATAAGACTCTCTTTGATGGTTGTAAACTGACGCATGCTGGTATATACCAGCGTAGTAGCTACCATTAAAGAAGTAAGAAAGCCAATCGCCAATATCATTCTAAAACGCAGTCCCATATATAATTACATTTTATTCGCCAGAATGGCAATTAAGAACAACCACCGATCTGAAACCGGCTAAAATATTTAGTGCTAATATGCATCTAATTTGCTAATTAAAACAAGAGGCCTTCCTTGCCATCTTGAAAATACTTTTCAGCATTGAAAACACAATAATATTTAAAATAGCAGGGGAAATAATTACTTGTTACTCCGATATAAAACCAAATACACCAGGCAACCTGAAAAAGTGAAAAATAATATCTCTAAAGCCTGTTCTTTCAAACGAAAACCATTAATTAAAGTTACCAAATAGCAGATCTAAGGAATAAAGGAATCTTTCCCATGTTGTATTTCGCAAAAACACATTCAAACAAAGAACTGCATAAGGAAAAGTTCAAACAAAAGATAGCCAATCGTATAATATGGAGAATGTAAGATTTTAGGAGGATGGAAAAGGGAGGATTGTGCTTAAAAAAATTGATTTAAATGCGACAAATCACTCTTGCTATTTACCTTTAGCGCTTTACGCCGGTTAATCTCAAATCGTAATTTTTTATATAAATTTGTAAAAAACAGGAGAGGTCATGAATACAATTAACGAGCGAACCAAAAAAGGCAAAAGCCTGTTAGAGTACCTCCGTAAGTTTGAAGGGGAGGATTTTATTAACATCGAAGAAAAAACGAAGCGCGCCATACGCCAGACCCGGGAAGGTAAAGTTACACAATGTGACAGTGTTGAAGACATGATGAACAAACTCGACGAAAGAAAACCCGGCGCATCACTATTGAAGTCTATAGAGGAGGCCAAAACTGGTAAGACTAAAGAAATGGGAAACATTGAAGATTATTTTAACGGACTTCGCAAATTGGCTTATGTTTAAAATAATGGATGAACTGTACTTAAATAATTGTACCAGTTATTATCTTTAACTCCTAAATAAAATTTCCTTTTTGTTATTTTCTTTGTCAAGCATTAAGACAGACTATGTAGTATGGCGGATCACCTATGCGAATAATATCTTCATCTTCTCCAATTGGGAATCCTTCAATTTTTTTTAAATCCAGTAGTTTCGTCCACAATTCGTTTCGGAAATATTCCCTGCGATCTTCTTCGGAGGTAAGTTCTTTACCAAGGCAAACTAATTTATTAATTTCAGATTTGGAATCAAGAGTTAGAGAATCTAAATCGGGAAATTGGATTGTATTGCTGCTCATTTAGTTTTGTGTTTTAAAAATTCAAGTATCAGCCTGCCTTTGAGGGTGGTGAGGTATTGTTGTTTTGGACTGGTGGGCTTATTGGGTATGGTCATGGTGATCCAGTTAATATCGACAAGAGGTTTAACGTATTCAACGTAGTTTTTGCGCTGATTGCTCAATTTGATTGCGGATAAAATGATCTCTTTAATATTTGCATTCACGCATTGCTTTAATACTTCAATCTGATTTCCAGCTAAACCACTAGCTATACCACTAGCTATGGTACTAACTTGGTTACCCAGTATCAAGCCGACAATTTCTAACACTTGATTATCAATATTTTGTAGCAAATCAGCTTGGTTACTAACTTGGTTACTAATTTGGTTGCCAGCTATGGCACCAACTATAGTACTGTTCACCTGATCAATAAACATATCTAATTCATTACCAATAGAATGCACATCTAAAGCTATGACACCAGCTATGGTACAAGCTTGATCACCAGCTTTACCTTTCATTTGGGTAATGCCTGCCTTATCGAGAATTTCATTCAGTAGTCGGTCAATCCCAATAATATCCCATGTTACTCCATTCAGGTCAACAACCAGAGGTTGCCTTTGAATAAAGTTTGGATGAATGGGTAGCATTACCTGAAACCAGGTACGTTCATCATCAAAATCAAATACAGGTTCAGGAGAACCATTTAACTGCATGGCTTTTCTCAACGCTGGCAGTCCTGTGGCATGAGCTTCAGTGAGTTTTAGTTCCTTTAAGAAATCACCCAACCGCCTGTTCCTGTAACGCTTTGGAAGGACTGGACCAACGGCAAAATCTTCTCTTTTGATCGATCGGTCGGGACCGCCAGAATTATACAATAAAATGAAATCGGATTCTATACGTATTTCAACTGGTTCCCGAACCTGGTAGTTGCGATGAAACAGGCAATTGGCAATAGCTTCTTCTAAAGCTGTGTATGGATAGTTCCATGTCCTTAAGGCCTCTGCTTGCCCAGGTATTTTCAACACTTTTTCTTGCAAAATATTGTTTCTTAACCAACCCAACGAATCAGTGATTTGTTGCTGAATTGGGCCATCTATTCTCTTCTCGGTGAATTCTTTGTCGCTTGCACCTTTCGGAAAATGTACAATTTCCACCAAAGTGTAAGGGAAATATTTATCTGGCTTTTCAGAAAATAACATCAGAGCTACATCACGGGGGGAAGAGATGCTCCATCGGTCCGGAAAGCAGTGCCATTTGTTGTAAAACTTCAATATTGGTCAATTTGCCAACCTCATTAAATAATTTACTGCCTATTTTACGAAGGTGGCCTTGTACCAAAACCATTGAAATGTCAGTGATTGCTGCTTGAGTATTAGCCCTGTCGTCAAACGGTATATTATTCGATAAAGCAATCAACTCTTCCTTTTCAGCACCTTTGGCTTCAATAGAGTTGGCATATTTCCGGATATAGTATTTCCACGTTTTGTGTTTGGCAGTAATGGTTTCGGGCACTTCATAGGGTCTTTCACTACCGGCAATAACCCATAAAACAATAATTTGCTGATCATCGACTTCCTCAACGAAAAGTTTGGGAGCATAACAAGGCTTAATTAAGTTATTAAGCCCAATCATTTCCGTATTAATATCACCAATTACTTTGGTGGTTAATCCTTTAACAGGACGAACTGCTGTCTTCGTTGTTTGATCTTCTGCTACACCAATCAAAATATACCCTCCACCCGTATTATCAAAGTCGTTGGCAAACGCACAAATACTCCGATAGATGGAATCAGAATTCCACCCTACTTTGAATTCAATGCGATCGGATTCGACAGTTTTGGACGAAAGTAAATCTTCTATGTTGATATGAAGTGCCATTTTTAGATCTGAAATTATTTAAATATGATTCGAACTTTATTTATTTCTTTTCCTGGACTCCGAATGAATATCTTCATATTTACTTTGCCTTTGGATCAAGTTTTCAGTCTCATATAATTCGTTTAATTTCCTTCCAGGCATATTAAGCAGTTTTTAGTTTTGTTCCAAGTAGGGTAAAATTAAATATTAAATCCATTAGGCCACAAAAATTGCGGACAAAAAATGGCAATTGGGATCTTTAAAGTGAGGTAGGTTGGGGTGTCCGGAAAAATATAGTGGAGAAGCTATTTTGGAATGCTTAAGTATTGGTTAACACAAGAAGAAGACCAGAAATCGCTAAGATATTTAGGATGCAATTTAGGGATACAAAAACAAATAAACCGCTTAAGTTTAACGACTTAAGCGGTTCAAATTGTAGCCTCACCGCGACTCGAACGCGAATCTAAAGTTTAGGAAACTTCCATTCTATCCCTTGAACTATGAGGCCGGAATTATTTGTGCTGCAAAAGTAATCTTTTTCCGTATCTGGGCAAAAACCATTTGCAGCGAAACCTATCGGCTATTGAGGATTGCTGACAGGTATGCTTTTCAATTTTTTGGCAGCCTCTTTAAGCAATTCGTCGGGCTTGGCAAAGCATATCCTAATAAGTTGATTCTTTGTCTTCTCATGTTGAAAAGCAGAGAATGGTACCGTTGCGACGCCATATTCCATAATGAGCCTTGTCGCAAAATCGACATCCGGTTCATCTGATATCTTACTGTAATCCAACATCTGATAAAAGGTTGAATTAGTTGGAACAAGTTCAAAATTGCTCCCTTCCATCAACGAAATAAACAGATCGCGTTTACCATGGTAGGTTTCACAAATTGCTTCAAAATCGGGTCCGTCCTGCAGAAATTCGGCCAAAGCATACTGCGCAGGTGTGTTTACGCTAAAACCTTGAAATTGCTGTATCTTCCTGAATTCGCTCATTAGTTTCTCCGGGCCATAGATAAATCCAATTCCCCAACCTGTAATATTGAATACAGGACCGAAACTTGAAACGATTAAGCTTTTGGCCGCCAGTTCAGGAATAGAGGCAAGACTACGGAATTTCAGGTTGTCAAAAACAATATGGTCAAATACCTCATTGCTAAGAATCACCAACTTAGTCCCGTTTGTAAGCCTTTTAAGCTGGTCGATATCCTCTTCGCTGAATAATCTGCCAATCGGATTTTGAGGATTGTTGATAATGATCATTTTGGTCTTCG
>Ga0209100_1002953_pt1 | contig 10059 bp, 2 predicted proteins | sample lystaG_FD_185480 | JGI IMG/M metagenome (GOLD analysis project Ga0209100, IMG submission 185480) | Glacier valley bacterial and archeal communities from Borup Fiord, Nunavut, Canada, to study Microbial Dark Matter (Phase II) -... | ecosystem: Environmental > Aquatic > Freshwater > Ice > Glacier ...
CTAACTGATTGAGCATGGCCTGATACTGCACTCTAATGGTGTTGGTAAAGAATTGCGCAGCTCCTGTCACATCGTTGACCTGTAACTTGGCTTTGAATTGTGCAAGTACCGCCTGAATTTTCGCGGCTTGATCCTGTGGGTCAATCGCCCTCATGCTGATACTGCCGGTGTAGAACGGTGTGGCGAGATTGCTGGGCGTAAATGCCTTCACGCTGATCGTTGCCTGACCCGGCTTATCAAGAACGATTAAGAGCGAGGCGAAGCCTTTACTGAAGTTGGCTTGTGAGTAAATGAGATCTGGCGTACCACTGCCATCACTTATCTCAACGCGTCCAATCGGCGTATTACCCGGATTGCTTATTGTCACCGTAAATTGCGCGGGTGCGAAAGCGGTGGTTGGCGATGTAGAAAGTATGAAGGCTTGCACGGCAGTGCTGGTTATCGTGTAGTTCTGCACGAGGGGTGCCGACCCCAATTGATTTATCGCGATCGCGATGGTGTTGTTGCCGGGCGCAAGCAGGATACTATTTGCAAAGAAATTTCCCTCGGCATCTACAGAGGCAAGCACGCCATTCACGTTGATCGCGGCATTAAGCGGAACAATTGCTCGACCAGAAACATTCACGCTATCGTCAGCGATGGTGGTACCGGTGCTGCCATTGAACAGTACGTTTGAAATTGACGTTGCGGCGGACACAGCCACGTTTACAGTGCTAAAAGTTGAGCTGATGCCAAGCGCATCGGTCGCCTTTGCACTAAGGCTGTGCAATCCTGCGGGCGCATTTATCCAGACGTATTTGTACGGTGCCGCCGTGGACTCGCCGAGCTTGACACTGTCTGCAAAAAACTCGACTTTGCTAATAGTCGAATTGACGCTCGCCGCATCGGCCTGTGGCGCAATGAGGGCAGGCGCGGCATAAGTCGCGCCTGTGTTCGGCGAGGTCATCACCACCGTCGGCATGTTGCCCGTGGCGACAGGTGCTTTGACCGTAATTGTGCGCGAGAAATTATTTTGTGTCGCACTCGCGCCGACATTGTCGAACGCCCTGGCCGAAATGGAATACGAGCCGGCTGGTACGTTTGCCCAATTAAATGTGTAAGGCGGCGAGGTCAGTGTCGCAATCAAGTTGGCACTGCTATACAGCTCAACTCGTTGGATGGTGCCATCAGCATCGGTTGCCGTCACCGAGATTGGAATGTTGGCCGGAGCAGTGAATTCACTCAACTGCGCCGGTGTGTTAATGGATACCACCGGAAACGCGTTTACCGAGAAAATGATGATGTTCGAATCAGCCGATACGCCAAAATTATCAATCGCGCGCGCGAAGAGCGAGTACGAGCCCGCCGCCAGCTGTGCGAGCGTAAAGGTAAACGGCGCGGCCGTCTGCTCTGCAAGCAGAGTAGGACCCCGCCACAGCTGCACTCTGACGACATTACTGCTGACGCCCGGCTCGATGATGGCACCACCGCCTTCATTGATGACTGTGCCTGCCGATGGCCCGATGAGGGACACTGACGGGGCACTATTGCTTGATACCTGAATTTGCGCGGCTGGGCAGAATGTAGTGGCGCCTCGATTATCAGTCGCTTTGGCGCTGATGGTGTACACACCCGGGTTCGACAATCCGGTAGTCAACTTATAAGGGGGAGCGGTGAAGCTTTGGTATAAATTAATTGGCGCTTGTCCTGGGGGTAAATTGAAATCGACAAAAAAATCGACTTTAGCGACAGAGCCGTCAGGATCGGAAGCAGTGGCTTCCACTGAAAAGCTGGCATTTCTCAGGTAAATCGAGCCGTCCTGGGGCGACAGCAGCGAGCAGATTGGCGACACATTGGGCGCGCCGATGGTGATTTTGGATTCTGCTGACGTCGCCACCCGTATTTCTGCCGTTCCACCAGGCGAATTCAAATCACTTTTATAGGCGGCGGCAGAGATTTGGTAAGAGCCATCGCCCACGCCATTCCATTGAACGTTGAATGGTGGCGTCGTGCTCGTCCCCACCACTGCCCCATTGGCGAGGTAGCTAATTCTTACAATGGGGGACGCAGATCGTGTGAGTGCGCTTAGCGTGACATTTGCAGGTACAGCAGGGATGACGCTGCAAGAAGTCGGCGAGCTCAACACAATCGCATCGGTTGTGCTGGTCGTAACAAAAAAATGCACCCGCTTAAGCGCAGTGGCCCCGCCGGGCCCGTAGGCCGTGACCTCAATCCAGTTGTCTTGTTCGCTCACGGGCACATTGGCGGTGAAATTGCCATTGAGCACATCAGCTACGTGCATCGAGCCGAATGTATCTTTAACTATTACCGTGGTTGCAGCAATGCCTATTACTGAACCGGTGACAGTGATGATGCTCTTGGCGGGGTCGTAGTTGCTGTAATAACGCTTTTCACTTTCAGTAGGGCTGGCGACGGTTAGCACGCGATCAATAGGGGCGGTGTAGGTCACATACGACGATGCGCTGGTGGCGATAACACCGCCGTTGAGGGTAACAGTGGCCTTGATTTCGTTTGCGCCAGGGGTGAGCGGAATGGTCGTTTTGAAACTTGGTCCGCTCAACGTGGCCGTCAAGCCGTTGATGGCCACTTGCCCATTTGGTGGGACAGCGGCCAACACCTCGACGGCAATGGTTGGCGTAAACACCGTGATGCCTGATGTCGGGCTAACCACTACGGCAGATGCTTGTTGATATTCAATGTTGGACACGAACGCTTGCGAACGTTTGCTATCGGTTGCCAACGCCACAGCACGAAGGCAGACTGGAGGGTAGTCTTGAAACGGATTCCAGTTGAACGCTGCAGTAAACCGCGAGCCATTGATCGTCGCCGGAATTTCGAGGTCAAATTCGGGATTTTGACCGCAGGGGTAATTGTTGCGATACAACTTAAATGTTGCGCCACTTGGCAAGACGAGGCTTCCTTCGATGTCGATGTGGCCTGCCCACAGCTTCTCACCCTGAGCGGGTTTGGTAATGACCGCGCTGATCGATGGTGTGGTTTCTATATAGATAGTTCCAGCGGTCTTTGACGTAATGGCACCATTGGGCCCGGTCACTTTTGCATTGATCGAATAAGTGCCTGCGGCTAGTGTTAGGCCACCGCAAGTCAGCCTACCCGTCGCCAATTCTGTTGCGTTGACGGTTTCGCACAATAGCGCGGTGTTCGCATAGATTCGCGCGCGTTGCGCAACACCGCCGCCAGTCGGATAGGAAAAGCTAATTGATTGCACTATCGTCTGTGTCGTTAAGAACACACTCTTGTCTGCAAATGCGTTACCTTGCATGTTGAAGCTAATAGAGGCGGGATTGGGGTTGGCCGTAACGGTGAGGGCTTTGACTGCCGATGTTGTTGTTGCACCGCGATTATCGGTCGCCTTTGCCGTCAGGCTATAACTTCCCGCCGCAACAGCCGCCCACACATATCGATAGGGTGCAGCCGTTGCCTCGCCCAGCTTAGTCGAGCCCTTGAAGAACTCGACTTTCGTGATCGTCCCGTCGGCGTCACTGGCGGTTGCGCCCAGAGTGATGTCTGCTGGCGCATAAATAGCCGGGCCGTTATCAGCAGGCTCGTTGAAGGTGATGGACGGCGGTAGATTGTTCGCGACGGATATGCTAATTACGCTGGAAGTCGTCACCGCGCCTTTGTTGTCGGTGGCTTTAGCGGTAATGCTGTACGTCCCGGCGGCGACATTGCTCCATGTGTACGAGTAAGGCGAAGTGGTATCCGTGCCGAGCAAGGTGGTGCCGTTGTAGAAATCTACTTTGCTGATGGTGCCGTCTGGATCAGCCGCATTGGCATTGATGTTGATGCTGGCAGGTGCGGCGAAGCTCGCGTTGTTGGCGGGTGACGTAACGCTGACAGTCGGCGCTTGATTGGTTCCCACCGTGATGCTGATCGCGCCGGAGGTGGTGACGGCACCTTTATCATCCGTGGCTTTCGCTGTTATGGAATATGTTCCGGCAGCCACACTCGCCCAACTGTAGCTATAGGGAGATTTAGAGTCGGTGCCGAGCAGTGTTGTGCCATTATAGAAATCAACTTTAGCAATGGTACCGTCCGAATCGGCAGCGTTGGCATTGATCGTAATCGCGGCGGGTGCAATAAAGCTGGCATTGTTTACAGGTGCCGTAATGCTGACCGTAGGCGCAACGTTCGCGTTAACCTTGACGGTAATCGCCGCCGAGGTGGTCACAGCGCCAAGCGAATCGGTCGCCTTTGTCGTAATGGTGTACGTGCCGACAGCCACATTTGTCCATGCGAAGCTATACGGTGATGTGGTGTCCGTGCCTATTTTAGTGGCACCGTTGTAGAAATCTACTTTGCTGACCGTGCTCCCGGAGGCTGCGGCAGTGGCGTTGATCGTGATACTGGCGGGCGCGACAAACGTGGCATTGTTCGCAGGTGCAGTGATGCTGACGGAAGGCGCAGCAAAAGCTGTGGATACGGTGAGCGTAAAAACGGCAGAAGCCGATTTGAAACATTTTATCAAAATCGTGTTCATGGGCACACCGCCGTCTGGACGACAGTTTGGGCAAGCGTTTTAGACGTTATGGTGCCAGCCAGATCGGGCAACTCATAAGCTGCGGTGAATGCGTAAAAGCCTGCCTGAAGATTTGCAACCGTAAACGTCGTATTGAGACCGGCTGACTGTGAACGCGTCACCTCAATACCGTCTCGCTTCAGGATGAATGTACCGCCAGTGGGCGCGGATTGGGCGGATACATTTAACGTAAGCGATTGACCAATTGTAGACGGGTTATTGCTTGCATCAAGCGTTATGCGTGCGAGCGGGCTGAGCAATTTCATGAGCAGAGGCGCGGCACTATCTACTTTCGGTTTGGTTAAACCAGTTGTTGACTGAATACCGCTGGTTTCTTTGGCGCTGAAGTAAATTGCTCCGTTTGCTGGATTTACCGCGTAATGCGCTTGTGCAGCAAGGTTGGTTAAGCTCGCCCCATAAGAATTGGAGTTAACGGTGAGTTTGGTCGCGCCAACGCGCGATCCTGACGAATTGACGATCAACACCGTGTCCCCCGTCGATTGAATGTTGTCCACTGATGGGAACCGGTCGCCGATGCCCCCGGCAATAAGGTAAACGTTTTGAGCATTGTCGATGGCGACTTTGGCTGGTCCACCGTGAAAATCAGTCAGGCAATCTGCTTGAGTACCACCGGTTATTGGAGTGTGAAACTGAGTGGTGGTCATAATGCTGCCGCTAAAACCGATTGAAGAAAAATCGGCAGAAAGTTTCAACAAAAATGCCCGCGAGTCGTCGCTACCGGGAAACGATGCGCTAGCAGCAAGTCCATTCCACTCGTAGTGACGATTGCCTGTAAATGGGTTATCCGCCGATGGCGAATCGCTCGACATGGTTCGGCCCGCGAGATAAACGCTACCGTCTGCTCCTAACGCAATACTGGTAGCCCAGTCGTCACCGCTATTGCAATGATTGGCTTTGTTCGCGCCGATCAATGTTGATAAAAGCAGACCGCCTGATGGGTTCAGTTTAGTGACGAATACATCTAAATTATCTTTCTTGACGGTTTGAAATACGCCCGCCGTGACCGGATAGGTTGCGGATGCCGTGCCGCCTGCGATGTACACATTACCCGTTGCATCAATCGCTACTGGGCCTGCTTCTGGCGCATAGGTGACAAAATCTGCGGCGCTTAAGGTGGGTTGTAGTTTCGCTATGAACGAAGGACGCAGAGTGGCGAACCATGCGCTCGGCGTGATGCTAATCAACCCGTCAGTTCCACTAGCGCCACCACTTATTGCGATGATTCCATTGCCGTTGACGTCAAAACCAGAGATGCCAGTCGTGGTGCCGATGTAGGTTGCGCCCAAAATAGCGTCACCATTGAGTGCGAGCTTCAGAACGTATGCACCGCTTCCAGTTGGTTTGTAGGCATTCAAACCAACAGGAACTGTCCCCGTTTGGGCATTTGATAGCGCTGCAACGTAAATGTTGCCCGCATTATCTAACCGCACAAAATCTGTCGAGCCCACCGCTACAAACGTGGAAAACTCAATGTCAGTACCGCCTCGATTGAAGCGCGTTACAAATCCTAGGTTGAAGAAACTTGACGCTGCGTTCGGTGGATTGGGCATGAGATTGCCTCTCATTGGGAAATCAAACGAGCTGGTATTACCGACCGCTAATAGTCTGCCTGCTGAATCTGTGGTGATGTCACTAATGAAGCCGTCGCTGCTACCCGTAAGATAAGTGGCAAAGCTAATCACCGGATCAATCGTCAATGCTTTGCTGATGTCGTGCTTGCCCAGCTCAATGCCGAATGTGCCATCGCTATTGCGGAAATAACGTGAAGCCACGTTGCTTTTTGATTTTGCTTCACCTTGATAAACTGCTGGGCTTCGATGGATAACTGTTTCGCCATCTGCGCTAATTTTGATGTTGCCCGCTCGATCAATGGTAGTAGCAGCCCCACCAAAATCAAGGCGTACTTGTTTGGCGTCGGCATTGGGTTGGACAATCAAGTCATACTCGATTTCGCCCGCCTTGTCGTAGTAAACCGCATCAATGCCCGGATAAAGATTCGCCACGCGCACGCTGCGAAAGTGTTTGGCGGTAATCACTTTCGGCATTAGTCCGCCGTCGTTGAAAATGTAATGGCTTTTGCGAGGGCTTTCTTCACTCGGTGTCGCAACGGCTTTTGAATTGGCGCTGACGAACGACATCACAATTGGCGGCGCAACCACCTGCGGTTCATCATTTAATGGTTTAGCTTTTAAGTCGGGGAGTTTTGGCGTTCGGTAGATCTCAAGCTGGGTCGCCTTCATATTGATTCGCGCATTGGCCGCGTGAATCAAGAAACGTGAATCATCGGCGAATTGACCGCGATTCTCTTCGAAGCTGACGGGGATGCGCTGAAAGAGGCTGGACGGCGCTTGGGCAAGCGCCTGCCCTATGTGGCCGACTACGGATAGCAGCAGAAACGCGACGAACTTCCCGTTCGTGACTTGAATGCGATGTATTTTTTATAGCTCCCTGATTAACTTTTTTGACTTGCTTATTTGCTAAAACAATTTTTTTTGAACCAAACACGACAGGATGTTGTACAAATATTTTTAGCGTCGTCCAAGGTGTACGCCGTTACCCTCAGATTTGAACTCGCGCTATGCAGCAGACGGCTCGTTGGTGAGGATGTGAAAGGAAGTCGATGAATCTTGCGCAGACGATTGCCTGAATTGCGATTCGGTAGCGTTCAATATCCAGAAATAAATCCAAGTTATGGCGTCGGTGTAGACAGCGGTCTTTTATGTCAAAACAGTAATAAGGCTTTTTACCAAAACTTGTAACTGAATATTACCGAAGGTACTGAGCGGTGTCAACGTGGCGTGATGTTTTATTTGCCGTCTTTTGAAACTACCCACTAAAGGACGGGGGAGCATTTGTGGACTGCTTACTTGGGTTGCCTTAATTTCCCTTTTTCGGCGTAACCGCATTTTTGGTGCAAATTGATACACTCCGGACCATTATTTCGTAGCAGAGTTATGCTTTGGTGTTGTCGCCGATGCGCTTTTGACCCAGGCCGCCGATTTTGACTGACCCACCCCAAATTAGCGCAACCCCAAATAGGCAACGGTTCGCGGGGGCTTGGACTGGGTCAATAGAATTCCGGCAGGTGGGTCAATTTGGTGTCGGCGGCAACATTCAGCAACTCGTGGTAAGAATTAGCCCAATTGAAGATTGAGGGCGGACCGTGGCGAAGCTGGTGGATTATTGGCAGACGGTATTTTTGACGGTATCTGTCATTACAAATCTTCACTACCACCAGTATTCACCCGGTTCTTCGAGGGTAATGTGAGTGACGCCGGCTCCACCAGTAAATAAAAAGCCCATCCAGTTTTATCGGATGGGCTTTTCATTTACTGCGTCGAATTTTGAGGGAATCGAATGCGCGTCTGGCACGGACGCGGGATGAGTGTGGACATAAAACAAGCTCTGCGGCTTGCGTTATGCCTCACGAATCCGAGCGCCCTCCTTGGCGCGGGGCGGCTTTTTTTCAGCCTCATCGAAAAAAGGATTCCCGCCGGCTCCGCCATATTAAAAGGCTCGGATAAACTCCGAGCCCTTTTTCTTGCGTGAAATGGCCGCACCACCCAGGACGGTAGCAATTAAGGCCCCGCGATAGGTTTTTTGCTGCCATGTTCCGCTCGAAGTTGGAAGGCGACAGATTGTCCAACACGCAGTGCAATCCTGTGTAGTCGTAGAAGCCGGCGATGTAATCGGTTACGTCTTTTTTTGCTTCGGCTCGGCGCGCATAAGTGCGCTGCCGACCCGCTACATCTTGAGATTCAACAAGAAACGCTCAGCCACGGCATTGCCTCAGCAGGCATGCCCGACGCCATCGCGCGATCCACCACTTACGCTGGAACAAGGCTAGCACCTTGGACGGAGAGATGTCACTCCAGCAGTTGCTTGATGCCTTGGGGATGACGCATCGGGAGCACTTCCGCAGCACCTACATGAAGCCAGCACTGGAAACAGGGGTGGTGGAAATAACCTTGCCAGAAAAGCCCAACAGCAGCAACCAGCGCTACCGTCTAACAGCTCTCGGGCAACGCTGGTTGGAGAAGCATACTGGTTCGGGTTGAAATCTGATGCGGTCACCCGCAACACCACAGAGATCCGCAGAAGTGCTCATAAGCTTGGAAGGCCAGTCGGCATACATTCAACCATCCGCCAGCAGTGAATGAAAAAACCATCCAGTTTTATAAGCTGGACATTTCTTTAATGCCGCGAATTTAAGCGGGATCGGCTGCCGTTTTCTTTAACAAATAGGATCAGCAAAAATTGAATGCGCCCCATACAAACGGAGCAAATTCATGCAGCTACAAACAACCACCGATTCGTTCAACTACGCGGGCTACGCACAAGCTGAAGCACCGGTGCGATGACCAATTAGGCGATTTGTCGTCCAACATAGTCCAATGTCATTCCTATTCCTATCCCTCTCACTGTTCCTGCCCCAGCCCAAGCGCTTGCCAACTACCATTGAGGTAACGCGCGAACCGCACATCGTCAAATCTCCAGAGGTGTATCCAGCCGTGGTCGATCAGTTGGCGTACGACCTCGTGTTGCTGAATCACTTTCTCGATAGCTTGGCGTGGCGCGTCGATGATCACCGTCAGGCGAAGCGGTTCATGCACCCAGCGCTCGCCATCATGTAAAGACTGTCGGGACAAACCAATTCGCAGGTCCCCCCCATTGCCTTCAAATACGCCAATGTGACCGCCGACCACGTTATGCAGCACCTTGTTTCCGCTGCCCAGACGCAGTGGATCACACATCGATGCATGGTATTGCCAGTTGATCCAGTGCGCCACCAGCATGGGGGCGGTCATGAGCAGTTCCAGCACGCTGCCATCGGCATCCTGATCGGCATCGTAGTCGTGCAAAAAGCTGCGTCCGTCCAGCATCACACCCAGGCTGCGGTATCGGGGAGCAATAATCAATGCGGCATTTCCTGCCAGACCCCACTCAGGCCTGGTTTGCGCGCCATCGTTGGCGCGGCGACGCAACTGGGCGAGCAAATCATCGTGCACCGTGCGCGGGTTGAGTCCCAAGCGTGGCGCTCGCTCACGGCGAACCTGATCGCAGGCATGGGCAAAAACAGTTTGCAGCTGGTCCCATCGCGCCCGCGCGACCGGTTCCAACAGGTCGAGATCAAACCCCTCGATCTCATCGGTCGTTGTGTTGTGCAAGGCGGCGACAAACACCGTTTGCGTTGGAATAGCGATGCCACTGGACTGCAAGCCAGCGCGGACGTTAGGCTCATTGAGCAATTGCGCCAGTGCGCGCGCGTTGACTTCACCGGTCTGACCGCAGCAGGCACCACAATCCAACGCAGCAGCGTGAGCATTGTTGGTGCTCTGGCTGCCGTGTCCCACCAGCAATACGAGTGGCGCGAGGTGTCGTTCCAGCCCCATGGCATGCAAAACCCCTGCGGCCAGTGCAACCTTGGCACCAGTATCCAGACCAGACAATGCCGGACGGCAGATCGGCCGGTATTGGGTTGGCAAGCCAGCCAAATC
>Ga0209100_1002958_pt1 | contig 10041 bp, 3 predicted proteins | sample lystaG_FD_185480 | JGI IMG/M metagenome (GOLD analysis project Ga0209100, IMG submission 185480) | Glacier valley bacterial and archeal communities from Borup Fiord, Nunavut, Canada, to study Microbial Dark Matter (Phase II) -... | ecosystem: Environmental > Aquatic > Freshwater > Ice > Glacier ...
CCGGATCCCTATTATCGGGACAATGAGAAAAAAGTGCAATGGATTGAAAACGAAGATTGGGAGTACCAAACAACTTTTGATGTAACACCCGAACTTTTAGCGCAACCCAATATGTCGTTACACCTTAATGGTTTGGACACGTATGCCGATGTATTCCTGAACGATTCATTGGTGCTACAGGCTGATAACATGTACCGCAGCTGGAAAATTGACTGCAAGAAACTATTGAAAAAACAAAACAACCAGTTGCGGATTCTATTTCATTCTGCAGTTAACGAAGGGTTGAAAAGAGTTGCCCTGCGCCCCTATCATTTGCCGAATCACAACGAAAAAACCCCGGAATCGCGCAAAAGTGGCAGCCAAACCCGAAAATCGCCCCATCAATTTGGATGGGATACCCACCCCAGGCTGGTTACCTGTGGCATTTGGCGATCGGTTGAATTGAAGGCATGGTCGGATGCTAAAATAGATGAAGTGTATTATGAACCCATAAACATCAACCCATCATTGGCCAGCTATTCGGTTAACGTTGAGGCAACTGTTCAAAAAGAGGGAAATTACAAGCTGGCATTGTATATGAATCAAGGCCAAAAACCAACGGCAGAGCGGTTGGTTAAGTTAAAGGAAGGAATTAATCGGGAGAAACTTCAGCTCGATATTAAGCAACCCAATTTGTGGTGGCCCAACGGAATGGGTAAACCCAATTTGTATCAAATGCGCCTGGTACTTTCAAACAATTTGGGCAAGGTGGATGAAAAATCAGATAAAATTGGGGTCAGGACCATTGAAGTGGTGCGCGAACCCGATTCCATCGGCCACAGTTTTTATTTCAAAGTGAATGGAAAACCGGTATTTATTAAAGGAAGTAACCATGTTCCGCCCGATGCTTTTTCAACCCGGATAACTGACATTCAGTATAAAAATTTGATACGTGATGCAGTAGATGCCAACCACAACTTGCTAAGAATTTGGGGAGGAGCCATTTACGAAAACCCCTTATTTTACGATTTATGCGCCGAAAACGGACTGCTGGTCTGGCAGGATTTTATGTATGCCTGCTCCATGTATCCGGGTTATCCCGAATTTTTGGAGAACATTAAACAGGAAACTACCGAAGTAGTGAAACAACTGCGCAACAATCCTGCTCTTGCCTTATGGTGCGGGAACAATGAGTTGTTGTGGGGCTGGACGGAATGGGGCTGGCCGCACGACAAAAACCTGAATATATCGAAAACCGATTCAACAGAGATTTTCAATAATTATCTGAAAATTTTCAAAGAAATTATCCCCACGGTCATTAAAGAGAATGATCCAAAAACATTCTATTGGTCTTCCTCACCTGATTCTGAAAGTGGTTCTCCGGTATCTCTGACTTCAGGCGATTTGCACTATTATGGTGTATGGTATGGTTCTCAATCGATACAGACTTATAAAACCGTTATCCCAAGATTTATGAGCGAATATGGCGTGCAATCGTTTTCGGCTTACAGCACCATTAAGAAATACTTTTCGCCTGAAGATGAGGATATTTTTTCGCCGGTGATGATGTACCGTCAACGAAGCGTAATGCCTGGAATTGCTCCTGATATGGAAGGCAACAAAATGCTGATGCGTTATATCCGCGAAGATTACAAAGAACCGAAAAATTTCGAGGGCGTGGTGTACCTGAGCCAGTTATTTCAGGCCGATGCCATTAAAATTGCCACCGAGGCCCACCGGATAAACAAGCCCCTCTGCATGGGCACCATGTACTGGCAACTTGGCGACGCCTGGCCCAATGTAGGATGGTCGGTAATCGATTACCTGGGAAAGAAAAAGGCCGCTTATTATACCACAAAACATGCCTTCCAAAATGTAGTGGTTATTCCTGAATGTACCGATTCATCGCTTACTCCCCAATCCAACGTAAATATTTACATAAATTCTGATAGTTTGCAATCGGTGTCTGGCAAACTCCTTGTCGAGCTGTTCGATTTTCAGGGCAACACGCTTTACAAGAAAGAATTGAAAATAAGCATTGAGCCTCTCTCGAATAAAATCTACTTTTCATTTCCAGCTTTGCAGCTTTTGAAGGATTCAAAAAAGAATAAGGTGGTTCTGTCAGTAACTTTTTTGCAAAACCAGATGGAACTTTGCAGAAACTACTTGTATTTCAGTCGGCCAAAATCATTAATGCTTGAAAAGCCAGATATTAGAGTGAAAACTACTCAAACCACGAATGGCGTTAAGGTAGAACTAATGACAAATACCCTGGCTAAAAGCGTTTATGTGTCACTTCCAAATGGCGATGATGTGTTTTCTGATAATTTTTTCGACCTGATACCAGGTGAAAAATTAGTACTCTATATGAATACAAAAATACCGGCAGGCGAGGTCGCTAAGCAATTGCAAGTAAAATCGCTGATTGATTTTCAGTAAGAAACAAATAAATAATCAAAAGACAATTGGATATGAAGCATTTTAAAAGCAAAACGGAATCATTTATTTTCATTTTGACTATACTGTTGATTGTGCTTTCCATTCATCAGGCAAACGCCCAGGACAAATTTACCTGTGGAGAAAAATACCTGCTACAAAATGGTAAACCCACTTTTATCAGCGGTGCCAATTATTCGCCATCGACTGGCTGGTTTCAAATTCTTGACAACTGGAATCCTAAGGCCATTGAAAAAGATATGGACTCACTGCAAAGCATTGGCGTCAATTTTATCCGGTTTATGCCGCTATGGTATTTAACGCAACCTGAGAAAGATAAATTTGATCAGCAAAAAATTGACCGGCTTAACGAATTAATTTCCATTGCCGGAAAAAGAAATATTGCAGTTCAACTGGCTTTAATTACCGGCTGGCTCGATGGAGGCATTTTTACTCCATCGTGGGTAAAAAAAGACCTGTTTACAAATCCCGACCAGATTAAGGCTACGGCTAAAATGGTTACCACTATTTCAAAAGCCTTAAGCAGCAATCCCAATGTGCACAGTTACGATTTTGGTAACGAAATCAATGCCATGAAGGGGGCCGGTGGTTTTCCCGGCAATCCTGAAGAAATAAAAAGCTGGATGGCTACCATGTACAAAGCCTTTAAAGCGGGCGATCCAAACCGGCTGGTCACCAATGGAATCGGAACAGGTTACGACGACCGTTTTCCCATTGAAAACATTTCGGAGGCAAGTGATTACATGTCGGCGCACTCCTATGCTTACTTTCACGGAACCATTTCCGATGATCCCTGGTTTGGATTGCGCAGCACCTATAGTCCCAGCATGATAGTAAACTGGGCAAAAATGGCAGGTAAACCAGTTCTGATGCAGGAAACCGGCATTTCAGGAGATTGGGTGAGCCAGGAACAACGGGCCAAATTCCTCGAACTGGAATATTTTAGTTGCTGGGCCAATGGAGCCGCTGGTTTTGTCTGGTGGTGCTCGCATAACATCGACACAGCCTTCAGGGTAAAACCCCACACCGATGGAAGGGCATTTGTGAAAGAGGGAAAATTTGATGCCCTTGAATACCAAATGGGACTTTTAGACGCAAATAACAACAAATTTCCGGCAGCAAATAAATTCAGGGAATGTGTCGACTTCTCAAAAGAACTGGGACTCGATTGGACCGACCAACTAGCCGTTTGCTACATTGTAATTCCCGAAACTATTTCCTTAAATGCCTATTTCCGGAAAATTATCAATGCCTACATTCTGGCCAAACAGAACCATGTTGAAGTTCGTTTTATCAATGAAAACAAGGTAATACCGACTGATGCGGACTTTGTGGTGGTTCCCGGTTTTGCGGTGAAAGCCGAAAACAGAAAGCACATCAACAATTATCTTACGGCAGGCGGAACGGTTTACCAATCATTCTTCAATAATTTTGCCCCTTCCATCTTTTTAAATCAGGAAGTGGTTTATAACCTGGAATCGCCGGCAGAAATTCTGGTCACAAAACACGTCGGTGAGTTAAACCTTCTGGAGAAATTCAACATGACCGGGCATCTGAAAATGAGCGATGAAAACTGGTCGGGGAATTATGAAACCATCATGAAAACCTGTCCCGATTGCAAAAATCACAGCCTGAACGAGAAAGGCAAGGAGGTTTTTTACCGGGTTAAAGTGGGCAAAGGAACATTTTACTGTACACGTTTAAATGTGGAGGAAGCACTCTGCGATACCTATAATCCATGGGGAACTGACGAATCGTGGAAAATGTATTCGGTATTAAAACCCGAACAGGACATCGATATCGATTCAAAATTCGTGGAGTTCTTCCATAAAAAAAATCAAACCCAGGAAATAATCGTGTTGATCAATCATTCCAATGCTTATCAGGAAACGGTCATCAAATCGAAGCAGCCAATTCAACTTAAAAATAAAAGAACAAATGAAAAATTCGGTCAGGACAAAGAATTTAGCTTAAGACTTAAACCGGCCGAAGTGCTTTTTCTTAACATTCTCCGATAAAAATTTATCAGAATCAAAATAATTTTATTAAACATAAATTAACAAACAATGAAAAACAATCTTCAAAACGATTACCAATCGGTTCACAGGCATCTGAACAACGAGATAATTCCCTTCTGGAATAAAAGGGCAGTAGACGAAACCTATGGTGGGTTTATGACCAACTTCGATGCCGACGGAAAGGCGCTTGAAATGCCCGAAAAATATCTGAATACCCAGTGCCGGATGATCTGGTGGTTTTCGCAATTAAATGAACAAAACCCTTCAGAAGCCAATGCCGGAAATGCCAGACAAGGCGTCGATTTTCTGATCAAATATCTTTGGGATGATCAGAATGAGGGTTGGCGCTGGAAAGTGAAACGCGACGGCTCACCGCTCGACGACGGCAAAGTGGTTTATGGACAGAGTTTTGCCATTTATGCATTGTCAGATTATTACCGATTGACGGGCGACAAACGCGGACTGGAATATGCCGAAAAAACCTTCGACCTGTTGCAGAAATATTGTGCCGATACTTATTATGGAGGCTACTACGAAAACCTCGAAAGCAACTGGACTCCGTCTTCCGGTGGATTCAGCGGTGGCGACCGCAAAGGACTTGATACCCACATGCACCTGATGGAAGCCTTTACTTCGTTGTACATGGCTTCAGGAAAAGAAATCCACAAACGGAAACTGATCGAGATTATTCAATTAATCAATGAAAAAATGGTCGATCATGAAGCTGGATCGGGGATGACTCAATTCGATATGGCCTGGAATACGATACCTTCAATCAACATTAAGCGTTCGTGGAATGCCGAACGCGATGGTGAAACACCAGCCGACCCAACCGAAACCACTTCATACGGCCACAACACCGAACTGGTCTGGCTCATGGTTCGTGCGCTGGATGCCGCCAACGAATCGAAAGAGTCCTACATGCCTGTGTTCAAATTATTGCTTGATAATGCAGTGAAATACGGCATTGATAACGAATACGGTGGAATTTACCGCGACGGTCTACGCAAAGGTGGCGCCCTGGTGCTCGAAAAGGAATGGTGGCAGCATACTGAAGCGCTTGTGGGCTTTCTGGAAGGTTACGCGCTTTTTAACGATGTCAGGTATTACGAAGCCTTTCAAACCATCTGGAATTTTGTAGATAAAAACATGATCAACCATGAAGTGGGTGAATGGAGACGACTCCTTAACCGCGACGGAGAAGTGATTGATGGAAACATTGGCAACGAATGGAAAGTGGCCTACCACTCAGGTCGTTCGATGATGGAATGTGACAAAAGGCTTCAGAAACTAATGAAGAAGTAAATCTTCCCAAAAACATTTACAGATGATAAGCAAAAAAATCTCTTTATTGATTGTCTTTCTGATTTCCATTTCTTCTGTTTTCGGACAAAGGGAAAGTTTATTGGTTGAACTTCCCAAGGATTGGAAATTTCAAACTGGAGATCAACCTGAATTTTCCAATCCCGATTTTGATGATCGGGATTGGAAATCCATTAAAGTTGGCAGCTACTGGGAAAAACAAGGTTATGCAGGTTACAACGGAATAGCCTGGTACCGTGCCCGGGTTGTTATCCCATCTTCAATAAAGAGTCAAGCGCTTCTGGAAACTGTTTGTATATTATTGGGAAAGATTGATGATGCCGATGAAACGTATTTCAATGGGAAGAAAATTGGTGGATTATCCGAATATAATGCCCAAAGGACTTACTTAATTCCTTTCAGCCTGATAAATTGGGATAAAGAAAACACGATTTCAATTAGGGTTAACGACCTGGGCGGAGATGGAGGTATGCATGGCGGAATTTATTCAATAAGAAATATGAAGCTTTCCGACATCGCTTATTTAACTTCAAACGATAAGCCTTCGGAATTCAAAACATCAGCCACGAAATGTGAAAAAAACCTGCTCTTTAATTTTCGGTTACCTGTTGAAAAAATCGAAGGTACCATCCATACAAAGGTTTATAATCAAGATACCAAAGACGTTTTGTTTAGTAAAGATGACCGGATTGTTATTGGAGGCAATGCTGACTCCGTTTACCGGATTTCTGTTCTGTTGGAAGTACCGGCCACCTGCAAAATTGTTTATTCGTTTACTGCAGACGGGCTGAACGACACTTTGGAGTACAGTACACTTTTTTGCTACAAACCTACATCCCGGGGTAATGATCACGCTGTATATCCTTTTGTAAAACAAACCATTTCAGGTAAATCAATGCCTTTTGACCTGGAAAATATTCAATGCAAGGGATATTTAAACGAGCGACTGAATGCCAACCTTTCCGAGCGATTGCTCAATATCGACGAAATTGGTATTCTGGAATGTTATTACCGACGGCCTGGTAAACAAACCTGGGTTGGTGAATATGTTGGAAAGTATTTACAGGCTGCCAGCCTTGTTTGGCGATCGACGCATAATGCCCGGTTAAAAACCCAGATGGACCGTATTGTCGAAATATTAATCAGTTGCCAGAATGGTGACGGGTACCTGGGTACCTATTTGCCTTCAGATTATTGGACCGAATGGGATGTTTGGGCCCATAAATACAATCTGTTGGGTTTGATAAGCTATTATTCGGTTACAGGTTTCAAACCAGCATTGGAAACCTCCAAAAAAATGGGCGATTTGTTGTGCAAAACTTTTGGTGAAAATTTAGGGCAACGTAATATCATCGAGTCAGCAGGACATGTAGGAATGCCGTCAACCAGCGTTCTTGAAGCCATGACAGATTTATACAGTTATACTGGCGAAAAAAAATATCTCGATTTTTGCTTCTATATCATTAAAGCGTATGACTTTGAGCAAGGTCCCAAAATAATTTCGACCCTGACTACCTTGGGAAAAGTTGATAAAACAGCCAATGGAAAAGCGTATGAAATGATGTCGAACCTAATCGGAATTGTGAAGTTGTACCAGTTGACCGGTGATGAACGATTATTGAATGCCGCAAAAATTGCCTGGGATGATATTGCAACGAACAAACTTTATATCACAGGAACAGCAAGTGAACATGAATTATTTCAGGAAGATCAACATTTGCCTGCCGGTAATGACGATCGCATGGGTGAAGGTTGTGTTACTACCACCTGGTTGAAGTTTAGTCAGGCACTCTATTACTTAACAGGCGAACCCAAATTTATCACTGAAATAGAAAAAACAATTTACAATCATTTATTTGCCGCCGAAAACCCTCAAACCGGTTGTGTAAGTTATTATACAGCGTTACAGGGGAAAAAACCATATCGTTGTAGCATCGATGCTCATTGTTGTCTGGCAAGTATCCCGCGCGGTATTGCCACAATTCCTGAACTGACTTTAACTAAAAACGCCGACAATGGTTTTAATCTCAATATCTATTCGGCGGCAAAACTGAAGGATAAAATCATGACAAGAAGTGGCAAAGAACTTGCTGTTGAATGTAAGATTGAATCGACATTTCCGGAAGAAGGAACGGCTACAATTACCTTGAATCCGGAAACTAAAGCCGAATTCCTATTGGCATTGAGGGTACCTGCCTGGTGCAAAAACTTTAAAGCCACTGTTGATGGCAAAAACTACAATGGCATTGCCGGAAGCTATCTAAACATTGATCAAACGTGGAATAAGAATTCCATCATTAAGGTTTCATTCAATTTAAACGAACAAATTTTAGATGGGGGTAAAAGCTACCCTGGCCACATTGCGCTAAAAGTTGGGCCTCAGGTATTAGCTGTTGATCAGTCGCTGAATCCTGCAATTATTGATTTTGACAAGCTGTTTTTTGAGTCTCCCAAACTCTTGCCCGTATCAAAAGAATTACTTCCCAAAAGTTGGGTAGGTTCTCAGATATACACTACTATAGCTTTCTACGAAGGGAAACCCATTGAAGTGAAAATGGTACCCTTTGCTGATGCAGGTCAAACTGGTGGCGATCTCCGGGTTTGGATTAAAAAGAAATAATAAACTATTTACAGTCTGAATAAATAAATGGCGGTGATTACTCAACTGCAATTGAAAATCAAAGAAGATGACACAAAAGCCACAACATAAATCCGGATTCTCAAGAAGGGAATTTATAAAGATAACAGGACTAAGTTCAATCGCGGGTTTGGTTATTCCAGGTACCATTTTATCTGCTAATAATGCGGGAACTAATAAGGAAACGTTGATGTTTGACGAAAACTACCTTCCGGTGCTTAAAAAATGTGATGTTTTGGTGGTTGGCGGTGGATTTGCAGGAGTTACCGCAGCACTTGAATTTGCCAAATCAGGCGCCTCGGTGGTGCTAATTGAAAGGCGTATTTATCTGGGTCGAGAAATCACTTCGACCTACCGGCCTTGGGTCAATCATGCCGATAAAACCCGTGCCGATTTACCTGAATTGGTAAAGTCGTGCCTCGATCCTGATTATAAACAGCCTTTTGAGAATCAAACTTTATTTCGCTTTAATAAAGTAAAACTCACGCTCGAAGAATCGTTAATTGAACAGGGTATAGATATTTTGTATACCAGTTATCCGATTCAATTAATTGAAAAGGAGAATAAACTTCAGGGGCTGGTTATTGGCAACAAATCGGGACGGCAGGCCATCCTGGCAAAAATGGTGGTCGATTGCACCGAAACAGCTTCGGTTGCCCGTCTTTCCAAAATTGGTTTTGAAAAAGCTTTGCCCGAATTATCCAGTTTTACGCGCACTTTGGAGTTTATTCAGATTAAACCCTTAAAATATACTTCGTTAACCGTACCCGGATTCTTAAAAATTAAAGATAATACTCTGCACATCCAGCAAGGCTATTTGGGCTCCAATCATTATTATGTCGATTGCACCATGAATTTTCCTGCCCCCGGTTTTGATGTCGAAAGTACGATAGATAGGGAAAAGGAAGCATGGAATCGAAGCATAGCTGTTTCTAAATATTTGTTTGAAAAAGTTCCAGAATTCAACGACGCCTTTCTGGCCACATCTTCGTATTCGCTCGATGGAATATATTCTACACAAATGCAGGAATTGAAGGATAATCAGCTAAACACCATTACAAAATCAACATTTAAATTGGATAGTCAATGGGAGATAAACAGTTCTGCATTTGCAACCCCATACACAAATTTATGGTGCATCAACGAAAGCGTCCGGATGCAGCCTTTGCTAATTAAACACTTGCTAACGCCAACAGGTGCTTGCGAAATTGCACTGCCCTTATCCAAATATCTGGTTAACAATTGGGATCAATTGGCCCTTGCAGAATTACCCAAAACTTCCGAGTTGCTTGCATCAAATAAGCGCAAAGCGGGTTCAGTGGTAAAAGAGCAGGAAAGTCCTCAGAAAGGGCGCGATTATGAATATTTTGAGGTAAATGAACAAATACTGCCCATTTTGCATGAGGTGGATATTTTAGTGGTAGGAGGCGGTACCAGTGGGGCTACAGCCGCTATTGCTGCAGCCGAAGGAGGTAAAAAAACATTGGTCATCGACATGAATCCCGGTTTTGGAGGTACAGGAACTTTTGGCGGCGTTTTCGATTACTGGGGACATGGTAATTACCGGGGGTTTGTATCGAGGAACATTAGAAAAGTAGATGAGGTACATCAATACATTCCCAATTA
>Ga0209100_1002961_pt1 | contig 10029 bp, 8 predicted proteins | sample lystaG_FD_185480 | JGI IMG/M metagenome (GOLD analysis project Ga0209100, IMG submission 185480) | Glacier valley bacterial and archeal communities from Borup Fiord, Nunavut, Canada, to study Microbial Dark Matter (Phase II) -... | ecosystem: Environmental > Aquatic > Freshwater > Ice > Glacier ...
TACAGCCCACTGGGGCGACCCACGTACTCGCGCAGGTAGTAATCGAGTTCCTCGAGATACTGCGGGTCATTTTTAGCCTCGAGGTAGGCCCGCTCGAGTTCCTGAAGCGCCGGAATCAGGGTCTCGGGCACGTAGCGTCCGCCAAACTCGGCGTAACGGCCCCTGGCGTCGGGTTGAGGGTAGTTGGGAAGGGTCAGGGAAGGAAATTCCAAAATGGGGTTCATGGTGTGCTCCGCTACACTAATCAAGAGAGGGGATGCGCTGTAGACAACATACTCAAGGTCCACACTGCACCCCAAAGGGTGGGGCCGATGGCCAAAGTGTACGCTCGAGAGCGACAAACCTATACGAAATGTCTAGGTTTTGACCCGTAAACTCGAGTGCGGCTTAGCCTGTCAACTGTATGGTTGAGAGCACTTGAGGGGGTCACTTCACTTTGCATTTACTCGAGCGGGTCTAAAATGAAGTAGTTCCAAAGTTTAAGTGGAGGATTTGTGCGCGTAGGCTTGATATTAATCGTGTTAGCCGGGGTTTCCTCGAGCGCACTCGCCGCACCCGACGCCAAAGCGGGCAAAGCCATCTACACCGCCAACTGTCAGGGCTGCCACGGCAACGTGGGTCAGGGCAATGTAGGACCCGCGCTGGCGGGCGAAGTCGCAGGCTGGAAGTACGCCTGGTTCAAGCGGGCCATGCTGCAAAGTCTGGACGACAAGGGCGTGATGCTCAAGTCGCCGATGCCCCTGTGGGGAAAGGTGGGCTTCAACCGCACCGGGAAGGCTCCTACGGACGCTCAAATGACCAACCTACAGGCGTATTTGAAGACCTTCAAAGCCAAGTAACGGAGTGTTCAAATTCAGGGCCTCGAGCGCGCATCACTGGCGCTCGAGGTTTTTCTATGAACTGCTTGCACTTATTTTTGGTGGACCTGACCGCGTTAAACTCGAGACATGAAAACCCTTCTGCTTCTGATGTTGTTGGGAGTGCAAACACCCACCGTAAAAGCTCCTAACACGGCTCAAAGCACCGACATTTTGATTTCCTGGAATTATCCCGCGCTCGAGGTTCTGGACGTGCCGCGTGAGTTGAATGGAACACTCAAAGTAGACTCGAGCAAACCCATCCCAGTGCGGGTCACGGTCAGTCGGGCTTCACTGAGCCAAAATGGACTCGTCACGCTCGAGGGACAAGTCACCTACGCTAAAACCTGCACCCTGCGTTTTCGCTCCAGCCTGCGTGGTCTGACCAACCCTCAAGGTGTCAAGCCAATTTCAGACTTGTCATGGATTGAGACCACCGAGCGCTGCCCCCAGAAAACAGTTTCACCCTCGTCGGAGCGGCGTCCAATTACTTACGCCTCGACCATGACCATCGCTCGTTCTGACCGAAGTAACGTTCCGTATCTAGGTGCATCTTCTTTAAAGTGGTCCACATCAGACGGGAGTTTTCGAGAACTCGAGTTGAAGGGCAAACCCTCGGCTTACCTTCGCGCTCACCTGCTCAAGTAACGTCAAGCGTTTACGCTCGAGATTAGCCCACGCTCGAGCCAAAGCTTGTGGGGAGAGTTTGCTCTCGAGTGGGTATTAATTTGACATTTCTTATGTCCAAACGACATAATTAAACTTGATGAGGACGAATGTGATTGCCAAGCGAACCCTGCGCGAGTTTTGGGCAATCCATCCAGACGCTCAAACTTCACTCGAGGAGTAGTACGACACCCTGAGCAAAGGCGAATTCGCCCATTTCGCCGATATCAAAGCTGCGTTCAGCGCGGTGGATTGGGTCAAGGGCTTCATAATGTTCGACATTCGGGGCAACCACTACCGCATTATCGCCAGTGCCCGTTTTGAGCGCAAAACTATCTGGATTAAGGCTGTCTTGACGCACGGAGAATATGACTCTTGGAAACCAGAGGACTCATAATGAATGCACAACCCATCCTCGAGCAGTGGCGCGTGCTGGACACGCTGGCTCACGACTTTATTTCTCCCATCACCACCGAAGACCAAAATGAACGCGCCCTCGAGCTATTAGGCGAAATCCGGGACGAGGTAGGAGAGAACCCCCATCACCCCCTCACCTCGCTGTTTGACCTGCTGGTATCCCGGATTGCTGCGTTTGAGGCCCAAGCATATGCTCTACCCGAAAGCACCCCAGAGCGGCGGCTGAGCTTTCTGATGTCGCAACACGAGATGACTCAGACCCGCCTGAGCGAGCTTTCCGGCATTGACCAGGGCAACCTCTCGAGGATACTCAAAGGAGAGCGTTCGCTGACAGTGGAGCAGATTCGCACCCTCTCGAGCGTGTTCAAGGTCAGCCCAGCAGTTTGGATTTAGCTCGAGTAAGGTGGGGAAAAGTGGGTACTGAATCTACACTTAACTATGCCCAAACTTGACCAGCAGGTAGATATAGCTGACCAGTTTCAGAAGCATGTCTACGCATCCTCAGAAGTATTTCATCCAATCGAATACGCCCCTCTAAGATAGAAGTTAAGTGCATTCCATCCATAAGCAATATTCTTTTTATCCCATAAGAGTGAGATTCTATACCCTCGTTCTGAAAGCCGTTTATTGAAACTAATAATCCAAGTGTATTCTTCAATTTTCGGTCTACTTTTTGTGAAAACACATCTAAATCTGCGGCAGAGACAGGCAATTTTTGCCACTTTGCTTCTATTAAATAATCAGTTCCATCGAATGTAAAGGCCCCATCAACTTGCTCGCCAATTAGACGAAATGACGCTCTAGGGTCAAGGCCAAATAGTTTGAATAAGTCAACAAGTATTTTTTCAAGTTTATACCCTCGGGCTTGAGCATCGGCTGACGACCACAAAGCTTTGAAATCTTCGCTCGCGGAAGCGAGTGTAGAAGTAAATATGTTTTTAGTCTCTGTGGATTTTTCAGCCGTTAGTTTTCTTTTTTCGTAATCTTCAAGGTTCGTTTTTGCTTCTTGAAAAAACTGAGCGTAATTTTTTAAAGCTTTGAGCGCTGCCTCTGCATCCCTGACCTTAGCAAACCCATCTTCAAGCGATGCCAGATGGCTAAAATCATTGAAGCTATGTGTTTCAACAATTAGTTTTTGAATTTCAACTTCGTATTCAGCTCTGTTTTTTAGCATGTAATTTAGTAAAATATCAACACATTCCGCTTTTGTCAAGTTGTTATCCCATAAAGACATCACTTCAATTCTGCCTATTGTCAGATTGAAGAAGTCTTTCAGGTCCTTTTTGCGCCAGAATACTAACCTAAGTGCGTTCTTAAGAGCTAATATAGCGGCTGGTGCTAACTGTTTCAAAAAAACCTCCTTTAATCGAGTCAGTGTATCAGAAGAGGAGGAGTCGCTCAACTCCTCCCTTCAAAACATAACTACGCGCTAATCGTCCGCTTGTCCACACCCAGCGCAGCTTCTTTCACGGCCTCGCTCAAAGTGGGGTGCGCGTGAATGGTCCGGGCCAAATCTTCGGCGCTGCCCGCAAATTCCATCACGGTCACGGCCTCGGCAATGAGTTCGGACACGTTCGGCCCCACCATGTGAACCCCCAACAACCTATCACTCGAGGCGTCGGCAATCACCTTCACAAAACCTCTCGAGTCGCCGTGTCCCAGCGCACGCCCGTTGGCACTGAACGGAAACTGACCCACCTTGTAAGCGGTCCCCTCGAGCACGAGCTGCTGCTCGGTCTTACCGGCCCAGGCGATTTCCGGCGAGGTGTAAATCACCCACGGCACCACGTCGTAGTTGACGTGTCCCGCTTGCCCCGCGATGATTTCGGCGCAGGCCACGCCCTCGTCCTCGGCCTTGTGCGCCAGCATCGCGCCGCCCACCACGTCGCCGATGGCGTAAACTCCCGGCAAATTGGTGTGGTAGTGCGAATCAATTTTGACGAACCCTCGAGCGTCGAGTTCCAGGCCCACCTTCTCAGCGCCCAAATTCTGCGTGTACGGCACCCGGCCCACCGCCACGACGAGTTTGTCCACCTCGAGCACTTTTTTCTCGCCGTTATCCAGGTAGTGAACGGTCACGCCCGCGCCGCTCGAGTCCACGCTCTCGATGCTGATGCCGAAGGAAAACTTGAGGCCCTGCTTCTGAAACTGCTTGAGCGCTTCTTTGGCAATGCCCTCGTCGGCGGCGGTCAGAAACCCCGGCGCGGCCTCGAGCACGGTCACGTCCGCACCCAGGCGACGCCACACGCTGCCCAGTTCCACGCCAATCACGCCTGCGCCAATCACGCCAAGACGCTTGGGAACCTCGGGAAACTCGAGCGCGCCCACGTTGTCCACGATTTTGTCGCTCAAGGGGGCCATATCCAGCCCTCGAGCGGCGCTTCCGGTGGCGATGACCACGTTTTTAGCGCCGTATTCGATTTCCCCGACCTTGACAATCCACAGGTCGCCCTCCCTGCGCTCGAGCGAACCGTAACCGTGCAAACTGGTGATTTTGTTCTTCTTGAACAGGAAGGCCACGCCGCCAGTCAGCTTGTTCACCACGCCGTCTTTGCGCCCGTGCATCTTGCCCAGGTCCACGCGCAGGTTCTCGAGCGTGATGCCGTGCTCAGCAAACTCGTGACCCGCCATCTCAAACTTTTCGCTCGAGTCGAGCAGCGCTTTGCTGGGAATACAGCCCACGTTGAGGCAGGTTCCACCCAGTGAAGATTTACCCTGCTTGTTCTCGAAAGCATCTATACACGCAGTTTTAAAGCCCAACTGAGCCGCCCGAATCGCGCCCACGTACCCGCCGGGGCCACCGCCAATCACCAACACGTCAAAAATATCCATAGTTTTAGTTTACCTTTGGTTTAGGAAGTCGAATGCCTCGAGCTGCACGGTCAGAGGGTTTTGAGTCATGAGTGGTGAGTTTTGAGTCATTGCACAATTCACAGCACCACCTCGCCACTCGAGCCGGAAAAAAGCCCCCGAGGGGGGCCACAGCCTTATATCTTTGACTCACCACTCATGACTCGCGGACAGGCCCGGCAGGTGCCGCTTTGTCCAAGACACCACTCAAAACCCGCCTCAAAGGTCTAGCAACAACCGCGCCGGGTCCTCGAGCAGGTTCTTAATCATCACCAGAAAGCGCACCGCTTCCGAGCCGTCAATGATGCGGTGGTCGTAGCTGAGCGCCAGATACATGATAGGACGGGCCACGATTTGCCCGTTCTCCACCACGGCGCGCTCGACGATGTTGTGCATTCCTAAAATCGCGCTCTGCGGCTGGTTCAGAATGGGCGTGGAGAGCATCGAGCCAAAGGTGCCGCCGTTGGTGATGCTGAACGTGCCGCCGGACATATCCTCGAGCGTGAGTTTGTTATTTTTGGCCTTGACCGCGTAGTTGCCGATTTCTTTCTCGATGTCCGCGAGGCCCATATTGTCGGTGTCGCGCAGGATGGGAACCACCAAGCCGCGTTCGCTCGAGACCGCGATGCCGATGTCGAAATACGCGTGATACACGATATCGGTGCTGTCAATCGAGGCGTTGACCGCTGGAAAAGCTTTGAGCGCTTCGGTGGCCGCCCGCACGAAAAAGGACATGAACCCCAGCTTGACGCCGTGCTTTTTCACGAACAAATCCTGGTACTTCTTGCGAAGCTCCATGACCGGGGCCATGTTGACCTCGTTGAAGGTGGTCAAAATGGCGGCGGTGTTCTGCACTTCCTTGAGGCGCTGCGCGATACGGGCGCGAATACGGGTCATCGGCACGCGCTGCTCGAGGCGGTTGCCGCCCTGCGGCGTGGAAATGCCGGGCGTGGGCACTTTAGCCTGAATGGGGGTCTGCACGGGGGTCTGAACCGGAGCGCTCACGGCGGGGGTGGCGGGCTTGCTCTGCTGCTCGAGCATGTCCCCTTTCGTCACGCGCCCGTCTTTGCCCGTTCCACTCACGCTCGAGGGGTTGATGCCCGTCTCTGCCGCCATTTTACGAACTGCGGGACTGAAATCACCGGGGTTGACGCTCGAGGACCCGTCTGTCACCGTGTTACCCTCGCTCGAGCCACCCTTGCCGGGTTCGTTGGTGGCTGGAAGAGGAGTTTTGCCGCTTTCTCCTGCGCCTGCTTCTTCCGCGCTAGGTGTATTAGAAGTTGGTGCAGCAGCGCCCGCCACGGCTTCGGTGTCTACTCGAGCAATCACTTGTCCGCTCGTCACCGTGTCGCCCGCTTTGGCCAGAACCTCGAGCAGCACGCCCGCTTCGATAGATGGCACCTCGAGCACCACTTTATCGGTCTCAATCTCGATGAGCACGTCGTTGCGGGCAATTTTGTCGCCCGGTTTCTTGGCCCAGTCGAGCAGCGTGCCCTCAGAAATACTCTCGGCAAATTCAGGAACTTTAACCTCTACAATCATGCGTTTCTCCCTGTTTACTGTGTTTAATCGGTGTGAGCCTACGTGCTCGAGCGCCTGATTTACAAAATTCATCCGGCCATGAGGAGCCGGACATGTGGGGTTTATTGTAATGCGTTTTGGGGGATGGGGGGCGCTCGAGGAGAGTGCATTTGGGCTTTAGCTTGGGCCTTGAATCCCCCGCTTGCAAGCGCTTCGCTGTCTTGGCCCAACTGCGGCACGTCTTGAGCAGAACGGCACCTTCCGGGCCTGCTCGCCTCACGGGCCGGGCCGCTCTTGCAAGGGTCCCCCCTTGTTAAGGGGGGACAAAAACCTTGTGCTCGAGCGACGATTCTTTTAGTTCCCCCTTAGTAAGGGGGAGATTCGGGAGAGCGCAGCGGTCCCGAGCAGGGGGATTCGCCCGGTCCCGCTCGAGTACCCCTCAATCCACCGCCGCCACCTTCGTTTCAGCCGTGGTTTGCACCGCCTCTTTCGCGGCCCCGTCCTCACCCCTGGCCAGCCCCAGCGCTCCATCAATCACCGCCTGCTGCTCGAGCACATGGCGGACGTTGTAGCCCACCGCAGGCGCGGCGCTACGTGGGCGGCTCGAGACGCTTAAACGCAGTCCCAGGCCCATGCAGTCTTGCAAGTCCTCGCGCAGCATGAACCACGCGCCCTGATTGGCCGGTTCCTCCTGCGCCCACACGACCTCAGCGTTGGGATGAGGCTCAAGCACGGCCTTCATTTCGTCCGCCGGAAAAGGGTAGAGCTGCTCGAGCCGCACGATGGCCACGTCACCGCGCCCCGCCTTTTCGCGGGCTTCCCACAGCTCCCAGTAGAGTTTTCCGCTACAAATCACCACTCGAGCGGCTTTTTTGACCTCGGTGTCGGGAATGACGTTCTGAAATTCACCGTGTGAAAGGTCCTCGAGCGAACTCACGCTCAGCTTGTTTCGCAGCATGGACTTGGGCGACATGATGATTAAGGGCTTGCGGTACGGGCGCACCACCTGACGGCGCAGCAGGTGAAACATCTGCGCGGGGGTGCTGGGCACCACTACCTGCATGTTCTCCTCGGCGCACAGTTGCAGGTAGCGCTCGAGCCGGGCGCTCGAGTGCTCGGGTCCCTGGCCCTCGTAGCCGTGCGGCAGCATCAGGGTGACACCGCTCAGACGCTGCCACTTGCTCTCCCCCGCCGAGATAAATTGGTCCACCACCGCCTGCGCGCCGTTGGCAAAGTCGCCGTACTGCGCCTCCCAGATGTCGAGCGTGTTGGGTTCGGCGCTGGTGTAGCCGTACTCAAAGGCTAGCACCGCTTCCTCGCTGAGTGTCGAATCAATCACCTCGAAGGTGGCCTGCTCCGGGCTGATGTGCTCGAGCGGGACATAAATCTCGCCCTCGGGCACGTCGGGGGTGTTCTGGTCATGCCAGACGGCGTGACGGTGGCTGAACGTGCCGCGTCCACTGTCTTGCCCGGTGAGGCGTACCCGGAAGCCCTCACTTACCAGGGTAGCGTAGGCTAGATTCTCGGCCATTCCCCAGTCCAGCGGCTGCTTTGCCTCGAGCATCTCGGCCCGCACCTTGACGATGCGCTCTACAGCGCGGTTGAGCGTGAAGCCCTCGGGAATCTGGGTCAGCGGCAGACCCACGGTCCCCAGTCGCTCGAGCGGCACCGCCGTGGAAGTTTTGTCGGTCCACGGGGTATGTATGTACTTTTTCCAGTTGGTCGAGTAGTCCGAGTTGCTGTCGGTCTGAACCGCTTCGGTCACGGCTTCGCCCAAATCGAGTGCGCCCTGGTAGCGGGTCTCGAGCGCGGCCCCGTTGCTGGCGACCTCGAGCGCGCCCTCCTTCTCGAGCTGCGCGGCGTACAGGCTGCGGGTGCCGGGGTGCGCCTTGATGAGTTTGTACATGGTCGGCTGGGTCATCATCGGTTCGTCGGACTCGTTGTGGCCGTACTTGCGGTAAGCAATCAGGTCCACGAAGCTGTCCTTGCCGAACTCCATGCGGTACTCGAGCGCCAGTTGGGTCGCAAAGGCGCAGGCTTCAGGGTCGTCGCCGTTGACGTGAAAGACAGGCGCGTCGATGAACTTGGCGATGTCGGTGCAGTAGCGGCTCGAGCGGGTGTCGCGAGGGTCCGAAACGGTGAAGCCCACCTGGTTATTGATGACGATGTGGACCGTGCCACCCGTGCTAAAGCCGCGCAGTTGCGACAGGTTGAGCGTTTCGGCCACCACGCCCTGACCGGGCAGCGCCGCGTCGCCGTGGATGAGCACCGGCACGACCTCGGCCTTACCGGTGCCCGGTTCGGCCCTATCGCGGCGGTCCTGACGCGCCCGCACGCTGCCCACCACCACCGGACCCACAATCTCGAGGTGGCTGGGGTTGAAGGCCAGTGCGAGGTGGACCGGTCCACCGTCGGTCTGTACATCGCTCGAGAAGCCCATGTGGTACTTCACGTCGCCGGACACCTCGGGGTCGTAAACCTTTTTGCCCTCGAACTCCTTGAACAAATCGCTCGGTTTTTTGCCGAAGGTGTTGACCAGCACGTTGAGGCGGCCCCGGTGGGCCATGCCAATCACGATTTCCTTGACCCCGGCCACGCCGCCGTCCAGAATCAGGCGGTCCAGCATGGGAATCAGCGATTCACTGCCCTCGAGCGAGAAGCGCTTCTGGCCCACGTAGCGCACGCCCAGGTAACGCTCGAGGCCTTCGGCGGCGGTGAGTTTCTCGAGCAGGCGAACTTTGACCGCGCTCGAGTACGCCCGACGCCCATACCCCGACTCGACGCGGGCTTGCAACCACTCGCGCTCGACTCGAGGCAGGTAGGCGAACTCGAAGCCGATTGCGCCGCAGTAGGTGGCCTCAAGCTGGCGTAAAACCTCACCCAGTGGCCCTTTGAAGCCGCCGTCGGTCACGGACACATCCATCTGGTCCGGGGCGATGCCGTAGTACGACGGCTCGAGTTCCTCGACCTTCTCGAGCGGGCGCAAATGCAGCGGGTTGGTCTTGGCCGCGAGGTGGCCCTGCGCCCGGTACGCGCCAATCAGGGCGCTGATGCCGTAGGTGACGGGGCGGTTGCTGTCCGCCTCGCCCGCCTGAACTACGATGTGGCCATTTTTATGACGGGCCAGCTCTAGAAAAACCTGTTGAACCGGCGCGTGCGGAATCTCGCCGCCCAGCCCGAGTGAGCGCAGCTCAAGAAAATAGTCGCGCCACTCGGCGCTCACGCTCGAGGGGTCGTGTAAGAAATCTTCGTACAGCCCTTCGACGAAAGCGGCGCTGCCGCCATACAGTAAGGTACTATCCTGGGGTCCCATATCTCGAGTATCTTACCGCGTCCTCTGCGGAGGAGTGGCGTTTTCGTAGGGCTGGGTGAACCACGCGGGAGGGAAGGTAAACCGGAGGCGTAACGGTGTGGGGGACGCTCGAGGGCTGAACTTTCTAAACTGCGTCGAGCGCCGCTTGAGCCAGTTTAATAATCACGGGGTCACAGACTCAAGTTCGCGCTCCGGTCTCACAAGCAGGCCCGCTCCCTCGTCGAAGGGCTGCGGACTTACGGTGAGCGAACAAAACAGGTTCTTATGAGCCATCTTTACTGAGGTTGCGTCATGAGTTCAGACAGGGCAAACTCGAGGGATGGAACAGCGACATTTACCTTTTGATGCTCTCGCCCTAGAACCCTTTGTGAACGAGATTTTCGAGAGCTTTGAAACTCAGGCCGC
>Ga0209100_1002963_pt1 | contig 10026 bp, 10 predicted proteins | sample lystaG_FD_185480 | JGI IMG/M metagenome (GOLD analysis project Ga0209100, IMG submission 185480) | Glacier valley bacterial and archeal communities from Borup Fiord, Nunavut, Canada, to study Microbial Dark Matter (Phase II) -... | ecosystem: Environmental > Aquatic > Freshwater > Ice > Glacier ...
CCAGGAAGGCTTCTCAGATCACCTTCCAATTTTATTGAAGTTTCAAATGGTAAATAATTGATGATTAAATAAAGTAAGTTCGATTAGAGGGCGTATTGATCTTTTTGTCAAAATGCCAAAATGCCATTATGGCATTTTGAAGCCCTACGTTTTACTGAGATGGCGATCACTTAGGATTGAAAATAAGTTACCTGTTCAATAAACCGAAACTATGCTTAGAGAGAACCCAGGTTCACTGGTTTTAATCCCAACTCTTTTCCTTTTTCAAGCATAAACTGAAAAGCAGCAGTTTGTTCGTTCGGAATGATCCCATCGAGAATTGCATCTTTAATGGCAGTTTTAATCAATCCCACTTCGCGGCATGGAGTAAGTCCAAATACTTCCATAATCGTTTCGCCTGATACAGGTGGCTGAAAATTGCGTATATGGTCTCTTTCTTCCAGATCCTTCAACTTTTGGCGAACCAGTTGAAAATTTCCATAATACTTTTTGACCTTCTCCGGATTCTTTGAGGTAATATCAGCCTCGCACAGCGTCATTAAATCGTCTACGTCATCGCCTGCTTCAAACAAAAGCCTTCGAATGGCAGAGTCAGTTACTACAATTTCTGAGAGTACGATGGGACGCATGTGAAGTTCAACGATCTTTTGCACATATTTCATCTTCTCATTCATCGGCAACTTCATTTTTTTGAAGAGTGCAGGCACCATCTTAGATCCAATAAAATTGTGGGAATAGAAAGTCCAACCCAATTGAGGTGAGAATTTTTTGGTAGCTGGTTTGGCAATATCATGGAGAAGGGCAGACCACCGAAGCCATAGGTTGTTGGTGTGGGGAGCAATTCTGTCAAGTACTTCCAAGGTATGATAGAAATTATCCTTGTGCCCAATTCCGTTTACTTCTTCCCGGCCTTTCAATCGGTGCAATTCAGGAAAAATGATTTCAAGCAAACCCGATTTATCAAGCAATCGAAATCCCACAGATGGTTTATTTGAAAGAAGGATCTTATTTAGCTCTTCACAAACCCTTTCTTTGGAAATAATATGAATTCTTTTAATGTTGAGAGAAATAGCTTCAAAGGTTTTTTCTTCAATGGTGAAGTCAAGTTGTGTAGCAAACCTGATGGCGCGCATCATTCGCAAAGGGTCGTCTGAAAACGTTATACCAGGTTCAAGTGGTGTACGGATTATTTTATTTTCAATATCCTGAATACCATCAAATGGATCGATTAGCTCTCCAAAACGATCGCTGTTTAAACAAATCGCCAGAGCATTGATGGTGAAATCGCGACGATTTTGGTCTTCCTCAAGTGTGCCATTTTCAACAGTTGGCTTACGCGAATCTTCATTGTACGATTCTTTTCGTGCGCCAACAAATTCAATTTCAAGGGATTGATATTTAAGCATGGCAGTCCCGAAAGTCTTGAAAACACTCACTTGAATATGTGGACCTAATTTTTTAGCTATCACTTCAGCAAGCTGAATACCGCTGCCAAGGGTCACCACATCAATATCAGCCGAGGGACGGTTTAATACCAGGTCCCTGACAAAACCGCCGATAACGTAGGTTTCCTGATGCAGTTGATCAGCTATTTCTGAGATAACTGTAAATATAGGATGTTGAAGGTGTTTTTTCATGTAATAAATTTCGGAAAAATCGTATTTAATACTTTTTAAGGTGACAATTTGTTTTCAAGACGTGACAAAATTACAATTATTTACTTTTTAGTTCCCAATTAGCACTTTAATTTTTTATGGCATATCAATTGATATGTATATATTTAAAAAAGTAACTATTTGTATAACTTAAATTAAAACCACATGTTAGAACATTTGACCAAAGAGACATTCAAAGAAAAAGTATTCAACTTTGAACTCAATAAGGAATGGAAATTTGAGGGAACAACTCCTTGTATGATTGATTTTTATGCTGATTGGTGTGGCCCATGTAAAATGGTCGCCCCGGTGCTGGAAGAATTACAAAAGGAATATGGCACAAATCTCATAATTTATAAGGTGAATACTGAAGAGGAACGCGAATTATCTTCCATGTTTGGAGTACAAAGCATCCCCTCATTGTTGTTTGTACCCCTTGAAGGCCAGCCGCAAATGGCCATGGGAGCTCTTCCGAAATCAACTTTTGAACAGGCTATTGCCGATGTTCTGAAGGTGAATAAGCCAGTCGTTAATTAGTTCAATTTAAACAATGGTATCATAATTTTATCCTCATTTATCTTTGTTGAATCTTACAACCAGACAATTATAAATTGAAGTGAAAAGCTTATTTAAATAGCTAATTAGATGCTTCATATATACCAAGAATACAAATAATTGATTAACAGAAAAATCAAGAGAGACTTATCATTAGATAGTCTCTCTTAATAATTAGATCTGGAATTCAACTTTTACCAAATTACAGCCCTGTCACTTTCCTTTAATGACATGTAATCGCCTTCCTTTATGTTAAAAGCTTTGTGAAATTCGGGCATGTTGCGCAGTGGCCCCACCACTCTGAAACGCCCCAGCGAATGAACATCTTCTTTTGTACGGCGAATAATTTCCTTGTCACGTATATTTTGTGCCCAAATATGTGCATAAGCAAGGAAGAATCGTTGATCAGGATTGAAACCATCAATGGGTTTTTTATTGCCTGTCAGTACTTTTTGCAAAGCATAATAGGCGATGTTCAATCCACCTAAATCTGCTATATTTTCTCCCAGTGATAAGTCGCCGTTGGCTTTCAAGGTATCTAAAACTGTAAAATTGCTGAACTGATTGGCGAGCACTTTGGTACGTTCGTTAAATAATTTGGAATCTTCGGTAGTCCACCATTCGGTAAGGTTTCCAACTTTGTCATACTGACGTCCCTGGTCATCAAATCCGTGTGTCATTTCATGTCCAATTACCACTCCGATAGCACCATAGTTGACGGCATTGTCGCCTTCGAGGTAAAAGAAAGGTGGTTGTAAAATGGCCGCAGGGAAAACAATCTCGTTCATCGTCGGATTGTAATAAGCATTGACCATTTGTGGTGGCATCATCCATTCTGTGGGGTCGACCGGTTTATTTACTTTGCCAATCATGTAATTAAAGTCGAAATTATTTGCACGTATAACGTTGGCAACATAAGAATCAGTAGCCACTTCCAGGGATGAATAATCGCGCCATTTGTCTGGATAACCAATCTTTACGTTGATGGCATTCAATTTCTCAATGGCTTTCTTTTTAGTTGAATCTCCCATCCAAGCTAACTGTTGAATTCGCTCACCCAAAGAAACTTTCAGATTTCCAACCAATTCGAGCATGCGCTTCTTCGCTTCTGCAGAAAAATATTTCTGTACATACATCTGGCCGATTGCTTCGCTCAAAGCGTTACCTGTTGCAGCCTGAACACGTTTCCAGCGCGGACGCTGTGCTAAACTGCCAGTTAAGGTTTTTCCATAGAAATCAAAATTCTGATCTACAAAAGCCTTGGGCAAATAAGCGGCCAAGCTGTTCACGACCTGCCATTTCAGGTAAACTTTCCAATCGTCAACCGAAACATCCTTGATCATTTTACCCATTTCAGCAACAAAAGCAGGCTGGGCAACAATAAATTCACCAGGATCCTGAAGGCCAATACTTTGGAAATGCCCTATCCAGTTATACTCAGGAGAAATTCCCTGAATGCCATCAAGGCTCATTTTATGATAGATATTATGCGGATCGCGCTGTTCCAGTAAAGTCATCGAAGCTCCAGCCAGACGTTTTTCAAGATTATAAACCAGCTCAGCATTTGCTTTTGCACTTCCTTCGTCACTGCCGGTAAGTACAAACATTTTCTGAAGATGCACGCGATAGGCCGCCTGTATATCTTTGCTCTTCTGATCGTCTTTCATATAATAGTCACGGTCAGGCATTCCCAATCCTCCCTGATAAATATATGCTACCACCATGGTTGAATTTTTCTGATCTGCATCTGAAAAAAATGAAAATAGCGGATCAATTCCTTTGGAATGCAGATCAGCCACTTCCTTCATCACATCTTCCTTTGTCTGAACAGTATTGATCTGATCAAACAGGGGTTGAATAGGTGCCAATCCTTTGGTTTCAATTATGGCAGTGTCCATGCCTATATTGTAGAAATCAGCGATCTTTTGGCCAATGGTTCCCGGTTCCTGTTTTTTTGTAGCAATTTCAGTAATCAGGGTTTGAACCTGTACTTCGCCGGTATCAGCAAGTAAATCGAATGACCCGAAGCGGCTTTTTTCATCTGGTATGGGAAAACGTTTTTTCCAGCCACCATTGGCATAACTATCAAAATCGGCTCCCGGGCTCACCAAAGTGTCCAAGTTAGCCAAATCAAAAGACTTGCTTCTGGGTGCCTCTTGCACGCAAGACATATTACCCATAAGAATTAAAATTAATAGTAAATAAATAAATTGTTTCATAATTAACAGATTATATTGTTGTGCCTATTGATGGGTTTTAAACGTTAAACTTCTGAATTATATGTATGCTAAATAAATAATGATTACAAAAAACTGATATTTCAATATCAGTAGCCAAATTGTAGTCATTGGAGCTAATTAAATTCCCTAATTCATTGCATCTTCCACCTCATCAGGGGTGATTGGAATTCGGTTGCCAATAATTTCGCTGCCTGTTTCAGTAACCAGGATATCATCTTCCAGGCGGATTCCTCCAAAGTCAAGATAGCGTTCCAAGCGGTCAAAATTAATAAAATCCGTATTAATATTTTCAGCTTTCCACTTTTCAATCAAAGCCGGAATAAAGTAGATCCCTGGTTCATTGGTAATCACAAAGCCTGGATGCAATTTGCGTCCCATGCGTAAATAAGCAGTTCCAAACTGGTCAACCGGACGGGTTTCATCATCATAACCAACATAAATCTGGCCAAGATCTTCCATATCATGAACATCTAACCCCAGCATGTGTCCCAATCCATGGGGCATGAACAAGGCATGCGCCCCATTTTTCACCGCCTCTTTTACATCCCCTTTCATCAATCCAAGTGATTTTAATCCTGAGGAAATCACTTCAGCGGCAGCCAGATGAATTGATAAATAGGTCGATCCTGGTTGGGTCAGTTCGCGTCCCCGGTTATTTGCTGCCAATACAATCTCATAAATTTCACGCTGTTGTTGAGTAAATTTACCACCTACGGGAACTGTTCGGGTATAATCGGAGGCATAATGCGAACCCAATTCCGCACCCGCATCAACAAGCAGTAAACGCCCCTCTTGTAGGATTTTAGAGTGATCGTGGTTGTGTAAAGTTTCTCCATTTTGAGAAAGGATCACAGGAAATGAAACCATCCCACCTGCGGCATTGGCAATTCCTTCAATGGTTCCGGCAATTGTTTGTTCCCACGTACCCACTTTTGCCATTTTCATCGCCGTGACATGCATTTGATAACCAACCATACACGCCTGCCTGATTTCTTCAATCTCCTGAACTTCTTTCACAGAGCGTAAACCGACAATGGCTTTGATTAATTCCAGTGAAGCATAAGCTTTCAATTTAGAGACCGAAATACCTGACAAATCATTCAGCAACAACTTATTTTCTACACGGTATGGAGGTAAGAAATGAACCTTACGGCCTGACGAAATAGCTTTTTCAATCACCGTGTGAAGGTTTTTATAGGGTGCTGTTTTTTTTATACCAACCTTCTCAGCCTTCTCTTTTAAAGCAATTTGTGGCCCCATCCATATAATATCTTCTATTTGAATATCGTCCCCAAAAATGATATCCTTGCCGGATTCAACATCAATGACAAGGGCAAGTTTTTGAAAATCAAGCCCACAAAAATATAAAAAGGAACTATCCTGCCTGAAAGGATAAGTGTTATCCGCATAATTCATGGGCGAATCAACATTTCCTAAAAGTAAAATGATGCCATCTGAAATCTTCTGTTTCAGCTTCTCGCGGCGGGTAATATAGGTTTCAGGATTAAACATCTTAGGGATAGCTTTTAAATTTTGATGTGAAAGATAGTTAAAAATTACCACTTTATAACCTTTATGGAATATAAAGAATCGCATTCACATTATAATGATCTGATTTATAGTAAATAAAGCTATAACAATAAAATATGTTTGTCATATTTGCCTATAAATTTCACTCTGGAGATTTGAGGCCAGATAGTCGTTCAGATAAAAAATTGATCGTTTTCAGAATATTTCTACTTCGGTTTTATTTGTTTGAATTTATAATATTTTGCAACTTATATGATAAAAAGCTATATGCAAAAAGTTTGCTTTGATTATAAAACTGTCCTTACCGCTTTCTTTTTTACTCCCACTTTTGTGCCCGTAGCTCCTTGAAAATGTTTCATCTCTCTTTTTATTTTTTATTTCCCAACCCTCAAAATGGGTTTTGCTATACTTTAAACTATTGCTTAAGTAAGATTTCTGTAATATAACTGTAAGCTATCTGTAATATGCAATACAGATAACTTACAGTTATATTACAGAAATCTTACTTAAGCAAATTTTATGGTATAGGCTTACAGGTATTCCAGGATTGAGGAAAAGAAGCAAAAGGCATTTTAGGGGGGTAAAAGAAAAAGGAAATCCTATGTATAAGGGCAGTGTATCAGAGCTTTGCATGAAAGGGCCCTACGTACTTGGCAAGGGCCCATGGGCAAAAATAAAACAGGCCATTTGACAGCCACATAGAATTGAACCAACCTTACACGGTGGGTTATTTCAGGATAAGGAACAGGCAAATAACTTTTGATAAATGGTTTTAAAATTTTTCCCATATCTATTTTTTGAACCAACTATTGTTACATCAGGCCAGGTTAAATATTCAATCCGTTGTGCTGATCTGGGTTAAATGGAAATAACTTTATAATATCTGAAATCTTCTGAATAAAAGGCCTGTTGGGAAATAAAAAATTCGTAAATTAACACAACCAAAAATTCCTTCACGATGAACAATACATTAATGGTTTACCTGAATAAAAGGATACGTCAGAATAACAATAAGTATCCCACTGTCAATCATCAACCTGGACCTGTAATTTGTATTTCAGGAGAAGTGGAATGTGCAGGGGCCAACATTGCACAAATGCTGGCTACAGAACTTGATAAACAAAGTAGTTGTAAAAAATGGAGGGTTTTAAGCAAGGAGATTATTGAAGAAAATGCCATGGAATTAAATATGGAAACCAATCGATTCAGGAATTATCTGAATGAAAGAGACAAAGGATTCTTTGATGATATTTTATCTGATTTTACTAAAAATCAATTCAGTAGAGAGCTGGAAAACAATCAACCCTTCATTGATCTGATTACCAATTTCGCTCATGATGGACATTGTATCATTGTTGGCATGGCAGGTCAAATTGTAGCCCGGGATATTGAAAAATCACTATCCATCAAACTGATCGCTCCACACGGTTGGTGGATTGAAAATATTATAGAAAATTACGATCTGAATTTACAGGACGCATTGGATTTTATTAAAAAAATGCAGAAAGACGGCCATAGATTTATAAAACAAATGGGAGGTGAAATTAAGGATGATGCTCAATTTGACTTAATTTTAAATATATCCAAATTGTACATCACCGAAGTGGTTGGCTTTATAAAGTTTGCCGCTCAAACCAAAGGATTGCTTGAGCCCCATATAAGTAAAGTGGAAGTTTTCTAAGATTTTAAAATTAAAAGAAACTTTTTAATTATTTTCATTGTTCAGAAATTATGGAAATTATGTAACTTATTTTCTTAATTGTGTAATTATTTTCAACATCAAGACCTTCATCTTTGTAATATAATATATAGTACGAATAGTAATCTGCCTTAGCTGTAATTTTAGATAAGGACGATGAACAAAAATAAATCATAGAATGTCAGATTTAATCATGTTTTGTAAATATGAATCCACGGTTTAAATTTTAAATAAAATGAAAAGTGATCAACGCATCTACCAATAAATATATGTTATCCAAAACGCTTGACGAGTTTTTCATGAGCGTTTATAAAGCATACCTATTCGGCCTGCAATTTTTCAAACAAGTCCTTAAACCGCCCTTTCACTTTGGTGAAATAATTAACCAAAGTTTCGAGATAGGTTTAAAAGCGTTACCACTGATAACACTAACGGGTTTTATTGTAGGCGTAGTATTCACTAAGCAATCACGCCCTTCTTTAGAAGAATTTGGTGCAACTTCATGGTTGCCTTCCTTAATTGGTATTGCCGTTTTAAAAGCCATGGGGCCATTGGTAACCGCACTTATTTGTGCGGGCAAGGTTGGTTCAGGCATTGGAGCAGAATTAGGCTCCATGAAAGTAACAGAACAGATTGATGCAATGGAAGTTTCGGCCATTAACCCATTTAAATATTTGGTGGTAACCCGGGTAACGGCCACCATAATCACCATACCAATCCTTTCATTTTATTGTATTGTTGTAGGGTTGATAGGTTCTTATATAAATATCCGGGCAGAAGAAGGAACCAGTTTTATTGCTTTTTATCAGAATGCATTTTCGACCATTACCTTTTTAGATCTTTTTACTTCTGTTGTAAAGTCAATTATTTTCGGTTTTACGATCGGTATCGTTGGTAGTTACAAAGGTTTTAACGCTTCGCAAGGAACACGGGGCGTGGGCAAAGCGGCCAACCAGGCAGTGGTAATGGCCATGTTCCTGATATTTATGGAGGAAATGTTAATTGTCCAGGTTTCTAACTGGCTGCGATACTTTTAAGTAAAATGGAAAATCAAACGATACACCCAAACATGGGCAACGTTGAACCCGTGATCGCGATCAAAGATTTATACAAATCTTTTGAAGAGCTTGATGTTTTAAAAGGCGTTGATCTGACTGTTTATAAAGGTGAAAATGTGGTGGTACTTGGCAGATCGGGAAGCGGTAAATCTGTTTTAATTAAAATTATAGTGGGCTTGCTCAAACCCGACAGTGGCGAAGTCAGAGTGTTGGGGCAAGAGGTGGATACACTTGAGGAAAAAGAATTAAATGCTTTACGATTGCGTATTGGCTTTTCTTTTCAAAGTAGTGCTTTGTATGATAGTATGAACATACGTCAGAATCTTGAGTTCCCCTTAAAGATGAATAGAAAAAATATCAGTAAAAAAGAAATTGCTCTGGCGGTTGAAGAAGTGTTGAATGCCGTGGGACTAGAAGACAAGGTGAACCAAATGCCCGCTGAGCTTTCAGGAGGGCAACGCAAAAGGATTGGCATTGCCCGCACGCTTATTCTTAAACCCGAAATAATGCTATACGATGAGCCCACAGCCGGTTTAGACCCTATCACCAGTTTTGAAATCAATAATCTCATTAATCAGATGCAACATAAATACAATACAAGTTCTATCATCATCACCCACGACCTTACTTGTGCAAAAGAAACAGGTGACAGAGTGGGGATGTTTATGGAGGGTAGATTTATCCGGATAGGAAAATTCAATGAGGTATTTGATACCAATGATGAACATGTTAAAGCTTTTTATAATTACAATTTTATACAATAGAACATGAAAAATTCACCCAATAAAAAACCTATAATTGTGGGTATCTTTGTCATTATTGGATTAATATTCCTCGTTTTGGGGATTCTGGTGATCGGAAACCTGAATGAAACGTTTAAGAAGAAAATAGAAATAGCCTCACTTTTTGATGATGTGAGCGGCTTACAGGTTGGCAATAACGTCTGGTTTTCAGGGGTAAAAGTAGGTTCAATCAGCCATCTTCAGTTCTATGCTGAATCGAAAGTTAAGGTGGATATGAAAATCGACGTACAATCAGTTCCATTTATTCGTCAGGATGCATTTGTAAAGCTGGGCACCGATGGCCTGATCGGCAATAAGATATTGATTATTTATGGTGGAACTCCCCAAGCATCACCAATTGATCCGGGCGATACCTTGCGGGTTGAAAAATCTGTCTCACCGGAAGATATGATCAATACATTGCAAGAGAATAATAAAAATTTATTGACTATCACTACTGATTTTAAGGTTATCAGTCAAAAGATTGCTGGTGGAGAAGGTACAATT
>Ga0209100_1002968_pt1 | contig 10017 bp, 10 predicted proteins | sample lystaG_FD_185480 | JGI IMG/M metagenome (GOLD analysis project Ga0209100, IMG submission 185480) | Glacier valley bacterial and archeal communities from Borup Fiord, Nunavut, Canada, to study Microbial Dark Matter (Phase II) -... | ecosystem: Environmental > Aquatic > Freshwater > Ice > Glacier ...
TAGCTCATAATGAATTGCTCTATCGCTTCGAGTTTCCTGAGCGTCCGGGGGCACTGATCAAGTTTCTCGCCTGCATGAGTCCCGATTGGAATATCAGCCTTTTTCACTATCGCAATCACGGAGCCGATTATGGTCGCATTGTGGTCGGAATGCAGGTTCCACCTCACGAGATGGCAGACTGGCAAGCCTTTCTCGACACGCTCGGCTATCGCTATTGGGATGAAAGCCAAAACACCGCCTATAAACTGTTTTTAGGATGAGTCAATTGCTTTCAACTTGAATCGATCCATATTGACAGGTCAACAAGTTCAACTGAGAAAACCATAAGCTCAATCAAGGAAGTCATAAGCTCAATCAAGGAAGCCATAAGCTCAATCAAGGAAGCCATAAGCTCAGCTAAGGAAACCATAAGCTCGATCAAGGAAGCAGTAAGCTATGCAGAGGAAACCATAAGCTCAATCAAGGAAGCCATAAGCTCAACTAAGGAAGTCATAAGCTCAACTAAGGAAGCAACACGTTTTATCAAGGAAGCTACAAGCTCGATCGAGAATGTCTGCTCATAACTCTTGTCTCCACAACTATTAAACTCGCCCCGGAAGGATCAGGAGAGGCGCGATCGAACTTCTACTCGTGGGTACAGAAGGTCTAGCCCGATCGCATTCGTCGCGCTGAGGCAGGATCTCTTGCTTTAAGCTAGGCATTAGGCAGAAACATTCCGTCTAACTACCTCGATTCGGAATATTAGACCGATAATTTTCTGCCTAATTACCGATTTTGGGATTTTGAACTGACAAGATTCTGCTTAAATACTCTAGTTTAGGCAGACAGTTACTCACACATTTATTTGCGTCGGTTTGTGGACAATCATCTATCTCATTGAGCGTCTCAGCAAACAATCCAGCAGTAAAGCTCTACGATCGCTTCGGGTTTGAGGTCGTAAGCAGAACCGATGAGTCGCTCTTAATGAAACGGAAACGAGACTACAGATAGCCGATATAAGGCTAAAAATCGGTCTAAACAGACAGTGATACAGTAATTTTTATGCGGTTTAAATGGAATGAAAGCAAAGCAGCGCGCAATGTATCGAAACATAGAGTTTCATTTGAGGAAGCAAAAACTATTTTTGATGATCCCCTCTATGTTGACTTCTATGATCCAGACCACTCTGACGACGAGGAGAGGTATCTTATTGTTGGAGAGTCGAATCAAGGGCGATTATTGATCGTTTCTTATACCGAAAGAGGAGATGCGATTCGTATCATCAGTGCAAGAGAAGTAACACGAATTGAGCGAGAGGTTTATGAAGAGAGATAATTCAGAAATGGAAGATGATTTATGTACAGAGTATGACTTGAAGAGCCTACGGGTGAGAAGGTTAGGTTCTGCAAGAAGAAGTTTTGGTGAAGCAACTGTCCGTTTAGAACCTGATGTTGCAGCGATTTTTCCCAATGCTGATGCAGTCAATGAGGCGTTACGATTTTTAATTAGAGTGATGCGAGACAATCAAGCTCCTGATCCAACCGCGCAGGCTAACAATTCAAATGCAGCGGACAGTTGAAAATTGTTGGTGCTGAGTTCGAGGTTATCTGCCGCCGCTGATTTAAGCCGTTATCGTTAGATCTATTTTCTGGTGCCCTCCTAAACGATCGCAGAAATCCTTGCCGCAAGCTCTGCTTTTCCATACAAGTTGTGATTGCTCGACGAGGAAATGCGGATTTGAAAAGATTACTCAATGGTGATGTAGTCCAATTCTTTCCGTAGTTGTGACAGTTGGGCTACGATTAGCGCGAAGCGCAACTCTGAAAGAATCACACTTCAAAGTCCCCCAAATTTGGGGAATTTAGGGGCACAAGCTCCCCGCAACGAAGCGATTGGGAGTTTTGAACCACAGCCTAGCATTCACTGATTCTCAAATCACCGCAATGCAGTCAATCTCGACGCGCACGTCTTTGGGCAATCGCGAGACTTCCACACAGGCACGAGCGGGAGCCGTCGCCTCATCAAAATATTGAGCGTAAACTGCATTCATGGCAGAAAAATCATTCATGTCTGCCAAAAAAACCGTGGTCTTCACCACATCTTGCAGAGTTGCGCCAGCCGCTTCGAGAATGGCTTTGAGACTGGTCAGCGATCGCTCGGTCTGAGCCGCGACATCCCCTTCACCCACGATCGCCCCCGTCGCCGGATCGAGGGCAATCTGTCCCGCGACAAAGATCATCTGACCCGACGCTAAGATTGCCTGATTATAAGGTCCAACCGGAGCCGGAGCCGCATTGGTTTGAATGATGGTTCGAGTCATAAATTATTTCTGAGCAGTGGGAGGAACGAGTTCGGTGTTGACTTCATTGACAGAGCGACGTTTAAGAGCCGTAGACTGCGATCGAGGCAACAAGTCAAACACGGTGCGAAACACATCATCGACGTTCTCGTAGGCAACGTTGCCTTTGCCGTCAAACACGACTTTACCAGACTGGTCAAATACGACCGTCTGCGGCACATAGCCTTTGTAGTAATAGCCCGGTTCGGTGGGGTCAAACGTTTCTTTAACGGGCAAAGAGTCTACGCGGATGGGCATAAAATCAGCCGCTCGACCGTAAAAAGCCTGAAGCTGAGACACCACCGCTGAAAACGCTTTACAATCGCTGCTGTCATCGTTGTAAAACACCAGCAGAACAGGTTTGTGTAAGTTAAACGAGTCTTTTAGCTTGATTTTTGGAGGCACCAGCGAGCCATTGCCTGCATAAAGCGCAAAGATTTCGCCATCGTAGCGATCGTCGGTCAAGCCAGCCAGCGCAGGATTGCCAAGGGTCAAACTTGCGATCGTCATCACCAGCGACAAGATAAGCACCGAGACGTTACGCCACCAAGCAGACCGAGAAAAAAAGCGTGAACGAACAAAAGACATAAGCAGGATGACAGATTCAAAACATCGCTATTTCTATTGTCGGCTGTGATGGGAAGATGCTCAACTTAACTTTACGATTTGCGTGGTTAGAGAGCCGCTTGACTGTGAACCACCAGCCGAGAGACTGAGAACTTTGCAGTTTCCCGGAGGGGTAATCGACGACTCCCTAACGCCCAACTTCCTAGAGTTGAATGGTGATTTTGTGGTGCAATTCCTCCACTTGAATCAGTGAACCATTACCCAGGACAATGTTGAACTTGACTAGAACTCCTGCACGAATACTTCGCCCTCACCCTAGCCCTCTCCCTAGGGAGAGGGAACAAGAGATTCCGGCTCCCTTCTCCCCAGGGAGAAGGGTTGGCGAGGGCTTGCCCCACTTCGTGAGGAGGGCTGTCTCCAAGCAGGAGGTCTACTAACGATCGTTCAACTTGATATCCCGACAACACTCGAACGATTTGATACTCAGTCGTTAAATCACTCGTGCTATCCCATTTGAGCAATGCCAGTTGATTTGACGCAATCTCACTCAGTTGTGAAACAAAGTCTTCAATCACATTGCTAATGTTTGGAATAACACCAGACGATATAAAGATATAACTCTCTTGCAAATCTAACGTCACGCTAACTCGATAACGTCGTTCGGTTGAGCAATGCAACTCAACCGTGAACAAAATTGAGCTAGGAATCACAGTCCTAACTCCCATGTTTTTTGTCCTCTCGATTAGTTCAAAGAGGACAAAAATGCTGATCTCTCAGACGTTCTGTAGGGGTGAAAAATGGTTGCAGGATCTTGATTCCAGCCTTTCAAGATCCCATTGAAAAGCCGACGGTGTACAATCGTGAGCGTCTCCTGAGTTAGTTGGTGTAACTAGGGATGGAAGTCCTCGGAGTCTGATGGTCTAGATCAGATTTCGGGGCACAACTTCATCACTGCGATGTGTTCTACAAGAGTTTTTGGGTTTTGGAATCCTGGAGATTTTAATCCTGATCGCGGCTCCAGCGTCAAAGTCCAAAATTCTTCCGCGATCGTCGGTCTAAAATTGCTAAGATAACTAGACCGAACCTAGTCAATTAAAGCCGCCATGCAAGCCCGTCGAATTGCCCGTGAATTGGCTCTTTTGAGCATCAGCCAGCTACCTGCTAAACAGGAGCGATTGACCACTCAAAAGCTTCAAGACATTGTTGTGGCGGCGATTCGCACGTTGTCAACCGATGCCCGCGACACGCTAGAAACCGCCGTCGCCGAGCTGCAACGCGGCAACAGCCGACTTTTGAGCAGTGAAACTCGCGCCAGTGATGTGGACAGCGCCAGAGACATGGTGAGAGAAGCGATCGACCTAACCGAAACCGCCATTAACCGAGTCGGCAGAACCTTTGAGATTCCTGAATTTCTTCAGTTGGCTGACCAGCCCGACGTGCGATCGTATGCCCTAGAAATCATCACTCGCTTTCACGAAGAGCGGGAAGCCGTCGATGCAGCTTTGACCAATGCGCTCGTTGGCTGGCAGCTTGATCGGTTGGCACGGGTCGATCGAGACATTCTTCGCATTGCTGTCACCGAAATCATGTATCTGGGTCTGCGCGTTGAATTTGCCATCAATGAAGCCGTTGAACTCGCCAAACGCTACAGCGACGAAGAAGGATATAAGTTCATCAACGGCGTTTTGCGGCGAGTCACCGAGCAACTCAAAGCCAAAGCAAAGCCTTCGTGATTGGTCGAGAACTTCAACTACATTGATTGAGAGACGCTTTAGGTACTTGCAATGACGTTCAATTGGTTCAATCGTAAATTCGATCAAAAGGCTGAAGAATCAAAGGCAGAAGACCCTGTTCAACCTGAGCCTGAACCAGCGCCTGCGGCAGATTTGCCTGCCGTAGACGAGAACTATCTGAGCTTTGCAAAAGCGGCTTATGAGAACATCAAAAAGCGTCAGCAGCAAGAAGCCTCGACAGAAGCATCCGAAACGCTCGAGCCTCCTAACGCTGCAGTCTCTGAGCAGCCAGTCGTTTTGACAGACGTTTCTGAAGTCCCTGACGCTTTGGTTGATCCGATCGACGAAGATCTTTTTGAGCCGATGCCCAACGGGATTTCTGTTGAATCAATCAACCAATTTTTGGAGACGTTAGAGACCGTTAAAGCAGATTTAGAAACGGCGATCGCACCGTCTGAATCTCTTGAACCTTCCTCTGAAGTAGCGCCTCTTGCTGAAGTGCCCGAACCAGCGATGCCATTTTGGGCGCAGTCTGAGGCAGATCGAGAAGCCCGTTTAGAACGACTTCGAGCTACGGCGATCGAGGAAGAAGCTCCCGTTGCCGCCATTCCAACTCTCTCGATCGAGACCGAAGAGGCTCCAGCGTTTACCCTAGATGAAGGCTTTCTTTGGTCAACCGAGGTTTTAGCGGCTCAAGGTCGTCGCGCTGAAGACATCACCCTTGAAGAAATCACCTGGCTAAAACGGTTGAGACAGGGCTTAGACAAAACGCGTCGAGGGCTGATCAATCAACTCAAAGCGATCGTCGGTCAAGGTCCACTCAATCAGGACGCGGTGACTGAAATCGAGTCGCTGCTGCTGCAAGCCGATGCAGGGGTAGACGCGACTGACAAAATTATTGCGGCGCTGCAAGCAAAACTGCGCGAAGAAGTGCTGCCCCCAGAACAAGCGATCGCCTACTTGAAGAAACTGTTGCGCGATCTGCTCGACCGTCCGCTTCAGTCTCATAATCCAGTGTTCGCGCCCGAAAAAGACACGCTGAATATCTGGCTAATCACCGGGGTAAACGGGGCAGGGAAAACGACGACGATCGGCAAACTTTCTCACATCGCTCAAAAGTCTGGCTATCGCTGTTTGATCGCTGCTGCTGACACGTTTCGCGCTGCCGCTGTCGAACAAGTCAAAGTTTGGGGACAGCGCAGTGGCGTAGACGTGATCTCTAACCCAGGACAAAACACCGATCCGGCAGCCGTCGTGTTTGATGGCATCGCTGCCGCTCAAGCGCGTGGCACTGAGTTATTGCTCGTAGACACCGCAGGGCGACTGCAAAACAAAAAAAACCTGATGGATGAACTCAGCAAAATTCGTCGCATCATCGACAAAAAAGCAGGGAACGCCAGAGTTGAGTCTCTGCTCGTTTTAGATGCCACATTGGGACAAAACGGTCTGAGACAGGCGCGAGTTTTTTCAGAAGCGGCTCAACTCAGTGGGGTGGTGCTGACCAAGCTCGACGGCACGGCTAAAGGAGGCGTTGCCCTAGCAGTCGTTGAAGAATTGGGGTTGCCCATCCGCTTTATTGGGGCAGGAGAAGGCATTGAAGATTTGCGCCCCTTCTCTAGCTACGAATTTGTTGAAGCGCTGATTAGTGGTTAATAGATTGGCATGAATCCTTCGCCCTCACCCTAGCCCTCTCCCCAAGGAGAGGGGACAAGAGGTTTTAGCTCCCTTCTCCTTGGGGATGAGGGTTGTCCAGATTCGTGCAGCAGGTCTGATGAAGTGCGATCGAGTCAAGATTTCTCTATCTGTCAGAAAATTGGGGCACTCTAAGACCGATCGTGATCGCCAGTTAGGTTAGGACAAAGAGCTTATGCCGCTTGAGCAAGCGGCAGGTATTTTGCGAGCCATGTCCTAATCCAGTTGGCTATAGCCATAACAAGGCTTGCCCCCGCTTTTAATGAGAGACACAATCCGCTAAATTTCATCTTTATGTTCAGTCTCGCTCCGCTGCGACTACAATTGCTTGAAATTACGGAGATCCGTCTGTAATTTTGCAGCAGGTTAAGTCGTGAGCGATGATCCCCTAAAAGATGATCCCTTAAAAATAGATGCCCCGCTTTGCACCTCATTCGCTAACATTGATGTTCACAACTGAGGCAAAGCACAACACGGCTAATCATGGCTAACTTCTCTGTTTTTGGCTTGTATTCTCTAGCACGGATGTTGAAATCCCTTATTTGCCCTAATGACTGCTGTGCCCCTTCCTAGACAGCCCTCTCAGCCCCCCGATCGCAACAGTGTCTCAGACGTAACGCCCGTGCTTGCCCTCAAGGAGCTAGTGGCACGGCTGAGTCGTGAGCAGCACAAAATTCAAGATCTGTTGAGTTCACTAGGATTTGCGCTTCGCAGTTTTAACAACCTCAATCAGTTTCTAGAGTTGATTCCTCTCATGGTGAGTCGCGTCACCGATGCTGATGGCGGTGCGCTGATCATGTTTCGCCCAAATGGACAAGTCAAATTAGAGCGCTTGCACTGCCAGGATAACCATTGGGGGCAAGAGATTCGTAAAGCCTTAGAAGCCGCAACCAAGCAAATTACTGCCTCTTTTGCGGGGCTGCCTCCTGCCGAAGGGTTGACTAAATCACCTCAAGCGATCGCCAAGCTTGATCATCAAGTCAGCCGTTTTCTCGGATCAGACATTCAGATTTTTGGCACCGCAATTTTGGTCAGAAACATCGAACGAGGTCGGCTCTACGTGTTTAGTCGTGATCCTGACTATGGTTGGACAGAGACTCGGCAAAAGCTAGTCCGATTAGTGGCAGATCAGACGGCGGTAGCGATCGAGAACGATGAGCTAACGGTCGAGCTTCGCAAAAAAGAACGGCTCGATCGAGAGTTAGAAATCGGTGCCGATATTCAGCTGCGGCTCTTGCCTCGACACTGCCCCAAAATCGAAGGAGTGGAATTAGCCGCGCTGTGTAAAACGGCGAATCGAGTTGGCGGTGACTACTATGACTTTATTCCGGCAGACTATGGACAGATTCGGAAGCCAGACAGCGACAATGAGTCGGGGCGTTGGAGTCTGACGATCGGCGATGTCATGGGCAAAGGCGTTCCCGCAGGTCTGATTATGACGATGACGCGAGGAATGTTACGCGCAGAAGTCCTAAACGGACACTCTCCGGCTCGCATTTTGCAGCATCTCAATCAAGTCATGTATGCCGATTTGGAAAACTCTAATCGATTTGTGACGCTGTTCTATTCGGAGTACGATCCTAAAACTCGCATTCTGTCTTACAGCAATGCAGCTCATAACCCGCCTTTGTTGTGGCAGGCGAGCACCGATACGATCGAGCGGTTAGACACTCTCGGAATGCTGATCGGACTGGATGCCGAAACGGAATATCAAGACGCTCAGGTGCAGCTATCTCCCGGTGACACCATTATCTATTACACCGATGGGTTTACCGATGCGGCAAACCAATATGGGCGACGATTTGACGAAGAGAACTTAACCAAAGCTTTTCGGTTGGCGTGCCGTAATTATGACGATCCGCAGATGATTTTGAAATATCTGTTTGAGTGTGTGCAAAAGTTTATCGGAGTCGATAAGCACAATGCAGACGACATGACGCTGGTTGTGATGCGACTCTCACGCGAAAGTTAAGCGACCTGCTGAATAGATGTATAGATTTGCCCTCCTCACGAAGTGGGGCAAGCCCTCCCCAACCCTTCTCCCCAGGGAGAAGGGAGCTAAAACTCTGGTTCCCTCTCCTTTTGGGAGAGGGCTAGGGTGAGGGCAAATCTAGGAATTCATACCCGAATTCAGCAACGCCAATTAAACATTCATTACAAGCGATGAAGGCTCGATCGTGAGTGAGCGATCGAGCCTTCCCCATTCTCAATAATCGAAACTTTAGATCAACTTGATTGCCCGAAAGCCAAAAAATAAAGCCAGCGCTAACCCAAAGGCACCACCCATAATGGCTAAATAAGCAATTACTGCGGACATAACGGCATACTCCAAATAAATCCCTCTCTTAACTATACGGAACTATTGAGCCAGAAAGAAAGAGTTGCTTCTGCAGCAAGCGCTTTCACCAATTCAGATAAGATAGCCAGTAAGGTTTTACTGCGTCACATCATGCAATCTGTTATTTCGGTTCCGTTGCCCCAAAACGCTTACGCGATCGCCATCGCTCCGGGCAGTCTCGATCACATCGGCTCCTGGATCACAGGAGAAACGCTGACCCTTAAGTCGCACAAGATCCTCGTCGTGTCAAATCCGATGATTTTTAAGGCGTATGGGCAACGGGCGATCGAGTCACTGACTCAGGCAGGATTTGAGGTTGCAAGCTGCATTCTGCCCGCCGGAGAACGCTACAAAACGCCTGCAACGGTGCAAAAAATCTATGATGCGGCGTTAGACAATCGACTAGAGCGATCGTCCACGATGGTGGCGCTGGGCGGTGGCGTGATTGGCGACATGACCGGATTCGCCGCGTCAACTTGGCTCCGAGGCATCAACGTTGTTCAGGTGCCCACAACTCTATTGGCAATGGTTGATGCGGCGATCGGAGGCAAAACCGGAGTCAATCATCCCAGAGGCAAAAACCTGATCGGTGCTTTTCATCAGCCGCGACTCGTGTTGATCGATCCGCAAGTTCTCAAAACTCTGCCCATGCGAGAGTTTCGCGCCGGACTTGCAGAAGTGATTAAATACGGCGTTATTTGGGATGCAGACCTGTTTGAGATGATGGAACGCGCCAACCGACTCGATCAACTTCGATACATTGATGATGGATTGCTGCAAGAGATTTTGACTCGATCGTGTCAGGCAAAAGCGCACGTCGTCAGCAAAGACGAAAAAGAATCGGGACTGCGCGAAATTCTCAACTATGGGCACACGATCGGGCACGCGGTCGAAAGTCTCACAGGCTATCGCGTCATCAATCACGGTGAAGGAGTCGCGATCGGAATGGTCGCCGCAGGTCAAATCGCAGTCGAAATGGGACTGTGGGATCAAGAAAGCTGCGATCGTCAACTTGCCTTAATTGAGAAAGCAGGGTTGCCGACTCGATTACCTGATGGGATGGACATCGAAGCCATTCTCACGGCGCTGCAACGCGACAAAAAAGTCCAGTCGGGAAAGGTGCGGTTTGTGTTGCCAACCGCGATCGGAGTTGCGATCACCACCGACCAAGTGACCTCCGATATGATTCGGAACGTGCTGCAAAAAATGTAATACAAATAGTCTGTTAAGGTTAACTCAGATCTTGCACCCGTCTATTCGCTGCGGTTCTGTCCCGCCCGTGAATGGAATTCCGGGCTAGCCTTGCGAAGTCCGTTGAAACGGACTGAACCTCAAACCCTCTCTCAGTCCCTTGAGTGGACTTCGCACCG
>Ga0209100_1002970_pt1 | contig 10013 bp, 10 predicted proteins | sample lystaG_FD_185480 | JGI IMG/M metagenome (GOLD analysis project Ga0209100, IMG submission 185480) | Glacier valley bacterial and archeal communities from Borup Fiord, Nunavut, Canada, to study Microbial Dark Matter (Phase II) -... | ecosystem: Environmental > Aquatic > Freshwater > Ice > Glacier ...
AAATGGTTGAAATAAGCGAGCTCTGAAAAATCAGAGCTCGCTTATTTTGGTTTATTTTTCTGAAATTAATGAAATGCAAGTCCAATCGTTGAGACACCGGTCGAAAGGTCGAGGAATAATCCAACCTTGTTACTTAAGTGGTATTCGGCTCCAACATGTAAATCAAGAAATAAAGGACTTACCTTATGGTATCCATCATAGTAATCGCGATCATAATTATCCCATCTTGTATTCACGATTGAAAATCCCAACGAACCTGCGAGGTAAAAGTCCCAGTCAGAACCTGCACCAACTGCATCGTCTAAATAGTATGTACCTTTTAAACCAATCGGAATAACAGTCTCCTTATAATAATATTTATCATTACGGTAGCTAACGAAAGATACAAAAGGGGCCAGGGTGAAATTATTGGCCACACCGAATTCATAATTGAGACTAAATACTGGAAGTGAATGTCCTTCATATCCATAATATCCCGAATATCCTCCAATACCCAAACCTAAATTTAAAGCATTTCCATGGCTGTCAGAATAATGTCTGTTCTGAGCTGACAAACTTGTTCCCAGTAAGGTGAACAGAAATAATAATGCAAAAGCTGTTGATTTCATTTTTTGAATTTTACTTAGTTATTTAATAATTGAACTTAATTGATTTATTTCCTTTTACCGTTTCCATGACCACGATCGCCTTTACCGCTGCTGCCTTTGTCATTCCGGTTTTCATTGCCGCGCCTGTCGTAGCTGTGATCACCACGCCGGTCATTTCTGTCAATGGAGCCACCACGTCCTCGGTTAACCTCATTGCTATGGCGATAATCTTTGCTGTTTTTCCATTTTCCAGGACGCTCACCTATATTTCTTTGAGATGGCCCACGGTATCCTTTTGCATAACGTGTTCTATAATCACGATGATTGTAGTAAGGAGTTCTGCCATGATAGTCCCGCATCACAACTTTGTATCCACCGTACAAATCATAGTTTCTGTAGCGGCTGGGAAGATACGATCTGCGCACCCATGATCTTCCTTCGTAATATATAAACATTGAGTTTGGAACATCATAATAGGCCTCTACATCTGGAAGGTAATAGTAATCGACATCAGAATAACCTACCGGACCCCAAGCCGGACCAATATTCACATTTACCGAAACCTGAGCCTGCGCTACACATGCGAAAAACAGAACTATTCCTAAAGCAGCTAATTTTAAAGCTTTCATTTCTTAATATTTACATCAACTTGTATGATGCAAAGATGGGCTCTTTATCCTTGAGAAGCGTTACACAATTTAATAAAAGAATTACATGATTCACACATTTTTGCGATGGGTTTCAAGAACAAGCTCCGCGTCGGAACCTGTTTTTTTAGTCAAAGCATCAGTTGTATTCATCTAAGGATTAACGCGTGTCCAAATATTTCGGTGGGTCAAGTCAATATTTGGAGATATCTTAATTCCCGAGGATTACTTCGCCATAGTATTTATCAACGCAATCCTTTGTTTCAGGCCTTTCACCGATTGTCTTTTGAAACAGATCTTTTGTTTGGGATTGTTCAAATTCCTTATCCCATCGGATGAACCTTCGTTTTATTAACGCGGTCCTTAATTGCTACATCAGCCTCAAAAATAACATGAATATCTTTAATGCTGTCAGCGGTAACATCTTCTTTTAAAACTTGTCCCGTACTTGTAAATGAGAGACGGAAAGATCCGAATCCATCCAATTTCACACTTTTCCCCTCCATCAACCATTTGGGCAACTGGTCGATCAGGTTTACGATGACATTATATACATCACCTGCAGAGAGTGAAGATACTTCCGACAAATCTTTGCTTAAATTTCGCAAATCACGCTTACCGGTTAATCGGGGTGAAGCGTACCATTTCTTTTCCCTGGTTTGAGGATTTGGTCTTTCAATGACATTAAAGTGCAGTGCCATGGTTCTTTTGTTTTTATTCGTTAATACTCAGATTTTATATAATTGGATAAAAAAATATACACCTATAATTTTCTGAGTCCGTTTGTATTCGTTCTTACATACGTATCTAAATGCTTGTGCATACGTATGCAAGTGCTCGTACATACGTATCTAAAAATTTGTACATACTGACATCCGATATCAAATATTTGTATATGAAAAATCATATATACCTAAGTAGAAAGCAATGGAATAAAGAACATCGGAAAATTGAATTCGACAGATTAAAATTAAACCACTTAATTGGAATTTGCAATACCCAGAAAGAGATATTTATTAATACCGTTAACTTTTCTGAAGATATTGGTAACTTTCGCTTACCCGATGAAGGGAATACCAAAACACCCCGCAATTTGTAAGATTGCGGGGTGTTGGAGTTTATTTTTTATTATCCTATTCAACGAATTTGAATACGATAAGTCATTCTTCCATCTTATTGATTCAAAAGCTTAAACAGCTCTTTCATGTCAGGAGATAAGATAACTTCAGTTCTGCGGTTTCCGGCACGTCCTTCAGCAGTTTCGTTAGATTGGACCGGGTGAAATTCACCTCTGCCAGATGAAGTGATACGGCTCGGATCAAAACCATTGTCCTTTGTCAGAAAACGAACAATCGAAGTAGCCCTCGAGGTACTGAGATCCCAGTTGTCTTTAAATATCTGGGTTTTAATCGGTACATTATCCGTATGACCTTCGATCACCACGGTGATATCTTTGGTACTGTTTAGCACCTGGGCAAGCGATTTAAGTGCTTCTTTTCCTTTAGGATCAACCACATCGCTACCCGATTTGAAAAGTAATTTTTCAGCAAGCGAAACATAGACCATTCCGTCTTTTGTATATACAGAAAGCTCATCAGTTTTGTAATTCATCAATGCATCAGCAATCGTGTTTTTAAGCTTTGTCATCACATCTTTCTGTGACTGAATCATATCCTGAAGCTTCTTTAACCGCTTTGCCTGATCAGCAATCGTCATTTGCGATTCAGTTGAAAGTGCCTTCAAATCGTTGTTGACCAACGCGTTTTCATTAAGCAATGATGCTTTCTGGTCATTAAGATCTTTTACCTTGTCGTTACAATCAGCCAGTTGACCATGCGTTTTTGTACTGTCAATCTGCAACAGATTAACCTTGGCTTCAGATGCCTTGAATTTTTTAGTTGCCACGCATGAGGTAAATAACATGCTAATAACTAATGATGAGAAAGCAAGGAAGTGAAATGTCTTTTTCATTGTGACTTTTATAAGTGAATATTTTGAACGACAAAGTTGAGCAGCTTTAAGTTGATATGTGTTACACAACTTTTAAATTAAATTACATGATTCACACATTTGGGAAGATTGGGAGAGGGGGAGAAAATCAGTAGAGACGCACGGGCGTGCGTCTAAATGTGTCTTGTCCTGAAATAGGTTTACAGAAAAAGTAAACCAAAATCAGGATTAATAAAATATAAGTCAGACTTCGGATCAAGCTTTCGGCTTCGGTCTCCGTTCTTCCGGCTTCTTATTCCGGTCTTCGGTCTTTCAGTTTCGGACTTCGGTCTCCCGACTTCCGACTTCTTTTTCCAGTCTTCGGACTTTCAGCTTCGATCGCCGGATTTATCAATTCTATCTTCAGGTTTTCCACTTCGGGTTCCGGGCTGCTCACTTCTATTTTAAGTTTTCCAACTTCAAGTTCCGGGCTTCTCACTTTTATCTTCACGCTACCTTCTTCTGTCTCCACACTTCCGACTTCTGTCTTCGGACTTCCGACTTCCGTCTCCAGTCTTCCGGCTTCTGCCTCCGGATTTGCCACTTCGATTTCCGGGTTTCCCACTAACTTTAGAATTTGAACTGAATAGGCGTTGGGAATGATTTTTTGTCCGTGTGTGTAGGCAAAGACCTTTGTGAACTCGGCACCAAAATAGAGTATGATAGCTGAATAGTAGACCCAGACAAGAATTAGAATGACCGAACCCGCCGCCCCGTAAACGGAAGCAATGTTATACCGTCCAAGGTAAAAACCAATTGCAAATTTGCCAATCATGAATAGAACGGCGGTGAAAGACGCACCGATAATGCAATCGCGAAGTGCTATTTTCCCATCGGGTAATGTTTTGAATATGACACTAAATAATAGTGTTATAATAACGAAGATCACACCCGTATTTATCACATAAAATAAAAATATGGAATCCTGTGGAAATATAACTGCCAGGCGCTTACTAAGCACATCAATTAAGGAATTCACAATTAAACCGACCAACAATAAAAATCCGACAGAGCCAATCATTGAGAACGACATCAGGCGGTTGTATAAATACTTGATTAATCCACGTTTTGGTTTTGCTTTAATCCCCCAGATATAATTGATTGAATCCTGAATTTCGGCAAATACACCGGATGCCCCGATTAGCAAAACGATGATTCCGATGGTTTGGGCAAAAGAATTGCTGTTCGAAAGTTCCACATTTTTAATTGTTTCCTGGATCTGGAGCGCAGCATCATTTCCGACAAGGCCGTTAATCTGTCCAAAAATCTCCCCCCTTACGGCATCGGCGCCAAAAAATATTCCGCTAAGAGACATAATGATGATTAACAATGGAGGCAAAGAGAATACAGTGTAGTATGACAACGCTGCACTGAGTTTGATGGCGTTGTCGTCTATAAATCCATTGAAGGTTTCTTTAAGGAGATATCCAATCTTTTTTATTGCACCCGGTATTTGCATCACATTAAAGCTTTAAATTTACTGATATGTCACTGTTCCAGGTTTTCCGATTTCGAAATCCCGAAGGCCGAAATCAGATGTCTGATAGGAGTTAGGTTTAAAAATATTTCGTCCATTTCCAGGAATTACCGGATAAAATGTGAGCGATATTTGAAATGCATTTAAAACGAGGTTCTCGTTTTTAACCAGCACGCCCAGACCAACCAGCGAATAAACTTTACTGTTTCTAAATCCGGATGTAGAATTTCCCAGCATGCCAAGTGTATAGGTAAGAAAAGGGCCAAAACGGAAACCGACAAAATTCCATGGAGCATAGGATTGTGTTTGAATCGATATTAAAAGGCGCCTGGTTCCTGATAATCCCAAACTGTTAAACCCATCCAGTCCATATCCTTCGTTAATTGTCAGACTGTCGTACGAAAACCTGTTTAGCCCAATTGTAAGCTGTGGTTTTACGAATTGTCTGAATTTCCATTTCCCGATTTCCCGTAATGAAGTAAAGTATATAAGATTAGCCGATATAACTCCCTGCTCTGCCTGTGATCCACGAAAGAAAGTTCCATATTCGAGGTTCGAAGCCAGGTAACCCAATGAATTATAACCACCAAATGAAATACGTGTTCCTAAATATAACCTGCCGGCGTTATTTTTCACCTGGTATCCCACTGTCAGATTAATCACCTTCCCAATGGGGATATCCTCTGTAATTCCAAACTTAAAGACATAATTATCCCGAACATACCTTCGAGCTGATATCCCTGCGCTTGCAAGGTAAAAGTCCTCATCCGAAAACATATGTTGTGGATCTACCAGTTCAGATGGCCTTTCGAGGTAACGAATTCTTAAAAAACGGGCAGCCGAAATAAAATTGGTTGTACGCGTGTATTCAGTATTTCCTCCGAATAACCGTATGGCGCTTCCACCCCAAAAATCCTGTAAATTATACTTAAATCGTTGCGGAATAAAAAGCGAATCGGTTGAGCGAATGGAATCGTTGCGAAATTGTTGTGCAAGATAGACACCTGCTGCCCATCTTGCAAATGGTGAAAAAAACGGACGGTCAAAGGATAAACCTCTTGTGTAATTCTTACCTCCCAGGATATCAAAATGGATATTTGTACGGATGTAGGTATTTCTGATATTCGGAATCGTATAATTTGTATTCAAGTAGTTACTGTGTTCATCATAGTTCCGGGTATAAACATTTCTGAATTCATGGCCAAGTCCTAAAAAGTTTTTATCGGCCAAATCAATGGTGATACCCGAAGTGGAAGCTGAACCACCGGGAATGATGCTCCAAATGTCTAAAACACGAATAAAAATATCAACAGAATCGGATTTGGTTGCTGTCGTTTTAACGAAAAATGAAACATCACGAATATATTCCCTCGTACGTACCAAACGCTCGGATTCTTTAACAAGTAATGAATCAAACACTTGGTTTTGACTAATCAGCAGCAGGTTCCGGATGGCAATTGGCAATGATTTTACATGCAGGTTATTCCCGGTTTTTGAAATGAAATTTTGTTGCGCTTCAATGGTGTCGCCAATTGAAAAACCAAACGGATCAAGTGTTTCAATGTTAATATGCCTGATTATTTTTCCTTCAAACGCACTGTATGGGTGATAAATCAGTCTCTTTTTATGTTTTCGCTTGCCCGATGAAGTGGTTTTTACAGGCTTAAATAATGCGCCATACACCAACTTAGTAATCTTACTTCGTTTCGAATAAGTTTCAATTTTCTTATAAAGAATGGTTGTGTCTTTTTTTGCAGGAGTTTGCTGTGCAAATGCAAAATCACTTATTAAAACAGGAATAAGAAAAAAGAGGATTATATTTTTGAACCACATTTGCATCTGCCATTTTTGAATATTTTGAAGTTGCCCGTTTTTAATTCTATTGTTTTGATGTATCACGCAAATAATCTGCATTTTAAATTACCCCTTCGTAATAAACGGAGTTAGATGGCGGTTAAATTCATCGGGTTGCTCAAGATTCGACAGATGTCCGGCGTTATCAATTGTACCGAATTCTGAATTTGCAATATTTCTATTTAAAAATTCAGCCTGTACTATTGGGGTAACAGTATCTTCTCCGCCACAAAGGACTAAAACAGGGATCAATATTTGGTTTAATGTTGAACACATTTCAGGGCGCTGGGCCAGGGCATTTAATGTTCCCATAATTGTGATGGGTGAAGTTGTGAGAATGATGTTTCGTATTTTCTTAACCAATTCTTTTTTAGTATTCAATGAATCAGCGCAGAAAACGTTTTTGACAAAAGCATCTGCAAAAGATGTTAATCCTTCCGCATTAATCTGATCGATCGTTTTATATCGCTTTTCCTTCCCTTCTGGCGAATCGGCAATGCATTGGGTATCGCTTAACACGATTGCCTCAAACCTTTCAGGATAACGATTTACAGCATTCAATAAAATATATCCGCCCATTGATAAACCACAGGCAACAGCCTTTTTAATCTGCAAAACATCCATCAGTTCAATTAAATCATCAGCGAATAAACTGATACTCAAATTTTCTTCCCCGACAGTAGATTTGCCAAACCCACGAATATCGTAAGCAAGTACGCGATGCGTGTGTTTCAGAAATTCCATTTGAGGCTGCCACGATGATTTATCAAAAGGAAATCCATGAATAAATATGATTGGAACATCACCGGTTCCAAAATCATCGCAACAAATTGTAACTCCTTTTAGGTTAATGTTTATATCTTTTCCCTGTGGTTGTATCGTTTCCATACCCGAAGTTTTTACTTGTTAAACCTGTAAAAATTATTTTTTCTCATCAATTAATTTCAGTGCTCAACGTTTTTTTTCTTCTGCATCAAGCCGCTTTCTTTCCTCTTCCTTTGCTTTCTTCTTAAAATATCCCCTTAAAAGGAAATTGTGTTTGAGTGCCTCCATGTTTTCATCCAATCCTTTGGAACTACTTTTAAGATTCATAAGGGTCGTATCAATATTTTGCGAAGTGACTGTATCACGTAATAAACGGCCTATTGTACCATTTCCGTTGTTCATGTTCACCATGATATCTTCAAGCTGTTTCGTCGAAGCCCGGGCATTATCTGTAGTTGCCTGAACACTCTTCATGACGGCAGATATATCATCTTTCGTTGACCCGATCATTCCCTTCATATCACTGGAAGCATTCTGAAAATTCCCGATAGTCTGATTGATATTTTCGGCAATGATTGTATCGTGTATCAACCGGCCAAGTGTACCACGACCGCTGTTTATTTTAAGCATCACTTCTGCAAGTTGTTGCGTAATAACTTCGGCATGACTTGCACTTACCTGCAAACTTGCAATGATAGCGTCTGTTTCAACCGGCTCGGTAGATGAAAGCAATTTATCATCCTCGGCTAAAGCCGCATCAGCACTTCCCTGCGAAATAATTAATAGGCGATCGCCAATAAGTCCTTCAGAACCAACGGACACTTTACAATCGGATTTAATAAACTGCTTGATTTCTTTCCTGATCATCATATCCACCATTACGGTAGATCCGTTAATGATGCTGATTTTATCGACAGTTCCTACATTGATCCCCGAGAAACGGATATTATTTCCTACCTGCAACCCGCTGACATTATAAAAAGTCGTAGAGAGTTTAAAAACAGGATTAAACAGGTTTTTCTGTTTCCCGATAATAAATATAGCAATTACAAAAAGAGCCAATCCTCCTGCAACAAACAGACCTAATCTTATTTTAAAGTTTTGAGAATGGTTATCCATTTTTTTAAAGGTTTTTATTGTGATTATTAAGGTGGGTTCTATTTCGCATATCCACCCTATTTTGCTTTTAAAATTGTGATTACTTAAAAAATGATTTGATTAATTCGTCCTCTGACTTCTCAAATTCATCTAATTTCCCTTCAAGATAAACCTCACCGTCTTGCAACATAATAACACGGTTGGCAGTAGCCCGGACACACTCCATATCATGTGTGATAATAATGGAAGATGTTTTATATTTTTTCTGAACATCATTAATGAGTGCGCTAATTTCATCGGAAGTTACCGGGTCAAGCCCGGTTGTGGGTTCATCATAAAGCATTATCAGCGGATCGACAACAATAGTTCGAGCCAGGCTAATTCGCTTACGCATACCACCTGAAAGTTGTGAAGGCATTTTATTTAAGGCATCTGATAAACCAACATTTTCCAAAACCTCTTTAATTTTTTCATCCATCTCTTTTTTAGAAAGATTCTTCCGTATTCTTTTCAATGGAAATTCCAGATTTTCCTTTACTGTCATTGAATCATACAAAGCACCACTCTGAAAAAGAAACCCTATTTTCTGTCTCAGTTCTCCTAAGCCATCGCTTCCCAGTTTACTCACATCTTCGCCAAGCACCTTTATTAATCCATTGTCAGCATTTAACAAACGAACGATACATTTGATCAGGACAGATTTTCCTGAGCCGGATTTTCCCAGCACCACCAGGTTTTCACCATTAAAAAGTTGTAACTTCACACCTTTTAATACCGTCTGTTTGCCAAATGATTTCTGAAGATTACTTATTTCGATAACCGGTTCTTTGCTTATCGGCTTCAATAAAACTTTACCTGAATTTTCTGTTTGACTTGTATTCATAATACCAGCATATCAGTAATTTGTACAGCAACCATATCCACAATCAGGACAAGGAGGGATGCCAATACCACAGCAGAATTGGCAGCAATACCTACACTTTCGGTTCCGCGCCCGGCGTTGTATCCTTTATAGCATCCAACTATTCCGATCACTGCCCCAAAAAAGAATGTTTTTATTATAGCTGGTATCAAATCAATAAACCAGATGCTGCTAAACGCCTGTGCGAAAAACAGCGACAATGTAACATCGCCTTTTATGTTTGCACCTGCCCAGCTTCCCAATATACCAAATCCATCAGCATATAAAACCAATAACGGAATCATAAGCGTGGCGGCCAATACACGTGTAACGACGAGGAATTTCATAGGGTTTGTGGAAGAAACTTCCATCGCATCAATTTGTTCTGTCACTTTCATTGATCCCAATTCGGCACCCATGCCAGAACCAATTTTTCCCGCGCATATCAAAGCAGTGATAACCGGACCCATTTCCCTTATAAGCGAAACTGCGACCATTCCGGGAAGCATTGATACTGCACCGAAATCGACAAGTACCGGGCGCGATTGAAGCGTCAGCACCAATCCCATAATGGCTCCGGTGACCGAAATAAGCGGTAAGGTTTTATATCCGATTTGAAAACACTGGTGCAGAAATTCTTTAAATTCGAAGTTGCGCGAAAATGTTTCTTTGGTCATACGGGTCATAAACAAGAT
>Ga0209100_1002972_pt1 | contig 10007 bp, 10 predicted proteins | sample lystaG_FD_185480 | JGI IMG/M metagenome (GOLD analysis project Ga0209100, IMG submission 185480) | Glacier valley bacterial and archeal communities from Borup Fiord, Nunavut, Canada, to study Microbial Dark Matter (Phase II) -... | ecosystem: Environmental > Aquatic > Freshwater > Ice > Glacier ...
TATATTGATATTTGAATTTCTGGATTTGTCAGTCAAAGACAATCTGAAATATTATATTACAGCGGTTGCTGTGATCCTTTTGTATTTTATCGGGACTCCTGAAATAACGGCAGTTGTCATTGCCATTACACTGTTGGCCTGCACAGTATGCGGGATCCTTTTCCTGCAGAGAATGGAGAGTTACAAGAAGCAGATCTTGTTGCAGAAACAGACCGTTGATGACCTTACATCTAAGCTGTCCGACAACAAAAGACTCATAAAGACGCTCCGGTATTCCGCATCCCTTGAGGAGAGAAACCGTCTGGCCGCACGAATTCACGACAAGGTAGGGCACGGTATTTCCGGAAGCATTATCATGCTGGAAGCATCGCTGCTTATCATGAAAAAGGATCCCGATAAAGCGCAGGCCGCGGTTGAAAAGGCCGTTGCCAATCTGCGTGAGGGGGTCGATGACATTCGCATGTCGCTCAGGGAAGAGCGGCCGGAGCGAAGTGAACTGGGCCTTAACGAGATCAAAAAAGTTCTCGAAGAATTTGAAACCGCCTATTCGATGCAGACTGTCCTTAAGCAAAACGGAAGACTGGAACTGATCAGCGGCGAGATATGGGCCTGCATCCATGACAACTTGAACGAGGCCCTAACCAATGCGCTCAAGCATTCCGGCGCCGCTTGTTTTACCCTGGAAATCTCGGTGATGAATAAAATTGCCAAGGTCGAATATAGAGATAACGGAAAAAAGGACGGGTCTTTTGAAAAAGGACTGGGACTTGAGGCGATTGAGGAGCGGACGATCAAGGCCAACGGGCGATGCTTTTTTGCAAAAACAGAGACCGGCTTTATGATCACGAATATTTTTACCGTCTGAAGAAAATTCCGCCTTAAAAAGGAGAAAACCATGATTCGAATAATTCTTGCCGATGATGATTCCATTGTTCGCGAAGGACTTAAGATGATCCTTGAGACGCAGCCCGACATCGAACTGGTCGGATCGGCTTCGGACGGGAAGGAAGCAGTGGAACTTTGCAGGGAACTCAGGCCGGACGTCGTCCTTCTGGATATCAGGATGCCGATTGTCGACGGGATTGACGCGGCGGCGATGATTCTTCAGGAGAAGCTGTCCAAGCCGCTGCTCCTGACCACTTTTGACGAAAGCGACCTGATCATGCGCGCGCTTAAAGCCGGTGTCTTTGGATACATCCTCAAAAATAGTCCGGCCGACCGGATATTATCGGCCGTAAGGACTGTCTCGACAGGCGGCACTGTTTTTCAACAGGACATTCTGGCCTACATACGCGAAAAGCTCGCTAGGAATACGACGAAAAACGGAATATTCGAGATTATGTCCGCAAGGGAAATGGAAGTTGTGGAACTCATAGCCGAAGGGCTGTCCAACAAAGAAATCAGCGCCCGGTTATTCATATCCGACGGAACCGTCCGAAATCACATCAGCACAATAATGGAAAAGACAGGGCTTGAGCACAGAACGCAGATTGCCGTTAAGTATTTGAATCGGTAGGAGAGACGGCATTGTAACTCAATTTATATTCAGCTGCTTTGACAGTGCTTCTTGTAAAACGCTCGAAAAATTGACGTGATTCTTTTCTGCGACGGTGTTCATCCAGGCGGGGATAGTCACGTTTTTGCGAACGGCTTTATCTCCATGCTTTTCAGCGTAACTGTCCATGTCAAGCATGATTACGCTGATGATTTCGCCGGGTTCTTCGGCAACGAAAGCAGAGAGTGGAGAGGCTTTAGGCACTGGATTACCCTGCTCAAGTTCATCAAGAACCCAACCGCTTGCTGCATCGATTGCCATCTCAATAGCTTCCGCTAAGTTGCTGCCTTGTGATACGCATCCCGGTAAATCGGGGACTGAAACAGTATAACCTTCCTGTTCTTCACACGGATAAAAACGTGCTGCATAAACTAATTTCATATTCCTCACCTCTTACTATAAACATAATGCGCATTGTGCGCACTGTCAATTGCTGCTCCAGCGGATGCATATTCTGATGCTGTTTTGTATTACTATTTCAAATATTTGCGGTGTTTATATAGAATAGCATAGCCTGTTTGGAATGTGAAAATATTTGTTATATTATAAAAATAACGATATACTTGCGATATGAATAGTGGCCGCTGCGAGAGGAGATTCTCAATGAAGATAGTCAAAAGGGTTGTGGCTTTAATACTCGTTATCATACTTCTGGGTGCTATTGCCTGGGGGACCATGGAATTGGCCTCGTATGTCAACACGGCCAGCTTGACTTACGGTGGGAGTACCTAAGACACAGGATGATAATTTCCTGTCGTTTGAATTGAGCGGTAGACGGTAGTCACAAGACATGACATGATAATTCATATAAAATTAGATGGTCAAACTCTATTGTGAAACAAGTTCTAAAAGACAATAATAAAAGAGAATAATAAAAAGATAGCCATTAAGAATATACCAGAGACAGATTCAAAGGAAAGCCGGTGTTTAAATGAAAAGCTATAAAGATAAGTATTTGCTGGTTGGGGCTGATTTTGCAGGATTTCCGCTGAAGGACGTTGTTGTCAAATATCTTGAAGGCAAGGGCTGGAAGATTACGGATATCGGAGTCAAGTCGGCTGACGAAGAGGATCCGGAAATGTTTCACAGGATTGGTCTGAAAGTTGGTGCGAAAATAACGGAAAAGGAATTTGACAGAGCCCTGCTGTTTTGCGGAACAGGTATGGGGATTCATATTGCAGCGAGCAAATGCCCCGGTGTGCATGCGGGTGTTGTAGAAAGTGTTCCCGCGGCGCTTCGGGCCATTACCGGAAACGGCGTGAATGTCCTTGCGATGGGCGCTTTCTATGTAGCTCCGCAGATGGGAAAAGACATTGCCGATGCTTTTCTGTATAACGATTTGGGCAGCGGTTATGAATGGTGGCCTAATTTCTATGAGTTCCATAAACTGGCCTGCGATGAACTTGATGCTTTTGATTATGAAAAATTCAAGAATAATGGCTTTGAAGTAAATAGATTGGGAGATGTCGACATCGCATTAGTCGATAAGCCGGAAGATCGTATGTCCTGCTAATTCTTTATATACGGTAAACCCGTGCGACAGGTACATCGACAGCGGCCCGTGATAGTTGTGCTCGTCTGTGCCGGAGGCTGTCGTGGGGTACGCTTCAATAACGGTCATTCCGTCTTCTGCCAGTTCACGGCAGGCGAAGTCGAGCAGCTGGCCGGCGATTCCTTTTTGGCGGTATCCTTGTGCTACGGTGAAGCAGACGATGGCTGCGATATTTGGGGATTCTGCTTCGAGAGGTGATTTTCCCGTATCGTCGGGATGCTCTGCCGCGAGGAATTCCGGATAGAAGGTCTTGATTCCGGGAAGAAGATCTTTTTGATCGTAGTGGCACCAGGCGATGGGAAGTCCGTCAGCGTAGGCGAGTAAGCCTCTTAGTTTGCCGGCGAGGATCATCTCCCTGGCCTGGGCTTTGTTCTGTGCTCCTGTTCGTGCTTCCCACTCTTGGGCAGACGTTGCATGATAAAAGCAGCAGTAGCAGTCGCAGCCCCATTCCGGGTGATCGGCAAATGCGATTTCATCAAAGAACCTGAAGAAGTCTTCGACCAGGGCGGGGGACATTTTATTGATTTGAATATCCATGCAGGTTACCTCTATTTATCTGGAAGGGAATCAGTATCTTCGGCAGGTGAAAGTTTTTGTTTCATGTCGAGGGCATATAATTTTCTTGTCCCAAATTGTATTAAAAAAATCAGTGCGAACAATAGAAGTGAGCGTGATGCTGTTCCGAGACCGGCGGTCGATATCGAGATGTCTGTACCGATGCGTCTTGCCCGGTCTTGTGAGAAAGGTCTTTATAAATGACGGAATTGGTTTGTTTTTCTGAATATTTGAAGGCTGCCAGTGAGACAACTATGATCACCAAGCCAACACAGGCAAGAGCTATGAGGATGAATCTGATGATTTTGGATGCTTTCACGGGCGTTCCTGCTTTCCTTTAATTTTGGGTTGTTGCATAAAGGGTGTGGTCATGGTGGGGCGGTCAAAATACATGATACGGTTTCCTATTTTCGCAGCTTCAGTTCTATGTTGCTGGCTTTAGCTCGTGCTTCTATCAACCGGACAATTTTTTCGATTTTCTCTTTTGGCGTGATGTCTTGTGGTGCTATTTTCTCCTGTATTTCGTTCATGATTTCGCGCAGGTCTGGAAGGGACAGCAAATTCACGGCAGTACAGTAATAGCCTTTACGCCGGCCGTCGTTATAGGTGCTTATCAGGACTTCGAGGATTTCAATTTTTTCCTGGAGGTCTGTCATATATGGCTCCACGCCGTCCGTTTTCGCTTTTTCAAAATCAGTGATGACATTGCGATAGGTTATAAATGAATCAACATTACCGGCGTGCCTGTATCTTTCGCAGGGATAAGATGAACACTCGAAACAATATTTCACGCTTCCGTGCTTTTTGCTGCAGGTAATGACAGCACAGGAAGGATGCTTGCGGTGAAAGTCCGGGCCGCCGCACCCGGGACATTTTGATTCGCCCTGCGTCTGGTAACGTGGACACAGACCGCAGTTGAGGCCGCACAAAGAAAATTGCGGGGTAGATCTTTTATATTCTTCCATATGCTTATTCCCCTTGCATATTCCTCTTATCAGTTGGATATTCTTTCTTTATAGTAACATATGTGAAGTATATTGTGCATATGCGATTAATTGTTTGATAATATAGCTTCTGAAATTGTGAAGAATTGGATGATAAGTCTTAAACGGAGGATCTGATATGACCATGTCTTGCAGTCGATCAGCGACCTTACGGCCACGGGAGCGCCGGACAGGGTTCTGCTTAGCAGGATTACACTCGCGTATGCACTGTGCTCCATTACTTTTGCTGTCTGCGCTTATCTGTACCTGCGAAAGTCCGTGCCCGGCGTCGCAAGGGTAGGAATGATCACCTTTATTGCCATGCATCTAGTGTCTCTTTCCTATGGATGGTTTTCGCAGGGTCTGCCCGGTGCGGACAGCTCTTATCACATAAAAATAAATAAAAGTGTGATTTTCATCACGAAATACCCTATATTTATGTGATTTACCTGCTTGATTTCCTTCGGCCTCTCACACATAATGAAATAAAAGTGTGATAATAATCACACAAACATCTATAAAAGTGTGATTTCCGATGAGAGAGGTGTTCTATGCAACGGTTGATAATGAATGACTTAATCAAATGGAAGGAATCCAAATACCGTAAGCCGCTTATTGTAAAAGGCGTTCGACAGGTAGGCAAAACCTGGATTCTGAAGGAATTCGGGAAGTTGTATTATCGGAACACCGCTTACTTCAACTTTGATGAGCACGTAGAATACAAGCAGTTCTTTGAAACGACGAAGGATGTGAACCGTATTCTTCAGAATTTAATGCTCGCCGGCAGTGAGAAGATTTTGCCCGGGGAAACTCTGATTATTTTCGATGAGATACAGGATTGCCCTGATGTTCTGAACAGCATGAAATATTTCTGCGAAAATGCGCCCGAATATCATGTTGTTTGTGCGGGCTCGCTTCTCGGAATCGCCCTTGCAAAGCCATCTTCCTTTCCGGTTGGGAAGGTTGATTTTTTACAGGTCAATCCGATGTCTTTTACGGAGTTTTTACTGGCAAACGGGGACGGGAATCTTGTGAATTATTTGGATCATGTTGATAAAATCGAGGCCGTTCCCGATGCTTTTGCCAATCCTCTGTATGAGAAACTTAAAATGTATTATGTAACCGGCGGCATGCCCGAATCGGTTAAAATGTGGACGCAGGAACGCGATACGGAGCAAATCCAAACGGTGCTTTTCAACATCCTGCGAGCATATGAAAGTGATTTTGCAAAGCATCCTGATACCAAAGACTTCCCCAAAATTTCCCTGGTGTGGAAGTCCATTCCGTCTCAGCATGCCAGGGAAAACAAAAAATTCATATATAAAACTGTCAAAGAAGGCGCCAGGGCCAGAGAATACGAGGATGCCCTGCAGTGGCTTGTTGACGCTGGTCTGGTCAGCAAAATTTATTGCAGCACTGCACCGGGGCTGCCCATTTCCGCATATGATGATTTATCATCATTCAAACTATATCTTGTTGATGTAGGATTGCTTCGCCGCTTGTCCCTCCTTGCCCCATCCGCTTTTGCAGAAGGTAATCGACTGTTTGTAGAATTTAAAGGAGCACTGACTGAAAACTATGTTTTGCAGGCACTTATAAATCAGGTTGAGGCTCTGCCGCGCTACTGGACTCTGGTGAATCCCCCGTATGAAGTCGATTTTCTCATACAGAGGGAGAACGATATTTTTCCTATCGAGGTAAAAGCGGAGAGTAATGTGGAAAGTAAAAGCCTCAAAAAGTTTAAAGAAAAGTATGGTGATAAAGTAAAACTTCGGATTCGTTTCTCTCTCAGAAATTTGGCGCTTGATGGAGATTTGCTCAACATTCCATTGTATATGGCTGATTATGCCGATAAATTGATTGGCATTTCACTAAAAGAATCCGTTTGAGCTAATGATTTTATCAAGCAGCATACCGTGTTACAATATGCTTAAGACAGCAAGATAATAAAAGTACAAAAGGAGAAAATATACCATACAGCAATAAGATATAGCATCATGTGAAAGCAGCAAATATGGAGGTACTCACATGAGAACTTTTGACTATGCTTCTTTTGAGACAACGCCCATACCTGGTGAAGTTAAGATGTATTTGTCTTTGATCAAAGAGTATAAGGGCAAGCTGCAGGATATATATATGCGTAAGCCCGGTACGCTGAGTACACTGATTCATTATGCAGCGCTGAGAGGTGCGGCGTCGTCGAATCGCATGGAAGGTATTTCGACTTCGGACAGACGCCTTGAGCCTTTGCTGGACGGTCGGGTCAAGCCTGTCGGCAGAGCCGAGAAGGAGATTCTCGGCTATAAATTCTGTCTGGACCTGATGCGCAAAAATCACGAGAAGTTTACATTTACTCCCGGGTATATTCTTCGGCTGCATAAGCACTTGTATCGGTATGCCCCGACGGTAACGAGCGGGCTATACAAAAGTATGGATACAGTGAATAACGCGATCAGCGTTGAATGCGGTGACGGCGGTGATACCGGACATGGGATTAAAGAGACATTGAATGATGAGATTATCCGTCCTTCCTGTGGAAAAAAATTCGATTTTGTTCCGGTTTCTGCTCTTGATACAGAGCAGGCGGTACGGGATCTATGTGATGCATACAATCTCGCCATGGAGAGAAACGCAGTGTCTTCTTTGATCCTGAGCACACAGTTTGTGATGGATTTCCTGTGCATTCAGCCTTTTTATGAGGGGAACGGAAGGATGAGCCGGCTGCTTTTACTTATGCTCATGTACCAGAACGACTACAGGTCAGTTAAGTGCATAAGTTTAGAGGAAATGATGGAAAAAACCAAAGACAGCTACTGCGAAGCACTTCGCGCCAGTACGATAAATTGGCAGGATGGAACAAATGATCCCTGGCCGTTTATCTCCTATATGCTTGGTATTACTCTGGCAGCCTATCGTGAACTTGAGAACCGGTTTATCTGATCGGCGCTGCCGGAAATTTTGCAGACGGCGTGCAGATATACCAGGAAGCCCGCGTATCTACATTGATTACGGTGACTTTTGTAAAGCACGGATTCCCTTCGTCCATACAGGATGTCATCTCTTTTTCGGCCACTTCTATAAAGCGAAAATAATCTCCCCGCTCCAGCCATTCGATGATCGTGGTTAACAGGGATCGATTCGCGTTGTAGTCGTGTATGATCACTTTTTCTTTTGTAACTCTGCTCATTTCGGCATACATAAGACGTCTTTGCTCTGGCTGTAGACCATGGGCTACGTAAGATGCGATGGAGATATCAAATTCCTTGTCCTTGTAGGGCAGTGTCTGCAGAACATTGGCCTGGATAAATCGGATCGATGTATTTTCTGATTTCTTCCTGGCAGCCTGCAGCATCTTTTCTGCGGGATCAACACCTGTTACTGACAGCCCCTTTTCATGGAGGACAAAACAGAGCGCGCCGGTTCCGCATCCGACATCAAGGATGGTTCGATAGGACTGTATGTCCAGTTCTGTACCGGCTCTCTCGATGATTTTTTCGAATCGTTTTCTCTGCATATTGAAGAATAAGGCATAGACGGGTGCGATTAAGTTGAATACAGATCCCTTAGGTTTTTTTGACATGAATAATCACCCTTTCCTAATTCTTTTTACGTCTATTATATCGTGTTCCCGTTATAGAATCCCTGTTGGCGTATACATCATGTTTTTCAATCAAATTTTTGTTGAAATTGTGAACGAATGTGTCTATAATGCGAACATAACATGTACTAAATCACGCAATAACCCATTGTTTTTCTCGCATTTCGTATGAAATCAGAAATTCACTATGAATTCAGCCGTATCAGGATAGGGGGGCGTGTATGAAAAAGGTAATGAGTCGTTCGTTTTCAGACTTGAGAACAAGACGCGGTTTTACACTTGTTGAGACGATTCTGGCTATTGCACTTCTTGTCATTCTTTCTGCTATTGCGATTCCGAATATATATGGATATGTTACCCGTGCACAAAAAGGTGCTGATACGGTTGAACTATCCAATCTTAATAATGCGACAGCGCTGTATGCGACCGATGAAAAAAAATCGACGTCGGAAGTGTTCGCATTCGCTGGATCTGATTCTTCCAAAATTGATCTGTTAGTCTCAAAAGGATACTTATCTGCAATTCCTGTTCCGAAGGAGAAGGGATCGAATTTTGTATTTGTACCCATTACCGGTACGTGGATTTTGTCCGAAGGTAAGGCAGCGGCATCAGACGAAACAGCTGAAGAAACATCAGCGGCTGCAGAGACAACAATCTCGAATGTGCTGTATCAAAGCGACTTCAGTTCGCTGGATAAAATTGACATTATTAAGGGTAGCTGGCAAGTCATTAACGGTATTTTGTCTCCCTCAAAAGCCGGTGAAAACAGGGCGATCCTGTCGGGAACCAACGGTACGGACTATGGTATTTCCCTGACGGCTTCTTTAACAGGCGGCAAGGCAGGATCTGCAGGTTACGGAATTTATTACCGCGCGTCAGGTGACGGCGCAGATATTTCAGGATATAGTTTTCAGTATGACCCCGGGGCCGGCAATCGCTTTGTCGTAAAGAAGGTTACCGACGGCAAGGAAGAAAAATCATTCCAGATGGTCCGTATGACGGATGTTATGGGAAAAGATTTTGACATTACGGCAGAACATGACATTCAAATCAGTGTGACCGGAGACCAGCACATTATTACCGTAGATGGAGTGCAGGTGATGAAATTCTCCGATAGTACCTACACCGAAGGCAGTGTCGGGGTACGCTCCTGGAGTAATTCCAATGTGCAGATCAGCGATGTAACAGTCGAAAAACAGTAGAAGCAGTCACTGAAGATGAAGCCTTGCTTCAGAATTGCCTCAATATCAGCTAACCTTTCACTCAAACATGACTTCGCTTTGCCCCATACATTTATCTGAGCCTGTCATAATAAAAACATGCAGGCGAGCAAGCGAGAATGCAGCCGAGCGAGTGAGCTTGTATGGATATAAGAGACAGACTTTTCTTCATTTACTCCTCTAAATTTACCCCTCTAATAAAAAGACCGTCCAAACCCTCCGGACGGTCTTTTATTTGCCGTTTTGCGTTTTGGCAGTATTATGTAATCAGGTGAGGCTTACATAGGAGGGCTTTATAATGCGCACGCCCGGCAGTCGGCTCTGTCTTTTTGGTGAGGTTCTTATTCTGACCGGCAGTATTCTGCTGCAGGTGAGTTGTTCTGCAAAAGAGAGGCCGTCTGATACAGTGCCGGTGCAGTCATCGTCGGCTGAAGAGCAAGAAAAGACGAATGCTGCAGCCCCGCAGAACACAGCCCCGCAGAACTCAGCGGGTGCGGTGACACAGACTACTCAATCCGGTGAAGAATCAGCACCGCTTTCCCAT
>Ga0209100_1002981_pt1 | contig 9987 bp, 5 predicted proteins | sample lystaG_FD_185480 | JGI IMG/M metagenome (GOLD analysis project Ga0209100, IMG submission 185480) | Glacier valley bacterial and archeal communities from Borup Fiord, Nunavut, Canada, to study Microbial Dark Matter (Phase II) -... | ecosystem: Environmental > Aquatic > Freshwater > Ice > Glacier ...
GGGTGTGGGAACGGCGTTCCTGGCGTTGTTGGGGTGGTTCGAGGGCACGGGCAAACGGCGGTGGGCGCTGGGCGCGCTGTATGTGGTCGGCATCGTCATGGCCGCCGGCTCGCGCGGTGACGCGGCCATCTTCGCAGCGGGCGCCACTATCGTCGCGTCGATTCTTACAGTGGTTCGCCGTCGGGAGTGGTTCCTTCGGGCGATCCTCCCGTTGGCCGGACTGGCCGTTGTCGTGGCGCTTCTCCTCACCTCCAGGCAGGCAGGGATAGGCGTAAGCGGGTTCGCGGGCGGCGAGCCGGCCGTGGTCCCTGGTGCGGCGGAAACGGCGACGGAGCCCATTGCCGGCATAGCGCTGCTGGCATATAACTTCTTGACGCTGCCGTACTTGTGGACGGGAGTATGGGGGACGTGGGCGCTTGGCTGGTTTGACACTGAGCTGCCCGCGATCGTTCCGTGGGCGGCGGTCTCCGCCTTCGTCGTGGTCGGCTTCGCCGGACTGGGGCTGCTCACCAAGCGCAAGGCCGTGGCCGTCGCGGGTGTACTCGCGGTACTCATCGCGCTACCGGTGTATGTGCTGACGGCTGGAGGCGATGTCGTCGGAAGCCAACTCCAGCCGCGCTATCTTCTCCCGCTCATCGTGTTGTTTGCTCTCGTTCTTGTGACCGCGCCTCAGGGTGGGCGAACAGTGCGCTTTACCCGCACTCAGATGGTGGCCGTTTTGGGGGCCCTCGCGATTGCCAATACGGCGGCGCTGCACGCGAATATGCGCCGGTACATTTCGGGACCAGACTCGTTGCACTTTAACCTTGGCCGGGGCGTTGAGTGGTGGTGGGCGGGGCTACACCTAGGTCCTATGACGCTCTGGCTTATCGGTTCGGCGTCCTTCGTAGCCCTGCTCGCGGTGCTGTGGCCGGAGCTCAGGCGTAAAGTTGTCGCTTCCTGAAACGACGCCGCCTGTGGCCAGTTCACCGCATACTGTGTCATCAGTCGAAACCCCGCCCCCCTTCGAGTGTTCAAGGAGTCTCTGTGGCTACGCTGCTCAGCAAAGCCGGTCTGCGTCGGCTCATCGGTCGTCTCCGGTGGATCCATGCCGCTCCGCTGTTAGCGGTGCTGACTCTCACGGCCTGGGCCTTCGCGTCTCCAGTGGGCGCGGCTCCTGACGACGACTACCACTTGGCGAGTGCCTGGTGTGCGGTTGGCGGCAGCGACGCATGCACTGAGGGCACCGAGGATGGCACCCGGGTGGTGTCGGTCGCATTCGATACCACAACCTGTTTTGCCCAAGAGGCGACCAGGAGCGCAGCCTGTCAGGACACCGCCGGGCTAGCGCTCGACGGGCCCACAGTGGAGACCAACCGCGGCAACTTTTCGCATAAGTACCCGGCGATCTATTACGGCACGATGCGCCTGTTCGCTGGTGAGGATCTTGTTCATAGTGCGTTGGTGATGCGGGTGGTGAACCTGGGTCTTTTTGTGGGTTTGGCCACGGCTCTGGCGGTGTTGCTTCCTGCGTCGCGGAGGCAGACGCTGTTGTGGGGTTGGCTCGTGTCTTTGGTGCCGTTGGGCTTCTTCCTCATTCCGTCGAATAACCCGAGTGGTTGGGCGATTACGGGTGTGGGAACGGCGTTCCTGGCGTTGTTGGGATGGTTTGAGGGTTCGGGTAAACGGCGATGGGCGTTGGGGGCCTTGTATGTCGTCGGAATCGTCATGGCGGCCGGCGCGAGGGACGATGCGGCCATCTACGCGGCGGGCGCGACGATTGTGGCCGGTTTTCTCACGGCGTCTCGCGATCGGGAGTGGCTACGGCGGGCGATTCTTCCCCTCGTGGGACTCGTCGTGGTCGGGCTGCTATTCGCGTCGGTGACCCAGGGCGACGTGGGAGTCGACGGTTTCAACGGGGCGCCTTCCCCCGACCTTCTGGGCCTGGGGGCCGACTTTGAGGGTGGGCCCGCCCTCGCGGTCTATAACCTCTTGATGCTGCCGCTCCTCTGGACCGGGGTGTGGGGAACCTGGGCGCTTGGGTGGTTCGACACGGTGTTGCCCGCGGTGGTGCCGTGGGCCGCAGGTGCGGCCTTTGTGGCCGTCGCCTTCTCCGGACTCGGCTTGCTCACCAAGCGCAAGGCCATCGCGATTGCGGGGGTGCTTGCCGTGCTGGTGACCCTCCCCGTGTTGCTGCTGACCGCGGGTGGGGATGCCGTGGGAAGCACGTTCCAGCCTCGCTACCTGCTCCCGCCCATCGCGTTGCTTTCCTTGCTTCTCCTCACGGCTCCTCCGGGAAGCCGGACGGTGCGCTTCACTCGCCTGCAGACGTTCACCATTCTGGGCGCGCTCTCGATTGCCAACGTGGTGGCGCTCCAAGTCAACATCCGTCGATACATTTCGGGTGCGGACAAGCAGGGCTTCAGCCTCAGCTCGAACGTCGAGTGGTGGTGGTCGGGGCTACAGGTAGGGCCCATGGCCGTATGGCTGATCGGGTCCCTGTCCTTCATCGCGCTTCTCGCGGTGCTGTGGCCCGAGCTCCGGCGCAAGGCCGTCGCGCCGTTGCCCGTAGGCCACGAGAAGTCGCTTAAGAATTCGGACTGACGGCCTTACCGATCAAGCGGTACTGCACTCCAGGCCAGTTTTCGGCGGCGGAGATGTGGCGACCGTCGATGAAGGCCTTGAGCCCTGGAAGGTCGGCGGGGCCGAGTCCCCGATACTCGGCGTGGTCGGCCTGCACCACTGCAGCGTCGGCGGGCTCGCCCAGGTGGTACGGCACAAAGCCGAGCCGTGTGAGCTCTTCGTCGGTGTACATCGGATCGTGCACCACCGGGACGGCACCCCGAGCCTTGAGGGCCTCGACGGCCGCGAAGACTCCAGAGAACGCCGTTTCCTTGACGCCGCCACGGTAGGCGGCTCCGAGGACCACGACTCGGGCATTCGTCAGCTCGCCGTAGACGCCCTCGAGTAGGCCAATCGTGTAGTCGGGCATCGCGGCGTTCGCAGCGCGCGCCGCGGAAACGACCGTCGCCTCGGGGTCATTCCACAGGTACAGGCGCGGGTAGACGGGGATGCAGTGACCGCCCACAGCAATACCGGGCTGGTGAATGTGGCTGTAGGGCTGCGAGTTCGACGCCTCGATAACCTGGTAGACGTCGATGCCGTGCGTGGCCGCGAAGCGCGCGAACTGATTGGCGAGGCCGATGTTGACGTCGCGATAGGTAGTCTCGGCGAGCTTGGCGAGCTCGGCGGCCTCGGCTGAACCAAGGTCCCACACGCCGTTGGGGCGCACCAAGTCCGGGCGATCGTCAAAGTCGAGGACCGCCTCGTAGAAGGACGTCGCGAGCGCGGCGCCTTCCACAGACAGGGCCCCGAAGAGCTTGGGGTACTTGCGGAGGTCGGCGAAAACTCGACCAGTCAGCACGCGCTCCGGAGAGAACACCAGGTGGAAGTCGGTGCCCTCGGTGAGGCCCGACGCCTGCTCAAGCATCGGCTTCCAACGCGTACGAGTGGTTCCCACAGGGAGGGTGGTCTCGAAGGACACCAGGGTGCCGGGGGTGAGGTGCTTACCAAGCGAGCTGGTTGCGGCGTCCATCCATCCAAAGTCGGGCTTTGCGTCGTCGTCCACAAAGAGGGGCACGACGAGGACTACAGCATCCGCGCCGGGAACGGCTTCGGAGTAATCGCTCGTGGCGCGCAGGCGCCCTGCGGGAACCAACTCGCTCAGGTGCTCTTGGAGATGAGCTTCACCGGGGAAGGGCTCCTTGCCGGCGTTAACCAGGTCGACCGTTGTCTGGTTGACGTCGACGCCGATGACGTCATGCCCCTTGCTGGCGAATTGCACGGCGAGAGGGAGTCCGATTTTTCCAAGGGCGATCACAGCAATCTTCATAAGGCAATCCTACTTGAGCACCATCGGGATAAGGGGCGATCCGGTGCCGTCACGGGCGACGCGCTCAATCCTTACGGAGACGATCAGGCATGGGGTAGCAACGCGGCGATAGGATGCTCGACAGCGACGCTCGGTCCCATTGAGACGAAAAAGGAGCACACCCCCCTTGAATGTCGATGTCTCGCGTTCTCACCGGTGGGCTGCTCCGCGATTCGCATTCGTGGACGGTGAGTGATGGCCGAACTCAAGACTGCACGGGGCACTCAGGCGTTGCTAGACCTTGAGGATCGTGCGCCTGATGTGCTTTTTGAGCAGGTGGGCGATTCGCCGGTTCCGCTGTGGCCACAGTTTCGAAGTCGTGTCTCGGTGGCGCTTAACGCGCTTGACTATCAAATTGCTCCCGTCCGCGGCCGCGAGCAGGCGCGATCAAATGCGTGGAGAGGCCTTGCGCGATCCTTTGTCCCCTCACGACGGGATGCCGTTTTCGCGAGAGGTCAGACCCGGCTTTGCTTCCTCGCGGGCGGCACCACTGTGCATGACGTCGCCGGGAGGGAGCGCAACTGGCTCATTGGGGATTTTGCTGAACAGAATGCTGGGCAGGCGAGTGTCCTGCAGTGGGCGCCGATTCCTTCTCGTCTAGGTCCGCCTGCCTTCTCCGCAACGTGGTCGATGGACAACGTGAAGACCCGGTCGGCCGGATTCGCCAAGCTTTCACGGCGGGATCCCGCACCTAGGGTCCGCACAATCGTCGCCGAAGTTATTCGGCAACTCGATGTGCGTTTGAGTGAGGAACAGGTTGCCGCGATCGTCGCCGCTGCGGTGTATCACGAACGAGTGCGCCCCCATATCGATCAGGCATTCGGACGTATCCTCGATCGTCTCGACCCGTCGGTCGTGGTGATGGACGGCGCCTCGTATGGCGGATGGGCGTCGATGACTTCCATGATGAAAGACCGCGGCATTGTCGTTGCGGAACCCCAACACGGCTGGATTGGTCCGACTCACGCTGCGTACAACTTTGGCTCCGCGATGTATCGGGAGCCGTTGCGACGCACGCTTCCGGACGAGCTCCTCACGTTCGGAGAGTACTGGGGGAGAGGGCTGAGGTTTCCCGGCAGAATCACGGCTATCGGAAAGCCTCACATCGAAAAGGCGGCGGCGACGGTGCCCATGCCGGTCGCTGCTCGGTCCGAAGTGCTCGTGGTGTCGAGTACTGCAGACCCAGACGAAATGTCGCTCTTTGTCTTGTCGCTCAGGGAAAAACTCGATAGCCGATGGACGGTGGTCTTCAGGCCGCATCCGGCCGAGCGGAAGGTGTTGTCGGAGCGGTATCCGCGCTTGATGTCTGTGGAGGGCATCCGGATTGACACGGGAGGTGATGTCTACGAGTCACTTGGCACTGCCGCAGTGGTGATCGGGATAGCTAGCACAGTCCTTTTTGAGGCGCTCGCATTCGGTTGTCGGGTCTTTGTCCGCGATAGTGCGCTCGTCGACTACTACGTGGTGGACCGTTTTGGGCCGACTATCAAGGGCGAAACCGACCTAGCGAAGGTTGCCAATCAGATCAACGCGCACGACCTCAGCCAACAGCACTTGAGTGTGGCAAGCAGCGACATGTGGGCGACCGGGGCGGTCGAACGCTTCCAGGAGTGGCTGGAGACCGTGCCGAGGCTCGAATCGGACCCTCCGCATTAGCGGTCGTCGATAGTCTCGACTTGCTAGAGTCGTCGCCATGCAGCGAAACGACACGCTCAGTGGTGATGACTCAACCCCGGGTTTGTCGATCGTCATTCCATTTCATAATTCCCAACACAACTCCTCGCGCCTGCTGAGCACGCTGGTCGGATTGAATCGCTCGTCTATCGAAGTGATCTGCATTGATGACGGATCTACAGACGGGACCGCGGCCGTCCTCGCTGGCTTTGCGGCGGACTGTCCCCTGCCGGTCAGACTTATTGCCCAGAAAAATGGGGGCCCGGGTTCCGCGAGAAATGCGGGGCTTCGGCACGCGAGGGGCGAGTACGTCTGGTTCGTTGACTGTGACGATGATATCCGTATCGCCGCGATTGATCATTTTGCTGGTGTCCGATCACAAGGCTTCGACTTCATCGACTATGGCATGGAAAAGAAGGGGTCGAAAAACACCGACACCATGGGCCTGGCCGAAGGAGCCTACGCGGTCACGGACGAAATGCGGTGCCGCCTGATCGAGAGCTACGGCGCGATCTGCACGAAAATGACGAGACGCGACCTGCTTGTGTCTCACGAGATCTGGTACCCAGAACGCTGCTTCTACGAGGACAACGTTCTCGGCTCGGTTTTGCCCTTCTTTGTTGAACGGTTTCACAAATCGGGGGTTGTCGGATATGTGAACCACCTCGATTTCGCGAGCGTCACCCGACAGAAACTGGGTGCGAGGTTCTTCGATCGCCTTCAGACGGCAGCATGGGGCTTTGCTGCCGGGGATCGAATGGCAACGGGTGACGACGAACGAAAGGCACTGGAGGACCGTTTCATCGGTCTGTTCTTTGTCAACACCACAAAACAGATTTTCGGGAAGTACTTTCCGAACACAGGGTTCCTTGGTTCCCTCCGGAATGGACACCCGGTTGAAGCGACGTCGAAACTCATCTCCCATATCGCGTCACTGTGGTATTTGAAGAGTTGGCTCACTTCGGCGCGAGTGCATAAATACTATCGAGAGACGGCCACGGAACTAGGCGTGCCGCGCAGTCCGCTGACAAGGTTGGCGGATGCGGACAGACAGGGGCGCGTGCCCTGGCGCGGTGTGTGGATTTCGTCCTATGCCTTGGGGAGTCAGCGCAAGCACTTTGAGCGGCTTCGAAGGGCCGCATGGGGGCTCTCGGCTCTGGAGCCGTTCGTGTGGGTGCCGCCACGACGCCCCGGTCAGGAATCTGCCTGACCGAGTGAGCCGGTTTCGCGGCAGGCCCTCTCGTGGGGTGCCCAATATGTCACCCCTCACGCAGGCGAGATCCGCGAAGATCCCCAAAATAGTGGCCGAAGATGCCTATTCTGGTCGCGTGCGAACTCACATCGCCTTGGGCGTGGCCTGCGCGAGCATCGTTTCGATGCTCGCCCTTTCAGCATGTACAGGCACAGCTGATGACGTGACGCCGTCATCAGAGTCTGTCGTGGCTTCCGCTACGTCGTCGCCCCAGACGGTCGATCCCACGATCCCCGTCGAGCCATCGCTGCCCGCAGGAATCCCCACGGCGCCACCTTCGTCCGACACCGCGTCGGACCCGGCGACCCTCAACGCTTCGGTGCTGATCACTCTTGCCACGGTAGACCCGGACACCGGGGGGCTGCTCGTCGGGGGCTACGTGACCGGAGTGATTGAAGACGGCGGCGATTGCCAATACGTGGTCAGGTCCAACAGCGGTGAATCCTTCACGATCCACAAGGATGGCGTCGAGAACAACGGTTCGACGTCGTGTGGTTCTACTACCGTCGCCCCTTCTCGTGTCCCGGCAGGTACCTATACGGTGAGCCTGCGATACGTCAACGATCGAGGCGAGGCCGAGTCCGACGCCGTCAAGGTGGATATCCCATGACCCGTGTCGCATTCCGGCCCGTAGCCATCGCACTTGCCGTTGCGATGAGCGCGGTGCTCGTCACTTTCGTTGCGACACCCGCGAAGGCCTGGGTGTCTGGCAGCCTGTGGAACTCCGGCTACATCATCAGCGACGACAACTTCTTCGACGGGGACGCAATGTCCGTGTCGGAGATCCAGGCCTTCCTTAATGCCAAGGTTCCCACGTGCCACACCGAGTGGAGCACTGGCGCGAGCGACCCGATTGTATGCCTCAAGGATTATCGACAGACCACGATCAGTCGTGCAGCCGATGCCTACTGTCCCAACGCCTATGTGGGTGCGAGCAACGAGTCGGCGGCGACCATCATCTACAAGATCGCCCGGGCCTGCGATGTCAGTCCCAAGGTGATTCTGGTGACCTTGCAGAAGGAACAGGGCCTGGTCACGCACACGTGGCCCAGCGCTTACCGCTACGACATTGCGATGGGATATGGCTGCCCTGACACGGGTGCCGGGTGCGATGCCGAGTACTACGGTTTCCAGAACCAGATATGGCGGGCCGCGCGCCAGTTCCAGCGCTATCGCCTGCTTCCCACGAGCTACAACTACCGCGCGGGAGTCACCAACCTGATTGGCCTTCACCCCAACGCAAGTTGCGGAACCCAGTCGGTCTACATTCAGAACTCTGCCACCGCGGCGCTGTACAACTACACGCCATACGTGCCCAACTCCGCGGCTTTGAACGCGATCCCTGGCACGGGCGACTCGTGTTCGTCCTACGGCAACCGAAACTTCTTTATGTACTACTGGGAGTGGTTCGGATCGCCCATCGCAACCAACGGCACGAGTGCGATCAACACCGCCTACGTCGAACAGGGCGGCGCCACCGGGTCGCTTGGTGCGCAGCTCACGGCCCGCACGTGCGCGGCCAGTTCGACGTCCTGCTGGCAGGACTACGCGGGTGGCATCATCGGGTGGACGGCTTCGGGTGGCGCGTGGACGATCCTGAAGGGTGACATTTACAACGCATATGTCGCTGCGGGCGGTCCCAGCGGATCCTGGGGCCAGCCGACCTCTGCTGAGAACCCAATCGCGTCGCCGAATGGTGACGGCAGCGGTCAGAACTTCCAGAATGTCCAGGCGCTGTCCAGTTCGTCCGGGACATTCGCAGTGTCCTCCCTACTTCTTACGCGGTACACGAGCCTCGCCTGGGTACGGGGCGAATTGGGTTGGCCGACCTCCGTTGAGACGTGTTCCGGATCGAATTGTGTGCAGGTGTTTCAGGGCGGGATGCTGGGCCGCACAGCGAGCGAAACGTTCCGGCTGAGCGCCGCGATGGTCAGCAAGTACGTTGCCGCGGGCGGTCCGACCGGATCCTGGGGCGTGCCGACTTCTTCGGAGAACGCGATCGTGTCGTCCAATGGTGACGGCAGCGGTCAGAATTTCAAGAATGTCCAGGTGCTTACCAGCGCATCCGGAATGTTCGCCGTACCTACAGCGCTCCTCGCCGAATACTCCCGACTCGGTTGGGTCCGCGGCAGCCTAGGTTGGCCCGCATCCACCGCGACGTGCTCTGGTTCGAACTGTGCACAGGACTTCCAGAACGGAGCCCTGGCAAATGTTGGCTCCCAGTACTTCCAAGTCACCGGCAGCATGTTTGCCGCCTATCTGCCCTCTGGTGGCAGCTCGGGTACGTGGGGAACCCCGACGTCGTCTTCGTCCTCGTTGACCTCCACCAACGGCAACGGTTCTGGTCAGAACTTCGCGAATGGGCAGGCCCTGTCGTCGGCGGCTGGGTTGTTCTTTGTTCCCGCTCGAGTTCTGTCGACGTACGCGTCGAATGGGTGGATTCGTGGGTCGTTGGGTTGGCCGACGGCCAACGCGGTGTGTGAGGCGTCTGGCGCGTGCACCCAGCAATTCCAGGGCGGTGCGATCACGGTTCCCGTTGGCACCGGTGCCGGGTACGTTGTCGACTCCGGGGCTATTGCTGTGGCTTATCAGGCGTCTGGCGGAGCCTCCGGTCCGTGGGGTGCGCAGACGTCGACGTTGTCTTCGTTGACTTCCACGAACGGTAACGGCACGGGTCAGAACTTCGCGAATGGGCAGGCGTTGTCGTCGACGGTTGGCACGTTCTTTGTTCCCACTCGAATTCTGTCGACGTATGCGTCGAATGGGTGGATTCGTGGGTCGTTGGGTTGGCCTACGGCTAACGCGGTGTGTGAGGCGTCTGGGGCGTGCACCCAGCAGTTCCAGGGTGGCCTGGTCGCCGTTCCAGCTGGAAGTGGCGCGGGCTACGTTCTGGGCACCGGATCGGTTGCGGTGGCGTATATCGCCTCGGGCGGTATCTCCGGTCCGTGGGGGGTGCCCACGTCGTCGTTGTCTTCGTTGACTTCCACGAACGGTAACGGCACGGGTCAGAATTTTGCGCAGGGTCAGGCGTTGTCGTCGACGGTTGGCACGTTCTTTGTTCCCACTCGAATTCTGTCGACGTATGCGTCGAATGGGTGGATTCGTGGGTCGTTGGGTTGGCCTACGGCTAACGCGGTGTGTGAGGCGTCTG
>Ga0209100_1002987_pt1 | contig 9970 bp, 9 predicted proteins | sample lystaG_FD_185480 | JGI IMG/M metagenome (GOLD analysis project Ga0209100, IMG submission 185480) | Glacier valley bacterial and archeal communities from Borup Fiord, Nunavut, Canada, to study Microbial Dark Matter (Phase II) -... | ecosystem: Environmental > Aquatic > Freshwater > Ice > Glacier ...
TTCGGATGCCGTTACGCCCACGGCGGCAAAACTCGTCTTCGCCTGCGGCGAACGAGGGCAGTAATCGCAGGGTCCGCTGGTTACTCTCTCTATAACGGCACCACACCTGCATCGGTGCCAGAGGAGCAAACATGTTTGAACGATTTACCGACCGAGCCCGCCGGGTCGTCGTCTTGGCGCAAGAAGAAGCCAAGATGCTGAACCATAACTACATCGGCACCGAGCACATCCTGCTCGGTCTCATCCACGAGGGCGAGGGAGTCGCTGCCAAGGCACTCGAGTCGCTCAACATCTCGCTGGACGCCGTTCGCGAACAGGTCCAGGACATCATCGGCCAGGGCCAGCAGCAGCCGACGGGCCACATCCCGTTCACCCCGCGAGCCAAGAAGGTGCTCGAGCTGAGCCTGCGCGAGGCGCTGCAACTCGGCCACAACTACATCGGTACCGAGCACATCCTGCTCGGTCTCATCCGCGAGGGTGAGGGTGTCGCAGCCCAGGTGCTCGTGAAGCTCGGCGCCGACCTCAACCGGGTGCGCCAGCAGGTCATCCAGCTGCTCTCCGGCTACCAGGGCAAGGAGCAGGTCGCCGTCGGCGGCGAGACCCAGGCCGCGGCCCAGGGCGGAAGCCAGATCCTCGACCAGTTCGGGCGCAACCTCACGCAGGCAGCGCGCGACGGCAAACTCGACCCGGTAATCGGGCGTGAGAAGGAGATGGAGCGGGTCATGCAGATCCTGTCCCGTCGCTCCAAGAACAATCCCGTGCTGATCGGCGAGCCCGGTGTCGGCAAGACGGCCGTCGTCGAGGGACTTGCCCAGGCCATCGTGCGCGGAGACGTGCCGGAGACCCTCAAGGACAAGCAGCTCTACACGCTCGACCTCGGATCGCTCATCGCCGGAAGCCGCTACCGCGGTGACTTCGAGGAGCGCCTGAAGAAGGTCACCAAGGAGATCCGCACCCGCGGCGACATCATCACCTTCATCGACGAGATCCACACCCTCGTCGGCGCGGGGGCTGCCGAGGGCGCGATCGACGCCGCATCCATCCTCAAGCCGTTACTCGCGCGCGGTGAGCTCCAGACCATCGGAGCCACCACGATCGACGAGTACCGCAAGCACTTCGAGAAGGATGCTGCGCTCGAGCGCCGCTTCCAGCCCGTGCAGGTGCACGAGCCCTCCATTGCGCACACCATCAATATCCTCAAGGGGCTCCGCGACAAGTACGAATCGTTCCACAAGGTCTCCATCACGGATGGTGCCATCGTCGCCGCCGCGAACCTGGCCGACCGCTATGTGGCCGACCGCTTCCTTCCGGACAAGGCGATCGACCTGATCGACGAGGCGGGCGCACGCCTGCGTCTTTCGATCCTCTCCGCCCCGCCCGAGCTGCGCGAGTTCGACGACAAGATCGCCGTGGTGCGTGGTTTCAAGGAAGGTGCGATCGAAGACCAGGACTTCGAGAAGGCTGCGTCTCTTCGTGACGAGGAGAAGAAGCTGCTCGGGGAGCGCCTGCGTCTCGAGAAGCAGTGGAAGAGTGGCGAAGCCGGCTCCACCGGCACAGTGGACGAAGGCATCATCGCCGAAGTTCTTGCCGCGGCCACCGGTATCCCGGTGTTCAAGCTCACCGAGGAGGAGACCAGCCGTCTCGTCTTCATGGAGAAGGCACTTCACCAGCGCGTCATCGGCCAGGAGGAGGCCATATCGGCCCTGTCCAAGACCATCCGTCGTACCCGCGCCGGACTCAAGGACCCGAAGCGCCCGAGCGGTTCGTTCATCTTCGCCGGTCCGACCGGCGTGGGTAAGACTGAACTTGCCAAGGCCCTTGCCGAGTTTCTCTTCGACGATGAGAACGCCCTGATCGCCCTTGACATGTCCGAGTACGGCGAGAAGCACACGGTCTCTCGACTGTTCGGTGCCCCTCCCGGGTTCGTCGGCTTCGAAGAGGGTGGCCAGCTCACCGAGAAGGTGCGTCGCAAGCCGTTCTCCGTGGTTCTGTTCGACGAGATCGAGAAGGCTCATCCCGACATCTTCAACTCGCTCCTCCAGATTCTGGAGGAGGGACGCCTGACAGATGGCCAGGGCCGTGTCGTCGACTTCAAGAACACGGTGATCATCATGACCACCAACCTCGGAACACGCGACATCTCGGGCACGCCGCTCGGTTTCACTTCCTCCTCCGACACCGCAACCGGCTACGACCGGATGCGCGGCAAGGTGGTGGAGGAGCTGAAGAAGAACTTCAAGCCGGAGTTCCTCAACCGTGTCGACGAGACCATCGTCTTCCCGCAGCTGTCCAAGGAGGAGCTGCTTCAGATCGTGGACCTGTTCATCAAGCGTCTCTCCGACCGCCTGCTGGACCGCGACATGACGGTGGCGATCTCGGTTCCCGCCAAGGAGCAGCTCATCAAGGTCGGCTTCGATCCGTCGCTCGGTGCGCGACCGTTGCGCCGGGCGATCCAGCACGAGGTCGAGGACCAGCTGAGCGAGCGCATCCTCACCGGTGACTTGAACGCGGGAGACCACGTGCACGTCGACTACGTGGATGGTGCATTCGTCTTCACGACAGGGCGCCAGCCGGGCCGCGAGTCGCTCGAAGCGGAGATAGCAGCGCTAGAAGCCTAGGACGCGAGTCAGCGATCGAGCCTGTCGAGATTTCGACAGGCTCGATCGCCGCTTAAACTCGACAGATGACTTTTCTTGTTCGAACGGCCCGTACCAGTGATGTGCCGTTCATCCAGGCCCTCGTCGAACCGCTCGTTCAGCGCCGCATCCTGCTCGGCAAGGATTCCGTCGTCTTCTACGAGGCGATCCAGGAATTCCGAATCGCCGAAGACGAGGTCGGCAGGGTCATCGGCTGTGGGGCGCTTCACGTGATCTGGCAGGATCTCGCCGAGGTGCGCACCCTCGCGGTCACCGACGGCTGGCTGCACCGCGGCGTCGGCCATGCCCTCATGGAACAGCTGGAGGCGGATGCCCGCGACCTGGGTCTCAGCCGACTGTTCTGCCTCACGTTCGAGGTGCCCTTCTTCACCCGGCACGGCTTCGAGCCGATGACGAAGGAGCCGATCGACCCGGCCGTCTACCTCGAGCTCGTGCGTTCGCCAGACGAGGGAGTGGCCGAGTTCCTCGACCTCGCGCGGGTGAAGCCGAATACCCTGGGCAATACGAGGATGATCAAGGCGCTCTGATCGGCGAGGTCGCACCAGCGGCCAGACGGGTCAATGTCGGGATCACCTCCCGCGACAGGGGTGGTGGTGGCTCCAGGAACCACTACTTCCAAGATGCTTAGAGCCCGTCACACGCCCTGCGCAAATGCCGGGCAAACGACCGACTGCTGGCTACCCTTAGCCCATGTCGACGTTTCGAACTCCTGTCGGCCCGCAGCCTTCGAAGGTTTACTGGCGCCGCCGCCTGATCCTGGGTCTCGGTGCGCTCGCGGTGATCGTGATCATCATCCTGATCATCGTGCGCCCGGGCTCGGGGAGTCCGAGCCCGGCAGGCACGACGAAGCCCGGTGTGTCGCCGTCGGTGACCCCGAGCGCTGCCGCATCCACTGCCGCAGCCGGGGCGGCCTGCGCCCCGGCCAAGATCAAGTTGCTCGCCGTGACAGACAAGGCGACGTATGCGTCGACCGAACAGCCGAAGATCAGCATGTCGATCACCAACACCGGCACCGTCGATTGCACGATCAATCTCGGTTCCACCCAGCAGGAACTCGCCATTACGAGCGGCTCCGAGACCATCTGGGATTCGAAGAACTGTCAGACGGCACCCGTCGACACCCCGGTCACGTTGAAGCCCGGTGTCGCAGTGACGACCCCGGCGATCGCCTGGGACCGCACGCGTTCCTCGAAGACCACCTGTGACGCGACTCGTCCACCGGTGACGGCGGGCGGTGCGAGCTATCACCTCGGGGTGAAAGTCGGGGTTCTCAGCTCCAAAGCGACTGTGCAGTTTCTGCTCAACTGAGGGCAGTCACGGATCTCCCCGGGCGAGGGGATGACCCCCACACCCTGGCGTCAGAACCCGGGAACGTCGGCCTGCGGCGTGCTGGCGAGGGCGAAAGCCTTGCGCATGGCCTCGCGCAGTAGTCCGTGCTCGGCATCGATCACCGTCGTGTAGCCCAGGCGCCTGGCTTCTGCGACGCGCTGCTTGGCCTGTGAGACGGGCCGGATCTCCCCGGCAAGGCTGATCTCGCCGACGGCGGCGAGCGAGGCGGGAAGGGCTCGGTCGCTGAACGCGCTGGCGATAGCGAGGGCGATGGCGAGATCCGCTCCCGGCTCGGTGAGCCTGATGCCACCGACCGTCGACACGTAGACGTCGCACTCGCTGAGTTTGAGGGCCGCGCGGCGCTCGAGCACCGCGAGCAGCATCGCAACCCGGGAGGAGTCGACCCCGTTGGTGACCCGCCGGGGATTCGGCGCGCTGGAGTTCACGATAAGTGCTTGCACCTCGACGGGGAGTGCGCGACGACCCTCGACGGCGACCGTCACGCAAGTACCGCTGACGGCTACTTTTCCGCGGGAGAGAAACAGCCCGCTTGGGTCGGCGACCTCGGCGATCCCATCGCCGGTCATCTCGAAGCAGCCCACCTCATCCGTCGGCCCGAAGCGGTTCTTGTGGGCGCGGACGAAGCGCAGCGAGGTCTGTCGGTCGCCCTCGAACTGGCACACGACATCCACCAGGTGCTCGAGCAGGCGGGGGCCGGCGATCGAGCCGTCCTTGGTCACGTGCCCGACGAGCAGCACGGGAAGGTTGCGGTCTTTCGACACGCGAATGAGGGTGGATGCCACCTCCCGCACCTGCGACGGACCACCGGCCAACCCGTCGACGAGCGATGACGACACCGTCTGCACCGAGTCGACGATAAGCAGGTCGGGCTTCACCTGGTCGATCTGGCCGAGCACCGTGGCAAGGTCCACCTCTGCGGCGAGGAAGAGCAGCGGCTGCAGTGCGCCGGTGCGTTGCGCCCGCAGCCGAACCTGGCTCACGGATTCCTCAGCGGTCACGTAGAGCACGCGCATGCCGTTGGCGGCGGCCTTCGAGGCCACCTCGAGCAGCAGCGTCGACTTGCCGACCCCCGGCTCGCCGCTCAGCAGGATAGTGGCGCCAGGCACGATCCCCCCGCCGAGCACCCGGTCGAACTCGGCGATGCCGCTCGGCCAGTGAGCCACCTCGTCAGCGCTGATGGTGACGATGGATTTGGCGGCGCGATCCTCGCTCAGGGTGACGGCGCGCAGGCCGCGGCCGAGCGGGGACGGTGAGTCCGCGGCATCCACAATCGTGCCCCAGGACTGGCATTCTGCGCAGCGGCCGGCCCATTTCGGGGTCGTCCAGCCGCACTCCGTGCAGCGGAAATTCGACTGGACTCGTGCCATGTTCGACAGCCTAAGCGAGGCTGCCGTCACCGCTGTTCGGCCGGTAGTCGGCGGTGGGCATGCCCACCCGATCGATGAGGGGCAGGAACGCGGATGCCCACACCCGGTAGCCGCGATCGTTGGGGTGGAAGAAGTCGGCTGCCACCCGGTTGAGCGCGTAGAGGGCAGCACCCTGGCGCCGGGTGGCGGTGTAGAGCGGGGCGACGTCGAAGCCATGTTCGGCGGCCAGCCAATGCACTATCGAGTTGGCCACTCGCACGTTGCGTTCGGCGGCGCCGAGGTAGAAGGAGGGCACTTCGGCCACGATGGAGCCGGCGGGCAGGGAGTCGTAGACCTCCGCGAGCTCGCGGGTGAAGCGATCCCGCTCGAAGCCCGGCATGTCATTGGCACCGATCGCGACCGTTACGATGTCCGGGGAAAGCCGTCGCAGTGGGGCCAGCTGCAGCGCGATCGCCTCGCGCAGGCGGGCGCCCGAGGTGCTCAGATTGACTACCCGCACGGAGCGCCCCGTGCTCTGTCGGAGGTGCTGCGCGATCAGTCCGACATAGCTGCGACCGGGTTGGCTCGCGCCCACTCCCTGGGCGGCAGAGTCTCCGATGGCCACGTAGAGCAACTCGCCGTGTTTCGCACGCTGCTCTTTCCACCACCGGGCATTGAGGTGCAGCGTGCGTGCCAGCCGGTCTGCGCCACCGCGCTGGCGGCGCAGCGCGAGGAAGCGGGCGAAGACCACGACCAGTGCCACGACGACGACCATCGCTTCGGTTATGATCCAGGCCCATTCGGTCACTATTTCATTTTACGGGCCGTGTCCCGTGAGCGATCTCGACCGTGTACTAAGATTACGTCCGGAACCGTGTCCGAGCGGCCGAAGGTGCAACTCTCGAAAAGTTGTGTGGGTGAGAGCCCACCGTGGGTTCAAATCCCACCGGTTCCGCCAAAAAAATGTTGGTCAGAGGTGCTATTCGTAGCAACGTGCCTACATTTTACCCACATGTGAAGTGGTCTCCGGCTCCGCGAGCCTGGATGGCCCGAAACGGGATCCGAGTTCTTATGTTGGCGATGCGTCCCATGAGGTAGAGGCTGCCCGGCTTACTGACTTCGATGCCGTCTCGCAGTGCCTCGCGGGGGCAGAGTGGTGAGCGCGCGCCTGCTGCTTGTGGGATTATCCCGATATGCTCCAATGTGGTGATATCGCCACATTGTTTGATGTGGGGTTATCCCGACACGAAGGATGCGATCATGCCCACGGTGCAGGTGCGAAAGTTTCGTGACATCGGCCCTGTCATCAAGGCCGTGCGTGAGAGCCGCGCTGTGCGTCAGGAAGACCTGGCTGAGCAGCTCGCATTCTCGCGCGAGTATCTCATCGATCTCGAGAAAGGCAAGGGCAGTCTCTACATCGCTCGATTGTTCCGAACGCTCAACGAGCTGGGTATCACCGTGACGCTGACGTATCCGTCCGGTGATGGCGAGGCGAGCGATGGAGACGCTTGACCTCTACCTGCACGACCGTCGAATTGGTGGAGTGCGAAGGGACGCTCGAGCTAAGCATCGGGTCGCGATCGAGTGGGACGCGGAATACCAGGGTGACGCTCCTACCCTGACCGAGTCTTTTGGCGTCATTCCTGGCCGCTCGCCTGATGCGGAGCTTGCATCGAATTTCCTCGGCGGCTACACGCCAGAGGGAAACCAACGCACAGCGCTTGCTGCAAAGCGCGGTGTTGATCCCGATGACCTGTATGGGATCCTGAGCGAATTCGGCGGCTCGATCGCGGGCGCGGTCACCCTCCGTGATCCCGATGAAGCAAACAACTATCATCCGGACTATGACGAGCTCGCAGAGCACACTGTCGCGTCCAGACTCCAGCAGGCGATCGACGAGCACGACCTGGGTGCGCGTGATGACAGTCGCTCGATGCTGCCGGGGTTCCAGCCCAAACTTCTCGTCGCTCGATTCGATGACGCGTGGCTCGAACCGCACGGCAGAGCGCATTCGACCCATATCCTCAAACCCCAACTCCAGTCACGCCCTGAGGCGATCTTCAACGAGTTCTACAGCCATGAACTCGCACGCCACGCAGGCCTATCGCGGTTTCAGAGCGCGATGCGCACGGCAGGCTCGATGAACTACCTGGCGATTGAACGCTTCGATCGCCATGTTGTCGGTGGCAGTGTCCTGCTTCACCACCAGGAGGATCTCGCGCAGGCGCTCGGACTTGACTGGCGCAATAGCGACGCGAAGTTCCAAGACCACAAATTGCCATCGAGGAAAGGGCGCCCCTCGGCGCGTCTCATCGGCGAGTTGTTGGGGTCGATCCCGGGCGGTGGACGCGCAGCCGAGGACTGGCTGCGCCAACTCGTTTATCACGTCGCGATCGGCAACAACGATGCGCACGCGAAGAACGTTGCCCTGCTGCATCTCGCGACTGGAACGCAACTCACCGAGATTTATGACGCCGTGCCAAACCTCTTCCAAGTCGGACACATTGACTGGAACCTTGCATTCTCCGTTGGAGGGATTTTCGATCATCGAAAGCTCTCGTTGGAGGCTCTAACAGTTGAAGCGCTGTCTTGGGGCGTGCTTCCCAGGCAACGGATCCCGACGATTATCAACGAGGCGCTTGCCGCGATAGAGTCCGCTGTCCGAGAAGTCGCTCCGCCGGACCTCGCCTCGAAGAGCATGCCTGAGAGGATCGAATGGAACGTCAGCCGGCTCCGATCGGGTGCCCAGATCAGCAGACCTAAGAAGTGATGTGTCGTTCGATGATCTGACGTGAGTACATCCGGGTCCGACTCCCCTTCCCGTGGCCGGCCCCGTGCCGACCCCGTCTGCCCACCCTTTGCCCACATCTGTGGGCAAACAGCACAGATCATCCATCGCTCTATTCAACGAGAACCGTTGAATTCATGGGGATTTTTGGATGATCCCGCTGAAACAAAGGCCAAAGATTAGGGTTCAAATCCCACCGATTCGGCCACTAAAATGCAGGTCAGAGCTGCTATTCACAAGAACACGCCCACATTTTGCCCACATTATCTGATTCGGGTGACACAAGGCCGTTCTGTGTCACGTAGTCGGACCGCGATTCTGGGGGGTCTGCTGCACGGTTAGGTGACAGTTTGACGTGCCCTACGGCCTGGTTACCTCTTGTGGTGTGAAGATCAGGCGGAGATGGATGTTTGGTTGAAGCGTAGCTCGTGCTCGATCGGTGTCGAATATCCGAGCTGTGAGTGACGGCGTTGACGGTTGTAAAAGATCTCTATGTAGTCGAATATCGCGTTCGCCAAGTCGAGGCGGGTTCGCCATTTCTTCCGGTTCAGCAACTCGATTTGCATCGATGACCAGAACGACTCCATCATCGAATTGTCGTGACAATCGCCGATCGTTCCCAACGAGGGCATCAGCCCCGAGGCGCGGATCTTGTTCGTGAAGGCCCACGATGTGGACTGCACGCTGTGGTCCGCGTGCACGATTCCGCCAGCGGCAGGTTGGCGGTTTTTGATGGCCATGTCGAGAGCATTGACCACGAGGTTCGAGTCTTGCGCGTTGTCGATCGACCAGCCGACGATCTTCCGGGAGAAGGTGTCCATCACGGCGCAGCAGAAGATTTTGCCTTCTTTCGTCGGATGTTCCGTGATGTCGGTAACCCATAGTTCGTTCGGGGAGAGCCGATGGAACTTACGATGGACGAGGTCATCGGCGGTTGCAACGCCGTGCAGCCGCTTCACCTTCGCCGGCCCCGGAAGCCCGGCGATCCGGGCCTGAGTCATCAGCACGGCGACGAGCCGCTCGCTGACTTTCACGCTCATCCCGAGGGTCAGTTCGGCATGGACGCGGCGAGAGCCGTAGGTCTGCCGTGAGGCCGCATGGACCTCGCGGATCAGGCCGGTCAGCCATTGCCGGCGCATCTGCGTCGGGGAGAGGACGCGGTTCTTGTATTTGAAATACCCGGGGCTGCTGACGCCGAGAAGCTGGCAGCAGACTTAGGCCCGGTAGCCCGCCTTCACCAGTGCGTCGACTACCGGGTGAATCCTTTTGGGCCCGGGCGATCCTCCCCGAGATGCTTCGCCGCGATCTTCAGAATCTCGACTTCAGTTTCGAGCTGCCGAATCCGTTTCTTCGCCTTCGCCAACTCCATGCTCTCCGGCGTCGTTATCCCGGGTCGTTCTCCTCGATCGATCTGATCCTGGCGAACCCAATTGTGAATCGCCGCCGCACTCACCCCCAACTCGACGGCCGCGGTCGTGATCGGTTTGCCGGCGCGGACGAGCGCAACTGCTCGCATTCGGAACTCAGCGGGGAAGGGTCGTGGCATGGGTGGAGCCTCTCAGGAGAAGCCCGATCCTCAGACAATTTCGGGTAACCAAACCATGGGGCACGTCAGAGTCAATCAAACTGACAGCAGTGTTGTTTGTTGGATGGGTCTGCTGCACGGTTAGGTGACAGCAGCCGAAATCCCCTGAAGACATTGGTGACAGGGTATTTCCTCGACGATGTGAGGTGATCATGATACTCTCCGCATGCTCCTCCAATGCGGGCACGGCGTTGTGGAATACATCGCAGTATTGACTGAACACCGCCGGCGTCCCGTTGACTTC
>Ga0209100_1002993_pt1 | contig 9955 bp, 11 predicted proteins | sample lystaG_FD_185480 | JGI IMG/M metagenome (GOLD analysis project Ga0209100, IMG submission 185480) | Glacier valley bacterial and archeal communities from Borup Fiord, Nunavut, Canada, to study Microbial Dark Matter (Phase II) -... | ecosystem: Environmental > Aquatic > Freshwater > Ice > Glacier ...
AACCTACTTGGGTAAATTCATTTCCTTCGTAAAATTGAAGTTTAACAGTCATTTTAAGGTTAAGATGTGCAACTTTTGAATCAAAAAATTTCATTCCCCAATTTATAATTATTCATCAATTATTTGATTATGTGTATAATTATACACATAAATATTTTTTAGCAATCTTGTTTTTCTGATGATTTTGTTTTCGCTTATAGGATAAGAAGGTAACTTGATGAAATCTAAGCTTGTGCTATGATAAGATTATTATAGGATTGAGTATGTTCTACAGATGATTATGTATTCAAACTGACTTAAGGAGGATATTTTGATGAGAGAGATTCCGATCAAAGAAATTGAAGGATTTAGACTTGGCAACATAGAAGACAATGAGAACGGAACTGGTTGCACCGTAATTTTCGCAGAGAACGGCGCTGTGCCTGGCGTTGATGTAAGAGGTGGAGCCCCTGGAACAAGAGAAACCGATCTGATCAAATCCGAAGAGATGATGCCAGAAATCAATGCTGTCGTCCTTGCAGGTGGAAGCGCGTTCGGACTTGAAGCTGCTTCTGGCGTTATGGAATTTCTTGAAAAAAGCAATATCGGATATGATACTGGTTTTTCTAAGGTTCCTATCGTGCCTTCCGCGGTCCTTTTCGACTTAGCCTATAAAAGCGCAAAAGTAAGGCCTGATAAAAAAATGGGCTACGAAGCCATGGCTAGAACTATGGAGGATAATTACAAAGATGGATCCTATGGTGCAGGTAGAGGAGCGACTGTTGGCAAGATCATGGGCATAAACGCATCCATGAAATCCGGTATCGGATCTTATGCCCTTGAGATCAATGGACTGAAGATTGGCGCTGTTGTCGCTGTCAATGCTTTCGGGAGCATCTATGAAGAGTCTAGCCTGATTGCAGGTCCATTAATGGACGGCCACATCCTTTCGACGGAAGATCTTTTGATCCAAGGTATGGAAGCTGGTTTTAAAGGAAATACCACCATAGGCTGCGTGATTTCAAATGCGAAAGTCACAAAGAGTGGAGCGAATAAAATGGCTTCCATGGGTCATGATGGTTTCGCCCGAGCAATAAAACCAATCCATACCATGGTTGATGGAGACACTCTATTTTTCATGGCAAAGGGAGATCAGGAAATCGATCTTAACATCCTTGGGACCCTCACCGCTATCGTTGTTGAAAAAGCTGTGCATGCTGCGATAAAATCAGTGGTTGAAGATGAACTTCTTAAAACCTACCATGATGTCTTTACAGCGAAAAATAAAGGCTAAACATCCAAGCATCCTCATATCTGTGAAAATGCCATGAAGCAGTTCTATTGATCTGCTTCATGGCATTTTATTTCTCCTTGGTTATTTATTAAGCTTACCTTAAAGGCAATCCGTTATCTCCTTGAGTAACTCAAAACTGTCAGTTTACAAACATAAAATAAACTAAAAAAATTGATGGCCTGTTTCCACTTGATATTAAGCGGAAACAGGCCAATAAATCTGTATATGAATTACAAATTTCAGAGAACAATTAAATTAGTCAGCATCAAGTAATTAATAGAACGGAGTCTAATTATCTTTCAACGATAATTGCTGTTCCCATTCCACCACCGATGCATAAGGTTGCCAGGCCGGTTTTCACGTCTCTTTTTTGCATTTCATGAAGTAGTGAGACGAGAATTCTAGCTCCCGAACATCCAACAGGATGTCCAAGGGCAATAGCACCACCATTGACATTGACTTTATCCATGTCGAAGTTCAGATCCTTTGCAACGGCAAGACTCTGCGATGCAAATGCTTCATTCGCTTCTATCAAATCGATATCTTCGATGGTTAGATTGGCTGCTTCCATAGCCTTCTTCGTTGCATAGAAAGGTCCGTATCCCATAATGGATGGTTCGAGACCTCTGGAACCGTAAGACAGGATTTTAGCCAGTGGTTTAAGACCAAGTTCTTCAGCCTTTTCTGCACTCATGATGACTAAAGCTGCAGCTCCGTCGTTAATTCCCGAAGCATTGCCTGCTGTAACTGATCCATCTTTCTTGAATGCTGGTTTAAGTTTGCCTAAACTTTCCTTGGTTGCGCCAAATCTTGGGTACTCATCCTCTTCAAAGACAATGTCGCCCTTCTTTGTTTTAATGACAACTGGGACGATTTCATCCTTGAATTTTCCAGCCTTGATTGCAGCTTCTGCCTTTTGCTGAGAACTTGCTGCAAATTCATCCTGCATTTCTCTTGTAAGCCCCCACTGTTCTGCGATATTTTCAGCAGTGACGCCCATATGGTAGCCTTCAAAGGAATCATTAAGCGCATCTTGGAGCAAGCTGTCTAAGATTTCGCCATTTCCCATTCTTTGTCCCCATCTTGTTGTAGGAAGAATATAAGGTGATGCGGACATATTTTCCATTCCGCCTGCGACAATAATATCAGCATCTCCTGATCTGATCATCTGAGCTGCCAGGCTTACTGCTCTTAAACCTGATCCACAGACCATGTTAAGGGTAAAACCAGGGACTTCAACCGGAAGTCCGGCGTTGATAAGCGCATGTCTCGCGACATTTTGACCCTGTCCAGCCTGAATGACATTTCCCATAACCACTTCATCAACAAGTTCACTCTTGAGGTTCACGCGATTAAGCGCCTCTTTAATAACAATAGCACCTAGATCTATTGCAGAAACGTCTTTAAGCGCTCCTCCGAATTTGCCTATAGCGGTTCTTACCGCACTTACAATAACAACATCTCTCATGAATACACTCTCCATAAAATTATTTTTAGATTATGCTTGTTTTAGCACTTAGAGTTTTACTACCACGGTAGAAATCGCTGACAACTAATTTCCTGATGGTAGTGATCGAGTGACCAGATCCCTCTAAATTTGATATGTTCAATGATCATATCAAATTCTCGAATAATTATTACAGAATATCTGTCGGTTACGTTTACACTATTCTTATATTATCCCTGAAACTATACATTTATGCAATAACTGAACATAGCAAAATGAAAATAAATATGATGTTCTCATCATGTTTATAATTTTCGCTTTTTACTCATAAAAAACTATCAATGTCCACTTAGTTATAAAAGAAAAAAACCCTTGAAACATAACATTTCAAGGGTTTGATTCTTGAATATAAGAAAGTTCACATACAGGTTATTTTTTCCTAATTACATTGCCAGTTGCCATCTTCAATAGAACATGAGCCACCAATACTATCGGTTTGAAGCGTTTGTAATTTATTTAATGGAATCCCTTCGTCATTTGAGATCTTGGCCAATACTTTTTCGATCGCCTCTTGTGACTGAGCACCAGAAATCGCATACTTTTGATTAATAACGAGGGTTGGCGCACTGCGAACACCATAGGCTCGTACAAGCTGCAAGTCCGCTAACACGGCTTTTTCTGTTTCATCGCTTTCAAACTGTTCTTTCCAATCTGTAAAAGAGATGATTGTCTCCTTCACTGCTTCTTCTAACACGGCAATGTCTTCAATATTTTTGTTTTCAACAAACAATTTGTTTTGTATTCGGTCGAATACATCCCAGTACATTTCATCTCCACCGATAAGGTCGGCTGCTTTTGCAGCTTTCAAGCCAGGTTTTGAAATGGGAAAATTGAAATCTGTTTGGCTCATTCCTTCAATATTAAAACGATGTTCATCATCAATTTGATTTGCATGAGCCCAATGTCCTAAGACTTCTGGCTTAACCGCTTCTCGTGAGCCAAAGCTACGTACAAAATCTTCAGCTTCCCATCCTAAGGCAAATGAACGATGAGTGATTTCAACATTGTTATACTTCTTTGCTATTTTTCGCATTCTTGCAGACATCGGGAAACAAAAACTGCATATCGCGTCATGAAAAAATTCTATTTTAATCAAGGGAAGATCCTCCTTAATTTTTGATCCTAAAATATTTCCTATTTTTACCAATTTAATTCCTCCTAAAAATGTATATCCTCATATGTTTTCATTAAACTCTACTTTACAAGCTAAGTGATTGTTTACAATTTAATTTTATACTATAATAAAAATCAACAACACCAATAGTTTATCAAAAATGTCGTTTATACAACACATTGATGGTTTTGTATGAAAAGTAGGAGGCAAGATCCCATGACTCAATCAAATATGGACCCTCGAGCGCTTCGTACACGGAAGCTAATCATGGATTCATTTATTATCCTTTCAGAAAAAAAAGATTTTCCTGACATAACGGTTAAGGATATTACGACAGAAGCGATGATTAACCGGGCAACCTTCTATTACCATTTTGCTGATAAATATGATTTAATGGGCAAGGCATTATCTGAAGTCTTATTGGTTAATTTGACTTCTGATAAGTACGAGGAAAGTGAATTAAACGAAGACGCGATCGTCAGTATTTTCATCTCGATCACGAACTTTCAAAAATCTTTATCTACTCGCTGCCATGGCGGATATGAAGATACAATTGCCCGCATTATTAGAGAACAGCTTGAAGTCATCCTTTATAAAATGCTGTTAAAACGCCGTGAACCTAAAGATAAAGAGGCTCTGAAGGTTACTGCTGTCATATTAAGCTGGGGACTTTACGGAGCTTCTGTAGATTGGAGTAAAACAGTAAGAAAATCTCACCAGAAGAATTTATCAAATTTGCAATCCCTTATATCATGTCAGAAATTGAATTAGAATAAGGCTTGATAAAAGTATCAATCTCCAAAATGGGAACAATAAGAAAAAAACCCTTGAAACACATGTGTTTCAAGGGTTTTAAATTCATTATCTCTTTGAGAACTGTGGGCTCTTTCTGGCTTTCTTCAAACCGTACTTCTTTCTTTCCTTCATTCTAGGGTCTCTAGTAACGAATCCAGCCTTCTTCAGTTCTGGTCTTAATGTGATGTCTGCTTTCATCAGGGCTCTGGTGATACCATGTCTGATAGCTCCAGCCTGTCCTGTAAGTCCACCACCGTGAACATTAACTACAACATCATATGAGCTCTTTGTGTTTGTCAGCACTAAAGGCTGATTAACAGTTGTTCTCAGAGTCTCAAGGTTAAAATAATTATCGAATTCTCTCTTGTTAACAGTAACCTTACCTGAACCAGGTACCAATATTACTCTCGCAACAGATTTCTTTCTTCTTCCAGTTGCCATATATTGAACTTTTGTCATTATTATTTCTCCTCCCAGTTTAGTACTTTAACTCAAGAACTTCTGGGTTCTGAGCTTCATGAGGGTGATTTTCACCTCTGTACACTTTAAGCTTCGTTAGGGTCTTTCTTCCTAGTGATCCCTTTGGAAGCATTCTTCTTACTGCCTCTGAGAAAGCTAGTTCAGGCTTCTTTGCAAGTACTTCTCTGTAAGGAGTTTCCTTAAGTCCACCTGGATAGTTTGAGTGATGGTACATCATCTTCTGATCAAGTTTCTTTCCTGTAAGGATAACCTTCTCAGCGTTGATTATGATAACAAAATCTCCTACGTCCACGCTAGGTGTGAACTCAGGCTTGTTTTTTCCTCTTAATATTGATGCTACCTGGCTGGCAACTCTTCCGAGTGGCTTTCCTGCAGCGTCAACAACATACCACTTTTGGGTGTATGTTCCTTCTTTTGCGTAATAAGATGTATTCATTTTTTTCCTCCCGAAACTCCACAATTGGGGTTCCTATTAATATTTAATTCTTAGGTTTTACTCCATTGTGTGACCCGGGGCTAGTGGATCAACACAAACAATATGCAAACACAATTATCTTACGACAACCTACCACAGAAGTCAATAACATTAGTTTGCAAATCTTCACCTAAACATTATACATGATTATCGGTAATTTTGAAACAGTTAGATTTATGAAATTTAATAATTTTTTTCGTCCTTGCGAAGTGAATGCGCAAAGGCATGCTGTATCTCTATTTGATGTTAACAACGTCTTCGCTTTCATTACCATTATCATAGAATACCTTCTCCAGATAGAGTCCTCTTGCGGGTAAAACCATGGATTTTCCACGAATTCCAGTTTTAAAGATTTCGAGGATGTCTGCAGAAGTCACCTTACCTGTACCGGCATCAAAGAGCGTACCTGCGATAATCCTTGCCATATTATAGAGAAATCCTGAGGCGGTGATATAGATGATCAGAAAATCTCCATTTTCGATGATGCTGATCTCTCTCATTTCCTTCAGCGGATTGGGATCCGTGCTTCCTTGTGTCTTAAATCCGCTGAAATCGTTAAGGCCAAGGAATGCAATACTAGCTTCCTTCATCTTTTCAACATCAAGGCTCACTCTGATATGATAAGCATAATTGCGATAAAGCGCCGAAGGATTTTGCCTTCTTAAAAAGTGGTACGAATAAGTTTTCCCCTTGGCTGAAAACCTGGCATCAAAGTCATCTGGCATCAGCATCGATTCCTGTGCCTTCAGGTCTCGTGGAAGGTATCGGTTCAGTGCCACTGCAATCTTATGTGGCGGAATTGTCGTGCTTGTCTCAAACGACACTGGATAGCTTCTGGCGTGCACCCCCGCATCTGTTCTTGAGGATCCGGAAATCTTAATCTCTTCTTTAAATAGTTTATGCAGTGCTTTTTCTAATTCCTCTTGAACCGTTCGTTGATCATTTTGGCGTTGAAAACCATGAAAATCAGTTCCGTCATATTCAAGATATAAAAGGATCTTCAAATTTTTTCCTCCAATAATCGAAAATTTTATTTCAAGCAAGGACCATTTCCATCACCGGCAAATGGTCCCTGTTTATGAGATTTTTCATTACAAGAGACTCGTAAATCTTAAACTAAAGGTTCCTGCCACAAGGATGAAGAAAATTAGAAAAGCAAGGATATCCCTTCTCTCATACTTCAGCTGCTTCATCCTGGTTCTACCTTCTCCGCCTCTGTAACTCCTGGCTTCCATAGCCATGGCAAGCTCTTCCGCTCTTCTAAAAGAGGAAATGAACAGCGGTACAAGCAGAGGAATAAGGCTTTTGGCCTTTTTGATGATATTTGGCGATTCAAAATCAGCGCCTCTTGCCATCTGAGCTTTCATGATTTTATCCGTCTCATCCATGAGTGTAGGAATAAATCTCAGGGCGATGCTCATCATCATGGCAAGTTCATGCGCAGGCACGCCAATCTTCTTGAAAGGCTTTAAAAGGCTTTCAATTCCATCTGTAAGCTCAATCGGTGAAGTCGTCAGGGTCAGGATCGATGTGCCCGTAATCAGGAAAATAAGCCTGAAGGTCATGAATAATGCCTGATATACCCCCTCTTGATAGATTTTAAAGATCCAGACATCGACTAGAAGCGTTTCTGGAGTTCCTTTCGTTACAAACATATTAAGGAAGGCTGTAAAAATAATCAGAACAAATACCGGTTTGATTCCCTTATAGAGAAACTTCGGAGATAGCTTTGCCACAGCGACCATAAGCGCAATGAACGCAAAGACGACAAGATACCCTGTGAAATTCTTTACTAAAAATAAGTTCACAATAAATAGGATCGAAATCATGATTTTCGTTCGGGGATCAAGCTTATGGATAAATGATTCTCCTGGAATATATTGTCCAATGGTGATATTCTTAATCATTTTTCTGTCCTCCTTTGCCAAGATATCTTAGGATTTCAGCTTTTGCTTCTTCAACAGTAAAAATATCTTCCCTGACGGAAAATCCCTTTTCTTTCAGTTTCTTCATCAGATAGGTAATTTGAGGAGCGCCCAGTCCAACACTTTCAAGCATGTCCACCTTCGTGAAGACTTCCCTTGGTGTTCCCTTCATGATGACCTTGGCATCGCTCATGACAATGACCTCTTCAGCGATGTCAGCTACATCTTCCATGGAGTGGGTGACGAGGATGACGGTCAGCTTATACTCCTCATGGAGTTTCCTTAACTGGTTCAGGATATCGTCTCTACCCCTTGGATCGAGTCCGGCAATCGGTTCATCCAATATGAGGACCTTAGGTTCCATGGCTACAACACCGGCAATGGCCACTCTTCTTTTTTGTCCGCCTGAGATTTCAAAAGGGGATAGGTCCTTGTATTTTTCATAATCTAGTCCGACAATTTTCATTGCCCTTTTCACTTTTTTTGAAACCTCTTCCGGAGTGAGTCCAAGATTGGTCGGACCGAAAGCAATGTCTTTCTCTATGGTTTCTTCAAAAAGCTGATATTCCGGATATTGGAAAACGAGTCCTACTCTTTTCCTAATTTCACTCATCACTGTTTTCTTGTCGGTGATATCAATGCCGTCGATGAATATTTTTCCTGAAGTTGGCTTTAAGAGACCGTTCAGGTGCTGGATGAGTGTGGACTTTCCTGACCCGGTATGTCCAATCAGGGCGTAAAACTTTCCTTCTTCCAGTTCCAGATTGATGTTATCTAAGGCAACTGTCTCAAATGGTGTTTTAGGCATGTAGATATGGGTTAGATTTTCTATTTTAATTGACATAATGCCTCCACCATTTCATCTATATTTAGTATTCCTTCTGGGAGGTCTACACCTTCTTTTCTCAGTTCATGGGCAAGTTCGGTCACCTGCGGAACATCAAGCCCTATAGAATGAATCAACTCAACCTGGGAAAATACATTCTTAGGGGTATCATCAATGACGATTTTCCCTTCTTCCATGACGACGATCCGATCGCCTTGGACGGCTTCTTCCATAAAATGGGTAATATGGACAACCGTGATGTTATACACTTCGTTCATTTCCCTGATGGTCTTCATGACTTCCAATCGTCCTGATGGGTCAAGCATCGCTGTAGGTTCATCCAAGATGATGATTTTCGGTCTCATCGCAATAATACCCGCTATGGCGACTCTTTGCTTTTGGCCGCCGGATAGAAGGTGTGGTGCATGTTTTCTATATTCATACATGTTGACTTCTTTTAAGGCCTGGTCCACACGCTTTCTGATTTCACTGGACTCTACGCCTAAGTTTTCAGGACCAAAGGCAACATCTTCTTCCACTACTGTAGCAACCATCTGGTTATCGGGGTTTTGGAAGACCATGCCGGCTCTTTTCCTGACTTCCCAGGTATTTTCAGGAAGCGTTGCATCGATGGAATCGATATATATTTTCCCGCTTGTAGGCAAAAGAAGGGCATTGATATGTTTGGCAAACGTAGACTTTCCTGAACCATTATGTCCGAGAACCACAACAAACTCACCTTGCTTGATGGTGAGATTGATGCCATTTAAGGAATATTCCTTTTCCTCATTCTCGTTATCATCATAATAGTGCGTAAGGTCTACTGCTCTGATCATTTCTTTATCGATATTCTTTAAGTTTTCTTCCATTTTGACCTCCTGTGATAAGCACTAAAAATATTTCACTTGATAATTTTACTACTTACCATTTTTAGTTTATCATAATTATGGAAAAAAGGGACTAAGTTTGAACTTAATCCCTTACTTCATTTCAAAGGGAAGTCATGCTTCCTCTTTTTTATTAAACTAGCTCTAGTATTGCTACTTCGGCACCGTCGCCTCTTCTTGGTCCTACCTTGTAAATTCTGGTATAACCACCGTTTCTTTCAGCATACTTAGGTGCGATATTATCGAACAGGTTCTTAACAACCTCTTCTTCTGTAACAAAAGCGAGTACTTGTCTTCTAGCATGAAGATCTCCTCTCTTTGCAAGAGTAATCATCTTTTCAGCTAAATTCTTAGTTTCTTTTGCTCTGTAAAATGTTGTTTCAATCTTACCATGCTTCAGGAAACTGGTAACAAGACTTCTCAGCATTGCCATTCTTTGGTCCGTTGGACGACCTAACTTTCTTAATGTAGTCATTTACTTACCTCCTTTACTCGTCAGTGGACTTTAGAGATAAATCTAAGTCCTTTAACTTTCTTTCTACTTCTTCAAGAGATTTCTTTCCAAGATTTCTTACCTTCATCATGTCTTCCATGGTTTTCTGGGTAAGTTCATGGACAGTGTTGATTCCTGCTCTCTTTAAGCAGTTGTAGGATCTGACGGAAAGATCAAGTT
>Ga0209100_1002997_pt1 | contig 9950 bp, 7 predicted proteins | sample lystaG_FD_185480 | JGI IMG/M metagenome (GOLD analysis project Ga0209100, IMG submission 185480) | Glacier valley bacterial and archeal communities from Borup Fiord, Nunavut, Canada, to study Microbial Dark Matter (Phase II) -... | ecosystem: Environmental > Aquatic > Freshwater > Ice > Glacier ...
TTTCTGTCGAACCACGAACGCCACCACCGTCATGCAGCCATGTTCATTCGGCCGAGGTTGAGCGGCCGCCGCCCGGTCGGCATTGCGGCGGCGCGGTCCCACAGAAAGTCTCCGGAGAAGGCGATGTGGCCCCAGCCAACCGGCGACGTATGCGCCAGCAAGTCGTCGGGCACGTCCTCGCCGATCGCGTGGAGATGCGCCACCGCATCGGCGATATAGGTTGAGTTCCAGTAGACGATTGCCGCGATGACGAGGTTCAGGCCTGACGCCCGGAACTGCTGCGCCTCGTGGGTGCGATCGGCGATGCGGCCCTGCTTGAACGTGCAGATCGCCTGCGTCAGGAAATGGCGCTGTTCGGACTTGTTCAGGCCAGCCTGACAACGCCGGCGCAGGGCCGGGCTCTCCAGCCAGTCGAGCATGAAGATCGTCCGCTCGACACGGCCGATCTCGCGAAGTGCGAGGTCGAGCTGGTTCTGGCGCTCGTATGCGGCGAGCTTGCGCAGCATCGCCGACGGCAGAACGGTGGCCGCCTTCATCGACGCGACGAGGCGGATGATATCGTCCCAGTGTTCACGGATGACGTCGACCTTCACGCGGGCACCCATCAGCGGTTTGAGCGACGGATAGTGCCCGGGCGCTTCGATCGACGCCATGCGCCGATCAGGAAAGTCGCGCAGCCGCGGGCAGAAGCGGAAGCCGAGCATCCGGCAGAGCGCAAAGACGTGATCGGTCGCGCCGCCGGTGTCGGTGTAGTGCGTGTCGATCTCGAGGCCAGTGCCATGGTGGAGCAGACCGTCGAGCACATAGGGCGCTTCGTGCGTCGCGGCCGAGATGACGGTGACGTGGTACGGCCCGTGCTGATCGGAGACGTGCGTGTAGAAGGAGAAGCCCGGATCGACACCGTACTTGGCGTTGAAGTCGCCGGCACCGCTGCCGCGCTTGCCCGAACGGAAGAACTGCCCGTCCGACGGCGACGTCGTGCCCTGACCCCAGACGGCCGCGATCGGCAACGCGTGATGGGCATCGATGATGCGGGCGAGCGCGGCCTTGTAGTTCTCGGGCGCGATATAGGCCGCTTTCGTCCAGATCAGCTGGTCGGGAGTGACGCCCTGGCTCGCGTCGGCCATACGCGCGAGCCCAAGGTTCGAGCCGTCGGCGAGGATCGCCGCAAACAGCGCGTTCTCGTTACCGTGCTGCTCGCCGGTTCTGACGTTGATGAAGCCGAGCGGGAAGCCAGTCGCGCGGGCGACCTCGTGGAGCAGCTCGGTGATCCGTACGCGCGGCATCAGTCCGTCGATCCGTGCCGCGAGCGCCTTGGCGGCGGCGGACTCCTCGGCACGCACAGGCGTGATCGACAGCTTGTCGCCGTTCAGCGTCACGCCCTCGACTTGGCCCAGTGCGAGGCGGCGCGCGAAGCGCTTCAATCGCCAGTCGAGTTCGCGGCCGCGATCGGCGATCCACTCGTCGGCGGTCGCAGGCAGCTTCAGGCCGGCGGCGACCGGCGCGGCTTCGGCGGCGGGCAGCAGATAGCTGTCGAACTTGCGGTAGTTGGCCGAGCGCTCGACCCAGACATCGCCCGAGCGCCACTTGTTGCGCAGGTGCGCCATGATGCCGGTCTCCCACAACCGGCGATCGGGTCTGCCGCCGTCTTCTGTGATCAACGTGCGCAGTTCCTTGCGGAACGGCATCGGCGCGTTCGGCGGCACGTCGCGGCGTCCTGAGCGGTTCATCTCGCGAAGCGTGTTGACCGCGGCGATCGTCGATGCGCTGCCGCGCCCCGCCTTAAAGTCGATCGCCTCGAGCAGCAGCGGCGCGAACTTGCGCAACCGGCTCCACTGATCGGCGGCACGGACCAGCGGGTTCTCGTCTGCAAGCTCGGCGATGCTGCGCGCCTCGGTCCGGGCGCGCAGCAGCTTGTCCCAGCCCACGGCGGCGTCGACCGCGGCGAAGCCATCGCTGCCGCTCTCCTGCGCTTCCGCCAGTGCCGCTACCGTGCGGTCGAACAGCCGCATGATGCGGCCGACGTCGCGTTTCGTTCCGGCGTAGTGCTTCTTCTGCTTGTTGTTGCCGCGCGTGAAGCTGCCGCCGATGATGCGATCAGCCATATCGAGCGCGGCATCGATGAGCTTCGCCTCAAGGTCGAGGATCATCGCCGCCAGCGTCGCACGGCGGCGCGACGGCGTGTAGCGGCCAATGAGCTGCGCTGGCGAGGCGCGTGCTTCGCGAACGAGCTGGCGAAGCCGTTCGGCATGAATGGCGTCGCCGATGGTGACCGGCAGCCCGATGTCGCGGACGCGGGAAAGCCGGTCGAGCAGACCGCGAACATTATCGGGTGTGGGCGCGGTTGCGACCTCGCGCAGCCAGGCGAGCGGGGTCACTCCGGTTTGCGGATCGACGTCGAGCAGCGCGTCGAGCTTGCCCAGGCTGTCGACGGGCACGTCGGCGAGCAGCGCGTCATAGGCGCGTTGCCGGGCGCGGGCGCGCCCGGCAACGGCAGCGCGTTCGATCACCAACGGCGACGGCAGCGTGATGCACGAGGCTCGCAGTGCCTCCGTAATGCCCGCAACAATCGGTACGCCGCGATCGGTCGACCATGCGGCCGCGGTCGCAGCGTCGATCAGCAGCGGCAAATCGGCGTTGGCCGGCGGCCGCAAGCCGAGCGCCGCTTCCGCCTCGCGGGCGTGATCGGATGCGGTGGCGGGCCGCACGGCGTAGCCGTCCAACGCCGACGTGGGCACACCGATCTGCTCGCCCATGAACGCGACCAGATGGGCAGGTGCACCGGCCTCGAGCGTGAAGCCGAACCCGGGGTGCCGCAGCAGCGCGAGGTGGACGGCAAAGCCGATCTGGTTGGCGCTGCCGCGTCGCGCCGCGACCAGCGCGAGGTCGTTGGTCGACAGCATATAATGCCGCGCGAGATCCTCGCGGGCGGCGGGTACGCCGAACAGCGCCTGCCGTTCGGTTTCGGTGAGGAGTTCGCGTCTTGCCATGACCAGGGTCCGTCCACAAAAGGCTGATGAAGACTGTGGACTTACATGCCTTTCGAGACGTAGTCTCTGGACGGGTTTGGGGCACGTTGCGCGGGTGTCCGTCCGGCGTCCCCAGACCGAGCGTTTGCGGGACGCAAATAGCCGGCGTCGGCTGATCGGATAGGGAGGAAAACGATGTCAGCATCGCAAAGACCAAGTGCATTGGCGACGAGCCTGCTGACGGGAGTTTTGTTATTTTTCGGCTTGTTGATCCGGGGATGGCTTTTCCCGTCAGAACACTCGCCTTGGTCCGCAGCACTGATCGGCGTCATCTGTTGGTTTATTGCTTACCGGCTACTGAGGCTCGGAAAAGGCACGACTTCGTGACCGGCATTTTGGGGTACGCACGGGTAAGTACGGGCGACCAGGACGTCGCCGGGCAGATGATGCGCCTCGAGCAGGTTGGCGCGATCAAACTCTTCACCGACGTCCGCTCAGGTAAGTCGATGGACCGTCCCGGGCTGACCGAACTGCTAGCCTATGCACGCGCGGGTGACACGCTCGCGGTGGTCCGCCTCGACCGGCTCGGTCGATCGCTCGGCGAGCTGCTGACCGTGGTCAAGGAATTGAAGGAGCGCGGAGTCGCGCTGCTCAGCTTGGAGGAGAAGATCGATACTTCGTCGGCGGCGGGCGAATTGGTGTTCCACGTCTTCGGTGCCATCGCCCACTTCGAGCGACGGCTGATTGCCGAACGGACCAAGGACGGCATTGCCGCCGCGCGCGCCAAGGGCAAGGTGCCGGGGCGGCGACCGCTCGATCCGGACAAGGCACAGTCGGCACTGAAGCTCGTCGCAAGCGGAGTGTCACCCGCCGATGCGGCCAAACAGCTCGGGCTCGGGCGCGCGACAGTCTATCGCGAGATGGCATTGGCCGGTGTCCGTCGCAACGCTTAGGTCGCGACCGGGGAGAACTACGACTGGGATCTGAAATCCTCTAATGTTCTGCGTTCGACGTAATATATGCGTTAAGTACATAGCTGTTTAATTTCGGAGCCTATATCTGCTCGACAAATACGACTCCAGGGCGACCGGTTCGTTGGTCATGATCATGTTTGCGCCGAGATCGATCTGGCGGCCCCAGACCGCCTGCGGATCGCGCACCGCGACGGCGTCGCCCTCTCCTGCCGTGTCGTCGGCGAACATCGTCGCGGTCCAAACCCGCTCGTGACGTAACTTGGCGACAGCGGTACCTTGATCGAGATACCCTGCCGTTCGCCATTTCACATGTATCAGATTAGCGGGCGTGGAACGGCACCGCGCCATCGCCGCGGTCAGCGGCCCATCGGTGTCGAACGCGATCGGGAAGACGACGACCTTGTCCCAGAACGGGCGGATGCGGCTGAGGAGATCATCGTTGCGGCATTCGTAGAAGAAAATCGCCTGCTGCTCGACTTGCGCCGCCTGCAGCAAGGCGAACGTTGCCGCCTCGCTCTTGTCCTTGACATCCATGACCATCCACAGCGCGCCGCGTGCCGCCTCGAGGTACGCCGCCAGCGTCGGGATGCGCTCGCCAGTTAACGCTGCTCCTGCGCCGCCGCTGCCAACGCGCAGGTGCAGCTTCTGAAGTTCGGCAAGGGTCAGCTCCGCCACCGCGCCGTGGCCGTCGGTCGTGCGGTCGACCGTCGGGTCGTGCATGACCACCGCGACGCCGTCGCGGGTGTGGCGGATATCGAGCTCGACACCGTCGATACCGGCCGCGACACATGCCTTCACCGCGGCGATCGAATTTTCCGGCGCGCTCGCGTGACAGGCGCGATGGGCGATGACGATGACGTCGCCGGGCGTCGGGTGCGCCAGTCGTTCGAGCCGCGGTGCCCACGGCGCGGCAGCGGTCAGCAGCATGGCCGCGGCGAGGAGGGACCCGGCCCTCACCAGTGCTTCGTCAGCGATAGGGTAAAGGTCCGCCCGAAGATCGAGCGGCCGACCGTGGCGTTGCCGACCGTACCAGACCCGAGCACGGCACCGCGCGCGTTGCCTTCGGTCAGGCCGATCGCATTGGTGACATTGCCAACCAGCGTGCGCACCTCGATGCCGCTCGGGTGCTTCAGCGTCAGGCCGAGGTCGAGAGTCGAATAAGCGGGCAGCACGCTCAGGTTCGAAAAGTCCTGGAAGCGCCGGCCGACGGTATAGAAAGTCGCAAAGAGGCGCGCGTCGAGCGAGCGGACGCCGAAGCTGTACGACGGCTCGATCGACGCCTGAACACGCGGCGTTCGTGAGATTTCCTTGTTTCGCACGCTCTGCGCATTGACGCCGGTCAGCGTCAGCACGTTCGTCAGCCGCGGATCCTGATAGATGCCCGACGCGGTGATCTCGAAGCCCTTCAGCGGCGACCAGTTGCCCTCGACCTCGACCCCCTTAGTCTCGGTATCGAACAGGATATTCGAGGTGACGATGTTGCCGTTGGTGTCGGCGACCTGCGTGCCGGAGTTCAGATCCTTGAACTTCGAATAGAAGCCGACCGCGGCAAGCTGCAGGTGCCGTAGCGCGAGCCGCAGCCCGCCCTCGTACTGCTCGATCCGCGTCACGGGGATCGGGCCACCGCCGGGGAGCAGGGCGCCGGCGACGATCGTATCGAACCGCGGGAAGCTGAACGACCGGCTGTAGCGGGCGAACGCGTCGAAATGACTGCTCACCTCATAGCCGGTGCCGACCGTCAGGCTGCTGCCCTTCAGGTCTTCCGACCGGGCAATCGTGCTGACGACACCCTGAACGTTACGGGCGGCAAGCGGCCCGGTCGGCACGGCGTTGACCGTGCCAAGCACGCCCTGCAGCCCGTGCTGCGAGCGGTCGACGTTGCGGTAGCCGATGTCGATCGACCACCCCGGCAGCGGATGCCAGGTATCGGCCGCGTAGAAGGCCAGCGCCTCGCCGTCCAGCGAACCGACGATGCTGCCCGAGCCATAGCTGACGAAACCGTTTTCAGTCACGTTGCCGACGACCGCGCCGGTCGCGTCGAGGGCCTGGATATCGAGCGGCGAAGCCTGGTTCCTGACGTTCATCAGGAGCGCATTGAGCGACTGCTTCTGCGCATAGTGATACGTGCTGTAATAGATTCCGCCGGTCAGGTCGTGCTTGCCGATCGGCGTGTCGAGCGACTTCTGCACATGGAAGTCGTTGGCATCGTACCGTAAGTCGGTGTTGATGCTATTCCAGTTGTTGACCATCACCAGGCCCCGCGTCGTCGCCGGGTCATAGGCGGTGTTCGTGCCGGCAAGCACGTACCGCGCTCCGACGACGCTCGCGCCGAAGCCCGTCTTCGCCCGGGTCAGCTGGCTCGCGAGGAACGTCGTCGCGTCGCTCGGTGAGGCGCCGTTGAAGATGCCGTTGAAGTTGATCGAGCCGCCAGTGTGTCGATACGTGTCGGTGACGGTGAAGCCGCTGCCAAGGTCGTAGTTGCCGCCCAGTGTCGCCGTGATGATCGCCGGGTGGATGCCGTCGCGCAGATCACGGTTGGTCGTCGTCGGCGCGCCGCTGGCGTCGGTCGTGCGCAGCGTCACGGTGCGGAACGCGGCGGAATTGAGCGTCCCGCTCGTCGGGTCGATCAGGTCTGATAGCGATTGGCCGAAGGTCGCCCCGGGCCGAGGATCGGTCAGCGGCACTGCCGTGTAGAAAATGCTCCGGTCATTCAGATATTTGACGTCGGCAAAGACCTTGCCGTGGTCGAGCCGATAGGTGGCACCGAACTTGATCTGGCCGCCGTCGTCGGCGCCGCTGTAGCCGGCCCGGCGCAGGCCGTCGTCGCGGCGATAGAAGCCGCTGACGGTCGCCGACAGCCGCTCGCTCAGCGGACCCGAAATCGCGCCGTCGACCCGCGCGCGGTTTCCGGTACCGGTCTCCAGACGCAGGGCCGCGTCGAGCTTGTCGGTCCCGTGGCCGGTGATGAAGTTGACGACGCCGCCCGACGCATTGTCCGAATAGATCGGCGCGGTTCCACCGCGCACGACCTCGGCACGCTGCGTATCGAGGTCGACGCGGTACGCCTCGTCGATATTGACGAAGCGCTCGTAGTTGCTTTCGAACAGCGGCATGCCGTCCTGCAGGAAGTCGAGCAACCGCCAGCCGCTAAAGGGCAAGCCGCGCACGACGATGTTCTCACCGCCGCCTTCCCCGCCCGAGGCCTCGACGGTCAGTCCTGGGGTCGCCTTGAGCAGGTCGGCGACGCTACGGGGCGCGTCATCGGCGATCCGGCGCTTGTCGATTGTCGACACCGAGAATGGCGAGGTAAACTTGGCCCGCCCGGTGCGGGTGCCGGTGACGACGATCTCGTCGGGCAGGAAGATCTGCCCGGTCGGGTCGCCGGCGGCGCGTGGCCCCACCGGCCTGACGGCGCGAAGGCTGATGATCGAGCCGGTCTGCGAGGCTACTTCGAGGCCGCTATCGACCAGCAGCAGTTTGAGCGCCGCATCGACCGGCATCGTGCCGCTGACCGCCGGGGTGCGCTTGCCGCCGAGCTGTGCTGCCGGCGCGACGATCTGGATGCCCGCCTGGCGCCCGAACATCGGGATCGCTGTGACGGCCGCCTGCGCCGGAATATCGAACGTGCGGTCTTGCGCGATGGCAGGCTGCGCCAGCGCCATCGCGGCAAAGCCTGCCAAACCTGTCAATGGTCGAGAAATATTCATGCCTGCCCCCTGGACGGCACCATGTTGGTGCGGGCCGCCACGGACTAGATGATCGGACGGCATCCTTCCGCCACGGCGTCGCCAATAAAAATTAGCGGTTCCGCCGCAGGTGAATAACGCCGCCGGTCAGCGTCACGCGCGCCTCGAGGCTGGAAGCGATTGCGGTCGCAAAGCCGCGCGGATCGTTCGCGGCGAACAGTCCCGCGACCGGCTGACGGGCCAGCGCCGGATCGTCGATTTCGATCCGCAGCCGGGCATAGCGGTCGAACCGCCGCGCCGCGGCTTCGAGGGTCTCGCCTTCGAAGGCGAGCATCCCGTCGCGCCAGGCGAGCGTGCGCACGACCGCGTCCGCGGGCAGCACCTCGATGCTGGCGCCCGCCAGTTGTGGCGGGCGGGCAACCCGCAGTGCCGTCGGTGACGGCGCGTCGGCGATCATATCGTCGGCGATCGTCGCACGAACGTTGGCGGGCGCAAGCAGCGGCGCGCGTTCCGCCGCGACGGCCCGCGTTATCGCGACAACACCCTCGCGCACGACGACGACCACCGGCAAGTCGGGGATGTCGCGCACCGAAAACGCCGTTCCGACTGCCCGCACGAGAACGCCGCGGGCCTCGACGATAAACGGGCGGTCGCGGTCGTGCGCGACCTCGAAATAGGCCTGGCCGGCGACGAGACGGACGGCGCGGCGCGTCTCGCCGAAATCGAGCGTCACTGACGAGCCGGTGTCGAGCGTAACCGCGGATCCGTCGGGCAGCGAGACCCGCCTGGTCTCGCCGAAACCGCTGGTGATGGCGGCGGGTTCGAGCAGACGCGATATCGCCACACCACCAACCAAGGTAGCCGCCAGCGCAGTTATTCCGCGCAGCACGAAGCGCCGGGTCGGGTGGACCAAGGCGATCGGGGCCGCGCCGGCGATTTCCTGGCCAAGCACGCCGGCGCGCTCGCCATGGATCCAGATGGCCTCGGCCCGGGCCAGCGCGCCGACGTGCCGTGGATCCGTCGCGAGCCATTGCGCGAGGCTGTCCTGCTCAACAGCCGAAAGCCCGCGATCCCGCTTTGCCACCCAATCAGCGGCGCTGGCGTCAATCTTCGCTGCGGGTTCTCGTTTGGGCATCGAGACGCGGTGCTCCATCAATCATAGTTAGAGATGCGCGAACCGACGCTTTTCCGCCACGGCCAAATTGCGCCATGAGGTATTTGATCCCCGCGCCGATCTGCTTTTCGACGGTATTTTCCGAGACGCCGAGCTGGGCTGCGATCTCGCGCTGTGACAGCCCGTCGACCCGCCGCAACAGGAATGCCCGGCGGGTCTGCTTAGGCATCGCCGCAATGGCCCGGGCCACCCGCGCGAGTTCGTCGCGGCCGATCACCTCCTGCTCGGGCGACGGCAGGTCGGCTGCCGCATCAAGATCGCCGATGTCTGCAACGGTCGTGATCGACACGATCCGTGACCGGCGGAGTTTCTGGAGAATCAGCGACTTGGCGACCTGAAAAAGATACGCCCGTGGATCGACGATGTCGTCGACCGCATCGCGGCGGACCAGAACGGCATAACTTTCCTGAATGATATCGTCGATGTCGAACTCGCCCGAAACCGGCATCGACCCTAGCCACCTGCGTAATGCGGGCTCGTGCGGCAAGACGGCATACGCCAGCCAGCGACTTCGAGGAGCGACCGAGACCATTGCCCTGCTTTGCATATTTAGATGACAGGATTAATCTGATCGGACGACGGTCGCTCAATATCGGGCGGATGAGCAAGGCGAGGTGATGCTGAACTACGTTCGTGGTTCGTTCGTATTTAGCGTAATTGAGAGAGCATTGAATGCGATGACCTCCACACGACTGGCTCGAGGGCTTTGTCCGCGATGTCATCGCCAATCTGGCCTTGATCGAAGCGGAGAGCGGCATGGGCGTCGAGGGCAAGTGGGCGGCAAGCGACGCGGCGTTAATCTTCGCCCGCTGGCAGAAGATCATCGAACACCGTCGGGCGTTCTTGACGGAGTATTTTTCAGGCGAGTGGCCCGAACGCGAGCCGTGGAAGCGCTGAGCGCCTTCCCATCGATTATCCCCGTAATCGATCAACCGTAGAGCGGTGGTCGTCGTGCCGACCACGGCAATTCTTTCTCCAACTGACCGGCCAAGCGGAAAAGAGTGGCCTCGTCGCCGTAGCGTGCCGTGAACATGACGCCGATCGGCAGGCCCGCGTCCGACATCGCCAACGGCAGCGAAATCGATGGCTGACCGGTCGCATTGAAGATCGGCGTATAGGGGTAGAGCAAATTCTGCCGCCGATCGAC
>Ga0209100_1002999_pt1 | contig 9947 bp, 5 predicted proteins | sample lystaG_FD_185480 | JGI IMG/M metagenome (GOLD analysis project Ga0209100, IMG submission 185480) | Glacier valley bacterial and archeal communities from Borup Fiord, Nunavut, Canada, to study Microbial Dark Matter (Phase II) -... | ecosystem: Environmental > Aquatic > Freshwater > Ice > Glacier ...
TAATTGGATAATTATCTCCATTGGCACCTGTTATAATTCCAATCCCCTTCTGTAAGAGGAAATACATAAAGTTTTCCGGGCTGGTTCCTTCAACAACCAACTCAAGCGTTTTGGTTTCACACACACTCTTCTTGGTATTTACTTCACCCACGTGAGTAGCATGTCCGCTGACAAACATCCTGCTGGGCATGTAACTTTTGGGATCGTTAGGATCAAGTCCGGGAATAGGAAGGAGAATCATTGTTGAATTCATGTCTGGAACTCCACAGAAATCAGCTTTCATAGGAACAGGAACTTTGGCTTTTTTCAGCGTGAGAGATTCGTCTTGTTGTATTTGATCTTTGTTGCAAGCCATTAACACAACAAACAAAATTAAGCAAGCGGAGATAATTGTTTTCATAATCTAAAATTTTAAAAGGTAAATAAATCAGATATTTGCCCAAAATTAAGATCATCAAAACATTAAAGTTTTGCCCTAAGTTTCTATTTTTTTGCTGAGCGTTCCAAATGTATTTTTCTCCTGAAATCGTAAGGACTCGTCCCAAATACGGCTGAAAATTCACGGCTGAAATAGGAGAGGTTTTTAAACCCGGCAGCAAATGTAATCTCTGTAATATTCATATTTGTGCTAGAAAGCAGCGTTTTAGCTTTGTGGAGGCGTAAGGATTTAAAATATTCAGCAATAGTTTTGTTGCTCACCGATTTGAATTTACGGTAAAGCTGAGTACGGCTTACGGTTAATTCATTGCAAAGCTGGTTGATACCGAACTCATCGTTATCAAGATTTTTCTCCAGAACTTGTTTGACCTTCCCCACAAATTCATCTTCCATTCTAAACCCGGGATCGGGGGGAAGCGGGAAGTTCTCGGTAGACGAATACCTTTCGTGCAATTTTTTACGAATTTCGACCAGGTTTTTCAGAATTATGTGTAGCTCCTTTTCTTCGAAGGGTTTTGCCAGGTAAGCATCTGCTCCGCGTTCCAGCCCTGAAAGCCGCGAAGTAACATCAGCTTTCGCTGTCAGCATGACAACCGGGATATGACTCGTGCGTATATCGTTCTTTACCTTTTCGAGCAGGCTGATTCCATCCATTTCAGGCATCATCACATCGCTTAAAATAATGTCAGGAATCAAACTCATTGCCTTATCCAGACCCGTTTTCCCGTTTTCAGCCACTTCAATCAGGTATTTGTTTTTCAAAATAGATGCAAGGTAAAGCGAAACATCATGACTATCTTCAACGATCAGCAATAAAGGAAGAGTTCTACGCATGCTAATTTTTGGTCCGATAACCTTGTTCATCTTATTTCTAATAGTTGATAGGGCAGGGATCTGTTCTTGGCTTTTATCAATCCTGCAATTGTTTTCGGTAGGTGCATTGTGACTTACTGGAAGTTCAACAGTAAAAGTAGTACCCTTGCCAAGCATACTTTCTACCGAGATATTTCCTCCAAGCAATTCGGTCAACTCTTTGGCAAGTGCCAGCCCAAGCCCCGATCCATTCGGATTAACGGTTACATTTTCAATCTGGTAAAAGCGGTCGAAGATATGGGGCAGATGCACCCGGTTGATCCCGATTCCGGTATCGGCTATACGAATGGTAAACAATTGCGTGGCTTCGTTAGTAAAAGTTGAAACTGTTACAGTTCCTCCTTCCGGAGTGAATTTAAGGGCATTCGAGAGCAGGTTCGAAAGGATATGTAATAATTTATCGGGATCGAAATCCATCAACAATGGACTTTCTGACGTTTGATAGCTGAGCCTGACACTGAGGCTATCTGCTACTGACCTGAAAAGATCTGTAACATAGCCAATGTAAGAATTGATGTCAGTTTGTACAATATGAGTATACATCATCCCGGTTTCAATTTTAGCCAGGTCGAGCATCTGGTTTACCAAATTGAGAAGGATATTGCTGTTTTTCTTAATTTTTGCGATGCCTTCCTTCTGCCATTCCTCCGGATATTTTTCAATCAGATCGGCCATTCCTTGAATTACGGTAAGTGGTGTACGAAACTCGTGGGTAATGTTGGTGAAAAGCTTTGTTTTTGCCTCATCCAATTCTTTAAGCCGGAGTGTTTCAAGCTGTTCAATTTTTACATTCTGGGAAATAACATTAATAATAAAAACAAGAATCATTCCAGACATCATTAAGATGTTGATTACAAATAGCGTAACATTTGTTTTGAGATTCAGTTCCGGGAACAAAGTTAAATAAGGTTGAAGGATTCCAGCCAGTATTACAGACAAAACATAAAGGCTAAACATCCAAATAATATAGCTAATCTTTTGAAAGGCAATAATAAAAAATACAGACGTCAAACTAACAAAAACTAATCCTCCGGAAAATGGTATTCCTCCGAGTTTTAGAATAAAAATAAAGGTGACCAGAATAAATAAGCTTTGATTAATGAATGCCAACAATTTAATTGAACGCTTAAAGAAAAATCCTGCTATCAAAAAAAATAACATGGTCGCTATCAAAGCCAAACCATAAGATATCAAAATTTTATATCCGGGATTTATTAAATAAGATATTACACCTAATAAAGTGGTGTAAATCAGGCCAACTACGCAGGTAATCCATAAGTTTTTGTTCATGATCAGTGTTTTCTGATCACAACCAGGATAGCTTAAAAAGCGTTCAATTGCTAAATTTAGTTTTTGCAAAAGACTTTGTTGCATGACTAACTTTATAAGAATGGGATCTGTATAAAGTTACAAAAATATTACTTCATAACAACAGTGTATTCAGATAGTCTGAACAGATAACTTTTAGAAGGACGTGTACAAGCACCTTCGTATTATGAAGGTTTTTTTAATATTTTCTGGATTTTTCCAAATTGCATTTAAGAACTTCGTAAAGTTTTTATTTTACGAAGTTCTTAAATAAAGTAGTTTATTTATAAGCTTGTGTATGAACACTTTTCATTGATCTTCCTGATGGATCAGCATTGTTGCGGAACGATGCATCCCAGGCAAGCGCTTCAGGTGTGCTGCACGCGATGGACGGTACCGATGGTACGCAGGTAGCAGCCGCATCAGAAGGGAAGTGTTCAGTAAAAATTGAACGATAGAAATACTCCTCTTTTGACATTGGTGTATTGATAGGGAAACGGAACTTAGAGTTTTCCATTTGTTCATCAGTAACTATTTCCGCTGTAAGTGCCTTCAGAGAATCAATCCAGTTGTAACCAACACCGTCAGAGAATTGTTCTTTTTGACGCCATACAACGCTTTCGGGAAGGTAATCTTCAAATGCCTTACGAAGAATCCATTTTTCCATTTTTCCGTCTTTCGCCATTTTATCTTCAGGATTCAGGCGCATTGCAATATCCATGAACTCTTTATCGAGGAAAGGAACACGTCCTTCAACTCCCCACGCAGCAAGTGACTTATTTGCCCTTAAACAGTCGTAAAGGTGCAACTTGCCGATTTTACGTACTGTCTCTTCGTGAAATGCCTGAGCATTGGGCGCTTTGTGGAAATAAAGATATCCTCCGAAAAGCTCATCTGCTCCTTCGCCTGATAATACCATTTTTACACCCATTGATTTGATAACGCGGGCCAACAGATACATGGGTGTTGATGCCCTGACTGTTGTGACATCGTATGTTTCAAGATGATAAATCACGTCGCTTAATGCATCAAGACCTTCCTGAACCGTGAAATGTACCTGATGATGAATAGTTCCTATGTGGTCTGCAACTTTCTGTGCAGCAGCCAAATCAGGTGATCCGACAAGTCCGACTGCAAAGGAATGTAATTGGGGCCACCAGGCTTCTTGTGTGTTGTCGCTTTCGACTCTCTTTCCGGCGTATTTTTTTGCGATAGCTGAAATAACGGATGAATCAAGTCCTCCTGAAAGTAGAACTCCATAAGGTACATCGGACATCAACTGACAATGAACCGCATCTTCGAGCGCTTTTCTTAATACATCAATATCTGAAAGATTATTCTTTACAGCGTCAAATTCAGTCCATTCACGTGTATACCATTTTTTGATAACGCCATCTTTACTATATAGATAATGTCCTGGTAAGAATTCTTCAATTTTTTTGCAGGTTCCTTCAAGCGCCTTGAGTTCTGATGCAAAGTATAAGTTTCCAAATGAATCCCATCCCATGTAGAGGGGAATAATTCCAATATGGTCACGGGCTACGAGGTAACAGTCATTCTCTTCATCGTACAATACAAAAGCAAATATTCCATTAAGGTCTTCGAGAAAATCAATCCCTTTTTCGCGGTAAAGTGCAAGAATGACTTCACAATCGGATTCTGTTTGAAATTCATAATGGTCTTCGAGCGGTTTACGCAATTCACGATGGTTATAAATCTCACCATTTACACCTAAAATAAGCTTTTTATCACTGCTGTAAAGTGGCTGTCTGCCAGATGATGGATCAACAATCGCCAATCTTTCATGTGCTATAATAGCTTTCGAACCGCAATAAATCCCGGACCAATCTGGTCCCCGGTGGCGAATTCGTTTGGACATCTTAAGAACCTGCGTTCTTAAATCTTCAGATTTCACCTTTAAATCAAATACTCCTACAATACCACACATATCTTTTTCGAATTATAACCGTTTTTTTTTCTTTCCAAAATATCAAAATGAGCCAATAATTGGTCGCCAAAAATACAAAAATCTTTTAAAGTTTGATTAATTGATACAAAATGATAACAATAACACTATTTCTTATTAAGTGCATCTTTAATTTTTTTCCAGATATTCGATTTTGGCTCTTCCTTTACTGGTTGCTCTTTGTTTGCATCGGGGGGCAAATCGGCCGCATTCCTTTTTTCCTCCCTTGCGGCTTTGCGTTCCTCTCTTTTCTTTGGATCTCCGCCGAAAATACCCCATAAGTTTGAAATCCCTTTTTCATTATATTCTTCTGTAAAATGAGGAATATCAAGCATTGCCAAAGTTGTTTCGTCTAATCCGGGGAAATAGTGATTTTTATAGTCCCGGAATGCAGGGTCGCGGTAAAGTTTATTGAAGAATTTTCCAACAACGGGAAGTGCCATGTAGCCTCCTCGTCCCAACGCAATATTTCTGAAGTGAATGGAGGGTTCCTCTCCACCTACCCAACATCCTGTTACAAGGTCTGGTGTATATCCCATAAACCATCCGTCAGCAAAATTCTGAGTAGTACCTGTTTTGCCCGCAAAAGCTCCTTCAACTTTGTAAAGAGATCTGATTTCATAACCTGTCCCTTCGTCGACGACGGATTGGAGATAGTGTGTGATGATCTTTGCTGTTTCGGGCGACATAGCTTCCGTATTATCGTCGTCGGGGACAAATTTTTTCAGCAACTTGCCATTTGCATCCTCAATTCGGATCAGGTAATTTGGATTAACTGTTCTCCCTAAATTATCGAGACAAGCATAAGCCTGTGCAAGCTGAATTAATGGAATATCTGCAGATCCAAGTGCCAGGGAAGGGACGCTGGGTAGATCCGCTTTGATACCCATTTTACGTGCAAGTGCGATTGCTTCCGGAATACCAGAATCCATTAATACCGCTACGGACACAGTATTGACTGATTTACAGAGTGCTCCTTCAAGGGAATAATATCCGCCATATTCTTCATTCGAGTTTCCAGGTGCCCAGTCCTGATATTCTGAATAGACAGTTTTTTCGTTGGCATAATACTTGTCCGGAGGAATTCCATTTTCGATCGCTGAAGCGTAAATGATTGGTTTAAATATTGATCCGACCTGACGCGGTGCTAAAACATGATCATACTGGAAATACTTGAAATCATTTCCACCAATCCATGCTTTAATATCTCCCGATTTAGGATCAATTGCTATAAATCCGCAATGGAGAAGTTTCAACGCATATTTTACCGAATCAAGCGGCGAAAAGTTAACCTGCTTTTCACCTTCCCATGAAAAGATTTTCATATTCAACGGTACCTTGAATGCCTCTGTAATTTCTGCTGCCGATTTTCCAGCCTCTTTCATTTTATGGTATCGTTCTGACCGCTTCATAGCTCTAATAACCACGGCATTGTTCTTCCCCCAGGGATCTTTTCCGTCCCAATGTTTTTCGAAAGTCGATTGTAACTCTTTCATCTTTTCCTGCATTGCCATCTCCGCATATCGCTGCATTCTAAAGTCAAGTGTCGTTACAATATGCAATCCATCCGTATAAAGATTGTAAGGCGTACCGTCTGCTTTTGTGTTCTCGGAGCACCATTCCTCCAATTGAGGTCTGATCAACTCCCTAAAATAGGCACCTGGCCCGGTATTATATACCAGATAATTGTATTTTATACCCAGCGGAGCACTAATGAAAGATTTAGCTTGATCTGAGGTGATATATTTGTATTTCGACATCTGCGAAATGACGATATTCCTTCTTTGAAGTGAACGTTCTGGATTTGTTCTGGGATTATAATAATTATTGGCCTTTAACATTCCTACAAGCGTGGCAGCTTGTGGAACAGAAAGTTTATCCGGCCTTACACTAAAAAAACGCTCTGCTGCAAGTTCAATTCCAAAAGTATTTTCTCCAAATGGAACCGTGTTCAGATATAACGTCAGAATTTCTTCTTTTGAATAGAGTCGCTCGAGCCGGTAGGCAATAATCGATTCCCTGATTTTACTTACAGGAAGTGTTAACGGCCCATAGTTTTTTCGACCAAAAATATTTTTTACAATTTGTTGTGACAAGGTCGATCCTCCACCGGAACTGCGATCAACCATAAAAATTGTCTTCACTACAACTCTTACCAAAGCCCATTCATCAATTCCCCGATGCTCATAAAACCTGTTGTCCTCAGTTGCAATCAAGGCGTTAATCATATTAGGAGAGATTTCCTTGAAAGTGACATTGCTGCGGTTCTCTGTATAATATCGGCCAAGCAATTTATTATCTTTTGAATATACTTCCGAGGCGGCTGGTTCCTTTATTTTGATAAGTGTATTAGAATCTGGTAATTGGCCAAAAGTTCCGACATAAACCAGTCCGAAAAGTACAAGTAACAGGAATACCCCTAAAAGTACAAGCTTCAAACCCCATGTGAGAACTCTTTTGGTCCACGATTGTTTAGAAGTTGAAGATAATCCTGAAAAGAATCCCTTAGTGGCTTTCTTCTTGCCGGATGCTTTAATTTTTTTAACTGACATATTGAAGCGTATAATCTATATTCACCTTTACTAAAATTACTCAAACCATGAAAATTGCCATCTCCGGCAGTACAGGTTTTATTGGAAAACAACTGTCGGAATTTTTATTACAGTCAGGGAATGAACTTATTATGATTTCACGCAGTGACTTTGCAGGCGGGAGTAATCAACTGGCAAAAGTAATCAAATCTGCTGATGTTATCATCAATCTTGCCGGAGCTTCGGTTTTAAGAAGATGGAATAAAAAAAATAAGCAACTTATCCTCTCAAGTCGTGTTGATACTACTCAATTGTTGGTTAAAGCAGTTAAAATGAATTTGCCGGGACATCAACCTAATATTTTTATAAATGCCTCTGCAATTGGAATATACGATATTAATAAATCTCATGATGAGTTTTCAACAATGTTGGGAACTGATTTCCTGGCATTAGTATGCAAAGCCTGGGAAGAAGCAACTGTTGATTTAAAGGGGGTCGATTTAAGACTGTGTACCATCCGGATTGGAATCGTACTTGGAACCACAGGTGGCTCACTCCGGAAAATGTTACCCCTTTTTAAAGCAGGATTAGGCGGGAAAATTGCCTCCGGGAAACAACCGTTTTCATTTATACATATCTCTGATTTCTGTAACGCAATCTGGCATTTGATTATAAACAGCCAAAGTGCAGGTATTTATAACCTTGTATGTCCGGAGCCAACAACAAATGAAAAGTTTACGAATACGTTGGCCAGCTATCTTCAACGCCCCGCGCTTTTTACCGTTCCCGAATTTGCATTGAAGCTTATTTATGGTGAGGCTGCCGGAATGCTTACAACAGGAGCAAAGGTGATTTCCACCCGATTACCCAATGAGGGATTCCAATTTAAATTTCCTGACATTGACGCTGCAATTGCTGATCTGGTTAAAAAAGAATGATACAAGTTTAATAATTTGAAAATCCGGAGTTATGAATAAAGATTTTCCAGGGGATAAGACTCCGCCAATATATATTGTATCAGGTGGTAAAGGGCTGGCCGGTGACGCTGTTGTTCAGTCTGTTTTGATTCAATTTCCCAATAATAAAGTTCCTGTGATCATTGTTCCGGATGTTTTGAATCAGGATAGAACCGATGATGTAATTTCAAAAGCGCTGGTAACAAAGGGGGTAATAGTTCATACAATGGTTGATCCTGAGGCTCGAGAAATGTTGATTGAATCGTGTGTCAAAAGCGGAGTAAGCCATTTTGACCTGGTTGGCGATTTGTCAGATTATTTGTCAGATCTGTTAAATACCAAGCCTATAAGTAAACCTGGCTTATATCGTCTTAGTAATATTGCTTATTTTCAGAGGGTTGAAGCAATTGATTTTACGTTGAAGGTTGATGATGGACAAAACCCCGAGAGGATTGGCCAAGCGGATATTGTACTTACAGGTGTATCACGTACAGGAAAAACTCCATTAAGCGTTTACCTCGCAATGTTTGGATGGAAAGTAGCAAATGTTCCCATTGTTCCAGGAATTGAGCCCCCAGGGGAATTATTCAATGCAGATCCTGGAAGGGTTTTTGGACTGAATATTTCGCATGTTTACCTGATTGCACAGCGTGCTAACCGGGTTAAAAGTCTTAAGATGGATGAAGATGCTGACTATATAAACACCCGAAAAGTAGGTGAAGAGTTGGCTTATGCACGCAGGATATTCGAAAAGGGGGGATTTACTGAGATACAGATTACCAATAAGCCTATTGAATCATCTGCAAATGAAATCCTTAATATTTTAACCAGCCGATTTGATCAGGAGAAGTGGAAGAATGATATGAATTATTAAACTGACAGCTTCATACATTAAATGATAGGCAAAAAATGTATTTTGGCAAGCTGTTGATTGCCAGTAAGAAGCTGCCATTTGTCAAATGTTCCAATACTTAAAACAGATTAGATGATAAAACAACTGCCGGTCAGGAATACTTCTTTGAAAGAGATCCAAATCCGGCAGTATATTAACTTCATAAACAAAAACTCCTAATTGTTTATTTCTTCTCCGCAGGAGGAACTAATTTGACAGAGGCAACGTCAACAGTAATTTCTCCTAATCTCTTTGAAACTTCCGGCTTCATACTTTCCTGATAACGACCACCCAGGTGTTTCGCCAGAAATTTCTCTGCTGAAGCCAGCATCGCCATGTTATTTACGGGCCGCGCAAAGCCATGGCCTTCGTCGGGTGCAACGATATATTCGACTGGGAAACCTCTTTCGCGCAATGCGATCACAATCTGATCCGATTCAGCTTTGTTCACACGTGGGTCGTTTGCTCCCTGGACGACGAGTAAAGCAGCCTTAATTTTATTCGCAGAATTGAGGGGTGATTGCCGTTCGAGTTGTGCTTTACCTTCGGGATTCGTGGGATCACCCATTCTTACATGGAATATTTTGCGCCCTGCTTCCCAGTACGGAGGAATGGAATTCAGCAAGGTAATCAGGTTTGAAGGGCCAACAATTGATACACCACAAGCATAAACATCGGGAGTAAAAGCCACACCAGCCAGCGTCGCATATCCTCCGTACGAGCCACCCATAATGCCTATTTTTGTGGAATCGGCTATTCCTTCACCAATCAGGTATTTAACTCCCCAGGTCAAATCGTCCTGCATTTTTTCACCCCATTGATTGTTTCCCGCATTTAGAAATTTCTTTCCATAACCCGTCGAGGATCTGAAATTTGGAGAGAGTACAGCATAACCGCGATTGGCAAGAAATTGTGCATAAGAATTATAACCCCAGCCATCGCGAGCCCACGGACCGCCATGAGGAAATACCACCACAGGGAGG
>Ga0209100_1003003_pt1 | contig 9937 bp, 9 predicted proteins | sample lystaG_FD_185480 | JGI IMG/M metagenome (GOLD analysis project Ga0209100, IMG submission 185480) | Glacier valley bacterial and archeal communities from Borup Fiord, Nunavut, Canada, to study Microbial Dark Matter (Phase II) -... | ecosystem: Environmental > Aquatic > Freshwater > Ice > Glacier ...
TGCGATCGCTTCTCGGCGGTTGCAGAGTTTTCAGCCAAAGCGCGGTCTGCTGTGAAGAGCTACGTGAACTATCTGTAAATTTACTGGTTTAGCCTTGCGATCGTTGCTCAGAATCGAGTAGAACTGGGGTAGCTACTGAACGTTAAGCATAGGGATAGAGAATAGACACCTATGACTTCAGCGCGCTGTCAGCCGGGAGCAAAATGAATTTTTTTAGCCTAGTAAGGGTTTGAAGGAAACGTTTCTCGATCGGGTCACTTCTAATCGCTAACTATTGACCTAACCCCTTTTCAGAAGAGGGGTTAGATCTTTTTTTTATTTAGATATTCTTTGCCCAATCAATCCCTTACTTTTGGCTGAGGAGGCGATCGAGTCATCAGGTTAGGGTTGGGCTAAACATCTGCAAAATATCGTGGTTCGGTTTGACAATACGTCGTCAAACCGAACCACTTGTTGAGTTACTCCCATATCAACTTCCGCTGGATGAATCGAAATTTGGTGCATTCCGCAGCACACCATTTCAGGAATTATTTATGAACACAAAAAACAGTCGTAATTCAGTCAAGCTTCTGGCTGGCATTGTTGGAGTCTTAGGCATCAGCACCTTATTAGGTCTACCTTCACTTGCTTTGATTCGTTCTCAATCATCCCAGACTACTCAAAATCAGCCCCTTTTGTCTCAATCGACAGGAGGCAGCACAGGCGGAGCGCCTAGTAGTGGCATAGGCTCAAGCGGTTCGACAACTCCGGGGGGAACGATAAACGGCGATGGGTTATCAAGCCCAAGCACGGGGACGGGCACTTTTAGCCCAGGCACAGGCGTAGGTGGTTCGACCGGGGGAACTGGAACAATCGATACGACTACTCCAGGGGCGGGCACTTTTAGCCCAGGCACAGGCGTAGGTGGTTCGACTGGAGGAACTGGAACAATCGATACGACTACTCCAGGGGCGGGCACTTTGACTCCGAGTACAGGAACGGTCGATTTGACTGGAGGAACCGGAACAATAGACACCACCACTCCGGGCATAGGGACAACCAACACGACAACGCCAAGCACAGGGGGAACGACCAATAGAACGACAGGCGGCGTGAGAGCGCTTTGGTAGACTCATCAAATTTATCAATAGAAACGTAAGCTAACTGGCGCATTCCACATAAATGAAGTGCGCCACAGTGCTATGAGGCAATAGACGCTGAACGAATCAGCAAATCGCAAAATGAGAAAATATTTATCAAAGCGATCGTATCTATTTTTTGTCGTAGCAGGTTCAGTTCTGGCACTGACAGCTCCACTGATTTTTAAACCTAAACCTTCTCTCGATCGGGTGGCTGAAGTTTCAAAACCTCTGCCGTCTATTTCATTCAGTCCAACGACTCCCCCAACTCCTGCGCCTCAAATTGTTCCTGACTCTACGCCGCGTTTGGTGATCAGTCTCAGCAGTCGTCGCGTGACGCTTTATGAGGGCAACACTCGGCTCAAGAGTTATCCGATCGCCGTTGGTCGTGAAGGCTGGGAAACGCCAACGGGCGAATTTAAAGTGATGGATATGCAGCAAAATCCTACCTGGATTAACCCATTCACGGGCAAGACGATCGCGAGTGGCGATCCCAAAAATCCGTTGGGTTCTTATTGGATCGGGTTTTGGACGGATGGCAATAACTGGATCGGCTTTCACGGCACACCAGAGGCTGGCTCTGTGGGTCAAGCGGCATCACACGGCTGCATTCGGATGTATAACCGCGATGTTGAAGCGCTCTTTCAAGAGGTGAGCCTTGGCACTGTGGTGCGCGTTGTGCCCTGACTTCATGAAGTTATTAGAATTTACCAAAAGAGAATAATCAAGCTGTAACCTGTGCAAGGGCACGATCGGCTGCTAAAAAACAGATCGACTTGAGGTGGTAAATTGCCGTCTCTGACGTTGATCTGAGCGATTAGCACGATCGTTCTAATCGCAATCTTGAACAAGGAAACAGGCATGGTTTTACCCGGAAGTTATCACGCTAGCTTGACCGCAGGAATGGCGGCTCTACAAGTCTTCTATAATCTCTCAACCGGATTGTGGAACTCGACAAACTGGTGGAATTCAGCAAACGCACTAGAAACCACGATCGACTATTCTGCACTCACTGATGCCAGAACTTATCGAGGCAACATTTTCAACACGTTTGAAAAACATAAAAACACTCGATTTCTAAATGAATGGTTTTATGACGATCAGGGATGGTGGGCACTCACCTGGATCAAAGCGTATGATTTGACGGGTGAAACTCGCTATTTGGATATGGCAAAGACGATTTTTGACGACATGAAGGGCGGCTGGGATTCAACTTGCGGCGGTGGCGTTTGGTGGCATAAAAAACGGCAATATAAGAACGCAATCACCAACGAGTTGTTTTTGACTATTGCAGCGCGATTGCATTTAAGAACGCCCGAAGATAAAGGAGCAGGAAGTTATTTAGACTGGGCACAACGAGAATGGAAATGGTTTAAGCAAACCAAAATGATTAACCAAAAAAATCTTGTGAATGATGGGCTGAATGATAGTTGCAAAAACAACGGGCAAACAACTTGGACCTATAATCAAGGAGTTATTTTAGGAGGATTAGTCGATCTTTATAAAAGCACGAAAGATAAAGAGTTGCTGACTCAGGCACACGCGATCGCTCAGGCTGCGATCACTCATCTTGCCCCCAATGGAATCTTAAAAGAGCCGTGTGATCCGGTGAGCTGTGGCGACGATGCCCCGCAGTTTAAGGGCATCTTTATGAAGAACTTGGCTTACCTGCACAAAACATCTCCTAACCCGAAATACAAGAAATTCATCACTGAAAACGCCCGTTCGATCGTGTGGCAAAGTCGAAATCATCTCAACCAATTTGGGTTTAGCTGGGCAGAGGAGTTTGATATTGCAGATGCGGCGCGGCAAAGTGCAGCACTAGACACGTTAAATGCTGCATTCTCGTTAAGCAATCAGCGTCGGGCTGAAGGTGATCAGCATCAGGAAGCGATGACTGGCTCGATCAAGGACGATCTAATGGCGGATAGAGATAAGCAAAATGCTTTCAAGGACAGAAGAAAGATTCAGCAAAAGCCCCCTTTTTGAGAGGGATTTAAGGAGATCTCGATCGCTGTGATCAAATGAAATCGAGAGCACAGATAGACCCTTAAACTAAAAGATCCCCGGTTTTTAAAGCCGGGGATCTGAACAGGCAGTCATCTAAGCAGATTTTTGAACGCGTCTAGAACTCGTTTTGCGAGTGCGAGGAGACGATAGTTTTTGAGCCGTCGCTAAATAGTGCTTTAGCGTCGAAGCTCGAATCTCAATGCCGTTGTCATTCAGAATCTTTGTCAACTCATCATAGCTATATCCCTTAGCGAGAGATGCTTTTAGAGGCTCTCGAAGTTCGGCGATCGCTTCCCGTAGCGACACATTTTCTTGAGGCTTTTCGGGCAAATCTGCAAACAGTGATTCAATCTGATCAATTGCAGTTGCCTCAACTTTATTTGCGGCAATCGATTTTTTAGTTTTTGCGACCGTCATTTTTCAATATCCATCGTGATATCACAGTCTTATTCTAGTATCTAAAGCCTATCTCGACACGATTAAACAACGTGTATTTTGCTCATTAACTTCGATGATCCTATCTTTGATAGCGTTGATGTTCGTTTTACTATCATTGGCTCCTATTGATCATTTGTGAGATGCCGGAACTGCCAAATCTCCCAATTTTGGACTCCACCAACCTTTTGCAGTTTGAAAATAAACCACATCTTGATGCTGGCGATCGTCCCGCGCTTTTGGATTTGAGCAGCGCAGTAGCCGTTTATCTTGTCCCTCTTTTTGATAGGCATACTGCTCTAAACGCTGCTGGCAAACCGGACATAGATGATCAGTTGTCTGAGGCTTGGTAGCTGTGTTTGAGGATTTGGGCTGAGGTGCTTCCCATCGCTTCGATCGGTCTGACCAAAACAGCACCACGTTCTCGCAGCCCTCGACACATTTGAGAAAATACTTCTTTTTAACCTTGGGGCTAGGAATTTTAGCCAGTGGTTTTTCGCACTGGGGGCAGCGGGTGCGCGAGGTCTGGAGGTGCGTTTGAGGTCGCGGAGCCGGGTTGGTGGTCAGATGTTGAGGAATGACTCTCTGAGCCTGAAGCAGCGCAGGTTCAAAATAGGTCTCGTTCCAGTGAGTGAGATAGCGCTGCCAGTCTTGTTTGCCCTCAGCAATGTCATCGAGCGATCGTTCCATTTGCGCTGTAAATTCGGATTGCAATAGGTCGGGCAATGCATCTGCTAAGAAGCGATCGACATCCAAACCCAATACCGTTGGCTGTAATGCTCCTTTAATTACGTCCACGTAAAGACGCTCTTTTAACGTCAGAATCGTTGGCGCGTAGGTGCTGGGGCGACCAATTCCCTGCCGCTCCATGACTTGAACTAATTTGGGTTCACTGTAGCGAGGCGGCGGCTGGGTTTGTTTTTGCTCGTGGGCAGATTGTTTTAACGTCAATGCCTGAGCCACTTTGAGAATGGGCAGTTCGACATCTGCACTCAGGTTATTCCAATATTTGCTGTAGCCCTGAAACTCGATCACCTGCCCTTTTGCCTGCCAGAAAATCGTGCCCGATTGCGTCACAATGCAGGTTTGCCTGACTCGTGCAGATTGGCACTGCGTTGCCATCGATCGCTTCCAAATCAACACGTATAGCGCAAATGCGTCGCTCGACAAATCTAGTCTGAGTTGGGCTGAGGCGCGATTGACATCGCTCGGACGAATCGCTTCATGTGCTTCTTGAGAGCCTTTAACTTTGCGGTGATGGGTGACTTTTTTAGGCACATTTTCAGCATCGTGTCCGACGAGCCACTGCCGCGCCTGGTCGGTGAATTCCTGGCTCAGTTCGACGCTATCGGTTCGCATATAGGTGATCAGTCCCGCTTCATAGAGCGACTGTGCCACCTGCATCGTTTTCTCAGGGCTGAACTTGAGGCGAGATCCGGCGGCTTGCTGCAACGTCGAAGTCACAAAAGGCGGTGGCGGCGTGCGGCCAATGACCTTACCATCAATGGATCGCACCCGATGCGGAAATGCCTGAGCCTGCTGCACTAAGCGATCGGCATCTGCCTGACTCAACACGCGATGAGATTCTTGAGCAGGGCGCTCAGTCGGATTAGTCGCATCATCGGCGGGTGACTCATCATCAGTCGTCGTTTCAGTGCCGCGATAAAATGCTCGAAACCCGTCGGCGTAGTCAACCCACACATTCCAATAAGTCTGCGGCACGAAGGCTTCGATTTGGCGTTCACGATCGCAGAGAATATGCAATGCCGCACTCTGCACGCGCCCCATTGATTTCGCGCCAATTTGCAACTGCCAAAGTAATGGCGACCCTTTAAAGCCGACCAATTTATCGAGCACGGTGCGGCAAAGTCCGGCGTGAACCAGATTTTGGTTAATCGGTCTCGGTTGCGAAATGGCACGTTTCACCGCAGTCGGCGTAATCTCAGAATAAACGACTCGCTGCGGCTGTTTGAGATTTAACGCTTGCTGAATGTGCCACGCGATCGTTTCTCCTTCGCGATCGTCATCCGTTGCCAGCACCACGGTTTGAACTTGCCTCACCGCCGATCGCAATTGCTGAATCGTGTCTTTACCGCGCTCACCCCGCGGCACAAATCGACACTGCACTCGATCGCCACTCAAGTCAAAGCCTAGGGAATCAATGCCGTCACTCGCCAGCTCACGGACGTGTCCCATACTGGCTTTGACGATCCAATCCGATCCTAAGATTTGACTGAGTTTTTTGATCTTTCCAGGGCTTTCGACGATGAAGAGTTTAGTCGGCATTTTAAAAAGAATGGATGGCAGAAACGCTGAGTAGAACGTTCATACCATCCATTGTAAGGATTAACGGTTAAATCTATGTGATAACGGTCGGTTTTTCCATTCCGGTGAGAGTGCGAATTTGAGCGACTTGCTCGGCGATCGCGATTAAATCCGCTAATGCCTCTTGCGGGTCGAGATGATGTTTAGTTGGGTCGGCTTCATATTGCTCAAGATAAACGCGAAGAGTTGCGCCTTGAGTTCCCGTACCTGATAGACGAAACACAATGCGAGACCCATCGGTAAATCCAATCCGAACGCCTTGATTGTTGCTAACGCTGCCGTCGATCGGATCGGTATAGCTAAAGTCATCGCTGTATTCAACTTCGCGAACGCCAAACTTTCTGCCTTTGAGAGTCGGAAGTTGAGCGTGAAGATTGGTCATCAGCGTATTTGCCCGATCGCTCTCGACTCCTTCATAGTCATAGCGAGAATAATAGTTGCGCCCATAGGTTTGCCAGTGGTCGTGCATCAATTCCTCAACGGATTGCTGCTTCACCGCTAAGATGTTGAGCCAAAACAACACTGCCCACAATCCATCTTTTTCACGAATGTGGTTTGAGCTAGTTCCAAAACTTTCTTCACCGCAAATCGTCACTCGATCGGCATCCAATAAATTACCAAAGAATTTCCATCCGGTTGGCGTTTCAAAACAGGGAATGCCTAACTTCTCAGCGACTCGATCGGCAGCTTGGCTCGTGGGCATCGATCGAGCGATTCCTGTTAACCCCTCTCGATAACCCGGAACTAACGTCGCGTTTGCCGCCAACACCGCCAAACTATCGCTGGGATTGACAAAGAACTTTCGTCCTAAAATCATGTTGCGATCGCCATCTCCATCTGAGGCAGCCCCAAAATCAGGCGCATTCTCACCAAACAGAATGGCAACCAAATCGTGGGCATACACCAAATTTGGATCGGGGTGTCCGCCGCCAAAATCTTCTAACGGAGTGCCATTTTGCACCGTTCCGGCAGGGGCACCTAATCGCTGCTCAAAAATTGCGTGGGCATAAGGTCCCGTCACCGCGTGCATTGAGTCCATGCACATCCGAAACGATCCAGTTAAGAGTTGGTGGATGAGATCGAAATCAAATAACGACTCCATCAGCTTGGCGTAATCGGTCACTGAGTTAATCACCTCGACCACCATCTCACCAATCCGCGACTCTCCTAACGTATCTAAATCGACATCAGGCGCAGTCACAATTTTGTAATGGTCAATTACTTTACTGTGGGCAAAGATTGCCTCCGTTACTTTTTCGGGTGCAGGTCCGCCGTTACTAATGTTATATTTCACCCCAAAATCGCCATCCGGTCCACCAGGGTTGTGACTTGCTGATAGAATAATGCCCCCGATCGCCCCCGTCTGCCGAATCACACACGACGTTGCCGGAGTCGATAAAATGCCGCTCTGACCAACTTTCACCCGCCCAACGCCATTTGCCGCCGCCATTTTGAGAATAATTTGAATCGCCTGACGATTATAGTAGCGCCCATCTCCACCGAGAACGAGCGTCTGCCCCTGATAATTTTCAAGACTGTCAAACGTGGACTGAATAAAGTTTTCGAGATAGTGGGGCTGCTGAAAGACAGTCACGCGCTTTCTCAATCCTGAGGTTCCCGGTTTTTGGTCTGAGAAGGGTTGAGTCGCAACGGTTTCAATATTCATTGATAGACCTCGTACCGAAGTTTAAGCGGGCTTTTCTTTGATAGCTTACTTCGTTTAGCTACAGGTTTCAGAGGTCAGAACCGAGTCTTCATCTGAAACCTGAACCCTAAAATCTATTTGTCAGGAGCGACCCGATCTTTGAAGGATTTGCCCGCAGAGAAGGCAGGAACGCGAGTTGCTGGGATTTGCATCGTCTCACCCGTTTTAGGGTTACGACCTTCGCGAGCTTGACGATCTCTGACTTCAAACGAGCCAAAGCCCACCAGAGTGACTTTATCGCCACTGGCAACCGCTTCTAAAATCGAGTCGATCGTCGCCGTCAAAATAGCATCGGCTTCTTTCTTAGTGACGGAGGCTTTAGCCGCGATCGCGTCAACGAGTTCACCTTTGTTCATAGAAATTTCCTCTCAAGACAACCGCCGCCATTGTAGTGCAGGGTTTCAGACGGGGCAAGTGTACTAAACTAAAAGTTGCGATTTCTGATCGTCTTCAAACCCAAGAATGTAACGGGTAGCACTCAGAATCGATATCATTGTTCTGTATCGTTGAGTCACTGTGCTGTGCTGTCTATCGATCTCTTGACCCATTATCGCCGCCTGAGTCAGCAAGCGTTTACGATCGTAGACGTTGAGACGACAGGCTATCAGCCTCCTGAGAATCGAGTCATTGAGATCTCGGCGTTAAAAGCCAGCCTTCGAGACGGCATTCAGCATCAGCAAACGCATCTGATCAATCCTGACGTTTTGATTCCCCAAAAAATCGTTCGATTTACGGGCATTTCTCAAAGCATGATCGAGACGGCTCTGACTCCGGCTGATGTCTGGAAAGACTATTTACCGTTGCTTAACACAGGCGTTTTGACCGGGCACAATCTTGAGTTTGATTACGCCTTCATCCGATTTGAGTATGAGCAGTTGCACATTCCGTTTTCTCGCCCTGCCAGTGAGCAACTCTGCACGGTGGCGCTGTCTCGATTGATGTTGCCCGATTTGCCCTCTCGAAGTTTGCCCGATTTAGTGAGATATTTTGGGTTTCAGGTGGGTCGATCGCATCGTGCCGCCGCCGACACGCTCGCCTGTTGGCTTTTGGCAGAACATTTACTCAAAGAGATTCAAAATGAGGACGATCGGGCATTGTTGGCGAGATTTGCTCAAGAGTGGTTGCCGTTGAGAAAAGCGGCTGAGTTGCTCAATTGCTCGACCAAGATGGCTCAAGCCCGATTTGCCAGTGCCGAACTTGAGCCGCGCGTGTCTCGCCGCAGTGGGGTGTCGATGTATCGACGAGGCGCGATCGAGCAACTGATCACCCAAGATTCGGAAGAACAGCTATCGTTCTTCTAAAAGCGATTTCAGTCTGGTGAGGGTTTCGATCGTCTGTCATTCCTTCTTTTGTGAAGCTAACAGAAGAGCTAGGCAGGCAACGTAGAACTTTACGTGTTTCTGAATTTTCTAGAAAAATTCGTCACAATATTAGATGCTTGTCCTCCGTACATTCATTTAAAGATCTATGGAATACGTCTATATCCTGCAAGAAATTGATTTTGATGGCACACCAACAGGGCATTACAAGATTGGCAAAACCAAGGCAGGAACTGAAGCACGAAAACGTCAATATCAAGCGGGTAATCCTCGTTTCTTAGATCCATTTCACACTGTTGAAGTTACTAATTCGCAGACCGTAGAGACAGATCTGCATCATCGATTTGACTCCTATCGATTGAAAGGATATGGCGGCGGCGATGAATGGTTCAATTTTCACAGTGTAGACATGGAGAAATTCGTCTCGATTATGAACGAGTACAACGAAACCCCAGCTTATGTTCCTCCCGAACCTGTCTACTATCAGCAGAGTTACTCCTCGCCTGATTTTGAATTATCTGGTTTACTGACTAACCCAATCCTAGGTTTTGTACTTCTTTTAGTATTCTTATTAGTAGTAGTAGGTGGTAGTTTAAAGCCTGTTAATTTAGGCAACCAACCAAGTGGTAAAGAGAAAGCTCGGTGGAGTCAGCGTTCCTGTATTAATCCTAATGGTTGTAGCGGGACAATTGATGCAAGTTCCACGGGTTATAAAGCCGCTAACGTGCGGGCTGCCCCCGATAAGAACAGCAAGTTAATTACCACTTTGAATAATGGGCAAAAAGTTACGGTTTTTGAAGAACCAAATGGTTGGATCAAAGTCGAGCTAGATAATGGTATTAAAGGTTGGGTAGCAAACAATCTCGTTAGATAGTAGATAGAAGAACAAGCCAGCACAAGCAAATGACCGAGCGATCGCCCAATTTCTTCATAGAATTTACCAAATCCACTAGACTTTTGAACTGCTGCCCGATCGAGCCACCCACGACCCCACGAGCAACTGCCAGAATGGGCGAAAGAACCCT
>Ga0209100_1003005_pt1 | contig 9925 bp, 7 predicted proteins | sample lystaG_FD_185480 | JGI IMG/M metagenome (GOLD analysis project Ga0209100, IMG submission 185480) | Glacier valley bacterial and archeal communities from Borup Fiord, Nunavut, Canada, to study Microbial Dark Matter (Phase II) -... | ecosystem: Environmental > Aquatic > Freshwater > Ice > Glacier ...
ATGCTTCCTTCAAATTCCCCATACTTAAAGGAAGCATACATTAATCCGCTCTGCTTTAGTGCCTTATTCATTTTGCTCATAACTAGTCGCATTTCTGAATAAGGGAGGTGTAAAATAGAAGCGCATGCCCATATGCCATGATACAAGTCTTTTGTATCTATCTCGTCAAATCTCATACACTTCACTTCTTGATTTATCAAATTACTGGCTAGTTTACACATCTCACTGGATCCATCAATTGCATCAACAGTAAAGCCTTTATCAATAAAGGCTTTACTGTCTCTTCCGGAACCACAACCGCAGTCTAAAATATATGCATTAACTGGCAGATATTTTGTAAATTCATCTTGCCATTCTGAAAATGGCACTGCAACTGTATCAGTATTGAATTTTTGATGGTTTTCATTGTAGTATTTTAATGTTTGATTAATTTCACCGTTTGTCATTTTCGCACCTGCTATATATATTTTATTTAATGAGCTTATTGTACTAGCAATTCTTATTTCTTCTTCATTTCAACCTACAAAGCGTAATATTCATCACTCACAGTTTTCTTGTATCATACCCTGACTTATCATATTTATCAAAGTTTTATATTTTACGTACTTTACCAATTCTTGTAATTATGATTCTGAAATTGTTATACTAAATGTTTGCATTTAGTGCTTTTGCTTCTTTCAAATCAATTTTAGCTTTATGTCCGTGTTTTTCCAATAAATGCAATAGGTTTCCACCATTTAAAAGAGTTATAGGTTTGTTCTTAGCAAATTCATAAGCATCAGGCCCGTAGTCTGCAGTTGTTACCAGAATACCTTTTGTTGCACCTTCATTCATTAAGGTTCCGTACAGGTCTCGAACAGCAGATACTCCAACAGTATTTGTATATCGTTTTGCTTGAATTACTATTTTTCCACCTCGAATAGGATCTGGATCAAATGCGACCGCATCTACACCTCCATCACGACTTGCTTGAGTAACCTTTACTTCACCACCATTAGTAGAGAATTCGGCTTCAAATAATTCTCTAATAAGATGTTCAAAATCTTCCCATGAGATTGCAGCCAAATTAGTAGAATCATCGATCAAATGAGTAACATTATAAGACTCGATAAATCGTTTGTCATTTCTATTCAATTTTAAAATAGGCTGAACAGGAGTAATACCTGCAAGCTTTGAGCTACCAATACCATTAAGGTTCTTAAAGCAAGCCTTTGGATCCACATTTTTTAAATCGATAGCATTGAACGTCTCTTTCTTTACTTGAATGCTTACTATACAGGCATCTTCACGATTTCCTGTTGCTTTATTTAAATAATTTATCCATCCATTTAGAGAAATAGCATCTATTGCATTTATTACATCTGCCTCGAATTCCTCATGTAGCACCCTTAAAATTAATTTATAGATAGTGGTGTCAAAGAGTTTCTCCATGTAGGAATCATTTTGATGAATTTCATTTAATTCATTCTTTGAAACTAGATATCTCACTTCTTTTATAATCGGGAAATTTTCAATATTTGGTAGCATATACTCAATTATCAGAATTTTAGTATTTGGATTATAATCAAGATCAAAATCCTTATGAATAAAATCAGGAAGTGACGAGTTATTTAATACCATTTCACAATATTCAAGAATTGCGCTAACATCAAAAGATGAGTATAGTAATTTTAATTCATCAATTTTTGAATTAAATTCTTTTTGTTTTCTGATATATTCATCTTTCTGAGTATTAATTTCACCAACTATAATAGCGAAAGTATCTAAACTCATTTGATGATTTATCATAAGTTGATTATTATATTTAATTATATCGTCATAATTTTTTTGCCAGTTTTCATAATTTTCTTTATAAATTCGTTCTGATTCAGCTATCGCCTTATCCTTTAAAGATTTGAATATACTAGTAAAGATATTTAACTTTGGCTGAAATTCTAGAGTAGACCTATTTGGAGCAATCGGAAGTATAGTATAAACCGGAACAATTGGTTTTATTGGATAAGGTTTTTCAAAACGGCCTATGTCTTTCATTACTTCCCAATCCAAAGCATCATTTACATCTAAGGTACTAAGTAGTATGTTTTCTACTTCTGATAATTTTTCATCAGCTTCCTTAGTTCTTTTCACAGCCTCATCTAAACTAGCCTTTTTTATATCTTCAACCTGTCTTTTTTCTGAAACAATATTCCATTTTTCATCCCATTTATCAGCCTGCACTCGGACTTTGTTTTTAAGAATATCTGTATCTGGAGCTACTATAACTTTATGTTCTTTTAAACCGTCGTGCCAAATTTCTTGTTGAAATTTCAATATCTTCGTTCCATTAACATTCCATATTTTCTCTATAGATCCGTAACTCATTAAATTATTTATAGCCATTTTTACGTCCCTCACATTAAAAATCTCCTTTTATTTTATAATTCCATCCCATTTTATACTTCTCTTTGCTTCTTTTGTTCATACATAGTCAAAATTATTGTTTTTTCCGTTATTCGATGAGTAGAATCCCATTCTCTGAGCTCATACTATAGGTTCTTTATATTTTAGCTAACAAGATCACGTTTATTTATCCAGCCTTACGATTCGGAAATTTGCTAACCATTGTTCGTCTGATTCTTTTTAGTTGTCTTATAAACTTTCTTAAACCAGTTTAATGGAGAAATATATAATTATTTCTATTTTCATAGCTTTTCCTTGTTTGGCTTCAAAGATATTCTGAATCTGTTTTAATTATTTATTATATTTTCATTAATGACTTTACAATTCAATTACATAATCAGTGGAAAGCGCTTACTAATTTCCACAAACCGTCAAATATCTTCTGCCAATTCTAGTTTAGACTTTTAGCTAAATAATGTCAAACTGTTTTGGTTAACTAGATGAATAAAAAGTACCAACTCCATAACCTCATATATATAGCAACCGCTTCCACATCTTCCTCCGTTCTGAAGGAAAGAAAATCATTTGCAATTTTGCCAGCTTTTCAGAAGAAATCCATCATATTATATTGGATATTTACAATCTATTTCATAATATGTAAATCTTTATCAAATTTTATGTTGTTCATTTCGACCCAACAGAGTATTATAGACTTAAATAACTTAAATAAGTCTCATAACACTATCCTAATTGATAATATTGATAGAATACCTTATTGGTAAATCAAGTAATTTTTCAATAAAAATAGTTAGCTTTTGGAAGGAGCACTATGCTAAATCAAGGAATATACGAACAGATTGTAAATACAAAAATTAAAAATGAACTTGATCTATTGGATTTATCACAGTATGAGATTAAGCTTGAAAATCTTGATGTTGATGACGCTCGCAAAGTCTTAACCATCTATATTTCTTATATCATTCAACGTGGCTTAAAATATATTAGAGACAACTTTAACAATAGTGAAGACAAAGAAGCTCTAGCTGCTCAAATCAAGCTTTGTAACAACATCATTGACGAAGTTGTTCAAAACAGCGGCGATGATGATTTTAAAGATTTTCATATTTTAGAAAAAGGAGAAATTCTCACCTCGCTCTATTCAAAACTGAATTCAGCTCGAGCAATTGATAATAAGCCAATAATACATCCTAATACTTCTCTTGTAGAAAGTACGCTCTTTACCGGTTCCAAACAAGAACCAAATATGCTCAGCGAAATAAAAAAAGAAATCGTATCTTGTGATTCCATTGATTTACTAGTCTCATTTGTAAAATGGAGTGCAATTCGTAGGATCATAAATGAGTTACATGAATTCACAGAACGTGAAGGCACTCGTTTAAGAATTATTGCCACAACGTATATGCAAGCAACCGATTATAAAGCTATTGAAAAACTAGCTACTTTGAAAAATACTGAAGTCAAAATCAACTATGAGACTAATCACATGCGTATGCATGCGAAGTCATACCTTTTTAAGCGTAATACAGGATTTACAGTAGCTTATATAGGTTCTTCTAATTTATCAAACCCTGCACTAACTGAAGGTCTTGAATGGAACATCAAGGTAACAGAGCAAGAATCTTTTGATATTATTCGCAAATTTGATGTAACCTTTGAAAGCTATTGGAATGATTCCAATTTTGAAACTTTCAATCCTAACATAGATGAAGATTGCGTTCGACTAAAAAGTGAGCTTTGTAAAGTAATTAACTTTAAAGAGCAACATTTCAAATTGCAATGTGCAATAAAGCCATATCCTTATCAACAAGAAATTTTAGATAAATTAGAAGCAGAACGTGAACTTTTTAACCGTTATAAGAATCTTATTGTTGCTTCTACCGGAGTTGGCAAGACCATAATTGCTGCTCTTGATTATCGTAGGTTCCGTGAAAAACATCCTAATGCAAAATTACTTTTTATTGCACATCGCAAAGAGATACTAGCACAAAGCATTCAGAAATTTCGTGAAGTATTAAATGACTTTAATTTTGGAGATTTATATGTAGATGGAATCAAGCCCTCTCAAATTGATTATTTATTTATGAGTATTCAGTCATTTAATGCTGCAGACTTTACTAGTTTTACATCTTCAGTCTTTTATGATTTTATTATCATTGATGAATTTCACCATGCCGCAGCAAAATCATACCAAACATTATTGGAATATTACAATCCCAAAATACTATTGGGCCTTACCGCAACTCCTGAGAGAATGGATGGTAAAAATATTTTAAGTCACTTTGACGGAAGAATAGCCTCTGAAATGAGATTAGTAGAAGCCATTGACAGGAAACTATTATGCCCGTTCCAATACTTTGGTGTATCAGATGATGTTGATTATTCTAAACTCTCTTGGCATGGAAGATACGATATTGATGAACTTGAAAAAATTTATACAGTTGATACTAAACGTGCTTCTATGATACTAAAAAGCGTACATGAATATGTGACTGACATAAATGAAGTAAAAGGCCTTGGATTTTGTGTCAGTGTTAATCATGCCAATTATATGGCTGACTATTTTAATAAAAATGGCATAGCTTCTCTTGCTTTATCATCCAAGAGTCTCGATGATATTCGTAACGATGCTAAGGATAATTTAATCTTGGGAAAAGTTAAATTTATTTTTGTTGTAGACCTTTATAATGAAGGCGTAGACATTCCACAAGTAAACACAATATTATTTTTACGGCCTACCGAAAGTGCCACTGTCTTCTTGCAACAACTCGGTCGTGGATTACGTCTTTACGAAGGTAAAGAGTGTTTAACAGTTCTTGATTTTATTGGTCAAACAAATAATAAGTATAATTTCGAAACAAAGTTCCGCGCAATGATTGGAAAAACGAATAAGTCCATTCATCATTATATCGAAGATGGTTTTTCAAACCTTCCAAAGGGTAGCTACATCCAACTTGAAAAAATGGCTCAAGAATATGTTCTTCGCAATTTAAAACAATCTGTAATCAATAAAAATATGCTTACTGAAAAAGTAAAATATTTTGAAGCAGATACCGGATTACCTTTACAGCTTGATTATTTTCTCAATTATAATGGTTTAGCTATATTTGAGTTTTATCAGGCAAATGGCTCCCGTTCTCTTCATAGACTTAAGAAATGGGCTGAGTTAATTAATGATAATTATGATGTTGATGATTACATATACCGCAGCATGATTGGCTTATTTCACATTAATTCAAAAAAACTATTGGACTACTGGATTAGCTATATTGATATGGAAGTCCCGCCCAAAAATGATGAGCAACGACTAATGTGCAATATGTTATATTACACTTTTTATCTACATGAACCGAAAAAACTAGGCTTTGCAAACATTAATGATGGCATTCAAGCATTAACAAAATATTCTTTTATAAAAGAAGAACTCTTACAAATTCTGAATTATAAACGAATTTCAATCGATTTTATATCCAAACGCAATGATTATGACTTTATCTGCCCTCTTGATGTACATTGCAACTATTCAACAAGGCAAATATTGGCAGCATTTGATTATTATAACGAGGAACAAGCTCCATCCTTCCGTGAAGGAGTAAAGTATTTTCATAACAAGAAAACTGATGCCTTTTTGATCAATCTTAATAAATCAGAAAAAGACTTTTCTCCTTCAACAATGTATGATGACTATGCTATAAATTCACAACTATTTCATTGGCAGAGTCAAAGTCAATTATCTGATACGAGTGAGACAGCAAATCGCTACACAAATCACAGAATTTTAGGTTCCTATGTATCTTTATTTGTAAGAGACTACAAAAAATATGGCACATATACAGCTGCTTACACTTTCTTAGGCAACGCCGGTTACGTTAATCATTATGGAAGCAAGCCTGTTAGTTTTACTTGGAAATTAAATGAAGAAATACCTGCTACATTGCTACCAAAAGCAAATAAAAGTATCGTATTATAGTATTCAGGCCGGAATATGATATATTCCGGCCTGAAATATTTTAAAAACACCTCTGTTGATTCTACTTTCCAAACTCATTGGGTTAGTCTTATATCTAATACTTTCGAACAGAAATAAAAGAAAAATTTACATGAATATTACTGTTCCATTATGCTATCTCCCTTTGATTAAATATTATTTTTAATTCAAATAAACGTGAATTGAGATATATTGGTTTTACCACTGATTAAACCATTAATAATTTCAATTCCAACATTTCTTTCTTCTGATTTTACCATCTATATGAGGGGGTACTCCCAGAATTTTCGTTAACTGAATCCACTTCTCCTTAGTCCCCTTTATCAGTAATCTATCATTCCTTACTATTTATTACAACTCTTGCTTGTGATCCTACATTTCCATCTACAATAATCTTACACTTGGTATCTCTTCATCTAGTCCCAATGCTAGATCATTTCTCTTAATATTCGTCTGTTATTAATAATATTAACAGTAAAGTTCTTTATTCCTATTCTTTGCATAGTTGTGTTCATATTAAATTACTATACAACTTTTAAGATGATATTTAATTCTATCTTTTTCACCCATACTTATTCAATTTGCTGTTTGCAAAAATATATTAATGAATATAATTCCACATTAACCATACAAACAAGAGCACTTTCTAAATGCCTTCAATGCCTTATCTTCTTTTTTTTGATTGCACTTTCCATAAAAAAACTCCCTTGGCAAATACAATTCCGTCATCTAGTCTTGTCCTATAGCAGTTATCATCAATATCTACAAACTCTAAAAGAATTTTAAATTTACTATCACAACATCCATCTTCATCAAATCCTAACCGAATGCAATCACTTGATTCAAACCCTACAAATATATCACCCAACAATTCTTCATTTGCATTTATTGTCAATTGAAAATCTTCTCCAATAATTTTATTAAAACCATAAACGCGATGATGAGATAACTCTTCATCAGCCTTATTCATTATTGTTAGCATGCCCCATTTTAATATAACTGGATGTTTTGTATGGTTCTTGATAGCAATTTGAATTCTTGCACAAGCATCCTTTTCATATATAGCAGCTAAACAGCTCTGCATCAATTTTATTTCAAACTTTTCCTTATTGTCATAAATCTTATCTAAATCTTCTCGTAGAACAAAAGCATTTATGCTTCCTTTCCTCATCCTACAAGTACCTTCAGCAAATCTTCCATATCTCTTTTTCAACATATAGGGACGATTATCATTGCTTTTACGTATTCTTAAAACAGCAATTAATTTCTCATCAAATGTAAAAGGGAAATAATCTATATGCAATTCTGGCGTAATATTGTTCAACACTAATTCATGAATTTCTGCTGAATCTCTAAAATCTTCTATAGATATACTATCAATTGTTCTTTCTCCATCTGGTGTCAGTTTCAAACCCATTATTATATATTTATCACCATCAAACTCAGCATTCGCCATAGCTATAACATCTAATATCAGATTTGAAGAATCTTCTTTACTATATTGCTTCTTTTTGAAATCTAGGTATTCATTTTCATATCCTGTTTCTATTAGTTGATTAATAAAATTATTATCTTCCACAATTGTCTCCTATAGGAATGAATTATTATCCGCCTACTTACTTCACTAAATACCCATAAACATCTTATTGCACTTGGTTACATTAGTATTTGCTCTCTATGTACGATGAATAAAAGCCGATTAGGCTTATATCTACTTGTATCAAAACCTGCCAAATAAGTTTTTCCAGTTCCTGTTGCGGATATTAGTAAAGCCTTATTTTTTCCTTCTGCTCTTAAATGCTGTAATGATTGGATCGCTTCTACTTGCATTCTATTGGGTTCCAACTTATACTGAGCGATTGTAGGAACTTTTTTAGCCTAGTAATCTCACGTTGCTGCTTATATATTTCTTCATATGTTGTAATCCATTCTTCAGTTAAGTCATTAGCCTTTTGCCACATCATTTCGAATTCATGTGCAATATTCCTTGATAATTCACCCTCTACTGCTGATGTCAATTGAACATTCCACTCTTTATTCTTTGTTAACGCAGCCGCAGTTAAATTAGAGCTTCCCACAATTATTTTATAACTATCGCCTTTTTTAAAAATATATCCTTTTGTATGAAAACCTTCCTTGTTTTTGGAATATACTTTAATTGTAATATTAGTAAAGGCCATCAATCTTTTTAAAGCTTTGGGTTCACTAAAATCCAGATAATCTGTCGTTAAAATTCTTCCTTTAATTCCCTTATCCTCTAATTCCTTCAAAGACTGTAGTAATGGCTCAATTCCACCATCTGTAATAAATGCTACAGAAATAAGAAATTCATCACAATTATTTAAGCCTGTAATTATGTCACACAAAACCTTATTCCCGTTTTGATAATCATTAACAAGCAGTTGTGGACGCAATGCGAGATTTGATTCTGTTCTATAATCAATTAATGCTGTTTCTGTAGCTTTTAAGATTTCGTCTCTGAGCCTCATGTGTCTCTCCCCAAAATATTCTTCATTAGTTATTACATGGCAGTGAAATATATACCCCAATCTCACTAAGCGACAAAATTCTACAACCAAATCTAGTTTAGACTTATCGCTAAATAATGTCAAACTATTTTATACTAAATTATGGTAAAAACGCGAAAGTTGCCAACGATATTATTGGCAGCCTTCACGTTTATACCTTACACCACATAACTGTTAGTTATTGTTCATTATTTTTCCGTAACAACCCTAATGTATGTTTTCTTATAATGTTTTCTTATAATGTTTTCTTATAATGTTTCCATCATTATTTTAAATGTACTTTTCTAATATACAATTGATGCCAAGGCTACAATATCATTATTCCAAAATGATAAGCTTAAACTTTTTTTCCAGCCACTCTTCAAACGAAAATACACCAGTGTTTCGATATTGTTCAACCAAATCAAAACTCATCGTTACAAGTATCCGATTCTCGCTGCTAATAGCAAAACCCGTTTCCGAAAAATAAATTTCCATCCTATCTTCTTCTAAATTACATCTGCGGAGAACTCTGCTTATAATTTCTTTTGCATAGCTTTTGCTATCTGCAGAACTTCTAAAAATAGCATCTGCCCATCCTGTTCCTCCACTAACTCTTTTTTTGCATTGATAATTCCATAATAAATGCTCCTTTCATGGTCATTTTTTGGCACTTCCATTTCTAAAGTTATAAATAGAGGCAATAAAAAACGCCCCCAAAGGAGCGACTCTCTCCTCATTGATGTTAGCGTTACCACCTTACATTATGCAGGTTGGTGTATGGTCACTGAGCTAACTCTCTACCATAACTCTAAATAAGTAGTACTATTTAATTGTTGTCTTTCTCGACAAAATTAGTATGTCATAATTTCCCGAATAAGTCAACCACTTTAAAATATAAAAAATGTGAAGGTTACCAACCAATTGTTGGAAGCCTTCACATTTTTGCATTACATTTGCAATCTACCAAGGAAGTGGATTAAACTTAATTTGTTCCTCATAAAATTTCTCAAGTCTCTTCACTGTTACATCC
>Ga0209100_1003007_pt1 | contig 9916 bp, 5 predicted proteins | sample lystaG_FD_185480 | JGI IMG/M metagenome (GOLD analysis project Ga0209100, IMG submission 185480) | Glacier valley bacterial and archeal communities from Borup Fiord, Nunavut, Canada, to study Microbial Dark Matter (Phase II) -... | ecosystem: Environmental > Aquatic > Freshwater > Ice > Glacier ...
TGATTAACCAGCGGCACCGATTGAGTGGAGACGATTACCTGTGTCTGTGTGGCCGCGCTTCGCAACAACTCTGCCAACAAAACGATCGCGTAAGGATGCAGACCCAATTCCGGCTCATCAATCAAGATCATTGACGGCAAAGTTGGTTGCAGCAGCAGTGTTGCCAAACACATGAAGCGCAACGTTCCGTCTGATAGCGAGTGTGCGTTGAAATACGCATCAGAGTTTTTCTCACGCCATTCTAATTGAATGCTATTTGGATTCAACGGGTTTGGGCGCAATGTGAAATCATCGAAAAATGGTGCAACGAGCCGAATACTTTTAACGATGCGGTCGTAATAATCACGTCGCCGTTCGCTCATTAAGTAAAGGAATGGTGCCAGATTTGAAGCATCTGCACGTAGATAAGCATTGTCATTGATCGATTGTGGAAATTTGACCTTCGCTGTCTCACTGGTGTCATGGAAATGATAAATTTGCCAACTGGCAAGGCTATCAGCAACATACTGAGCAATGTATGACTCGCGCCTGCTATCATGTAAATTTGTTTCGGAGTGTCCATTTCCTAGCTTTAACGAACGGGTTTTTTGAGAGCTTTGCCTATTTTTGTACCATCCTTGTTCCGCCTCAAAAATTAGGGTATTCGCTTGTGATGAAGTAAGGCGTGCTTGATATCCATTAATTGACCTAGGGTTGTTATTCGGCTGAAAAGTAAGTTGTATCTCGATGTATTCGGTTACTTTACGCCCATAATGTAAAAGCGTATCCGCGCCAACATTCAATGAATACGCCTGTAAGCGCCGCTCGATTATCATGTTGAGCAGCCGAAAAGCGCCAATGAAATTACTCTTGCCCGCGCCGTTTGCGCCAATCAACACGTTGAGCGGCTTCAATTTAAGGTCCATTTCGCGAATTGATTTGAATCCTTTGATTTGGATTCGTTCCAGATATGCCATGATCACACCACTATTCATTACCATCGACACCGTTTGAGATTATAACGCGAACGTCAGCCGAATTTCAGACTCGCGCCGCTGAACTGACTCGCGTAGAACGCCAGCGCCAACGCGATCACCGTATCGTCGTGACCTCCTGGCGGCGCGGAATAGCGATAACGTCCTGACGGCAAGCGCTCCATCGTGTACGCCTGCAACTCGTGCAGCAGTACCGGATCGGGCAAAATGGCGAGCTTGTCACGCTCTAACGCCAATGACAGCGTATTGATCAGGTCGTCTTTGCTGGCGTTGGTGGTGTTGAAGCCATGTACCGGCAAACCCTCTGCGCGCAAGGCTTCGATGTTCGGGCTACCGATGCTGTTTTCTTCCGCCCAAATCGCTGACGGCTGCCACGTCGCGGCCAATGCTGCGATCCGGCCACGCTGCAACGCCCACCCGATCCCGTTGAAGCGATCCATCGCCACCATGCGCCCGCTGCTCGCATCGATCACGATCGCCACTGAAAAATCGACGCGCCCCCAATCGATCCCGATGACGTAACGATGGCCGCCGTCCGGCACGCTCTGCATGGGCGCGCTTGCACAGTGCGTCACGTTGCGGAACACGCCGCCCGCGTCGTCGGTGAACTCTGCCAGATATTCGGTACGAAACACGCGCTCTGGCAAATCCTGCTGCGCCGCGTCGATCTCACGCGGATCGATGCGCGGATTGTCCGCTGTAGTGAACTGCCACGCCTGCCATTCGGTGCGCGTCGGATCGATGCCGTGGCCGAACACGCGATAGAACCAGTTGCCCGCCCCTTTCGGCGTGCTCAGGAACATCGCCCGCCCGCGCCGATCGGACAGCGCCGGACGTAAGGCACTCGTCCAGACCGATTCGCGCAAAAAGGCGGCTTCATCGAGCACCGCCAAATCCAGACTCGCGCCGCGCAAACTGTCGGGATCATCGCCGGAGCGCACGCGGATCACGCCGCCGCCGGGAAGCACGATCGTTCGCCCCTGCTCGTTCTTTTCATCCCACGCGCCCGCCAACGTCGTCTTGAGCGAACGCCACACATCATCGGCCATGCGATACGATGGCATGATCCACCACGCGACTCCGCCGCGCGCTGCCGTCTCAATCACGGCGATCTTGCCCGTCTCCGTCTTGCCCCAACGCCGTCCGCAGGCCACCACTTTGAAGCGCGCCGGATGTGCCAGCACCAGCGATTGACCGGGGTGCGGTTTGATCAGTTGGATCGTTGCCATAGATCAGCGTGATTACCTTTTCGCCAGCGCTTGCTGTAACGCCTGCTGTCCGAAGGGACCGAGTAAGAACAATCTGAGCCGCCCGTAACGCAATGCGGTCGTCATCGCTTTGCAGCGCCCGTGCCAGCACTTCGAGCGCCACACGGTACAGGTCGGAGAGCGATTCACGATCGCTGCGGTCGCCATGTTCGGTTGAAAGCATAGGCTGTATCCTCCTAAGACCTGTCGAGAATTTTGGCGCTGGCGATCTTTCCATCCGACTCAGAGCAGACGGCTCGCACACGGCTGGATAACGCGATCCCACAAGATTTGAAAGGATTGCGTGCGTCAGACCGCCGAACAAAAAAAACGCCCGACGACTCTTTCCGCTTAAAGAAAGGATCGCCGGGCGCCAAAATTCCCGATCGCTGTGCTCGAAAGTTCGAGCGGCTCAAATTGTTGAGATCATTCTAGCACAGGTGTTCTAAAAAGTCAAGGGGCAAGATTCATTTTGCCCCAATAACCATCATTAATTTTTAACTGGATATGCCTTAAAGCCATGCCAACGAATAGCATGAGCCCAACGTACATAAGGCGCATCAAGGATTATCGAGGCGATCGTTGAGTACACAATCTCAGGTCGCATCACAGCATTTATAATTGCTACTCTATTCATGCCGTAAAGCATGAAAGCTATATTTTTAATGCCGACATCAACTTGATAAGGATAGTTTACAGTATCATAGGGGCTACCCATTACTAAATACAAATCACCTAAGCTAATCGATAAATCATAGATATTCAATGTGAGCGAGGAAACAACCAAATGATTTGGATCACGTGTTATATCCATTGCGTGCTCTGGTTCAAGCGTAATACTGAGCGAGCCATTTGGTATATGTATATCTAATGTTGAATCATACGATCCTTGAGGACTCAAGACAAACTTCTTGCTTGTTTTATACACCGTCTGCACCAACTTTTCCGCCTCCGCAAACGTCGTGACGCCAGGGGTAATGCCGATCCAGCAGGGCAGCCTGCACATATCATTCAGATGCAGCACCGCGACGCGATCCGGCAGTGGCTGCGCCCGCCCGATGAGCAGTGCGCCTGTGATCGCCGCTGTGAGCAGGAGGGTCAGCGCGAAGGGGTAGCGTAGGTAGCGCATAGGGTGAGTGTCCTTTCGTCTCGCTGATTATTTTGAGAGCACACTTGTAACACGACGCCTCACGCTCAGGCCGATCATGCCCAAACTCACCAGGATCAACATGCCGCCGCTGATCATCCCGCCGACTGTCAGCGCCAACGGCTGATAGCGCACCTGCACAACGTGATCGCCTGTTGGCACAACGATCGCCATGAGTGCGAGATTGGCGGACAAGATCGGCACGGGCTGACCGTCAAGTGTGGCCTGCCAACCGCCGTCATTCACTTCTGATAGATCGAGGATCGCGGGCGTGGCGCTGCTCGTCTTGATCGTGAACGACTCCGGCGCGTAATCAAGCACCTGCGCGCTGCCAGTATTGCTCGTATCGACAGGCAGCGCCACTTTCGGATCGGCGGTCAGCACCACCGTTTGCCGCAAATCGATATTGGGATCGCCCAAAGCGTTGAGCGCCCCGCTGTCATCCGCCGCGATCCAAGTACGGTATACCAGATGCGCAAATGGGATCGGATCGTCCAGTTTATGCAAGTTGATCTTGCCGAGCGGATCGCTGCCCGTTGCGATAACCGTGCTTGGGATCGGCAGCGCGTTGTTATCCGTGAACACGTAACGCACGGCCAGCAACTGCCAAAGCCGTCCGGCTGGCAAGCCAAGCAGCTTTTCATAGCGATCCAGCCGCAGCGGACTGATCCCGCGAATGTCCATCAAACCGTAAATGTTGCCGTAATTTTCGAGTATGCCGCGCTGCCCATCCACCCGAAACACGCCATCATGATCGGCTTGCGCGGGTTGTACGATCAGCGGCGTTTTGAGCCGATCGAGCGCTGGCACTGCATCATAATCGGTCAGGATGGTTTGCCGGTTGAACGTGAATAACTCGAACGCCACCAACCCGATCAGCGCGAGGTGCGGCCAATGACCTGTCAAGCGCCCGTTATTAATCAGACTCAGCAGCCCGATCAGCAGCCCGCCGACGATCAGGCTCAACGTGATCAACATCAGCTTATCCAGTTCCGCGCCGGACTCGGTAAGCTGCCAACGCATGAAGAAGATCAGCGCGACGATCGCCGTAACGCCGAGCGTGCCGCGCAGCACCGTTTGATAACGATCGGGCAGTTTTGCTTGTGTCGCATTTTGGGCTAACGGCATTTGCTGTAATAGATACGAAGCGCCCGATCCGGCTAAAACGGCACTGCACACTGCCACCGTGTACGCCGCGCGTTCCTGCCCACGAAACAAGCTGAAGCCAGGGATCAGCAGGTAGAAAATATCGTAGATAATCGTGTTGTGGCCGAAGCTCAGGCCAAGCGCAATGGCCGCACAGCCGCACCAAAACAATGCGCCGCTCACCCGTCGCCACACTGCCAACAGTGCCAGCGCCAACCCGACCACGCCAAAGTACAGCGGTGACCATACGCTGACAATGCCGGGCACGATGAACTGCGCAATATCGTACAGCGGAAAACCGTTACCCTGCGAGTCGAACGTAAAATTGGCATTACGCGCCGTCTGATGGCTGAACACCCAACCCGGTAACAACTGCACTGCCGCCAATCCACCGCCGATCGCGCCAAACGTGATCAACGCCGCCGCGAATGTGCGCCATGAATATTTTTGCTGCCAACTTCGATACGCGAGATAGGCACAGCTTACATAAATTGCTTGCAAGCTGGTTTGTGGATGTCCAGCATGTAATGAGATGCCGAGCGCTGCGCCTGCCGCCACAATCCAACGCCAATCCAAACGATCAGCGCGCATGGCTTCATGCAAAGCGAGCAGCATCAAGGGCAGCCAGATGCCTGCTTCCAGCACCGCCAATTGCAGCGGCGGGTAACCCGTCAGGTAACCGCCATAGCCAAAAATGAGCGCCCCGATCAACGCGCCCGCACACCCTGCGCGCAAGTCCGCTGTGAGCAACCGCCGGAGCAATGCATACATGAACAATGTGCCGAGCAGCACATGCGCCGCCATTTCCAGTTGCAGCGCGTTGTACATGCTCCCTGCGGTGGGCTTGGTTAACCCATTGACGAGCATCAGCGTGATCAGGCGCGGCGGATAAAATACGGCGGACTGCGTATCCGCCAAAAATGGGTGACCGCTGTTGTTATACGGATTCCAAATGGGCAGTTGTCCCGCGCCCAAACGCTGCGCCTGATAGACTGCCCACGCCACGAATTGACCGCTGAAATCGCCTTCTTTCAGCGACAATTGATTTGCAGCGTTAGGCGTGAATATTCGCCAGAAAAAGAGCAGCCACAGCGTGATCAGCAGCAGCACGCACAACAAATCAAGCGGAACACGACGGTTGACGATTTTAATCATAAGCGTTTACTGAATTGCATCATTGAACGACAATCGGTGTGCTCAAAATCAACGTGTCACCGCCTGCGCTGACCGATAGCCGCGAATCATCCGCACGATACAAGCCGATCGCGATCTGATACGTACCGGCGGGTGCGTCAGCCTTCAGCGGGATGTCGTGCGGATCGCTGAACGCCTGCCCGATCGCCCAAACTGATGTTGGATAATCATTGTTGAGGGGTGGCGCGTCGCTTTGTCCGATCAAGACGTGATCGCTGCGTTCAAGGTGGACGAACACCGTAAAATCTTCGTTGATCGTTGTCAGCGCTTCCCAATTCAGCGTCAGGTGCAGCGTCGATCCAGCTTTGAGCGTGTTTGTGTCCAGCGTGTAGCCGTTCAGCCGGATAGCGCCGCCGAATTGCGCCATTTGCCGGATCGCGGGCTGCGCTGCTGAATCAAGCGGATCGACTAATGCGCCGCCGCGTACCGTGACCGACTGCGCGCCGCTGGTCGCTTCTCTGAGATAAGTCTTGCTGGCAAACTCCCACCAGCCAAACTCGATGTAGGGTTGGCAGGGCGTCTGTAGCGTCTGCATAGCCGCATGTGCTGCGATCGGGATCGCATACGAGTCGGCGTACAGCGCGTCAGTTTGCCATTGCGAGGTTGGTAAATTGCCACCACCGGGGTACGAGTCGAGCTTGCCGATCACATTTTTATGACAATCGTAGGCGGTCAGGAACAAACTCAGATTGCGCGGATCGGGCGTGCCTTGATAGTACAGCGTCACTGGCAATGCATCTCCCGGTGCAGCGCTCCCAACTTTGTAACCGCGCACGGTAATCTGATCGAAGTGTACCGCGATTTTGTGCGCTTCATTCGGCACGGCGGCAATCATTGGGGGTGACATGTAGGCACGGCTGATGATCGTTAATGGCGCAAGCCCAGCCATGAAGATCAGCGGCACGATTGCCAGTTTTGCGAATAGTGGGCGCACATTACCCCAACCGAAAGCGCTTAAAATGGCGAGCGCAGGCAGTGCCGGAAACAGCAAACGGCCTTGTGTACCGGGCGTGAGCCGTGTCCAGTTGATCAGGCTGACGGTCACGATCAACAGCAGCACGCCTAATATCCCAAACGCCAGCAGCCGATCCCAACGTTTGGCACGGATCACGCGTACTGTGCCGATCACACCACCGATCAACGCCAACGCGGTGAGCACATCCATCAGCACCAAAAACGCATCCGGCGTGATCACGTTCAGCCAACCGAACAAACCCCACGAACTGATCCGTAAGCCTTGCATTTCCGCCAGCATGGTTTGCAGCGTATACGGCGCAGTGCGCGGATCGACAAGCTGCATCATCACGCCGAGTCCGGTCAGGTCGCTGTACAGTTGCAGATTGCGCACGTACCACCATGCGGCGATCACGCTGAAGCCGATCGTGATGATCACGCCATCTACGAGCGTTTGGCGCAGCGTGCTTTGGCGTTTGATCAGCCGAATCAGCAGCGCCGTACCCGCAATCCCGTACAGCGTCAGACCGCTCAATTTGCTGAGCGCGCTCAACGCAAGCACCACGCTCAGCAGCACTATCTCGCGCCGCCTATGCTGAGCGGGTGGTGATAGAATCAGGCGCATGATCAGCCATAAAGCGGTTGCGCTGAGCGCCGTCACCAGCGTATCGTTATTGATGCTGGCATGGATGAACAAAAACATCGGGTTGAACGCCACAAATGCCGCTGCGATCAATGCCAGCGTATTATTCAATAACACAAAATGTGCGGTCTGCGCGATACAGAAGATCGTCCACGCGCCGAAAGCCACGCTCAGCAGCCGGATCAGATGAACAGCCAGCGGCACCCCCCGCCACGGAAACGACTCGGCGCGCGTGTGAATGAATACATTGCGATTGATCCGTGCTAAGCCGATCCCAATTTGGGCGTGCGGATTCCGATCGAGTGGGTACGGCACATTCAGCGCATCGGGAATCACGGCAGCGAGCGGCGCACTGAGCAAATAATACAGCGGCGGTTGACTGCCTTCCTGCATCCACGGTGTACGGTGCTGCATATCCTGCACAGGAAGCTGTCCAGTCTCCGCGATGTGCTGGATCATGCCAAAGTGATAGTTCTCGTCGGGCGCTTCAAAGATCGGCGTGACGACACTGTACAGCACGGCCAACACCGCGTAAGCGATCAGGAGTATCGATAACCTGCGACGGAAGGCGCTCAAAAGAAATCCAGCGGCTTGATCAGCACGCGCGACAAATAGACATAATCGCTGGCGTCGCCACCGTCCGGCGTGAAGACACGCAGCCGATCGAACTTGCCATCGGGCGTCGGTTGATACATGCCGACTTCAATTTGCCAGGTGCCGGGCGGCGCGTCCGGTCGGATGGTGAAGGTGTGCGCGTCCTTGATGATCTCGCCGGGCTGCCAGGTGCTCGTTGGGCGCGTCCAGGCAGCGGGCATCGAGTCGTCCTGGCCGAAGATAGTCGTGGTCGCCGGATCAACGATATGCACGAACACATGATAATCAGCAGTGATCTTTTGTTTGGCGCGCCAATACAGTGTCAGCGTGACTTGATCGGCAGGCTGCATCGTCAAGCGCGAAACATCATAGCCGACCAGTTCAGTCTGATCGCTGAAGTTGGCGCTCATCGGGTTCGGCGCATTGAGCGACGAGTCGCGCGGCACAAGGTCCATAAACCATCGCGTGCAGAAGATATTATTATCTGTATCCTCAGTACGCACTTGCGAATCGCCAATCAGTAACCGTTGCCCTGAAGCAAGATCGTAGAATCCCATGCACACATGCACTTTTTGCGGCGCGTAAGCGTAATCAGGAATGTACACCGCGAACTTGTTAAACCACTCTTGCGCCGATCCATCCAATAATGTGGTCGCGAGCGTGCCGCCTTTCAGATAAACGTCACGCTGTGCGATAATAAGCCCGTCGTCGTTGACAATGTGAATGAAAGCGCTCCAATCACGTGTAAACAGCGGTGAATACTGATTAGCTTTTGCCCCCTCGTAATCTCCATCAGGAACGTTAATGATTTCGCCAAATTGAAAATAATGACCAACGGGTAATTGGGTCGGATCATTTTCTTGCCCATAATGGATCACTGTGATACACGATTGGTGATGATCAGGCTCACAAAAATCAGCGAAAAGTTTATCCTCAGTGATGTGCACAGTTGATGCAACATCAAATGTGTACGTGCGTTGGTCATAGGTGCGGTTAACAACGAGCAATCCAAGCGCCGCCACCATCACGAACCAGCCCACACTATACGCCAGCGGACGCCACTTGATCCAGCGGACGGCGCGTCGGATATGCCCGATGTGCCACAAGCCAACCGCCATCCATACGCTGAGCGGCGCGATCGCGGCAAACATCAGCCGCCCTTGCGACGCCCAGGTGGAGCTTGTCCAGCGCAGCAGGGAAACGAACAACGTCACGATCCAAATCGCGGTCAGCAGACGGCTAAGCGTCCGGCTGATCATATAAGAAGTGTCAATCCCTTTTTTCGCTGATATAACGGCACGGCGGATTGCATCAATCAGCCACAGCAGCGCACCGACTCCGCTCAGCACCCCGATCGCGTTGAACACCGTATAGAATAAGTCCGGCAGTGGCACATTCACGCCGCCGAAAAAGCCCCAATAGCTCATCAAAAAGCTGTGGCGCTCACTCCATAACTGGCGCGCGTCCGCCAGAATTGTGCGGCTGCCTACGATCTGCAAAAACACGTTGAGGCCGGTCACATCACCGTACAACTGCGCATTACGCACGTACCACCAGCCCGCGATCAACACCGCCAGCCCACCTGTGATCGCGCCGCCCACGATCAACACGCGCGCGTCACGCAGCCGCCACGCCCGGATTGCCAGTGCCAGCGCCACGAATGGCAGCAAAAAGCCGATGTTGAACTTTGCCAGCAGTCCCGCGCCCGCCACCACGCCGATCAGGATCAACTGGCGCGCGGATGGTTTGCCCGTTTGCTTGATCAGCCGGACGATCAGGACGAGCAGCACGCTTGCCAACGCAGTCGATAAGTTGTCATTGTTGACGCTGCCACTGATGAACAGAAACATCGGATTGAAGGCGGTGATCGCTGCTGCGCCGAGTGCGATCGCGCGGGTGATAGGGAATAATTCGCAGGCCAACAAGTACGTCATCCATACCGTGAGGCCGCCGAGCGCCACCGATAAAAGGCGCACAAGATGCACGGCCAATGCTGCACCATGCCACGGAAACGACT
>Ga0209100_1003008_pt1 | contig 9909 bp, 6 predicted proteins | sample lystaG_FD_185480 | JGI IMG/M metagenome (GOLD analysis project Ga0209100, IMG submission 185480) | Glacier valley bacterial and archeal communities from Borup Fiord, Nunavut, Canada, to study Microbial Dark Matter (Phase II) -... | ecosystem: Environmental > Aquatic > Freshwater > Ice > Glacier ...
CTCCACCGAGGAAGGAACCGACACCAATGCAGTACAGGCTCGAGCGGCGGCTTTTGCCCTGGACGCGGGCATCACTGGAGCCGCCAACATCCTGGCAAACGTCCAGGTGGCCCTGATTGGGCCAGACGCATTCACTGCCGCTCCAGACCAGCGCGTCACCAGCCCTAGTCGCAAGCTGGGGGCGTACACCCGTGCCGCGTTTCCCAACCGCTCCATTGCTACCGACCCGCTCAACACCTCGCTACTGGGTTGCGACGACGTGCGTGGAACCTCGACAAGTTGTAACCTCACCGTCTCGAGCGCCAGTTACGCGGGTTTGGGTCTGACAGACAGCCTGAACGCAGTGGACCTCGAGAGTGTGGGAAGCAGCAAAGGAAACATCGTGCTGGGCGGAGTGGTCTCGGGCACCGACTTTGGTAAAACGCCCATCACCGTGCTCAGTGGCGGAAACGGCGCGGTGCTGCGCCTGGACCCCACCGGAAAAACGGTGCTGAGTGTGACTCGAGTGGGAACTACTGTAAGCGACCTCGAGCTGAACCACTCGAGCGACGACATCGCGGTGGCGGGAGATTTTGGAGTGGCCGTGTTGAATTCGGGAGGAGGGTCGGTGAAGTGGAGCACCCCCTCGAGCGCAGGGTACGGGGCCGCGTCTCGAGTGAGTACGGGAGCAGACGGTAAGGTGGTGGGCCTGTTTGGCAAGACGACCCGCCTGTTCAGCGCTTCAGGAACCCTGCTGCGTACCGTGACTCTGGGGGACAGTACCGTCAATGACGTGAGTATTGACACTACGGGTGGGCGCTTTTTCATCACCGGCAACGCCCAGCGCGACGGTTCGGGGTGTTCTCAGTTGCGGGTAGCCTGGGTTCGGGCTTACGATTTTACCACCACCAATCAGACCCCAACTTGGACCGCTTACGATTACGCTAAAGGCGTGGCCGACGCCAAAGCTCTGTGTGCGGATACGGTGGGTGCTCGAGTGAGCATGGGCCGTGACGGCAAGCTCTACTTTGCAGGCTACAGTGCCGGGGGCAACAGCATCTTTAGCAAGCAGAGCAACGACCTGAACACGAACGTGGACAATCCTTCACCGGATAGCTTCCAAAGGACCACCGACACCAAATCCAACAACATCACCTACTTTGCCCGATTAAACCCCTCGAGCGGATTGGTGGAAAAAGGCAGTTTTTTGCTGTCGCGCCTCGATACTTCGCTGGCCGGAAACAGTCAGCCCAACGGCAACACCATTCAACCCTTCGCCATCAACGCCGACGAGACAGGAAGGGTGTTCGTAGCGGGCTTTTCGGCTTACCAGATAGACAAGCGCAACGTGCTCAACCTGAATGGAATCACTTTGGCTCCCTACACAGGGCGCGACGCTTTTGTGCTGGTGATGTCGCCTGACCTGAGCACCCGCTTGACCTGGACGGTGTTCAACAACGGAGGACAGGGTGAAATCAACGGTGTAGCCGCCTCGAGCGGGTCAGCAGCGGTGGCCGTCAAGGCGCTCAAGCCCAACTTCGTGAACATAGACGCGCTACAAAGCGTCTACCCCAGCGGCACGGGCAGTACCACCGGATTCTTCTCGAGCTGGACCATCACTCCCTAATTTTCACGGTACATCCACGCCCTCGAGCGCCCCCTTGCTCAGCCCCCTGAAGTTCAGGGGGTTTTGTGTTGTGCGAACTTTTACGAAACCCTCACTTCGAGCATCTGATACTCTGACCGGGTGCATTTCAACCCACTCTTCAACCCTGTGAGGCACCAAACATGAGCAACATCGCGGCAGAACACTCGAGCGTGGCCACCAAGGACAAGGCCAGCGCCAACATCGTGGTGCAGTCTCTGGCCAAGCGCTACGGCAAGTACACCGTGCTCGAGCAGGTCAACATGGTGGTCGAACCGGGCGAAGTCTACGCGCTGACCGGACCCAACGGCGCGGGTAAAACCACGCTCATTCGCTGTATTACCGGTCTGGTGTTTCCCAGCGAGGGCGAGGTGTTCCTGAAGGGCCACAACGTGTTCACCCACGGGACTGCCGCACGCTCTCACCTAGGCGCGGTGGTCGAGGCCCCCGCTGCGTTTTACCGCCACCTGACCGGAAGTGAGAATCTCGAGGCCCACGCGACCATGGCGGCTCAGGCTCCCGGCGCAAAACGGGTCAAAAAGGACCGCATCCGCGAGGTGCTCAGCCTGCTCGAGATTCACCGCATGTCGGACCGCAAGGTGTCCGAATACTCGCTGGGCCAGCGTCAGCGCCTGGGGGTGGCCGCCGCCATTCTGACCGACCCCGACATTCTGATTCTGGACGAGCCGACCTCGGGCCTGGACCCACTGGGCATCGGGCTGATTCACCGCATTCTCTCGAGCATGGCGGCGGGCGGCAAGAGCGTGGTTTTAAGCACCCACCACCTGCGCGAGGTGGCCCAGTACGCGCACACCGTGGGCATTCTGTCCGGTGGCAGACTGGTGGACCAGGTAGATTTGCGCGCCCGCCAGAGCGCCTTCAAATTTCAGGTGGACGACCCGGCCCACGCCGCTGCACTGCTGCAAAGCCTCCCGTTTGTCAACCGCGCCTATACCCGAGCCGGTCACACCATCGCCCACCTCGAGAGCGATTTCGACGTCTCGAGCGCACTCTCGAGGTTGCTGGGCGAAGGCATCCGGGTGATGGAAGTGGGGCCGGATTTATTTGATTTGTACGATTATTACCGTGAACGGGTGGAGATGTGAAGGAAGCAGCGATGAGTAATGAGCAATGAGCAATGAGCAATGAGCTGTGTAAGCCCCTGGCTCGAGCTTGAGCGGTGTCCACCCCGATTCCCCATTCCCGATTCCCGATTCCCCACCTTCCCAAAGGAGATTCCCCCCTTGCTCAGCCTTATCCTTCTCGAGTTTCGCAAATTGCTGGGCTACCGTTCGGTGCGCCTAGCACTGATTATTTTGTTTCTGTTGCCCTGGATTTGGAGCTTTGCCCCGGCGCTGCGCGACGTTTACCACCTCGAGCTGACCACCATGTGGCAGATGCCCTCGCTGAGCCTGCTCACGGTGATGCAGTTCATCCTGCCACTACTAGTGGGCATGACCGCCGCTGAACTGCTCGGCGCAGAAGTCTCGGCGGGAACGCTCGCGCCGCTGCTACTGCGTCCGCTCGAGCGCTACAAAGCTCTGGGCGCAAAGTACGTGGTGGCACTGCTCTACCCACTTTTGCTGCTGGCAGCGCTTTTAGTCTCGAGCCTGCTGGCTGGAGCGCGCTTCGGCATTGGCGAGTTCAACGGCGGCACTGGCTTTGGCGCGGGCGGCTACGTGGGGGTGGGCTACCTGCAACCGCTCGAGGCGCTGGGTCAGATTGTGCGGGCCTACCTGATTGCCGCCTTCACCCTGGCCCCCGTCGCAGCTCTGGCGCTGATGTTCACCGTCATCTATCTCAATACGGCAGCGGCGGCGCTGGCCACCATCGCCACCCTGAACATCATGCGGTTGCTCGTTGTTTTTCCGGTCATTCAGGGTTGGCTGCTGACCAACTACCTCGACGCCTATACCGCCACCCCGCAGACGCTGGTCAAAGCGCTGGCGGTGCTGCTGTTTTACACCGTGGGTATCACGTTTATGGGGCTTTTCCTGTTTGAAAGAAAGGATTTGTAACCCTCGAGCGTGTGAAAGTGCTCGCTGTATTTGTGTAAACACAAGCAAACGTCGAACGCAAACGCCAAAATCGTCCCTGGCGTTTGCGTTCGACGTTTGCCTCTGGCGTGGATGGCTCGAGGACACCCCTTATTCGCAAATATTCAACCCTCGAGCACCCCTCAGCGCCCACCCAGGAAAGCCCGCCTGGTGGCGTCGAGCAGCGGATTTGTCGGAACGCGTCCCGGTATATACCCCTGGTTTACGTTCCAGAGAATCACCCCACCCAATCCCTTCTGGCGCAGGTATTTACCCTTCTCGAGGATGGAGGTTTCGTCTTCATAGCTCAGATAGGTGCAGCCTTTGGGGCCGCTCGGTTTGGCAAAGCTCAGGTACGGCACCTTTGCGCTCGAGTCCCATTTGCGCGTGCCCAGCGGGGCGTACTGGGTCACGATGTTGGCGTAGCTGAGGTCGTTGTCGTCGGCCAATAGCTTGGCTCCGCCTGGTTTTGTGCCCACGGTGTCCTCGAGCGGACCTTTGGCGGGCGCGCCGTAACAGATGCCGTAAAAGCCAATCCCGATGCCCAGTTTAGCGGCGGGGATGCCCGCCCCCAGATAGCTCTGGACCGTCAAATCCACCGAGGTCGGCGTGTTTGGGGTCTGACCGTACAGCGGCGAGGAATGCCAGGTCTTCCAGCCCTCGAAATCCCAGGCCATGCCGTAGGTCATCAGGTTGAGCTGGTCGAGCAGCGGCGCGAGCTGGGCGTAAAAAGCGCGGTTGGCCGGGAAGTTCAAATTGTCGGCCCCGTCTGCCGGAAAGGTCAGCACCTTTCCGGGCAGCTCTTTACGCAGGGTTTTTACCAGCTCGAGCAGCCGGGGTTGGTCTTTTGGCTCGAGCGGTTCCCAGTCCAAATCCAGGCCGTCATACCCCTCGCTTTTGACTAGATTTTTGAGGCTCGAGATAAAAGTCGCTCTCGCCGCGCCCCCGTTTTCCGAGCAGCAGGTGGCGGCGTACCACATCGGCCCACTGTCCTGTCCGCCTAGCGTGGCCAGCACCACGCGCTTGTTTTGACGCGCCCCCTGCACCAGCAGCTTGCGGTCTGCGGCACTGGGGGCAAGGCCCGCGTCCAGCGTTCCGTCCGCTCGAGGCGCGAAAAAGCCCACCGCCAAATGGGTCAGTCCCTTCCAGTCAATCTTGCTGGGCGGCTGACGGTCCGCAAGGTAGCCCATGTAGTAGCCCATTACCCACGGACCCGACTTGCGAAGCGTGCTCGATAGAAGGGTGCTCGATGGGGAGGCGCTCGAAAACACACCGCTCGAGGAACCCGTGGACCCGAGGGCAAAGAAGACCAAAAGTGGGGCGGCAAAGGGATATTTCATGACGTTCTCCCGTTGGCTGGCGTTTCAAAACCCGCCCAACTCGCTCGAGCGGACCTTGGATTTACTGGGCTGAGCTTATCCTACCTCGAGCGCCGCGTTTGAAGCGTCAAACTAGGTAGCTTCGTCCCACCTCCCGTAGTGGCCTGTCGGATGCTGCGAGCCGCTTGGCCATCGAGCGTGCAGTTAATCCTTTCTCGAGGTTTCTATAGCGTAATCACCACTTCGGCCATCCCTTTCTCGAGTTTTAAACTCTTAACCGTGGTTTTCCCATTTGCGGTCACGGTTAATTTGTACTCACCCAGAAAACCTCGAGCTTTGTACTGTCCGCTAGCGTCGCTCGAGCCAGAAATATTGGTCCACCAGGTTTTGAACAACAAGTCCTTGAAGGCTTTACCGTTGGGTTTGAGGCTCCAGTCACGGCGGTACAGCGCGGTTTGCGGCAGCCAGTGCTGCCCTTCCCAGAAGCCCCACATCAAGAATTTACTCACATAATTGCTCGAGAAAGCCACGGTCAGAAAGTCGCGCAGGTAGTCAGCTTGCAGCTTTTCATCGGGGATATTCACGTCGAACTCGGTAATTGAGAGCGGCAAATTCAGCGCCCCAAAGTCCTCGAGCCGCCCGTACAGCTCCTCGGGTGGGGTCAGCTTGAACGAAAAATGTCCCTGAAGCCCGATACCCTCCAGCGGCGCGCCCAGCTCGAGCATTCGCCGTAAAATGCGCTTGAATTCAGCGTCCGAATTGCCTTCGCCCAAATTGTTCGCATCGTTGATGACCATTCTGGCGTCTGGCTCGAGTTCTCTGGCCCGCTTGAGCTGCGCGGCCATCTCGTCCTCACCCAGCACTTTGGACAGCCGTTTGTTGCCGCTCGGCTCGTTGATGACGTCCCACTCGACAATTTGGCCCTTGGTCGCCCCTAGAATGTCCTGGAAGTGCTGGTCTATTCTGGCCCTGAGCTGGTCTGGGGCTGCTAACAGCGCGGGCACGTCTCGAGGCAGGCAGTAATCGTTGTCGCAGGGCCAAACCAAGTTATGGCCGCGCACCGGAATGTTTTTAGATTTGAAGAGCTTCAGGGCCTTGAGCGCCAGTCCGCGCCGCTGACCTTGTGGCTCGCCCTCAAAACCCTCCCAATCGGGCCACTTGAGCGCGTTGCCCAGCACCACCTCGTTGAACAGCGTGGGAATGATATCCTGATACTTTTTCCCGTCGGCGCTGTTCTCGAACAGCCGCTCGACGTTGACCTCGGAGCCAAAGGGAAAGGCGTGGCGCTGCATCTCGAGCTTGACCGTGGCCCCGGCAAGCGGCTGTCCGCTCGAGTCCAGCACTTTGACGCTGACATCGGTTTTGCGAAGCTGCTCGATGCGGGCGTTGGCGGCCGTGCGCCACACCGCCTTCGCCTCCCGTCCGGGGTAGGAGAATCCGGTGATGGGCAGCGCGGATAGCTCGAGTTTTTTACCGTAGTTCTTGACGATCACCCCGCCCAGCTCGAAGCTCTGCCCCGCGTAGCCCAGCCGAAAACGTGCCCCGACCCGCCCCACTGCGTAGTCCTGCTCGGCCTTAAAAGGGGCGCTGTAGAGCTTCCACTGCGGGGTCAAGCTGACCCCGACCTGCACAGCGGGCACGTAGGGATTGTTGAGTTCAAACACGAACTCGGTCTGGGCAGGCGCACTCGAGGCACTCCTAGCCCAGAACTGCACCACCAGCGCGTCATCTTTGGCGATAGCAACCACGTTATTGGCGGAAAGCTGTTCGGACCACGGCTGCTCGAGCGGCTTCAAACCGATGATGCGCCGCGCCTGGGTGAAGCTACGTCCGGTCACGGCAAAAGTCTCAATCTTGACCGCCTCGCTCGAGCCTCGCTCGAAGGCGGCGAAGGTGTCCGGCCCCAGCACATCCTCACCGCCCGCCGGAAGCGCCCCCACCGCCTCTGGCTCGAGGGTTGGCTCGAGCGATATAGGGTCTTTACCGCTGGTATTCGGGGTACTCGAGGTGCTCTTGGAGGTTAGGCCAGTACAAGCGCTCAGAGTCAGGGCCAAGGTCAGACAGGGCAGCAGGATTCTTTTGATGTACATGGGTTTCCTCCGGTTTTCGGGGCTGGTTTGACCTAGAGACGAGCTAGGCGTTCGCAGAACTCAAAACGCGATACTCAGCAAAGGAAATCGAGATTGCCGATGTCTGGAGCGTCTCGAGCCACCCGAAACAAGTCCTGACCCCTGCTCGAGCCGTTTACGGACTTCCCACGAAATCCTGACCCCCGGTCCAGGGCTTGACCACGTTGCTGTAACTGCGGCTAGGCGGCTCGAACTTCACTCCCTCGAGCGTGGCCGTCAGCGTGCCACTCCAGCCGTAGGGAACCACGCAGTCGTAGTTTCCCAGGTCGTTGTAAACCACACAGGCCGACTCCTTGCCCTCGGCATTGTTGAACCCCGACAGGATTTTGGCGCTCAAAAGCCCTTGACCGCCCTGCGTCACCTGCCCACCGATGTCCACCTTGCGGTCATATTCGACCCTGGCACCGTCCACAAAGCCCTTGATTTCAAAACCCAGCGGCTGGCCTGAATTCACCTTATCTCGAGCGGAAACCAGCGCGGCCTCGAGTCCAGCGGGCACCTTCCCTTTCCACCAGTCCACGTTTTCGCCGTAGACCCACAGGTACTGGTCGGCATTTTTCAGACCGTAATACAGGTTGTGCTCGAGAAGCTTGAGGCGCTCATCGGCATTTTTCAGGTAAAAGCCAATAAAGCGCGGCGACTTCCACAAATCGAGTACCCCGTCCAGAAAAACCGCGTTGGCCAGACGGGTACTCGAGGCATATTTGCCTTGATTTTCGCTCGAGAGAACGCTTCCAGCTCCTTTAAAATAGGTCTGATTCCCCAAAAAATCCTGTTCACTGAGGTTGTAGTACGAGTTCTCGGTGCCGTCAATAAAAGTCTCGCCCTGTGCGGCGTCGAACCAACCTTCCACAAAGGGCAGCAGCAGCGCGTAATCGGCCTTCTCGAGCGCCCCACCCGCTTCCTCGAGCTGGGTTTTGAGCAGGGTCAGAAACCAGAACGATAAAATTTTGGCTCCCGGCAGCTCGGCGTGAACGGCTTTGATAAAGCTGCGCCCCCGCGCACGCACGGTGCTCGAGACTTCAGCAAAGCTCTTGCCACCGTAGTTTTCTGGAGTGTAGCGCCACGGACTCAGGCCGTAAGGTTCGGGGTCGAACACGATGCCCACAAACTTTCCAGCGGCGGCAGTTTTGGCGAAGTTACGAACATTGCTCTCGGTGGCCTTCCAGTCCGCGCTCGAGAGCCAGCTCCACCCCGGCTCGAGGCGCACGTTCATCACCACAAAGTTGTGGGTCAGCGTTTTAAAAGGCGTGGCGCGGAGATTGGCCTGGTCGCCCTCGAAGTCTTTGTCGGGGAAGGCCACCTTGTTGAAGACGTCGCTTCCGGTGGCCAGCCGCACCGTCAGACCGCCAAATGGCTTTTTCTCCATCTGTACGATGTTATCGCGCACAAATTGCGAACTGGGATTGTTCCAGCCGTAGTCAATCAGGGTCTTGGTCGGGGTGGCACTGGATGCAGGAACAGGCGGGCCAGCAGGAGCCGCGCTCGAGCTTTTACAACTCGATAAACTCAGGAAACAGCAAACTACTACCCAGAAGCTTCGTTTCATCATTCTCTCCTAGAGCCTGTCAAGTGTGGGCCTGTCAGGTGTGGGTGGCGCTCAACGCAGGAACTCTTCCCTGACACGGCAAAAAACGCTAAAGAGCGCTTTGGTTAAAAAAGTTCGTCACGGCAATCTAACCCGACTTTTTATGCACCGGATGTTGATTGATTAAATTTATGTGATTTAGAATACAAACTATTTATGAACTGCTCGAGGGCCGTCGGGCCTGCACCACCATGAAATAACTGCTCGAGTCCAGCGGCGCGCCCTCAAAACTACCACTGATTTTGATGCTCTCAAAACCGGTACTCTTGAGCATCCACTCGAGTTCAAAACGGGTGAAATAGCGCTGCTCGAGGGTGTGAAAGCCGCGCTCGAGCCTGCCGTCGAAGTCGGCGGTATCCACGAAATACTGGGTGTAGGCCATCTGCTTCACCCGGTCAATGCGCTGCAACACGAACACGTCGGTCCTCGAGCCATCCGGGTCGAAAAAAGTCTCACCCTCGTGGCGTAAAACCCCCTCGAGTCCAAAGTTGGGCACGTACAAATCGAGCGCTAAAGTTCCCCCCGGCTCGAGGTGGGCGTAAATCCGCTCGAGAGCCTTGCCCTGGTCGGCGGGGGTGTACAGGTGCATAAACGCGTTGAACGGCACGATAACGAGTGGAAAGGTGCGCTCCAGGTCAAAGTTTCGCATGTCGCCTTGAACCAGCTCGAGGTCCAGATGTTCAGCCGCTGCCTTGCTTCGAGCGCGGGTCAGCATTTCGGGCGACAGCTCGAGGCCCGTCACCCTGGCTCCCCGCCGCGCCAGATGTAGACTCACGCGCCCGGTGCCACTTCCCAGCTCGAGCACCGACTGAGCGCCCTCGGCCAGCTTGGCGTAAAAATGCAGGTCGTCGCGGTAGGTGAGGTATTGCAGTTCGTAGAGGGGGGTTAGGGGGTCGTAGTTCATAGTGAGTTTTGAGTTTTCAGGGCTGAGTGCTGAGTGCTGAGTCTTGCGCCTCTGGCGTCTTGAGCAAGACGGCACCTAGCGGGCCTGCTCGCGGGTCTTTGGCAGTTGGTTCTTGGTCGGCTTGATTTTAGGCGCTCCAATGCAAACCAACCAATAACCAAGAACCAAAGACTCGCCGGAGGCGTTCTTTTCGCCCTCCTACCCTCCCCCTCTCGAGCGCAGCTCCCCCTTCTTCCCATATCGCCGAATCAACTCCTCACGCGGCATCCAGGCCAACTGCGGAATCAAAATATTGCGGTTGGGACGGCT
>Ga0209100_1003014_pt1 | contig 9893 bp, 11 predicted proteins | sample lystaG_FD_185480 | JGI IMG/M metagenome (GOLD analysis project Ga0209100, IMG submission 185480) | Glacier valley bacterial and archeal communities from Borup Fiord, Nunavut, Canada, to study Microbial Dark Matter (Phase II) -... | ecosystem: Environmental > Aquatic > Freshwater > Ice > Glacier ...
CCAAAAGCGCCGGAATGTTTTGTGTGGTTATTCAGTCGGACAGCGAGCTTATTCAACAACTTTCAAAAGCCGATTACCTGATTCAATCTTTCACAGAGATGACACTGACCAGATTAACCGATCTATTTGCGATCAATCAAATCGTTGATTAAACAAGTCCCCCAATATTTATGAGCAAATTTCTCAAAGGCGAGGCATTCGAGGTCGTCCATAACCGGAACTTCAGGCTCTTTCTGATCTATCGGTTCCTTATGACATCGGCCACGCTGATGCAGTCGGTCATTGTCGGCTGGCAGTTGTATAACATCACAAAAGATGTGCTCTCGCTTGGAATGATTGGCCTGACGGAAGTGATTCCGCAGGTAAGCATTGCCTTATTTGCCGGGCACTATGTCGATATCTGGGACCGGAAAAAGATCATATTCAACACGACATTTCTGCTGCTGATCGGTTCTGCACTCTTATTCTTTTACAGCATCCCATCGCTTAACATGCACCAGTTGTTTGGGATCGCACCTATTTTTGTGACGATATTTATAACCGGCCTGGTGCGTGGTATTTTAATGCCTGCCAACACTGCCCTCCTTGGTCAGCTTGTCCGGCGCGAACAGCTCACAGCTGCAGCCACCTGGAGCAGCACAACGTGGCATATTGCAGCTGTCACGGGTCCTGCCCTCGGTGGATTAGTTTATGGATTTTTCGGAATCATCCCTGCCTACGGACTTGTTTTTGTTTTTTACCTCCTGTGTTCGATCCTGGTGTTATTCATTAAAAATCCGGGGAAAGTGGTTCAGGTAGCAGGAGCCGCGGAAGGAATTTTCATCCGGATAAAGGAAGGGATTACCTATGTGTTTGATAACAAAGTATTATTGAGTGCTTTCACACTCGATATGTTTGCGGTTCTCTTTGGCGGAGCTGTTGCCATGCTTCCCGTATTTGCATCCGATGTTTTAAAAGTTGGTCCCGAAGGTCTCGGGTTTTTACGCGCTTGTCCCGCCATCGGGGCGATAATAATGTCGGTCATTCTCACCTTCAAACCACCGGTAACAAAGTCCGGCACCCAATTGCTTTACTGCGTTTTTGGATTTGGCGTCAGCATCATTGTTTTTGCGCTCTCAACCAGTTTTATACTTTCAGCTTTTTGCCTGTTTATGAGCGGTGTCTTCGACAATGTGAGTGTAATCGTCAGGGCAAGTATTCTTCAGATATTTACCTCCGATGCGATGAAAGGAAGGGTTGCCGCCGTCAACAGCATCTTTATCGGGTCGTCGAACGAGCTGGGCGCTTTCGAATCGGGTGTTGCTGCCCGCTTTATGGGGCTAATCCCTTCCGTTGTTTTCGGGGGCGTAATGACGTTGCTGATTGTTTCCGTCGCCGCCTGGAAATCGCCTGCTTTAAGAAATCTTTCGTTAAAAGAGAGTATTAAACGTTAGGGGAATGTGAATACCTTCACGCAACTGTAAAGGACAAAAACTGAAAGCGATTATTCATCCTGAGACAGATTTGGATATAAGAATTGAGTTTGGATAAAGTGATTATTCATTGAGGCTTATACTTTTTGCCTCTATCACAACATTTGTAACCCGATGCTTTTTAACAGAGATACATTCAACCTTATCCTGATCGAATAAAACAATATTCTTCCCACCAAAGTGTAATGAACTATCAAATATAATTCCGGCAGCATTTACATTATTATATCGAATATACTCACAAATAAATTGAGTTGGTATATACTCTAATTCTGAATCATATCGGCGAATTGGTCTTGACAAATCCGCACTTATATACCTTTTCAAAAGCATGCTTTTTGCATATTCGACTAACTTATCGACGTTCAAAAACGCACTGGCAATTTCGGTGAAGTCAACTAAAACAATATTGCAATCATCTTTAATTTTAAATATTCCTACGCTTACATCATCAAGAAATGTTGCCCGAATCTCATACAGTGTAGTTTCAATATTTTTGCTGAGATATAGAAATGGGATCCCTTGAGGATTTGCCCTGCCAGCAGCTACTACACTTTTATCAGGACATCCCATATTACTCGTTTCAAATTCCTTTTGATCACCACTATAATGTAACCTTGCCCTGAATAGAATTTCTGCAGGAGATAATAAAACTGTCTGCTTAAATAGAAGTGGCCAATGCAGTTCTTCAAGCTTATCAATATTTGTAAGAAACCGAGTATTCCATTTTATTTCTGATTTTAGCGTTTCCCAATATGACGTACATTCTAATATGTCATTAATGTAACTGACAGTTATTGAAGGATCAACAATCGAAGAATTTAAGGATAGTAGGATATCGGAAAGAATTATATTGCACTTCCATTCGTCAGGGAAAAGATTCCAGTCATTTTGAATTAATTTTGTTAATTCCATTCCTTGTGGATCTATTTTGAAAATCGCTATAAACTCAGCAAAGAAGTCCAATAATTCACCAACATTTAAAAGCTCTGTATCAATACTATCAACACAATAATCACAAGTCCCTTTTTCAGTTGAATTAGAGATAATAAACTGCTTAATTTCTAAATCGTTAAAACAATGAATACAGACCTTCATGATTATTCTTCAGTTAATAATCCATTGATTAGCTCTAAATGATTTTTAATTGAAATCTTTTTTACCATACCAAGCCCGGGATAGGTGCCATCACCATCATTATAGTATTTTCTTAATTCCTCTGAAGCACAATTGTGAATATCCATTTTATCGAAAAATGCAACAGCTTTTTTTGCGGCTTCGGCAAATTTTCCTTGGATGTTTGACCTGTCATCATTGGTCTTAGATGTAAAATGTCTGATCCAAACCTCGTTATTTGCTTTTTGATAAGTCCAATGAATGGCAACAGCAAAAGGTGCGGCACCACCTTCAGTAAAATCACTGACAAGTACAGTATAATCTGAAAAGCCACTGTAACCTTCCTCAATGTAAAAAATGTGTTCATCGGAAAATCTTTCTTCCGGCATTACTAAATAATCGCTATTGCGTTTTTGAGCGTTAAATTTGTCATCAAGCCTTATTATCTCTTTTCCGAGACCTTTCAATCTTCTCTTAAGTGTTTTATTCTCTTTTGTAACTATATATTTTACTTTTGGGGATAAAACAAGATCGTCAAAATGGCTTGCACTAGTGTTGGTAATCTCAGTACAGATTACCATAACATGATCAAATCCAAAGTCTTCTATCAGTTTTAAAATATTCGTATAATTATTATTGATTACAAATGCAGGAATCCATTTTGATTGATCAATCAATTTATCTTCAAGTTCAGATTTAATATTTAGAGCTTTTTCATAATCTTGCATTTCTGAGAAATCGCCTACCTGAGGATTTAAAATCAGAGCAAATTTCACATTACCCTCAATAAGCTTGGGTAATGCCAGGTTCATACTATTAAAAGTGTTTTTGACAGGTTCAAGGATTGGAACAATATTGTTTTTGTCGCCACGTTGAAGAGCATATTCACGTAATGCAATCAACTCAAATTGTCTGCCTCTTAGGTATGGATAATACATAGGTCATAGGTTTATTTTCACACTCAATTTGTAATTTAAGTCATGATATGATTTGGAATTGATATTCATGGCAAAACATAATTGTCTCAATTCATCTGGAAATGTTTTTATAATATCCGTATTCGATTTCCGTTTCTTTAGCTCATCAATAAATAAAGCGTTCAATTGTTCATGCGGTATCTGTTTCATCAAACCTTTGCAAATCTCAAACATATTAAAACTATTCATTTCTGGAAGAACGCCATAATACTGTTTGACAATACTTTTGTATTCAGAGGTCCTTATTGCATGAATTACCGTTTCTGGATCAATAAAACTATTCTCTTTTGCCGCTCTGACTTCCTGCATGACCAAAGATTTACTTCGTTCCACTAACTCAATAACCCCAATATTATCATCCTCACGCAGATATTTCTCACTTAGGGATTCATGCGTAACAATATAGCATGATTTAAAAATTTTCGTGTAATCTGACAATTGACCGCTCAACCGTTTATTGGAGTCAAGTTCTGTTTTTATTTCAAATGCCTTGCTTGTACCATTGAACATTACTATGTCGGCAATTGAATTCCCAACCCTAAACTCATTGATTGCTATTGTATCCTTAACGCCATATTTGTTTATGAGCAAGTCGTTGATAAACGTATTCTTATAGATATATTCATTTCGATATTGCTTCTTCAGTTCTCTGTAAATATATTGGATATAATCATGATATGTGTGAATCTCTTTACCAACTTTCTGAAAATCGTATCTTTCGATTTTTGCATTAATAAAAGAGTAATCATTGCGTTGCAATAGCTTCGAAAAAGATGTGCTTGAGAATACCGTTGCGTAACTTCTCAATTTATCTAGTTCCCTTTTGTTGCTTATTGCTTTCATTTTCCACAAGTTGATTCTATGCACTTACAAAGGTATTAATAAATCTACCAATAGTATTCGCTTTCCGGTGCAAGATATCATTTTAAAATAATTCACCCCTTATTCTGGTTATGGAATGAGGGGTGAAAAATACTACTTTGCTTTTGGTGGCTTTGGCACTGGTGTAGAGTCGGCAACCGTGAAACCCCATTCACCTAAACGCTTCGGATTTTTCTGGTTGTGGGATTTGAGCAAGTTACGGCTCGCCTTTACAGCCTCTTCGATAGCAGTTAAGTAAAGGTCGCGTTCGCGGTAAGCCTCATCTGTCTGCCTTTTCAAATTTTCGGCTTGTTTATGCAGGTTTAACGCAGTTGGAATGGTTGGCCCAATTACATTCCAATCAATACCGTCAAGCTTTAAAAGTGGCGATGAATCGCCATCATCCGTGTGCTTTGCAAAAATATCCGTTGCCAGATCCAGCACTCCTTTTGGATTGTGCGGTAACTCAATTCTCCCTTCTGTTCTGTTCATAATTAAAAATTTAAAATGTTAGTTCAATAAAATTATTGATGGATTAAGTCTCTTATAATCGCGGATACGCAAATTGATTTTTAATGTTTCAATAATATTCAATATTTTAATTTTAAGATAGATCAGTTACAAAATTGAAGTTGCCAGACACTGATTTACTTTAGATAATATCATTGATTACAGAGGGTACCTGAAAGCCGAAACAATAGATTCAATCTTAAATTTGGCACATTCAAAGTTAATTCTGCAAGATTCAAAGTTGATTTTGGCACATTCAAAGTTATTTCTGCCAGATTCAAAGTTGATTCCGGCAAATTCAAAGTTATTTCTGCCAGATTCAATGTTGATTTTGGCAGATTCAAAGTTGATTCTGCCAAATTTCAAATTTGAATTTGCGGGAATTTTTATGGAACTGTGTAAATTCTATATTATCAAGGTGAGGTTAAACGGATTTCAATGATCCATGGGGAAAAATATAAGGAATCATTAGGTATTGAATAAAGGCCCGGTTATTCTAAGAGCAGAATAGCTGGGCCTTTATTATGAATTATTTTCCGATGCCATTAACATCGGTCATTTATGGAATATTTCATGCTGTAAATGTCAGTATTGAAGTTACAATTGCTCAAAACTTAACCAATCGCCGTCCATGATATTCATCCGATGGAATAAGAAGTTTGATCTCCTCAAAATTGTCCACTGTTACCTTTCCGGCAACAACAATCTTAAGCTGATCGCCTGCGATTCCGATCATTTTCCGGAGCATTTCAGCCCCTTCAATGGCGGTGGGTTGTCCGCCGGAGGTCAGAATCCGGCTGATTCCGATCTTCTTCAATTGAGCGACCGATTCCAAAAGATCATGGGAATCATCAATTGCCTTGTGAAAAGTAACGGGCATTTGATCGGCCAATTCAACCAATTCGGCGGTTCTTTCAACATCGATCCGGTTATCGCGTTTTAACAGCCCAAAAACAACACCGGAGGCTCCAAGCAGGTTGCACATCCGGATATCCTCCCGCATGATCTCAAACTCATCGGTTGAGTAACAAAAGTCACCTCCGCGTGGCCGGATCATCACCATCACCGGAACCCGAAGTTTCTCCATCGTTTTTTTGATGGTTCCATACGATGGGGTCGTTCCGCCGCATGACAAATTTTCGCAAAGCTCGATCCTTGTGGCACCTGCTGCTACAGCTGCTATTGCTTCCTGGTACGATTCAACACATACTTCTTTGACTGGATTCATCTTTTTGTTCATTTTGCAGTAAAAGTAGGAAAAAATAGACGGACAGGTGGAAACTTGCTTCAGACTTTCAGGCAGTGAAGAATGGCATCCCTCCCCTCTTCAAGAATCCCCGAACCTTCAATTTGTAGTGCCGAAAGTGTAAATCCTTTCAATCATTTAACTTTGGTATTGAAAATTTCAATAGTTTTATCAAATTATATAGAAGTATGGAACGAAGAAAGTTTTTTACACGTTTAGGCCTGGGCGCTTTGGCCACTTGTGCCGCGGTGCCTGTAATGTCAAATAATTCGAAAGCAATGGAAAGCAAATCAGCATCTCCGCTTAAAAAAGGAGAGATTCAGCACATGGTCATCTTTGATCTGAAACATGAAAAAGGGTCATCACTGGCTGAGAAATTCCTTAAAGACGGTGAACATATTTTAAGTAACCTGCCAGTTGTTCAGAACTTCCAGGTTTTTAATCAGGTGAGTTTAAAGAATGATTATTCCTATGGTTTTTCGATGGTTTTTGCCGACAAACTGGCATACGACACGTACAATAATCATCCAAAACATGTGGCATTTGTGGAGAGCCGATGGAAAACAGAGGTAACCCGCTTCCTGGAAATTGATTTTAAATCTATTTAGAACACGTTGTTATGGGAATGGAAATTGAGCGTAAATATTTGCTCCTCAACAACGACTGGCGTGAATTGGGCGCACCTGTTCATTATGCGCAGGGCTATCTTGTCGCTGACGGCGAAAGGACGGTCAGGGTCAGGGTTGCGGGTGCCGAAGGATTCCTGACCATCAAAGGAAAATCGGAGGGGTTTAGCCGCAAGGAGTTCGAATATCCTGTTCCTGTGGCGGAAGCACTCGAAATGCTCAGATTGTGCACTTTACCAACCATCGAGAAATACAGGACAAAGATTCCATTCGAAGGTAAAATATGGGAAGTGGATGAATTTAAAGGGGAGAACGATGGGTTAATCGTAGCAGAAATTGAATTAAATTCGGAAGATGAAACGTTCGCAGTTCCGTCCTGGATCGGTCGGGAAGTAACGGGTGACGTTCGCTATTTCAATTCATTTCTTGCGAGGAATCCCTATAAAAACTGGTCATCGGGAGTTTGAGCCAACGCTTAAAAAATAAAAATGCCACAAAGCCACGAAATAATTTATTATTAGCCAAAAATATTCAGATAATGTTTAAAAAGTTTCTGACACTTATCACCGCATTCTGCCTTCCTTTTTTTGTAATGGCACAAGGACATACCACGATATCAGTCAATACGCCCCGCATGGTCATCGGAATCGTAATCGAAGATTTCAATCCCGATTACATCGAGCGTTACTGGGATAAATTTGGGGAAGGTGGTTTTCAACGATTATATTCGAGAGGATTTATTTGCGCCAATCATCACTATGATAATTTGCTGCAACGTAAATCGGTAAATATGGCCACGCTTTCGACCGGAACTGATCCCTCGCGACATGGAATCGTCAATGACGTTTGGATCGACCGTTTGAAAAACAAAGAGGTCAATGCAATCAACGACAATTTTTATATCTCTGTCGGTTCCGATTCGAAGGAAGGCGGGCGATCGGCAAAGAACCTGATGACACCAACGCTGGGCGATCAACTAAAATTGATTACGAAAGGGAAGTCGAGGGTTTTCAGCGTGGCATTGAACGACAATTCAGCCGTATTTGCTGCCGGTCATGCCGCCGATGGTGCTTATTGGTTCGACAAGACATCGGGCAATATGATTTCAAGCTCGTATTACGTTGGAACTTTTCCAAAATGGGCCTTCGACTACAACGAACTGAAGATGGCCGATTCTTATTTTAAAATGAGCTGGATACCGTTTAAAGATCAGATTACCTATACCGAAAGTATTGCTGATGCCTCTTTGAATGAAACCGGATATCTCGCAAAATACAACACCTTCCCGTACGATATGAGCAAACTGAAAAAGGAAACGGGTGGAAGTTATAAGATCTTGAAGACGACGCCATGGGGAAATACAATGGTAAAAGATTTTACCATTCAGATGATCCCAAAGGAACAAATTGGCTATGACCTTGTCCCCGATATCCTGACGGTTGTATTCTCTGCGATGGATTATGAGCGATATTCCTTCGGGCCATTTTCGGTTGAGATGGAAGACACCTACCTGCGCCTGGACAAAGACATTGCTGAACTTTTGAAATACGTTGAGACAGGTTATGGAGCCGATAATCTCCTGATTTATCTGACCGGTTTAACCAGCATTTCGTATCCGGCAGAATACCTGAAAGAAAAATACCGGATGACCGCCGGGATTTTCAATCCAGATGGTGCCGTGGCTTTGCTGAAATCGTACCTCAACATCAAATATGGTGACGGTAACTGGATTGAATTGTTCACTAACCAGCAGATCTACCTGAATCGTGAGTTAATCGAAAAGAAGAAGGTGAACCTGCAGGAGATGCAGATTGCAGTTGCCTCTTTTTTAAATCAGTTTGAGGGAATTGCCTATGCGAAGGCAGCGCACGAAATTGAAGCGGATAACTTCCCTGGCGGACCATTGGAACCTTTCCAGAACAATTATCACATTAAACGATCGGGTGACGTGCTAATCAAGTACGAAGATGGCTGGCAACCGCGCGATAAGTTTAATCCGGTCGATTACACAGATAACAGCCAGGTTCCGCTGGTTTGGTATGGTGCCGGAATCACAAAAGGAACAACGATGCGAAGAACAAATGCCACCGATATTGTCCCGACCATTGCCGCTTTTCTGGGCATCGCACCACCCTCATCTGTTACGGGTAAGGTGATCGATGAACTGATTAAACGCTAGATAAATCCTGCAGTAATTTACTCGCAATAAAAGTTTCAAAAAATTGTATTTCAAATTTGAATGAACAATTCTTTTGCCGTTTTATTATATTTGTAAAAACATACAGACATGACAAATACATCCTTATATACCAGGATATCGGCACTTCCACAGCCCATTAAAAATGAGGTTGTTGATTATATGGAGTTTTTGATTCAAAAGCATAATAACACTGATCCAAATGTCCATCCAAAAGCTGGTTGTATGCAGGGAATTTTTAAAATGAATTCTGATTTCAATGTACCTCTTGAGGATTTTAAAGAATATACGAAATGAGGAGATGATCGAGAAAGTCAATCAGAATGGATTTGAGGTACTCCCTATACTTCCAGACCATATCATCAGACTTAGCAAATTGGATTATTTCCACAGAGACCCATTCGACCGTATTATAATATCACAAGGATTAAGCGAAAATATAGTAATTGTCAGTTCGGATAAGGCATTTGATGAATATGGCGTAAAGAGAGCTTGGAACAAATAATTAGACTGATTCTGTTCCGGTCATTGCTACTTTTCCGGAGATTGCACCACTTTCATCTGTTACAGGAAAGGTGATTGATGAGCTGATTAAACGCTAAAAGGCTTACAACTAAAAAACTTCAACTCTTACTGATTTTCCATATCCATTGTAAGAAACGATTTTATCGATCGGTTTGCGGATTTTTGGCCGGGGTTTTAAAGCCGGGTATCCGAGCGTAATAACGAGCTGTACCCGTTTTGAAGATGGGACGCGGAGTATTTTCTTCACCTTTCCTTCGTCAAACCAGCCAACCATACAACTTCCGAGACCGACAGAAGCCGCCGCCAGGCAAATATGTCCGGCAATAATTCCGATGTCGATTAATGGGAATTGTTTCCGCTTCA
>Ga0209100_1003021_pt1 | contig 9884 bp, 4 predicted proteins | sample lystaG_FD_185480 | JGI IMG/M metagenome (GOLD analysis project Ga0209100, IMG submission 185480) | Glacier valley bacterial and archeal communities from Borup Fiord, Nunavut, Canada, to study Microbial Dark Matter (Phase II) -... | ecosystem: Environmental > Aquatic > Freshwater > Ice > Glacier ...
CTTTGGGACACGACTATGAATCCTGAAACGCGTACTTTACGCCAGGTAACCATCGAAAACCCAGCCGAGACCGATCACATTTTCTCGATGCTGATGGGTGATGATGTTCCTCCACGTCGCAAGTTTATTGAAGACAACGCTACTTACGCGAATATCGATATTTAATTTTTTTTTTCAGCTGTCGGCACGATTAACCTCGGGTTGGCAGCTGTTTTTTTTATTTTTAATGGATATTGGTAAATATTACATATCATAAGTCATAAAGTCATTCAATTGTCATTTGATCGTCATTTGATCGTCATTAAATTGACATGAAATGACAACAGAATGACAATAAATGGCTGTCATAAACGACTAAATCGGTAAGCAAACGAAATATTAATCGAAATCAATAGTATAACCTAATGAACATATGCGTCTTTTGTTCCTCAAGTAATGCCATTCCCGAACTCTATTTCGATGAAGCCAAAAAATTGGGGAAACTCATTGGTGACAACCATCATGAGATTATTTACGGTGGCGCAACAGTCGGATTAATGCATACTGTTGCAGAAGCAGCACGTCAGGCTGGCGCCAGGTCAGTTGGAATTATCCCTGAATCAATTCATAACAAACGTCTCTCATCGCCGCTCGATCATGAGCAGATCATTACGCCCAATATGCGCGATCGAAAATACCTGATGCGTAAACGATCCGATGCATTTATTGCCCTCCCGGGTGGTTTCGGTACTTTGGAAGAAATTCTTGAAGTCATTACGCTCAAGCAGTTACAATATCATAACAAAGCCATTGTATTCGTAAATACCGACGGATTTTATAATTCCCTGTTTGGCCAATTCGAAAGAGCCTATCGCGATTCATTCTCAAAAGAAGACTATAAATCGACCTATTTTATTGCTGCCGATTCCGAAGAAGCCATCAATTATATCCACAACTATCAACCTGTAGAGCTTGCCACAAAGTGGTTTGATGTGCCGGGACCAGCGCGATTTTAAAGAAAAAGCTTCAAAGGATAAAAGTCTTAAAGTACCAATTGCATTAGGTCAACACTAACGCCTGCTTCAGCATTTCTCTACAAATCACGATTATTATCTTTGGTTAGCACTTGGGCAATTATAATTGAAATGGTATATTTGGCTATTCCATTACCATCTTTTCTCGATTCGATTATTCACGCATTCAACCTCTTACCCGATGAAGCGCTCCCTCTATTTTATTATTTCAATTCTTCTTTTTCTTTTTGTAGATTCTTGTCATACAGGGACTAAGAAAACCGTATCAGATTCTGCTGCCTATACTGAATACATTTCGGCTTATACCTCAGGAGTGATCAGCATCACGGATGATATTCGTATCAATCTGAATTCTATTGCCAATGACGTGATCAATGACCAGCTTCCCGCTGATCTGATTCAGTTAGATCCATCAGTGTCAGGTAAAACAACGCTGTCCGACAGTCACACATGGGTATTTCATCCTGACAAGCCGTTTCGCTCCGGTCAAAGTTACCAGGTAACTTTCAATTTAGGTAAAATCAGGGCTGTGCCCAATACATTGAAGCAATTTGAGTTTCAGGTTAAAACGCTCGATGCTGATTTTTCAATCGAGCTGAATGGAATTCGAAGTTCCCGCATCAACGGGGAGATTAAAACACAAATTAGTGGTTCAGTTACTACAAGCGATTTTTTTCCTTCAGAGAATGTAGAAAAGATGATTCAAGGTGATCAGGAAGGTACGCCGCTGGAGATCCGTTGGGAACAAACCGGTAACAGAACGCTTCATCAGTTTATCTTCACCGATGTAAAACGGGTAAAAGAACCCGGAAAAGTACAGATTCGCTGGACCGGCAGTCCGATTGATGCTGATCGGAAAGGCGAGCAGGAGATCATAATTCCTGCTATTGGTGATTTTAGCTTGATAAGTGGCAAAGCAATTTCCGGAATGAGTCCTTCCATCGAACTTACTTTTTCAGATCCATTGGACCCAGATCAGGAAACGGAGGGATTGTTTATGATGCAAGGTGTTGAATTTGAAGTATCAATCGTGGATAATATGGTCCGGCTTACGCCCCGAAAAGAGGTTGTTGGTGAGCGGAAGCTGGAGATTTTTGAAGGATTAAAGAATTATGCCGGTTATAAGTTGGGAAAGACCGAACTGATCACATTGTCGCTTCAGGCCGAAAAACCTGCTATCCGGTTTATCGGAAAAGGAAATATTGTTCCAACAACCGATGGTCTCGTGATCCCATTTGAGGCTGTGAATCTTAACGCTGTCGGCGTCCGGATTGTAAAGATATTCGTTGGAAACTACCATCAGTTTTTTCAATCGAACAATCTCAATGGCGATAACAACCTCAAAAATGTAGGGCGTCCTGTTTATCGTGGCGTACTTCCTTTGTCCAATGTACACGCGATAGTTTTGAATAAATGGAGTGCCTATAGTATAAATATCAGTGATTTGGTCAAGGTTGAACCGGGCGCTATCTACCAGGTGCAGCTTTCGATGCGACCGGAATTCTCCCTTTATCCATGCAGCGACGAGGCCCAGATAAAAAGCGTTTAACGTAAATCAGAAACTAAAGATGATCAGGAATGGCTTTCCGGTTCATATATTGATGAAGATGAACGCTGGAACGAATACGAAGGAAATGCATACGACTGGCAGAACCGAAACAATCCCTGTTATATTTCCTATTTCATCGAAAACAGGAATACTACGAAGAATGTGATTGCTTCGAATATTGGTTTACTGGCGAAGAAGGGGCTGGATAACCAATTGCTGGTCGTCGCAACGAACCTTTTAACAGCTCAGCCACAGTCCGGAACGGATATTACTGCTTTTGATTACCAATCGCAGGTTATTGCGACAGGACAAATCGGAACCGATGGTATGATTATGCTCAAACTTGACCGGACACCTTTTCTGTTGGTTGCCAAGAACGGGAGTGATGTCGGTTATCTGAAAATCAGTGATGAAGCATCGTTGCAACTAAGCCGGTTTGATGTTGGAGGTGAAGAGGTTCAAAAGGGGTTGAAAGGATTTCTATACGGCGAACGCGGTGTTTGGCGACCCGGCGATTCGTTATTCGTTTCGCTGATTATTGAAGACAAGATTAATAAGCTGTCACCGGATCATCCTGTCATTTTCGAGTTATACACGCCTACCGAACAGCTTGAACAAAAGATTGTCTTACCACTCAACGGAAATATTACCACGTTGAAAACGGTGACGAAAGCAGATGCACCCACAGGCAACTGGCGTTTGGTAGCAAAAGTTGGTGGCGCTGAATTCTCGAAACGGATCAGAATCGAGACGGTGAAACCCAACCGGCTTAAAATACTTTTTAATACTTCGTCAGAACAACTCCAGGCTGGTTCTAAAAATCAGGTAGCTACATTGAATGCTAAATGGCTGCACGGTGCCCCCGGTTCTTCGATGAAAGCAAAAGTTGAAATGCTGCTTAAGAAGGGCAAGACCGTATTCCCAAAGTTTACGAATTATACGTTCGATAGCCAGGTGGCAAAGTTCGAATCGGCTGAACAAACCATATTCGATGGTAAGCTGAATGAAAGCGGGGATGCCAGTTTCCCGATAAATACAGGTGTTCTTACCAATGCTCCCGGAAAACTGGAGGCTGTTTTCACCACGCGTGTGTTTGAACCGGGAGGCGATTTCAGCATTTCACAATTCAATAAAACAGTTTCCCCTTTCCCAAAATATGTCGGTTTGAGGTTCCCTGACGAAGATATCGCACAGTCGCTGCTCTCTTCAGGCAAAGAAAACGAACTCAACCTTGTCGTTGTCGATCCTGACGGAAACCTCTCTGAATCAGCTGTTGAAATTACTGCTTATAAAATAAACTGGCGTTGGTGGTGGGATGCTTCCGAAGATTACCTGGGCAACTATGTGACACAGGAACAATATAAACCGGTATTTACAAAGAAGTTATCGACTACTTCAGGAAAGGCGATCTTTAAATTTACGATTGCTAACGAAGATTGGGGCAGGTACCTGTTTATCGCAAAACTTCCTGACGGGCACAGTGTTTCTCAAACCGTTTATCTTGATTGGCCTTATGGCAGTTCAACAGGTGCCCAGGGTGGTGCAACAATGCTGAGCTTTTCACCTGACAAAGAGAAATACAAGGTAGGCGAGGAGATCACCGTAAGTTTTCCAAGCTCGAAAGATGGCAAAGCGCTTGTCTCTATTGAGAATGGGTCATCAATTCTTGATAAGTTCTGGGTTGAAACTTTGGAGGGGCAAACAAAGGTGAGCTTTAAGGCCAAACCCGAAATGGCTCCGAATATCTATCTGTATATCACCTATCTTCAGCCTCATAGTCAGACTGTGAACGACCGTCCGATTCGCTTGTACGGTGTGGTTTCGATCAATGTTGAAAATCCGGATACACATCTGGTTCCAATTATAAAAGTACCCAATGAACTTCGTTCGCAGCAACCTTTTACCGTTGAAGTGAGTGAAACAAAAGGAATGGCCATGAATTACACGTTGGCCATTGTTGACGAGGGATTACTGGATATAACAGGTTATAAGACGCCTGATCCGTGGAATACCTTTTTTGCCCGCGAAGCTTTGGGTGTAAAGACATGGGATTTATACGATTATGTACTCGGCGCGTATGGCGGAACCCTCGAAAAGCTTTTTGCAGTCGGTGGAAGTGACCAGTTGCCCGATCCTTCGAAACAAAAGGCACAGCGGTTTAAACCGGTTGTCAGGTTTCTCGGACCATTCACTCTTACCAAAAATGGCAAACAAAAACATACGATCACTTTACCGCAATATACTGGTTCGGTTCGGTTTATGGTTGTCGGTGCATCCGACAGTGCTTTCGGTGCAGCCGAGAAAGCAGTTCCTGTTCGTGACCCGCTGATGATATTGGCGACTGTTCCGCGTGTAATTGGAATCAATGAAACGGTTGAATTGCCGGTAAGCGTTTTTGCACAGGATCACGCAGTGAAGAATGTAGAGGTTTCCGTGAGTCCAAATTCCTTGCTTTCTATCAACGGAAATGATAAAATGGCAGTCTCCTTCGCAGCAGTTGGTGAAAAGGATGTTCTGTTTAGTCTTCGGTCAGGAGTTGCGACAGGCAAAGGGACGATTATCGTTACAGCACGTTCAGGGAACGAGAAGGCAACATATAGTGTGGAGGTTGACATCCGGAATCCAAATCCGATGATGGTAACCAGCCAGACGGATGTTATAAAGGCATCGCAGGTAAAAGACTTTTCGCTTCAGCCTTTCGGCGCTCCCGGAACAGGATCCACTGTTGTTGAAATATCAGCTTCATTGCCAATGAATCTTGGGAAACGGCTTGAATACCTGATTGATTATCCGCACGGTTGCATCGAGCAAACTGTTTCGGCAGCATTCTCGCAACTATATATCAACCAGTTTGTCAATCTTGATACAAAGAAAAAGGTTGAAGTTGAGTCAAATATTAGGGCAGGACTTGATCATCTTCGTAAATTTCAATTGGCCGATGGTAGTTTCACGTATTGGCCAGGTGATAATTATCCTTCCTTATGGGGAACCTCGTGGGCAGGGAATTTTATGATCGAGGCAGAGAACCTTGGCTTTGTGATTCCCGGTGAACTGAAAAAACGATGGCTGAATTATCAGAAGAGCGCTGCTAATTCATGGCGGAAAGAATTAACCGACCGGGGAATGGTGCTCGATCAGGCTTACCGGCTTTACACATTGGCTTTGGCGAACGCTCCTGCTCTTGGTGCGATGAACCGGCTTCGCGAAACGCCCGATTTGCCATTGGAAGCACGCTGGAAACTGGCGGCAGCTTATGTGCTGGCTTCACGGCCTGAAGTGGCCGACCAATTGGTGGATATGACAAAGCTGGAACCAACAGAATACCAACGGGAAGGAATCACATTTGGATCATCCTTACGCGACCGCGCCATCTTGCTCGAAACACTGACATTAATGAAGAGAAAAGCGGAGGCGTTTGGAGTTGCAAAGGCAATCTCTGCAGCACTGTGCAACGATCAGTGGATGAGTACGCAAACAACAGCAAACTGTCTGTTGGCCATGTCGCGGTTTGCGGGAAAGAACAGTAAACCTGATGACAGGTTTAAATTCAGGCTCACCGTAAACGGAAAACCGGAAGAACTGGTGATTGATAAAGTCACCTTTACGAAGGAGCTTCCTGCGTTTGATGGAAGAATGCCGGTCAAGGTGGATAATCTGTCCGGTTCAGATTTGTATGTAACAATCGTTCAGAAAGGTATTCCACTAACGGTCGATGTTCCCGCGAAACAAAGCGGCTTAAAGCTGGATGTTGCCTATCTAAATGGTGATGGAAAACCGGTTGATATTGCCAACCTTCCGAAAGGGTCAGACTTCATTGCAATTGTAAAGGTGAAAAATATAAGTTTTGTGGAAGTTGATAATCTGGCACTTACGCAGGTCTTTCCATCAGGGTGGGAGATCATCAATGAGCGTTTGTTCGGTGGACAAGCCGGGTCGCAGTATAATTACCGCGATATCCGCGATGACCGGGTCCTTACCTATTTCAGCCTGAATATGAATGAGCAGAAAGAATTTAAGGTGAAGTTAAATGCGACATATGCTGGCACTTACTTTTTACCTCCTGTTCAGTGTGAAGCAATGTATAACAATGCAGTTTCAGCTAATAATTCAGGGATGAAGGTGGTGGTTGGAAAATAGAGAATTTCATTTTAAATCACTGGCGTGTCCGGTTAAAATTAAACAGTTTAATATGTCGCAACTACGTTGCTTTAAGGATGTTTTAATGTATTCATCTACAAAGATATCGCAACGCTATTGCTTCGGAATGCTACAGCGTAGCTTAATCTTTGTAGTAACTATATTAATGGGAAAGAAAAGCCACTTCGTGGCGAAACCATTAGGAATACTACATCTATATAAGTGCTTCATATTTTAGGAATGAAACAATCAACAGGTAAGACTCTTTTAAATATCTTCCGGAGACACAAAATAGTTACTTGTTTAGTGTTGATTGTCATTCTGTTTCTCCTTGTTCCTGTGGTTCGGTTTAATGTGCCATACAGCACTGTAATTGAGGCCAGTGATGGTTCATTGCTGGGTGCGAAGATTGCCGGTGACGGTCAGTGGAGGTTCCCCCGAAGAGACACAATACCCGAAAAATTCAGGAAATGCATCATTCGTTTCGAAGACCGGAAGTTCTATTATCATCTTGGAATCGATCCGATTGCTGTTGCAAGGGCGATCGGTCAGAATTTCAGAGCCAGCAGAATTGTAAGCGGTGCAAGCACGTTATCGATGCAGGTGGTAAGGCTTTCGAGGAAGGAAGAAAAACGGACTTTCGTTGAAAAGCTATTCGAAATGGTGCTGACCTTGCGTCTGGAAGCATCAAAATCCAAGAATGAAATCCTTTCTCTTTATGCAGCACATGCCCCGTTTGGTGGCAATGTGGTAGGGTTGGAAGCCGCATCATGGCGCTATTTCGGATGTGCTGCTGATCAGCTTTCGTGGGGTGAGACGGCAGGACTGGCAGTTCTTCCGAATGCTCCATCGCAGTTATTCCCCGGAAGAAATGGTGAGCAACTCAAGGCAAAGCGTGACCGTTTATTGCGTAATCTGTTATTCGATCATACGATTGACCAGGTTACCTATGAACTGGCAGTTTCGGAGCCGTTGCCCGGCAAGCCCGGACAGTTACCCGATCTGGCGCACCATCTTTTGAATAAATGCGCTTCCCCAACGAACCAGGCAGTCATCAAAACAGCCATCGACAGGCAATTACAAATAGCTGCTCAGCGGATCATTGATCAGCAGATGCCACGATTAAAGGGGAACCAGATTTTCAATGCGGCTTGTGTTGTGGCTGAAGTTAAATCAGGTAAAATCCTGGCCTATATTGGCAATGCTGGCTGGACAGATCCCCACGGAGGGGCAGTTGATATGGTTGAAGGTCGCCGCAGTACAGGAAGCATCCTGAAACCGTTCCTTTTCACAGCCATGCTCGACGACAGCAAGATGATGCCAAACGCACTGATGCCCGACCTGCCACTCTATTTCTCGGGATATGCGCCGCAAAACTTTGATCTTCAGTTTCGGGGTGCAGTACCGGCTTCAGAAGCGTTAATCCGCTCCTTGAATGTCCCTGCTGTATTTATGCTCAAAAACTATACGCCGGCCCGTTTTCTCGATATTCTGAAACGGATCGGACTCAATACTTTCAATAAGGATGCAGGTCATTATGGTTTGTCACTGATTCTGGGTGGGGGAGAAGCAACACTCGAAGAACTCGTATCGGCTTACGGATCAATGGCACGCGTGCTTAATCGCTTTAATAGTAAAGGAGACTACAATTCTGCTGATTATAAATTGATAGATTACATCCTTTCCGGTGAAAAGAAGGATTTGCCGGATGGGAAGTTTATTTTTCGTGCGGCATCGATCTGGCAGACATTGAATATTTTGACTGAATTAAACCGGCCTGAAGAAGAATCCGGCTGGCAACAACTCTCTTCTTCTGGAAGGCTTGCGTGGAAAACAGGCACCAGCTTTGGCTTTCGCGATGCATGGGCGATTGGTGTGAACCCGAAATATGTAATCGGCGTCTGGGTCGGGAATGCAAATGGCGAAGGGCGTCCCGGTTTAACTGGTGGTTTGGCTGCAGCTCCGATCCTTTTTGAGTTGAGCTCTTTACTGAATTCCGATCATTGGTTTGAGAAGCCGTTGGCAGGCATGTTGCCGGTCGCTGTTTGTCGTGAGAGTGGTTACAGGGCTTCGGTAAATTGCAACGAAACAGATACGGTGATGGTTCCTGCTGCCTGTCTGAACACCGCCGCTTGTCCGTATCACCTGAAGATTCACCTCGATGCGAACCGGCAGTATCTTGTGAATGCAGCGTGTTATCCGCAAGACCAGATCGTCAACGAGAACTTGTTTATTCTTCCGCCCGCTATGGAGTATTATTACCGCAAGAATCATCCCGGTTACCGTGCCTTGCCGGTTTGGTTACCCGGAGCAAGGCAAAGTAACGAGATCCAGATGGTGGAGCTGATCTATCCCGATGACCGGCTGATGGTTTATCTTCCAAAGGGGAACCAGGGAGAAAAGGGGGTGGTTATTTTCCAGGCGGCACACAGAAGAACAGGAGCAACCCTTTTCTGGCACCTCGATGAGGCTTTCCTTGGAACAACAAAAGATATTCACCAGATGGCTGCTTCTCCTTCAACGGGCAATCATAAACTGCTGATTGTTGATGAACTCGGGAATAGCAGCACCCGGTATTTTAAGGTGGTGGAATGATGGGGGCGAAAGGGAGAATGGGAGCAGGGGAGATGGGGCGGAGAATGGGAGCAGGGGTGTCTTGTTGTCTTGTCCTGAAATAGGTTTACAGAAAAAGTAAACAAAAATCAGGACGAGTCAGATTGCTTATATCGTTACATACTCATATACGACTTCTTCTATTCCATCTTTTTTGAATGTTTTTACTTTATTCATCCCTATCTTTGTAGACACCCTTTGTGATGCTTTATTTCCAATCTCGGAGTATGAGTAAATCGATTTAAACCCTAAGACTTTCATTGCATATTTTTTACACGCTTCTGCCGCCTCTGTTGCATATCCGATATTGCAAAACGTTTTAATGATGTGAAAACCGATCTCCGGTAAAATAACGCCATCAATATTCTGAAATGTAATTCCACAGTCTCCCAGGAACTGATTATCAGCTCTCCGTATTACAGCCCATAGTCCAAATCCATCATTTTTATATCGTTCAATATTCCGTTCGATCCATATTCGAACTTCTTCATTTGAAAATGCATGAGGATAATGCCTCATTGATTCCTGATCAGACAAGACTAAAGAGAGACTGGGAATATCTTCAAGTGTCA
>Ga0209100_1003034_pt1 | contig 9868 bp, 8 predicted proteins | sample lystaG_FD_185480 | JGI IMG/M metagenome (GOLD analysis project Ga0209100, IMG submission 185480) | Glacier valley bacterial and archeal communities from Borup Fiord, Nunavut, Canada, to study Microbial Dark Matter (Phase II) -... | ecosystem: Environmental > Aquatic > Freshwater > Ice > Glacier ...
TAAGCTTTTGGTCACTGCAGCATTGGTCGCACTTGTCGATCATAAGCTTGTTGCTGCATGGATTGTTGTAGTCATCATCGCAAGAGAATTTGCAGTCTCCGGCCTTAGAACAATCGCCGCTAATGAAGGCGTAGTAATTGCTGCCAGCATGTGGGGAAAGATCAAGACAACAACACAGATTATTGCCATAATCTCTTTGCTAATTAAACTGATTTCAACAAAAGAAGCTTATATGATCAGCTTTTTCAAGAATGTACCATTCTTGGAATCCTTCTTTAATATCTTCCCTCCAGTCATGATGTATGTCGCTGTATTCTTTACCATCATGTCAGGTGTAGATTACTTTAAAAATGGATGGGCTTATATCGATACAAACAAGTAAAAGAATGATTTGATCTCGGCGAAATTGAATAGGTATAGAATAGCTTTGTAGTTTGTTTTTGTTTAAATGAAATTGTCTGTCTCAAAACACGGTGAATGCCGGTTCTGGGACAGATTTTTATTATGCCTTGAGTTATACAAATTAAAGCAATCGGAGCGGATTCGAAAATGGCTCTCTATATTGGGTAAATTTATTTAATACGTAGCAAAGCATTCCGTAAACATTAGTCTTAGAACTTTCATGAAATGTTATTCTCTTCACTGGTTGAATTCTGCAGTAAATTCGACTATTATATTACGTGGCTCTATTTATTCAGTTGTTGATTATCTTTCGAAAAAATGAAATCGAAATAGAGGCCGCTAGAAATCACCAAAACCAAAAAATGGAAAAAGAATTAATTGCAATAGATTTGGGGTAACCTATGAAACCATAGAACAAATGATGGAGGTATTGAATGTCAGCTAAGGAACATCAAGATTATGAAATCGAAAAAGAACGTCTCGATTTTACAGTAGGGTACCTGGATAAGGTTATTGAAGCCAGTGAACAGTATAAGAGCATGATTAAAGGAAACATCAAGCAATCCATGTCGGAGCTGGATTCTAATGATAGCAGTTCGATATATACCGATGTTCTCACCAATACAAAGTTCCTGGAAACCGCGGAAAGAAACTTTAAGAGCTACAAGAAAGCGAGGCCAAAGCCATATTTTGCCAGGATAGACTTTAAAGGCAAAGATGAAAATCAGGTTCGCAAAGTTTATATTGGAAAAATTTCGCTTATTGAAGAAGAGACTAACGATATGATTGTTGTCGACTGGCGAGCACCGATTTCCAGTTTATACTATGAAGGAAGACTTGGCGAAACCTCTTATGAATCTGAAGGAGATGTCTATGAGGGTGAAATGTCTTTGAAGAGACAATTCGCTATTAATAATGCTTCGCTCGAGGATATCATGGATATCGATATTACAGCAACAGACAGCTTTTTGCAGGCATCACTACAGGCAAATGCCGACAACCGCTTAAGTGATATCGCTACGACCATCCAAGCCGAACAAAATAGAGTAATCAGAGCTGCCATGAACAAACCGCTTATCGTGCAGGGCGTAGCGGGTAGCGGAAAGACCACTATTGCTCTGCATCGTATTGCTTATTTTGTTTATACTTACGAGAAAACTTTCGATCCGGAAAGGTTTCTCATCCTTGCCCCGAACAACCTTTTTATTAATTATATCTCTGATGTTCTTCCTGAGCTTGGGGTTGAAAAGGTCAAGCAAAGCACGTTCATCGATTTTGTTGGGAACCTCATTGGAAGATCGCATAAACTGACCAACTCCAATGTGAAGCTCAAGGCTTTGATCGATGCTTCCGGAGAAAAGAACAAGACTATCGAGCTAATGAAATGGGCTTCAGCGTTTAAAGGCTCCATGGATTTCCGCGATATTATTGACGCCTATATTGGCGACATTGAACAGAATTTTCCTCCAGAGGAGGATTTTGTCGTCAATAATCAGGTCCTCATCACAAGTTTTCAGGTAAGAGACTTGTTCCTTCATGATGTCAGCTATCTGCCTTTGTATAAACGGGTAAATGAGGTAAAGAAAAGCCTTAACTATAAGCTGAAGCTAGTCAAAGAGGGAATGCTCCAAAGAGTAATGTCATCCTATGACAGAAGAATGAACCTGGCAAAAATCAGCGACTATACCACTCTGCAGAGAAGAGAGAAAATGAAATCGCTGATCAAAGAACGCGATGAGCGGTTGAAGAAACTCAATCAGGAATTTAGAGTGACGGTAAAGAAGTATCTTGCTAACTTTCCTCAATTGAACTTGTTTGACTATTATCGGGAACTCACGACAAATGAAGAGCTTCTGATGAAATATTCAAAAACCGAACTAGGTCAAGAGCAAGTGGCATATGTTACTTCCCAATCGAAATCCTTGCTTGATGCCAAACAAATCGAGCTTGAAGATTATGCGGCACTTGCCTATCTTAAGCACAGACTTTTCGGCTTTGAAGAAAAGATTGAGATTAACAGTGTAGTCATCGATGAAGCTCAGGATTACAGCCTGTTCCAGTTTTTTGCACTGAAAACCATCATGAATACCGATAAGTTCACCCTTTTAGGAGACTTATCGCAAGGAATTTACTCCTTCAGAGGAGTAAACAACTGGCAATCGGTCATTGATTCGGTATTTGGCATGGAAGATACCAACTACAAGACGTTGAAGCAAAGTTACCGAACAACGGTGGAGGTAATGCTCCTTGCCAATGAAGTGATCAAAAAACTTAAGCAGGAAGGTATTGTCCTTGCGGAACCAGTCCTGAGACATGGGGAAAAACCGGAGAAGAAGATTTTCAAGGACAAGAAAAACCTGATATCCTCTCTTGAGGAAAAAATCATTTCTCTCAAGGAAGAATATCAGTCCATCGCCATCATCTGCAAAAATGAGGAAGAATGCAAATTCATCAAAAAACAGTTGGATAAGAGAGGGATGGTAAGCGCCAAGGTGCTTGATGAGAAGCAGCAGGAATATGAAGCTGGGATCATTCTTGTTCCTTCCGATCTTGCAAAGGGACTGGAATTTGACGTGGTTTTCGTTGTGAACATCAACGAGAAATACATGGAGAACGAGCTGGAAATCAAACTGCTCTATGTTGCCATGACGAGAACTCTACATCGACTGTTTGTCTATCAGATGGAAGGGAAGATTCCTCTTCTGGATTCGGTTAATGCAGAATTCTTCTATGCTAATGAAAATGACAGATCACTTTAGCAGAATGAGTTGTTCAGAAAAGTCGTGTATAGTCCCATAATCAGCACCCTATAGTGTAGTCCGCTTTTTCGAAGTGTCTATTCTATAGGGTGTTTTTTCCTAATCCTTTAGGACGCCATAAGCTGCTTTTTAGACTGTGCTGAAAAGAGAGTTCAAGCGTATAGTTTTGGACAGATAAGGAGAGGGAACAATGGTAATTTCCAAATAAGATCTCATTGCAAAATATAATACAAAATCGAACGATCTTGATAGCAAATTAAATATCATTTTAGAGTGTAAGGTATATAGTTGTATCTAAATATTGGACAATGTGAATTAAATCCTATAAATGAGACCTTTAGAATAACAATCTGATAACACTTCTAAAATCAAGGATTTTCGAGTTGACTGCAGTCATCAGGACATCTACAATTAGAATTACCAAAGTAAAGAGGAGTGGTTATATATGCCAGACATTACTAACATAATCGTATGGATCGTTTTAGGTGGAATATCAGGTTGGATTGCAAGCATGCTTGCAGGCAAAAATGCTAAAATGGGACTTTTTGCTAATATCATCGTTGGTATCATTGGAGCATTCATTGGTGGGTGGTTAGCAGGAATGCTAGGACTCGGACCAGCCACGGGACTCAATTTTTATAGCTTTATCGTATCCATCGCTGGTGCTTTAGTGCTATTATGGATTATTAGCCTGGTCACCAGGAAATAACCGATTTATGCTACTTCATAATAATCCCCTATATAGAACGATTGACCTGTCTCAAAATCTGGTTTAATTCCGGTTTTGGGACAGGTTTTTCGTTATATTAGTAAAATCATCTTGGTTTGTAAACGGGTAAGGTCTGTCCCAAATGGATATTTCCATCTGGGACAGACCTTATGAATTATATTCTTTCATCTTTATTAGTTGATGCGGCTCGGGATTTCTTTTGCAAATTTGAGGAAATCAATATAAGAGCCGATATGATCTGCCTTAATTTCGATGTTTTTACAATTGAGCATATGGTCGGTGATGAGGTAAGTTTTAATCCCTAAGTCTCCTGAAATCAAATCTTCCAATACATCATTGCCAACCATCATACATTCTTCGGGTTTCTTTCCAATGTTTTGAAGGATTTCTTCATAGTATTCTATATTAGGCTTGCAGTAATGGTTCTTTTCAAAGTAGCTGACATAAGAAAACTCATTTTTGTCGATGCCTGCCCATTCAATTCTTTTGTTGATGGCGAGTTCTGGAAACAAGGGATTCGTTGCGATGACAAGTTCATATCCCTTTTCCTTAAGGAGGCTGGTCGCTTCCTGCATAACGGTCGTATCCCGCACCGCTTTTCTAAGGATATCGAAATCTTTCATATAATAATTGGCAAATCTTTTCTGATATTCATCAAAATCGTCTTTGACGAGGGATTCAAGGGATGCCATGAACACCTCCTCATTTGTCTTGAATTCTGTATTCTTGATCATGTCACTTGTTGAAATAAGCAAGATATTTTTAAATTCTTCCGGGGCAACAAAATCCTTCATTGCCTCAATTAAGGAACCGAAGTAGTATTTTTCAAAGTCGTTCATGTCGATGGATAGAAGTGTTCCATCCAAATCAAACATTATGGTGTTGATATTATTCAAAGATTGTCCTCCTTATTTGCTGTTGTAGATGATCAGTGCATTCTTTCTGCTGTCTTTTTCGTTATAACGGATGTCGATCATATCCTCTTTTTCGATATGATATTTTTTTAAGGTTTCCTCGACCTTTGCGAGAATATCTTCATCTCTATTGGTATAGACCAGTTTAGTTCTTTTCATAAACTTCGAGTTTCCTCCTTAGGGAGTAGTAGGTTTTTATGAGTGTAAAGACGACAAGGATTCCGATAGCCAGGGCACCTGAATACATGAGAGTATTTAGCCCTTCCTTGATGGCTCCGTTATAATCTCCGGAGAGTGACTTAAGCATGGTCTGATAAAGACCACCACCAGGCACCAGTGGGATGAGCGCTGGCGTCACATAACTTGTCACCGGGGTTTTCATGATCCGTGCCATAATTTCGGAATAGAAAGTGAGCGCTAAGGCTCCAAAGAAATATGCAACGGGAGGATCGACCCCCAGATCCATACCCAAGGTAAAGAATGCCCAACCAATCGAACCGCCGAAAGCGGTGAAAAAAGCGGTCTTCTTATTTAAGTTAAAGAGAAATGCAAAACTTAGCGAAGCAAAATAGGACATTATTATTCCCATCATCATCATTATTCCCCCCCTAAAAATTTCCGGTAATACCAAGGATCATTCCGACTCCAATGGCGATACCGACAGCGATGAGAAATGCTTCCATGCCTCTTGAAACACCAGAAAGGTAATCACCCATCAGGGTGTCCCGAATTCCGTTGGTGAAGGCAATCCCAGGAACAAGGAGCATGATGGAACCGATAATAATGGTGTTCAGATGCATTTCGAAGGGGAGCGTTTTCGTGATGAAAACGCTCGAAATGGCAACAAAGCCTCCGCCAAGGATGTTGATGAAAATCCCGTTAAGTTTGATTTCCCGCGTATAATGCTGGATAATTCGAATGCCGATTCCAATGAACAAGGCAACGGAGGCATCGGCAAAGTTTCCACCAAAAAGAAGAGTGAACGAGAATCCGCTCAGTGCTGCCATAAATAGCTGAAATAGTAGCGGATAAGGCTTTCTTTCATCGATCACCTGTAATTTCTCATGGAGTTCATCCAGTGACAAGTGCTTAATGGCAACTTGCCGTGAAAGTGAATTGATGAGCGATACCTTTTCAAGGTCGACATTGCTTTTCGTGACTCGTTGAATCAGGGAAATCACATTTCCTTCCTCATCCGTAAGGGAGACCATAATGCCAGTGGGGGTAACGAAGCTTTCAGCATCTTTAATACCATAGGCGATCATAAGCTTGGTAATGGTTTCTTCAACCCGATAGATTTCTCCCCCGGATTCAAGAATAATCTTACCTGCCCAGCTTGCCAGTTTAATCAGTCTTTTATTATCCATTTTGTCTTCTCCGATTTCAGGTATATTAACCAATATCTACATTATAAAGGAAGAAGTAAATTAATGAAATAGGTCTGCTTTTCGTAAACGATATACAAAGAAAAGGAATTTCAACTAATGGTGCTTAAAAAAACCAAGCACCATTGGTGCGATAAAAAGAACCGCTCCCAATAGTGCTTGCCATTACATCTGTCAATCAAATGTATTTAGTTTTCAAGTACGGATGCAGCAATCATATCTGCCAATTCATCCAGCTGTTCCAGCTGATCTGCCTTGAGGCTTGACCTGATATCAAGGCAATCACCGATGATTTCCATATTCTTCATTTTGGAGAACATCTCATTCATCAGCCTGTAGCAGGCACTTGCCCAGCTATGGTTGCCAATGATGGTGACCTTTCGGTTGCTGATGTTCAGCGCTTTGAGTTCGTTCAGAAGATTATCCATTGGGTAGTAGATGCCCATATTGTAGGTTGGGGCAGCTGCAACGAGGTTGCTGTACTTCCAGACGTCAGCGATGATGTAGGAAGCATGTGTCTTTGAGACATCGTACACCCTCATGTCTTTGACACCTCGCTCGGCAAGTTTGCTTGCGAGGCAGTTTATCACATTCTCGGTATTTCCATACATGGAACCATAAAAGAGGACAACGCCTTTCTTTTCAGGCTCGTATCTGCTCCACTTATCATAGAGACCGACAATCTTGCTGACATCTTCATTTCTGAAAATTGGTCCATGAAGGGCACAAATCATATTGACTGGAAGACCTTCAAGTTTCTTTAAGCAGGCCTGTACCTGAATGCCGAATTTACCGACGATATTTGCATAGTATCTTCTGGCTTCGTCAAGATAAAGGTTGTCATAATCAACTTCATCGGCAAAGAGGTTTCCTGGAAGAGCACCGAAAGTTCCAAATGCATCCGCTGAAAATAGGATTCCTTTGTTTGTCTCATATTCCATCATGACTTCTGGCCAATGGACCATAGGCGCAAATACAAATCTCAGATTATGGCTGCCAAGATTCAGTTCATCGCCTTCAGCAACGAGCATCTCATTTTTGGTGATGTCCATATTGTAAAATTGGTTAAAGAGCTGGAATGACTTTGCATTACCAATCACCTTAACGTTTGGATAAAGCTTGACGATATTCTCGATGTTTCCACAGTGGTCTGGTTCCATGTGGTTGATGATGAGATAATCAAGTTCTCTGCCATTAAGCACATGCTTTACATTTTCCAGGTATAGGTCTGTAATCGCATCGTCTACAGTATCGACAAGCGCTGTCTTCTCATCCATGATGATATAGGAGTTATAAGCAACTCCGTTCGTCAATGGAAACATATTTTCGAATAGGGCTATTCTTCTATCATTCCCTCCGACCCAGTAAATATCGGGTGAAATTTCTCTTACACAATACACTTTTTACATCCTCCTGTAATTATAAATTCTTTCATTTACATTAGAAATATCCCTGAATTGCTTGATTCAAGGATGAATTGATATACGTTTATCATAACGCATTAAACTTGATATCTCAATAGAATTATGAAGAAGAACATTAAAAAAATGTATACAATTCAATTTGACACATTCATATTTGAACATGATTTTTCCTGCATTCCAAGGATTTTTTTCAACATCAATGTACAAAATAGATTAACGTTGGTATGATTGATGGTATAGACGTTTTTTATTTTAGAAATGTATTGAGGAGGATAAGATGAACAGCAATAACTTAAAAGAAACCGATAAAGTCATCTATGACCTGATTTTGGAAGAGGATCATAGACAAAATTCCAATATCGAGCTGATCGCTTCCGAGAATTTTACTTCTAAAGCCGTCATGGAAGCTATGGGCACTTCCCTCACAAACAAATATGCAGAAGGATACCCGGGGAAGAGGTATTATGGCGGGTGTCAGATCGTAGACAAGATCGAAACCCTCGCCATTGAACGGATGAAGGAACTTTTCCATGCAGAACATGCCAATGTGCAGCCTCATTCTGGTTCCCAGGCCAATATGGCTGTCTACATGGCAGTCCTCGAACCTGGCGACAAGGTTCTCGGTATGGACCTGAGTCATGGAGGACACCTGACTCATGGCAGTTCGGTGAACTTTTCAGGAAAGCTTTATCATTTCGTCTCCTATGGGGTTGAAGAGGGCACAGAGGTGATCAATTACGATACTTTCCGTGAGATTGCCTTGAAGGAAAAGCCGAAGATGATCGTAGCTGGAGCTTCTGCTTATCCAAGGAAGATCGATTTTAAGAGGATCGGCGAAATCGCAAAGGAAGTCGGTGCCTATTACATGGTCGACATGGCCCATATCGCAGGACTGGTTGCTACAGGATTTCATGAAAGCCCGGTGCCTTATGCGGATTTTGTCACGACTACAACCCATAAGACTTTAAGAGGACCAAGAGGCGGCGCAGTCCTTTGCAAAGCTGAATTTGCAAAAGCACTGGATAAGTCAGTATTCCCAGGAATGCAGGGGGGACCTCTCGAACATGTCATTGCTGCCAAGGCTGTTTGTTTCAAGGAGGCCATGGAGGACAGCTTCAAGGTATATATTAAGCAGATGCTTTCAAATACGAAAGTTTTGGCGGAAGAGCTCATGAAGAGGGGATATCGACTGGTCTCTGGTGGAACGGACAATCACCTGATTCTGGTAGACCTTAATAACAAAGATATCACGGGAAAAGATGCGGAGAAGCTTTTAGATACCATCGGCATCACCACAAACAAAAACACGATTCCATTTGAAACGAGAAGTCCTTTCATCACTTCAGGACTTAGGATGGGATGTGCTGCAATTACCACAAGAGGATTTAAAGAGGACGATGTCAGGTTAATGGTTGAATTTATCGACTATGCGATCATGCACCGGGATGAGGATCTTTCTGAAATTCGTGAAAAAGTAGCAGAGTTATGTAAAAAACACCCCTTATATGAAGAATAATAATTAAATTGTATAAGATTAAAAAGCCCTGAATCGCTGTATCCAGGGCTTTTTATTGGTCTTTTTCATGAAATGCTTCAATCAAATTGTGTTTAATTGGTTGACGATATTGGGATAAACGAGTAAAATTGAAAACAGATAATATCAGATAAAAATGCTCAGAATTAAAGGAGAATTAAAATGTCAGAAATTTTAAGAATAACCGGGCTTAAAAGTACGGTTAATGAGAAAGAAATCCTAAAGGGTGTTGACCTTGTCATAAATAAAGGTGAAATCCATGTCATCATGGGGCCTAATGGTGCAGGAAAATCTACACTTGCAAATGTCATCATGGGCAATAAGAAATATGAAGTGACAGCAGGCAGCATCGTATTTGAAAATGAAGATATCACAGAAGCCCCTGTCAATGAAAGAGCGAAGAAGGGTCTTTTCCTGTCCTTCCAGAATCCTGAAGAGGTACCTGGCATCACGGTTGAAAATTTCCTGAGAACTGCAAAAATGCAGATTACAGATGAACCCGTCAAGGCCATCCAGTTTAAGAAAGAAATGACTCAGAAGATGAAGGAACTGGATATCGACAGAAGCTACGCTCAAAGATACCTTAACATGGGGTATTCAGGTGGAGAGAAGAAGAAGAATGAAATTCTTCAGATGAGCATCCTGAATCCAAAACTGGCCATCTTGGACGAAACAGATTCAGGTCTTGATGTAGATGCCGTAAGAATCGTATCTCAAGGT
>Ga0209100_1003043_pt1 | contig 9836 bp, 10 predicted proteins | sample lystaG_FD_185480 | JGI IMG/M metagenome (GOLD analysis project Ga0209100, IMG submission 185480) | Glacier valley bacterial and archeal communities from Borup Fiord, Nunavut, Canada, to study Microbial Dark Matter (Phase II) -... | ecosystem: Environmental > Aquatic > Freshwater > Ice > Glacier ...
TTCAACGAACGTAATCAACGTGTCGAAAGTGTTGGTCCTGCTGAACCGGTTTTAATTCTTGGATTAAACGGAGCGCCGCAGGCCGGTGATAAGTTTAATGTCATGGAAGGTGAACGCGAAGCGCGACTGATTGCCAATAAACGTGAACAGTTACAGCGCGAACAGGGTCTTCGTACTCAAAAACATATTACACTCGACGAAATTGGCCGAAGAATTGCCATCGGAAACTTCCAGGAATTGAATATTATTGTGAAGGGTGACGTGGATGGATCAATCGAAGCGCTTTCTGATACATTGATCAAACTTTCAGTTGGAGAAATCCAGGTGAATGTGATTCATAAAGCAGTTGGTCAAATCACCGAATCGGATGTTATGCTTGCATCGGCATCCAATGCAATTATCGTGGGCTTCCAGGTACGACCTTCATTAAGTGCCAGGAAACTTGCCGAGAAAGAAGGTATTGATATCCGGCTTTATTCCATTATTTACGATGCGATCAACGAAGTTAAATCGGCTATGGAAGGGATGCTTGCTCCCGAAATCAAAGAAGAGATCAAAGGAACAGCCGAAATTCTTACTGTATTCAACATTACAAAGGTTGGTACAATTGCCGGTTGTATTGTCAGGGACGGAAAGATTCTTCGAAACTCGAAGGTGCGCCTGATCCGCGACGGTATCGTTGTATTCACAGGCGATCTCGAATCGTTGAAACGATTTAAGGATGATGTGAAAGATGTTGCCAAGGGTTATGAATGTGGTTTGAATATCAGAGGATACAACGATCTGAAGGAAGGCGACTTTATCGAAGCTTTCGAACAGGTTGAAGTTGCAAAAACACTCGATTAATAAAGAGGCATCCGGTATTTATAAAGCAATACTATTAAACCTCATTCGGAGAAGGAGGTTTATTCAAAATATAAACTGATCAGCAATAAGGTTGTTAATTCAATCTTTTGCTGATCAGTTTTTTTATGTACATTCGTTGGAATATAATCTTACGGATAATGGAATTGAAATTTCAAAACGATTGCGCTGACATCGATTGGGAACTTGTTCCCGAAATATTAAAAGAGGCAGGGATGTCGTTTCACAATGCAGCTATTCACCGGCAGGCATTTTCTGCAAGTGCTTCAGTTGTATTTGTTTTTGATGAACAAAAGCTTATAGGTTTTGGCAGGGCTATATCTGACGGCGTCGTTCAGGCTGCAATTTATGATGTTGCCGTCTTGCCTTCCCGTCAGGGACAAGGAATCGGAAAACAAATCATCCAAAAGATTGTCGCTTCACTTCCCGGATGCAGTTTTATTTTATATGCATCGCCCGGAAAAGAACCTTTTTATCAAAAACTAAATTTCCGGAGGATGAAAACCGGAATGGCTTTGTTTGTAAAGGCGGACATCATGACCAGCAGGGGATTTACAGAGTAATTTTTAAATAGATACTGAACTATGAAAGCAATTATTGAAAAATTTGTGAGCGATAAGAACATCGCATTGATCGGCGTTTCGGCGGACAAACAAAAGTTTGGAAATGCCTTGCTTCATGAACTAACGAAAAAGGGATATACGGTTTTTCCTGTCCATCCTTCGCTTACCGAAGTTGAAGGAATTAAATGTGTTCCCGATGTTAAAACACTTCCTGAGAATGTGACGAACCTTATTGTTGTTGTAAATCCATTGGCAACAGAACAACTCATTCCTCAATTAAAAGGTTCTTCCATCAAACGTATATGGATGCACCGGGGTGTCGGAAAAGGGTCCGGTTCAGCGGCTGCAATCGAAGCTTGTAAGGAAAACGGAATTGAAGTGGTCTATGGTTTTTGTCCTATGATGTTTTTTAACCCTTCAGGAATTCATAATTTCCATTTTTGGATGCGAAAGAAATTCGGAAAAGTTCCTGCTGAGTTCATTTTATGACAGACTTCTTAGATTATTTGTATGCTTGAATCGCAGATATGCAACATTCTTTTGGGATTCGTTGTTATCAGACTATTATCTGTAATATGATATTCATAAAACACCCATGATTCTGCATTTCGCAAATACTGATAATGATAAAGGGAGATGTTCCATACAGCAATTTAAAAAACTATTTTAATACATATGAAAGTATATCTGATAAGCATGATGAATGCTTTTATTTTAATGGTTCTCGGTCTTTGGAGCTTTTTAGGATCTGAAATACCATCACCAATTGCGCTAATTCCGGTTATTACCGGAGCGCTTTTGCTCTCTTTAATCAAAGGTCTCCGATATGGAAGTAATTCGATGGCTCATATTTCAATGGTCGTAACTGTTTTGATATTAATTGCAATGATCGTACCATTCATAAGTGCTATAAGGTTGGGAGATAGTGCCACCACTTACAGAATTGGGTTTATGATGATTTCATGCTCCGTCACTATTGGCTTTTTTGTCAGCCGGCTTATCCGGATCAGGAAGAAAAGAATGAAAATAAATGGATAATGCTTTGTTTGTTTATTCGGGCAATCTCCATTTATTTCCCTACATTGCATTATTAAAAAAGGTAAATGGATAAAAAAAAGTTGAAATTTAGATTGGGAATTATTCTTATTTCGGTTTCCGTGGCATTTTTCCTGATCATATTTGCAATCCCTTTCATTCCAATGAATTTAAAGGTTAAAGTTGCTTTGACAACCACGTTGGTTATCGTGGGCGAGGTGAGTTTTTGGGTTGGAACACTGTTAATAGGTAAAGAGGTTTACCAAAAGTTCATGGCCAAACTAAAATCGGGTGAATGGCTTGAGAAAAAGAAAGACGAGACTGATGACAGATTAAAGGATTAGTAACTTTTTTAAAGCTGACCATCGTTCAACCTTAGGCATTTGTAAATATGTATAAACCGTTCTAACTTTGCCTCAATTGACAAACTGATTTAATCAGTAAATCAGCTAATCACCTAAACTTTAAAATAATGTCAGACAATCTCTCATTCGCATTGCTCTGTTTTACCTCTTTTTTCACATTGCTGAACCCGCTTGGGGTTATGCCATTATTTATGACCATGACAAAAGACTTTGAAGTGGTTTACCGGCGGAAAACAGCATTAAAAGCAACCATCGTTTCCTTCTTTACAATTATGAGTTTTGCAATGACGGGTCAGTTGTTGTTCCGGTTCTTCGGAATTTCGGTTGATAGTTTGCGCATTGTAGGAGGAGTCATCTTCTTTATCATGGGGCAGGATATGTTGCAGGCACGGCTTGGCAATACAAAGATTACCGAATCCGAAATGGAAAAGCACATCACCGATATTTCGATTACACCATTGGCCATTCCAATGATATGTGGACCTGGCGCAATAACGAATGCGATAGTGTTAATGCAGGATGCCGTTAATGTAGAAATGAAACTGATTCTGATTATTACGATTTTTGTTATTTGTTTGATCACTTACCTTGTGTTAATTGCAGCATCACCTATTATGAAGGTTTTGGGCGAAACCGGAAATAAAATCATGCTCCGGTTAATGGGTTTGATAGTGATGGTCATTGGTGTTGAATTCTTCTTCGCAGGTTTAAAGCCTTTTGTGCAGGAGATGATGAAGTAAATTAAAATTCCAATGCTGTATGCGCCGCAAAATGAAACATCTGATATTGAATAATAACGTTCCTATTATAAACAGATATAATTTCAAAGCAAATGATGGGTATCATCACTTCAAATTCATATTTCCGGTTTCGTTTCTATTTCATCATCGGATTTATCGCCCTCCATCTGATGATGAGTTACGCTGTTGCGGGACAGGATCAGTTCGACCGGGTGACAAGTGTACTCGAATCGAAGAAGCGGGTGCTTGGCGGAAATATATGTATGCTTATTTTTAAGGATAACCGACTTGTCTACAATAAAAACATCGGAAATTATACGCGCGAAACACCCGAAATGATTGCAAGTTGCAGTAAGTGGCTGACGGCTGCGCTTGCTGCAACATTTATTGACGAGGGAAAGATCGCTGCCAAAGATACAATCGGGAAGTATTTGCCCGTTTTTACGAAATATGGTAAGGGAAATATTACAATCAGTCAGTGCATGAGTCATACTTCAGGAATTGAAAGCGGACAGATTACATTTCGTACGCTTTTGGAGCGGCGAAAGATTGCTTCGCTGGATGAGGAGATGAATCTTTTTGCTGCAAAAAAAATGTCGGGCAAACCAGGTGAAGTGTTCAGCTACGGAAATATAGGTTTAAATATCGTGGGACGTATTCTTGAAGTTGTGGCTCACAAGGACTTTGAATCACTCTTTCAGGAACGGATTGCGAAACCGCTTGCGATGAAAAATACAACGTTTAAGATGGGAAAGGCGTTTAATCCATCCGGTGGTGCAACTTCAACGGCTGCTGATTATATGAATTTTCTCCAAATGATTCTTCATAAAGGAACTTTTAACGGAAAGCAAATTATCAGTGAGAAAACAATTGAACTGATGCAGATAAGCCGAACCGTTCGTGCCAGGGTTGTTTATACTCCAGCTGAAGCCGTTGGCTTTAAATATGGGTGGGGCGAATGGATTTTGGAGAAGGATGAGATTGGTAACAGTACTGTCGTTTGCAGTCCCGGTTTGTTTGGAACTTATCCGTGGGTGGACCTTAAACGAAATTATGCTGCAATAATTTTTGTGAAGAATATTCAAGTAAAAAACCGGCAAAAGAACTACCAGGAGATTAGGGATGCGGTAAATGCAGCACTAAAGTAGGTCTTCGCAATTATTGAAACTGTGAGACAATCAGATTTTCTTTTAGCAGTACACGCTGTGTTTTCCTTTCAGAACCCTCGACAATTGTTCGAAATACCAAAATCATTGCTTTGGAACCGTTGACAATTGTTCGACAGACCAAAACTCTTCTTCCGGACTGTTTGACAATTGTTCGGGATATAAAAAACTCTCTTCCGGGACCGTTGACAATTGTTTGTTGGACCAAAAGTCATTGTCGGGACTCTTTGACAATTGTTTGTTATACCAAAAGTCATTCGCTGGAACCGTTGACAATTGTTTGACAGATTAAAACCCATCTCCTGTACAATCGGACAATTATGCGTGAAATAAAAATAGGTCAATTGGCTATCATGAAATTTTTCTGCAATACAAAGAGCTTTCTTCTTGATATTTCTGCCATTTTTTAAGATTTGTATTTGAAATCAATTTATCTTTAGTCAATATTAAAACCAACTATTTTAAAGGGATTCTATATGAGCCAAATCATCGATAAAATCCGTGCCGAATTGATCGCAAACAGTAATGAAGCGCTTCAGAAAACAAGTCAGCATTTTTTTAAAGAATCAATCCGCTGTTATGGAATAAAAAGTGCAACGGTCGTTAATATTGGCAAAGAACATTTTAAAGCATTAAAGAACCTGCCAAAAGAAGATATCTTTAATTTATGCGATGAGTTATGGCAATCTGGAATGATTGAAGAGTCGTTTGTGGCTTGTCATTGGTCATATGCGGTCTGTAAAAAATATACGCCGGATGATTTACCGATATTTGAAAAGTGGATCAACAATTACGTCGATAATTGGGCGTCGTGTGATACATTGTGTAATCATACGGTTGGCAAATTCGTGGAAATGTATCCCGAATTAATATCAGAATTAAAGCGTTGGGCCACATCTACCAACAGATGGATGAAACGTGCTTCGGCAGTATCGTTGATCATTCCTGCACGTCATGGAATGTTTTTGAAAGATATCATTGAGATTGCGGATATCCTGCTGATGGATAACGACGACATGGTTCAGAAAGGGTATGGTTGGATGCTAAAAGCAGCGAGTCAGGCACACCAGAAAGAAATCTTTGAATATGTAATGTCGAAGAAAACCGTTATGCCACGCACTGCTTTACGATATGCAGTTGAAAAGATGCCGGCAGAATTAAAGTCTAAAGCAATGGATAAAAACAACTAAGTAAATCTGCTATTATGCAAGAACGAATCAGAGAAAATATCTCCCGGCCAGAGGAGCTTGAAAGAATCTATCGTGCCGATAAAAAGGCTTTTGAATCGGATTTTGAGATTATTTATCCCGAGATACGGGAAACAGAGATCGCCAGGTTCTGGAAAATAAGACTGGATTCCGATAAGCCTGTTGAAACTTCGAATGATCTGCATCGGTTAGATGTCATCGTTTTGATCATCGCCTGCACAATCACCGGATTTCTGATCAAACTTCCGGAGATCTTTAACCTGGATTTGAAAGAACCTTTCTATTATCTGAAAAATGCCGGAATAATTGTCTTTTTTGGCCTGTCGCTTTATGCAATCTGGACAAACAAAATATTCAAAAGGAGGAGACTGAATATTGTATTGGTTGCTTTTCTTATTCCGGTCGTTTATATTAATCTATTGCCGTCGACGCACGATAGCAATTCGATCAATTTGGCTTATATGCACCTGCCTTTATTGATGTGGTGCGTTTACGGATTTATTTTTATCAACTTTGACACTGTCGATAAAATAAAACGGATTGATTACATCAAATACAATGGTGATCTGGCCATTTTGGGTGCCATCATATTGATTTCCGGTGGAATTCTGACCGGAATTACGATTGGTTTATTCTCGGCAATTAAGGTTCATATCGAAAGCTTTTATATGCAGTGGGTTGCAATTTCGGGGTTGGTATCTGCACCAATCGTTGCTACCTATATTATTCGCAATTATCCGATGTTAACAAATAAGATAGCACCAATTATTGCCAATATCTTTAGCCCTTTGGTATTGATTACCTTGATCATTTTCCTGGTTAATATACCTGTTTCAGGCATCGACTTATTTAATGACAGAGAATTCCTGCTGATCTTTAATGCAATGTTACTTGGTGTAATGGGAATCATTGTGTTTTCAATTTCAGAAACTTCGATTCATAAAAAGCAAAAATTTAGTGAAATGGTTTTGTTCGTATTGACTTTGGTTACACTTGTAATTGATTTATTTGCATTGTCGGCCATATTCTATCGGTTATCAGCGTTTGGTATAACACCCAATCGGATGGCGGTAGTAGGTTCTAATCTCCTGATATTTGGAAATATTGTCTTCATCATGATTGATTTGTATAAAGTGAATTTCAAAAATGCAGATATTAAATGCGTGGAGTTTACTATTTCGAAATATTTACCGGTTTATATGCTTTGGACATTGATTGTTGTATTTGGGTTTCCATTTATTTTTGGAATGAAATGAGAAACAGGTTTTGCTCATTTGAAAAATGGTTCTATGAAGGATTGTGGTTATACTTTTATTGCTGATTTCGAAAACAACAATTGTAGTTACTTGTTTATGTAGAATTATTCTTAACAAGTAGAAAATATGAAACGTGGAAAATTTATTTTGACTGCTCTTGCGCTTTACCCAATATCCACTTTTTCAAAAATGGGAACTACAATGAAATCAATTACTGCGAATGGCTTTAAAGTAAACGCCGGTGAGGCACGATTTGGTGTGCACTATAAAATGAAAGGTGTTACCCTCAATATGCTGGATGTGAAAATATCGTCAAAAGATACGAATGGCGATTTGGTCGTATTTGAGCAAAACGGGTTTACGCCCAAAGGTGGACCACCGATGCATGTCCATCCTTTTCAGGACGAATTTTTTTATATCATCGAAGGAGAATACCTGTTCCAAATTGGCGATGAAAAATATGAGATGAAGTCGGGTGATACTGTTTTCATGCCCCGAAATGTTCAGCATGCTTTTGTGCAAATGACAGAAAAAGCTAAAGCGATCGTTTCGTATATGCCGGCCGGAAAGATGGAAGCCTTCTTCAAAATAACAGATTCGTGGACTTCTCCTCCCTCAATGGCCGAAATTACCAAAGCATTCGATGATCATGATATGAAAATTGTTGGGCCGCCATTGAAAGTTACCTGATATGATGCGTTAATTTGTCATCTTTGCAAAGATATTGACGAACAAATTTTTGAGAGCTGATTTTCTTTTAGATCATCGGTTTATCGGTTATCGAAAAGACAAAGCAATTCATTGTATGCCGCTTAAAATTCACAATAAAATAGAACATCCAACAATAAAATCGCGATTACATCCGCGTAACAAGCATCGCGAGCGGTATGATTTCAAATTGTTAATCGCAAGTTGTCCGGAATTGGCTCCGTTTGTGAAAGTGAATGCCTATAACGATGAGTCAATTGATTTCTTTGATCCCGAAGCGGTGAAGATGTTGAACAAGGCTTTGCTGAAGCATTATTATGGTATTGATTACTGGAATATTCCCGAGGGTTATTTGTGCCCGCCCATTCCTGGCAGAGCAGACTATATCCATCATATTGCTGATTTATTGGGGAGTTGTAATCAGGGAAGAATTCCAACAGGAAATACGATAAAATGCCTTGACATTGGCGTAGGCGCCAATTGTGTTTATCCAATAATTGGGATTAAAGAATACGGCTGGTCATTTATTGGTTCTGATACCGATCCTGTTTCGATTGAATCAGCCGGCAAAATTGTATCGCTGAATCCTGTTTTACAAGGAAAGATTGAAATAAGACATCAAAATATTCCAAAAGATATCTTTAGTGGAATTATTCAGATTGATGAGCTCATTGATTTGACAGTTTGCAATCCTCCTTTTCACACATCATTGAAGGATGCACACTCTGGAACTCTTCGGAAATTGAATAATTTAAATTCCAAAAGAGTTACAAAAACGGTTTTGAACTTTGGGGGTCAAAATTGCGAATTGTGGTGTGAAGGAGGGGAAGAGCGATTCGTAAGTGATATGATCCGGCAAAGTAAACGATTTGCACAATCGTGCTTTTGGTTTTCAACATTGATTTCTAAAGAATCGAATCTGAAAAGTGTGTACGCGGCACTCAGTAAATCAGAAGCGATTGAAGTGAAGACCATCCCAATGGGACAGGGGAATAAAATAAGTCGTATTGTTGCATGGACATTTCTTAATAAAGAACAACAGAAGGAGTGGACTAAGAGATGGATTGAAATTAAGAAGATATGATGATCTTTGTGTCCAATAGGATTTTTATGAATAATGCGAATCAAGAGTTGAAAAATAATTAAGATGATAATGCCGAAGGCATGATAGGATTATAGATAAGTCGGATGAAAAGCATTAAAATGCCGAAGGCATGACAGATTTATGTCACCATTTCGTGGTTTAAGGCAGCTTCTTTCAATATTTTCTACAATTATTACAACCCTTTGGGTATAAAAAATCCAACATGGTTTAAAGTTTGTTATAGAACTTCAAATCTGCTTCAATAATGAGAAGGGTTTTTAATGGAGTTATAATATTTAGTAATGATTTTATGAGAAAATATTTTCTGCTTTTATTTATATTCCTTCTATTGATTTCCATTAAACAATCAACTTTTGGGATTCCGGCATATCCTTTCCCTGTTGAGATTATTCAGACGGATGGGACAAAGATTGTAGTAATTCAAAAGGGGGATGAGTATGTAAAATGGGCGCAGACGATTGACGGATATTCATTGATGCGCAATAAAAGCGGTGTTTTTGAGTATTCTACAATTAGCGATGGCAATGATATGATTCCATCGGGAATTCAGGCCAGAAATCAATCTGAACGAAGTGTTTCTGATATTCAGTTTCTTAGTAAAACCAGTAAAGGACTTGTTTATTCAAAAAGTCAGGTAACCAGATTGAAAAGCTTATCAAATTTATATTTGAAGAGTGCTCAAAAATCATTTCCAACATCGGGTTCGCGTAAGCTAATTTGTATCCTGATCGGATTTACCGATAAGACATTCACAAAAACAAAAGCTGATTTCGAAAACTTATTTAATCAGGTAGGATATACTGCTGATGGTGCAACAGGTAGCGTA